>WNGP01003354.1_pt1 | contig 22375 bp, 18 predicted proteins | sample 5407671 | NCBI WGS metagenome assembly WNGP01 (sample SAMN13153381, study PRJNA577476) | soil metagenome | isolation source: 40 cm soil or saprolite under Garry oak tree replicate 2 | place: USA:California | collected 2016-06-15
CCCGAGCTCCAGGAAGGGCACCGAAAACGACGTCGCGACCTGTTGGGCAGCGGGCTCGAGGACCAGGGTATCGGGCTCGAACAGTTTGCCCCATGAGAACACGGAGTCGACGAGTAGCCGGGTCCGGGTGGAATCCACCATCGTCCCCTGAACGCCGCGCAGGAACCGGCGCGTGGTATCGGCCCGCGGGGCGACCTTGAAGACCAGGCCGTGGAAGACGAGATGGGGATCGAGGCCGAGCCATGAGCCGCGACCCGACGACACCCCGAACGTGATCGGCCGCGTCGGCAGATCCTGCGCCATCGTGGAGAAGATCACCAGATCCGACGTCCGGAGGAACTGTCCCTTGCGCACCGGGAGCTCGAAGGTTCCCGCGCGGAAGACGGCGTCATCGCTCACCTGCATGGGCGTCATCCCGGCGATGTCCTGGGGTGTCATGCGCAAGATCGGACCGGACGGCTGCTCTAGGGGCGCGAGAGTCCGGTAGATCGCGGGCGCGTGCGCCGGATCGAACGGCCTGGTGGGCCGCGAGGCGAGCTGACTCAAGTACCAATCGAGATTGGCAAGGGAGAGGTTGATGAGCGTCACGTCCTGCCGGATGCCTTCCACTTCCTGCAGATACCACACCGGGAATGTGTCGTTGTCGCCGTACGCAAACAGCACGCCGTACGGCTCGACCGATTGCACCAGATTGTACGCGAAGTCGCGCGCGACTGTCGCATCGGGACCGTGGCGGCGGGAGGCTGCTGTGAAGTTGGCGGCGAACGGGAGCAACGCGATCACCGTGGACCCGGCAATCGCGAAACGGCGGATGCCGAGCGTTCCCGCTTTCGTCACGACGGCCAGTCCCCGAACCAGCCCCAGCGCCGCGCACACACCCCAGATCTGGAAACTCACGACGAAGAAGTAGTCGCGCTCGCGCACCTCGTGTTGATCGATCGATGGGTACTGGTCCCAGAAGAGCGAGAACCCCGCCTTGAAGTTCATGTAGACCACGAGACCAATGCCGGTGACCAGCCAGAGCGCGCCGAGGAGGAACGCGATGCCCTTGTCGCGGCGGCGCGTGAACTCGAATCCGAACACTCCGAGGGAAACGAACAGGAGCGCGACGCCCACCATGACAGCCGTGGGCAGTGAGCGACCCCATTGCCACGAGCAGTACTGGAAGAAGTTGAGGAGTTGTTGCCCAAAGATCTCAAGCGTCCGGCCGGGATTGTCCGGACCGGGATAGAACATCGGGTTATCGAGGAGACCGCGGCTGCCGAATTGTTCGCGCCGGATGACCGCGAGCAGGTTGCGCCAGTTCTCCGGATCGGCCTCGTTGAGCACGGGGTGCAGACCGGCGCGGATATAAAGGAAAGCGTAGATCGAGACGCCTGCCGCGGCGGCCGCGATCGCAATGATCGGAAACGCGCGCGAGCCGGTCATCATGCACGCCACGATCGCTGCCGCGACCAGGACACCGCCCACGACCAGCAGCGGTGTGCTTCCCAACCCGACCGCAACCAGTACGAACCACAACGCCGTGAGTGAGCACCACTCCGCCCATTCCATGTTCCGCTCGGCGGGATCCGCGGCTGGCTGCGTGTACAGCGTGTACGCGATGAACAGCGACACCGCGGGCCCCACGAGCAGCGCGAGCAGGTGATTCCCGATCGACAGCGCGGCGATGTAGATGATCAGCAACAGGATGTGTGATGCGCGGGGCGTGCCCCGCACATCGCGCCACCGCAAGCACAGCCAGCAAATCGCCGCGATGCTGAACGTCGCGACGGTGTAGACCTCGGTCTCATTGCTGTTCTGCCATTCGGTGAACGTGAACGCGGACAGGATCGCCGCCGCCGCGGCACCGCCGATTCGGAGCCAGGGCGCCTCGCCGTGCAGCAGCCGATGCGCCACGAGAAACAGACAGCCGGCGCCCGCGGCGGAAAAACAGGCGCTCATCAGATTCAGGCGCCAGGCATACGCGCCGACGCGGACGATGCCGCCCCAGACGTTGCCCAGGAGGACGAACAGCGGCGTGCCGGGCGGATGCGGCACGCCGAGCACTTTGGCGGCGGTGATGAATTCACCTGCGTCCCACAGCGTGACAGTGGGCGCGAGCGTGATGACAAAACCGATGAGGACCAGGAGCGCGACGGCCGCCGCCTCCCGGTACGGGGGGTTAGGTGGCAGGCTGACTCACGCGCTCGCCGCCCTCGAGATGGGAGACGGCGCCGGAGAGGAGATCGCGCACCTGTTGCGGGGTGAGATGCCGGTACAGCAGTCCGTGACTCGCGACGGAGATCGTGGACGTCTCCTCCGACACGACGAGCACCGTCGCGTCGGTCTCCTCCGACAGCCCGAGCGCCGCACGATGGCGCGTGCCGAGCGATTTGTCGGCGACCTTGAACTGCGTGAGCGGCAGCACGCACCCGGCGCCGATGATCTGGTCGCCGCGGATCAGGACCGCGCCGTCGTGCAGCGGTGAATACGGCGTGAAGATCGTGGTCAGGAGATCCGCCGAGACCTTCGCTTCCATCGGCACACCCGTCGTGATGAATTCCTCGAGTCCGATATCGCCTTCGACCGCGAGGAGCGCGCCGGTGCCCGCGCGCGACAGCCGGTCCAGCGCCTCCGCCATCTCCTCCGCCACCGATTGACGATCGCTGCGTGAGAACGCGCGCATCAAGCGTGATTGCCCGAGCCGCGCCAGCGCGTTGCGCAGCTCCGGCTGGAAGACGACGATCGCCGCGAACGGGCCATAGATGAACACCACACCCAGCAGCGAATAGATGATCGTGAACTTGGCAAACAAGGCCACGAAGTAGGTCAAGGACAGGATCACGAGGCCGATCACGATCTGCATCGCGCGGGTCCCGACCAGGAACAGCAGGAAGCGGTAGATGACGAACGACACCAGCAGGATCTCAAAGAGATCCGGCCAGAGCCGCGGCGCGAGGAACTTAATGGCGTCGACGTTCACGTTGGATTGGTCGTAGCGCCCGCCAATGCAAGGGCTTCGCGTGTCATTGCGACGTCGTGGACCCGGAACAATCGCGCTCCGCGCTCCCAGGCGAGGGCACAGGCGACGGCCGTGGCGCGATCGCGGTCTTCTACCGCCCGGCCCGTCGCGGCGCCCAAAAACCGCTTCCGCGACAAGCCGACCGCTACAGGATAGCCAAGGGCGACGATCGTTGCCAGTTCATCGAGCAGTCTGAAGTTCTGGGTTGCTGTTTTGGCGAAGCCAAACCCTGGGTCGATGACGCTGCGCTCGCGCGCAATGCCCGCCCGTTCGGCCTTTTCGGCGGTCGCCGCGAGCTCCGCCGCGACTTCGGGAGCGACATGGGCGTATGTCGCCAGATCGTCCATCGTGGCCGGCGTCCCCCGCATGTGCATGAGGATCACGCCGGCATCCGCGCGGGCCAGCAGGGCCGCCATCCCCGGGTCGTACTGCAGTCCCGACACGTCGTTCACGACCGCGGCCCCGGCATCGAGCGCGGCCCGTGCGACCCCGGCTTTGCGGGTGTCCACCGACACGGGACCCAGACCCCGCTTGATCAGGCCGGCGATCACCGGCACGACCCGGGCGATCTCCTCGTCCGGGGGCACCGGTGTGGCGCCGGGACGCGTCGACTCGCCGCCGACGTCTAAAAGGCGTGCGCCGTGCGCCGTGAGCCGTGCGCCGTGTTCGATGGCGGCCGCTACTGACGTGAGGTGTCCACCGTCTGAGAAAGAATCCGGGGTGACGTTAATGATCCCGATGATTACGGGCTTCTCGAGCGACAGCTCCGCGCCGCGGATCGGCCACGAACGCGGCGGCTCGGCTCGAGCGGCGAGCAGCTTGCCGAGTTCGGGAGCAAAGCGCGACAGTTCGGCGGGTACTCGGTCGTAACGCGCGAGTGGAGCGATACGGCTGGTAGACCCAGCCACGAGCGCCCAGCCCCCCCCCCCGGGCCCCAACCCCGAGCCCCCAGTAAGCACGTCGGCGCCCGACTTGGTGCCCCAATGCACGAGCGCCTCACGCTCTGATTCGCTGATGTCTTCGATGAGGGCAACGAACGGCTGGATGCCGACCGCGGCGAACCAGGCCGGCTGTGTCTCCCATCCCCGCGCCGCGAGCACCGCGCGCACCGCTTCCGGTGTGTGCGCGGCGAGCGCGGTGATTTTCATGGAACGACTACCGCAGGGCTTGTACGACGCGCAGACGGGACGCCCGCCACGCTGGGAAGAAACCTCCGACAACTCCCATCACGACGCCGAATGCGATGCCGAGCAGCAACAGGAGGGGGGTTACGCGGAAGCTAAAGGCAATCTCGCTGAAGCTCGTCCAGTTGGTCGTACTCGTCACGATGCCGTTGACGGGGAGTGCGAGTAACGCACCCAAGACCGCGCCGACGGTGGCGATCAACAAGCATTCCGCCAGGAAGCTCAACAACACCTGGCGTGGCCGGAACCCGACGGTCAGCAACACGGCGATCTCCGGCGTGCGCGCGGCCACCGCGGCGTACATCGTGTTCACAGCTCCAAAGATCGCGCCCACCGCCATGATCCCGGTGACGCCGAACGCGAGCACGCTCAGCATGATACCCAGAATGCCGACCTGCTTCGCGTAGAAGTCGGACTCGCGGTGGACATCCACCGCCAGCTGGGGATCGGCCTCGAGCGCGCGCTTCGCGTCGTCGAACGCGCCGGCGTCCTTGAGCCGGAACGTGATCGATTGGAACACTTCTCCGCGGAACAGCGGCATGACTTGCTCGTTCTCGGCCCAGATTTCGGACTCGAACGCCGACCCCGCGGCAGCGAACTGGCACACCACTGTCCAGTCGCGCCCCGCGAAGTGGAGCGACGCTCCGATGTCGAGGTGCTCGAACCGGCCGAGCAACTTGCGACCGACGCAAATCTCCATGCGTCCCGAGGTCGGCCGATTACCCGCGACGAGCTGAATGTTGGAGCGCACCGACCAGGCCTGGTCGCTGACGCCGCGGACCACGACGTTCGCGACGGCCGTGGGGTTGTTGGGCCGGGGGAGCGGGACCAACACGTACACCTCCGGACTCAGCAGCGGCCGGCCGTCCGTCCCGGTCGCGACGTGTGGCGATGCGGCGAGTACCCGCGCGGCGTCACGCCCAATGCCGCTCGCCAGCTCGGAATCGGCGCCCTTGCGAAGTACGATCGCGTTGCGGTCGGAGCCGGTGCGGGCGAGCGCCGCCCGCAACCCCTGCCCCAACGCGAGCATGCCGATGAAGACGGCCACGACCAGGGCGATCCCCACAGCCGTGAACGTCGTCGAGACGGGCCGTTGCATCATGCTGCGCGCGTTGTAGACCAGCGGAATCATTCGACTCTCCGCAGTGCCTGGACGATGGGCAGGCGCGCCGCGCGCATGGCCGGCACCAGTCCGCTCGCCAGCATCAAGCCAAGGGCGAGGAGCAGGCCCCAGAGCATGGTCATCGGCGTGACGTTGAAGCCGGGGAGGAAGCCGAAGCCCTGGAACTTGATCAACGGATAGAAACCTTTGGCTACGCCAAGCCCGATCACCGCGCCGGCGAGCGCGATCACCCCCGCTTCGACCAGCACCAGGGTGAAGACGGTACGGTTGGAAAACCCGATCGTCTTCATCACGGCGACCTCGCCGGTGCGTTCGCTGGCGCTCATCATCATCGCGTTCGCGGTGATGAGCAGGATCGCGAAGACGACCGCGGTGCCGATCGCGCCCATCAGCAGGCTGACGTTCCCGAGCATGGTCGCGAAACCGGCCTGGAACTCCTTTTCCGTACCGGTCTTCGTGGCCGCGCTCGAATTCTGGAATTGGTCGTCGATCTCTTTGGCGACAGCGGCAGCGCTGTCGGCGTTGTTGATCTCGACGACGAACCACCCCGCGATGCCCGCGTGTCCGAGCCGCTCGTCGAAGTACTCGTGATGGAAGAACATCACGTTGTCACCGATCGCGGGATCGCTGGGCTCGTAGATGCCGCGGATCGTGAACGTCCAGTCGCCGGGGAAGATCGTTCCCTGAATCGTGATGTTTTGGTCGACCTTCCAGCCAAACTTGTCGGCGATGCCTTTCCCGACGAGCGCCGCGGTGCGTTCGCGGAGAAACGCCTCCTTCTGGTCCTCTGGGAGTTTGATTTCCGGGTACATGCCGAGGTACGACTCAGGATCGATCGCGAACTTCGGGAAGAAGTCCCGGGCGTTGTCACCGTACTTGCCGCCGAACCAGTTCGCCCAGCTGACGCTGCGCACGCCTCTCAAGCCCTTGATCTTGTTGGCATACGAAACCGGCAGGATGAACACGATGCCGGTCTTGTTCATCGCCACCAGGCGGCGCGCGCCGCCGAACTGGGAATTCGTGTGCAGAGTCGTGACCACCGAGCGGAGCGAGGCGAACAGAAACAACGCCAGCGCGACGCTGAGGATCGTGAGGGCCGTCCGGAGCTTGTGACGCCGCAGATTCGCGGTGACCAGGTGCCAGTACTTCACCGCGCCGCCCCACCCACCGCTGCGCGCTTCTCGACGAGATCGCCCTTCTCGAGGTGCAGCGTCATCTTCGCCCGCTCGGCGGCGTGCGCGTCGTGGGTCACGATCACAATCGTCTTGTTGAACTCTTTGTTGAGCCGCTGCAGCAGCGTCAGCACTTCCTGCGAGCTCTTGGCGTCGAGCTGGCCCGTCGGCTCATCGAGCAGTATCACGGTGGGATCGGCGACGATGGCCCGCGCGATCGCCGTCCGCTGCTCCTGGCCACCCGACAGCTGGCGCGGATAGTGATCGCCGCGGTCTCCGAGCCCCACGACATCGAGCGCGATGCGGACGCGCTCGGCGCGCTCTTTCCCCGACAGATGCGTGAGCAGCAGCGGCAGCTCCACGTTCTGATAGGCCGTGAGCACCGGCAGCAAGTTGAACGACTGGAACACGAACCCGATGTTGCGCGCCCGCCAGGCGGCGAGCTCGCCCGGGCTCATCGCGCTCACCTCCGCGCCGGCCACGCGCACCACGCCGCTCGTGGGCTTGTCCAGCCCGGCGATGAGGTTGAGCAGCGTCGACTTCCCGGAGCCCGACGGCCCCATCAAGGCGGTGAAGCTACCCGCCTCCATGTCGATGGTGAGGCCGGTGAAGACGTCGATGCGCTGGGTGTCGCGCTGGAACGACTTGTAGACGTCGCGGATTTCGACTAGCGCCATGGTGTGCCCGGTTTCAGGATCGCTGATGGGTAGGGGCGCAGCATGCTGCGCCCCTACAAACAACGGATCTCATGCCGAATTACTGCCCGATCTTAACGCGTTGACCTTCACGCGGAGTTTCAACACCACCGACCAGCAGCTGCTCGCCGCCGGAGAGACCGGAACGAATCTCGCGGAAATTACCGCTGACCGGACCTGCGTCAACGTCACGCTTCTGTAACCGTCCGTCACGGACGAGCCAGACCACGGGGCGGCCGTCCTCGGAACGGACGGCAGCCGCGGGCACCATGATCCGCCGTCGCTCGACCACCGGCGGGGATCCGGCCGGAGCGGCGCGCGGCGCCTCGAGGAACTCGACCTTCGCGCCCATTTCGGTGAGGATGCGCGGATCGCGATCGACGATCGCGACTTTCACCTGTACCGTCGCGCGCTGGCGATCGGCCGTGGGCACGACCTGCCGCACCGCGCCGCGGAACGAGGTATCGGGGTACGCGTCGAGCGTGATGCGCGCCTGCTGCCCGCCCTGGATGCGTGCGATGTAGGCCTCGTTGACGTCCACTTCCACTTCGAGCGTCGCGAGGTCGGCCATCGTGACGACGGCGCCGCGCGTCAACCCACCGCCCACCGATGGCGCGACGACTTCCCCGACCTCCGCCTCTTTGCGCAGCACGGTGCCGCCGAACGGCGCGCGGATGTAGGTGTTCTCGAGATTCGCCTGCGCGACGCGCAGTCCCGCGCCCGCGGCATCCACACGCGCCTGCTGCGCGCTGACCCGCGCGTCCGCCTGGCGCGCCTTGCTGTCGGCGTTCTCGACGTCCTGCGGCGAGACGAGATTGGGATTCTGAGCACGGATATCGCGAACTCGAACGAATTCGCGCTGCAGCTGATCGCGGTCGGATTGCGTTTCGATCAGCGTCGCTTTGGCGCTCGCGAGTTCGGCTTCCGCCTGGCCGACTGCCGCGGCGTAGTCGGCATTGTCGAGCCGCGCGATGATCGCGCCCTTCTCCACGCGCGAGCCTTCGCTGACATTGAGAACTGCGAGCCGGCCAGGAATCTTCGCAGAAACAGCGGCCTTCGTCCGGGCAACGACATATCCGTTCGCCACGACGGCAACGGAGCCGTTGTTGCCGCCCCCCGCCGCCCCCTCGCCGCCATTCGCCGCCGTAGTTACGCTGACGACCTGCACCGGCACCGCACCGCCACCTCGTCCAATAACCACCACGACGGTGACGATCAGGACAGCAGCGCCCACCAACCAGAGTACGCGACGCAGCGCCCGCTTCACCGCGGGCGGCGGGTCGTCGCGATTGATCCGGAGCTTGGAAAGGTCGGCGGCTGGAGGAGAGGCGGTCACGCCCCGGCAGGCTCGGGCGGCGGATTGCGGAGAATCCCGCCGGACGTCCGCTGCGGCGTCTTCTCCTTCTCCTGCTCGCCACTGTCGGCGCGCGGCGGCGGAGCCGGCGGGACGTACGGCGGCAGCGACTGGCCCGCGATCACCATCTCGACCTGCTCGCGCTCCAGCGTCTCGCGCTCCAGCAGCGCCGCGGCCAGGCGATCGAGCGCGGCACGCCGCTCGCTGACGATACGCGCCGCCTCGCCGTAGGCGCGCGTGAGGATGTTCTTCACTTCTTCGTCCACGATCTGGGCGGTGCGATCGGAAATCTCCCGGCGCTGTACGACTTCCCGGCCCAGGAAGATCTCCTGCTCGCGGTCGCCCACGGCAATCGGACCGATCACCGCGCTCATTCCGAACTGCGTCACCATGCGGCGCGCGATGTTGGTCGCCTGCTGGATATCCTGCGCGGCGCCCGTCGTCACCTTCTCCGGCCCGAACACCAGCTCCTCGGCGACGCGGCCGCCGTACGCCATCGCGAGCCGCGATTCAATCGAGCGCTTGGTGTACTTATGCAGCTCCTCTTCCGGCAGATACGCCGTGAGGCCGAGCGCCCGCCCGCGCGGGATGATCGTAACCTTGTGCAGCGGATCGGCGTCCGGCACGGTCAGTCCGACGAGGGCGTGGCCGGCCTCGTGATACGCCACCAAACGCCGCTCCTCGTCGGAGAGCACGCGGCTCTTCCGTTCGAGGCCGAGCATCACCTTGTCCTTCGCGTCCTCGAAGTCCTGGCCGTCCACCTGCGACTTGTTGCGACGCGCGGCGAGCAGCGCGGCTTCGTTGACGATGTTGGCGAGCTCGGCGCCGGCGAGACCCGGCGTCCCGCGCGCGATGCGCTCGAGGTTGACTCCGGGCGCCATCGGGATCTTGCGCACGTGCACGCGCAGGATCTGCTCGCGGCCCTTGAGATCGGGCATGTCCACGACGATCTGGCGATCGAAGCGGCCGGGCCGCAGCAGCGCCGGATCGAGGATATCGGGCCGGTTCGTGGCGGCGAGCAGGATCACGCCTTCGTTGGATTCAAAGCCGTCCATCTCGACCAGCAGCTGATTGAGCGTCTGCTCGCGCTCGTCGTGCCCGCCGCCGAGGCCGGCGCCGCGGTGGCGCCCGACGGCGTCGATTTCGTCGATAAAGATGATGCACGGCGCGTGCGCCTTGCCCTGCTCGAACAGGTCGCGCACGCGCGAGGCGCCGACGCCGACGAACATCTCGACGAAGTCGGACCCCGACATCGAAAAGAATGGCCGGCCCGCCTCGCCCGCGACGGCCTTGGCGAGCAGCGTCTTGCCGGTTCCCGGTGGCCCGACGAGCAACGCCCCTTTGGGCAGCCGGCCGCCGAGCCGCTGGAACTTCTGCGGGTCCTTCAGGAAGTCGATGATCTCCTCGAGCTCCTGCTTCGCCTCGTCGCAGCCGGCGACGTCCGCGAAGGTGACCTTGGGCGTATCGCCCGCGAGCAGCTTCGCCTTCGACTTGCCGAAGGCGAACGCGCGGTTCCCACCCTGCTGCATCTGCCGCAGCATGAAGATCACGAGGCCGAAGATCAGGAGGTACGGCAGGAACTGGATCAACACGATGCCGAACGATTGGCCCGGTTCGCGCGCCGCCACTTCCACGTTCTTGGCCGACAGCGTGGCGGCGAACTTGTCGTCGGCTTCGAACGGCAGCAGGACGTTGAAGCGCTCCACGGTCTGGCGCTTCACCACGACGGGATGGACGAACACGCCGCGCACCTTTTGTCGCTCGGCGATTTCCACCGACGCGATGTTGCCGGCGTTCAGCTCCTCCACGAACTCGCTGTATTTGATCTCGGCTTCTTCGCGCCGGCGGCTCGAAGCGAGCTGCACCAGCGCGATCGTCCCGACGATGAGGAGCGCCCAGAACGAGAGCGTCCGCAGCATCCGGGCCCAGTTGAATTCCCGCGGTGGCGGGGGGATACGATTAGCCATCTACGTCAGACTCGCAATATAAGGAAGGTGCCGGAAGTTTTCCGCGTGATCGAGCCCATAGCCGACCAGAAACAACGTCGGCGCGTCGAATCCCACGAATTTCGCCTCCAGCTCCAAGTGTGCAGCCACATGTTTGTGCAACAGCGCACAGATCTCCAGACTGCGCGGCCGCCGCTGCGCGAGCAGCGCGACCAGCTTGTTCAGCGTCTTGCCGGTGTCGATGATGTCTTCCACCAGCAGGATGTGCTTGCCGGCCAGCTCCGTTTCCGGATCGTACACCAGCCGGACGTTCCCGCTCGACACCGTTCCTTCGCCGTAGCTCGATGCAACGATGAAATCGACCTGCAACGGCCGATCGATCTTTCGCACGAGATCGCTCAAGAAAATGAAGCTGCCCTTGAGAAGGCCCAGGACCAGCAGATCGCCCTCGGGGTAGGCCGCCGTGATTTCCCGGCCCAGGCTCTGCACTCGCTCCGCGATCGCCTCCTCATCGAAGACGATCCGCTTGAGCTCACGCCCCCCCGTCTGATTCAGCCGAGCCGCACTCGATAACATCCAGCCTCACCGCTCGAGTTCCAGGCGCCGGCACGCCTACCGCACTGCGACAGATGCCGGGCACCCAGAGAATGGTCGCCCCTCTACTCACCACGGGATAGCTCGGCCGCGCGCTGCGCGGGACCCGCGCTTCCATTAATAAGCGCCGGAGCGGCCGATGTCCTACACCGCCCAGCGGCACCAGCGAATCCCCGCGCGCCGGCCGCCGCACTTCCCACGCGGCGCTGTCCAGCCATGTCGTCCACGTCGCGCGCTCGATCTGCGCGGGCGCCGGCGCGGGCGCCCAGGCAATCTCGAACTCACCGAACCGCGCGCTGCCCCGCTCGCCACTCGGCCAAACCCGCTCGAGCGCGCAATCGACCGCGTGCGCCGCGGCGCGACCGACTCGCAACTGATCGAATGCCACTTCGGCCGACCACCCGTCGCCCAACGGCAGACGGCGGCCGGAGGGGCGTTGCGCGAATGCCACGAGCTGCCGCGCTCGCGTCGGCCCCAGCACGAGTCCTACTCTGCGGGCCGCGGCGCGCAACAGCGCGACAGACAATGCGTTATCATAGCCGCACACACTCGCGCGGGCAACGGTGAAGGTCGTTCCCTGCACGCTGAGCGCTAACTCCGGCACGATATCCAACATGCGATCCCAGGCACGACGATCGCTGGCCGCATGACGACCCTGCTCCAGCAGATCGCGCCGCAGGCGTGCGCCGAGGCGCTCGTTCAGTAACGGCAGCAGCGTCGTGCGGACCCAGGAGCGGAGGTGCCGAGGGTCGCGATTCGCAGGATCCTCGTAGACGGGCAGGCCGCGCTCCGCGACGTGGGCGACGAGCTCGCGGCGCGTGAACGGCAACAGCGGTCGCACCAGCCCGCCACGACCGCGCGGGGAAATTCCTGCGAGACCGGCGGGCGCGCTGCCGCGCAGCCCGCGCAGCAGGATCGTCTCGACCTGATCGTCTTCATGATGCGCCGTTACGATGTATTTCGCGCCGCGGCGGCGCTGCACGTCATGCAGCCACGCGTAGCGTGCGCGGCGTGCTTCGGTTTCCGTCGTTTCGGGTCCCAGATTCAGTTCGGTGCACTCGAATGGCACTCCGTACTTCTCCGCCAGAGCGGCGACGGACTGTCGGACGGTCGGACTGTCGGACTGAATACCATGATCGACGTGGGCGACTACGAGGGACAATCCGAGCTCGCTCGCCGCGTCGCTCAGCAAATCGAGCATGGCAACGGAATCCACGCCACCAGAGACCGCGACAAGCGCCTCCCCGGGATCCCGGAAGAGGCGATTCTCGCGGATGTGCGCCAGCACGCGCGTCGGCAGCGAGGCACTAGTCGTCATGTATCTTGAAGTATGCTTGAGCCCGGCCTGACATACCAACTCCTGCGCAATCTCACATCTCCGGTCGTCGCAATCACCTCCGAGCGCAACGGCAAGGAGAACGGCATGATCTCCGATGCCGCGGTCCGCGCCTCGATTGTGCCGTCCGCTCCACGGGTATCCGTGTACATCCACAAGTTCAATTACAGCCACGACATGATCTTCGAGACGGGGCGCTTCGCCATGCATCTGCTGCATACCAGGCAGTTCGATGTCGTGCGGCGCCTCGGCTTCGTCAGCGGACGCGATCGCAACAAGCTCGAGGGACTGCCGCACCATCGCGGCGTCCTGGGCGTGCCGGTGCTCGACGAATGTTTCGCGCATTTCGAGTGCCGCATCGTCAACGTGATGGATACCGGCAGCTCGACCTTGTTCCTGGGTGATGTGGTCGCGGTCGGGCCCGGCGCCGCGGCCGCTGCCGACGCGCGGGGTGAGCTGCTGACGGCGACGTATTTCCGCGCCAACATGCCCGCGGAGTGGCGTGTCGAGTACGAAGCGAAGCTCCAGGAGGCGCAGCAGACGGCCGCCGCGATGTCGCGCACCATCAAGCCGGTGGTTTGGAAAAAAAACTAGGGGGCGCAGCTTGCTGCGCCCCTACGCGTTCGTAGCCAGAGATTCGAATTCTAGCGATTCAACAACGCGCTGACACCAATCCCAATCCCCCAGTTGCCGTTGAAGCTGACCAGGTAGGATTTGTTCGCGGCGCTCGGCATGAAATCCGCGTGCCCGTCGAGCCGGATCGCGAGAATCTTCCCGAACCGTTGCCGCAAACCAACCTGCCCCGCTACGCCACTGTCGTTCGCTTTGTACGCCCCGGTGTAGGTATTCCGCACGAACCCGATCCCCGCGAACACCTCGGCGCGACTCGTGGACGGCACGTCGTAGACGAGCCACACGTGCAGGGGCCGATAGCCAGCACCGCTCTTCGAGGCGCTCGCGATGTCCACTTCGACCGCGAGGAACGACAACGGGTTCACGCCGAGGCGCCCACCGAAGCTCGCGCGGGAAATGCGGCGGTACACGCTGCTCCGACAACGAGCAGTAGGACGCGAAAGGTCATGACGGCCCCCTTTTGGGGTAGATGGCAGGGTCCCAATCTGATGCGCGGGGCCGAAGGGCGGTAGGCCACTACTGTTCGAAAATAGCAGGGGTGGGATTCGAACCCACGACCCCGGCATTATGAGTGCCGTGCTCTCACCAGGCTGAGCTACCCTGCCACACGTCTTAGTTGACGCCGACCCTGCCCTGCACCGAGGCAATCAACTTGGCAGAATCGTAGCCGACCCCATCCTTAAAAACAATCGTGGGGCTGCGGATCGCCGACGGGTCCGCCGTCAGGTCGCCGCGCAGTACCACGAGGTCGGCCAGCTTGCCGGACTCGACGGTCCCAAGCGTCTGCTGCACACCGAGAATCCTCGCGCCGTTTAGCGTCATGATCTGAATCGCCTGTGCGGGCGTGAACCCCGCTTCGATGAACAGCTCGTAGTTGCGCTGATCGCCGAATCCGGCGAGCGCGCCGCCGATGCCTGTCGGATCGACACCGGCCGCCATGAGGCCGCCCGCGGCGACGAACTCGCGCTCGAACGCCATCGCGTTCTTGAACGCCTGCAAGGAAACCCAGCCGGTGCCGCTCGAGTCGATCTGCTGGCGCATCTTGAGGTAGCTGTCGCGGACTTCGGGATCCATCGCCTGCAACGTGCGCTCATCTCTCGTCGGACGACCGGCTACGAATGGCTCGTAGACCGCCAGGGTGGAGGTCATCGACACGTGGTGCTGCACGAGCGACTGAATCGTGGCCTGCCCGGCGTTCCCCTTGGGGTCCGACGCGCTGATCTGCGCCATCAGGTTGACCGGACAGACATCCGCCGGCCTCCCAGTCGTGAAGTCCGACGCGGTCAGCATGCCGTGCTCCAGGTTGTCGATGCCGAGCGACACCGCCTCCTGGAAACTCACGGAGCAGAGATGGCCGGTGACTTTGATGCCGCGCCGGTGCGCCTCCTGAATCGCCGCACCCAGCTCGGCGCGACGAATGTCCGTGTACGCTTTGATCCACGTCGCGCCTTCCGCCGCCCAGTACGCGACAAAGCGGCGCGCCGCCTCCGGAGAGTTCAGGATCGCCATCGCACCGCCGCCGTGTTCGCCCGTGATGTACGGCGCCGTGAGATGGATGCGCGGCCCCGGCGCCAACCCGTGGTCGATCGCGTCCTTCAGATTGATCTCGGCGTACGGCGCCCGGCTGCCGGTGGTACGGATCGTCGTGACCCCCGACCCCAGATACAGCCGCGGTCCGGTATACGACATCTGCACGGCGCGGCCACCAGCGGCGGTATAGAACAGATGGTCGTGCATGCCGATGATGCCGGGAATGACGGTGGACCCATTCATGTCCATGACGCGTGCGCCCGCAGGGATCGGCACCGTCGCCGCCGGGCCCACGGTCGCGATCCGGCCGGCGCGGATGACGATCGTCTGATCGGATTTGGGCGCGCCGCCCGTTCCATCGACCAACAGGACGTGCGTCAACGCGAGTAACGACGTATCGACGGCGACGTATTCGCGCACTTGCGCGGCGAGCGAATCGGGACGCTGTGCCGTGAGTGCGAGCAGGAGGGTGAGCGCGTACATGAGGCTCCTCGCTAATCGACGGTGAAGTGCAGCATCATCCCGGACGAGAGGTGCTCGGCGATGTGGCAGTGCAGCATCCATTCGCCGGGGTTCTGTGCGTCGAGCAGAATATCCACCACCGCACCGGCAGGCACCAGCACGGTATCCTTCCACGCCAGATCCTCGTTGGGCACGCCGTTCACGGCCAGTACGAGAAAGCGCTGGCCGTGCAGATGAATCGGATGTTGCATGCCGTGAAACGCACGGCGCTCGTTGACGAGACGAATTTTTGCCGGCGCACCGCGCCGGAAGTGCCACACGATATCCATGTTCTCGCGCCCCGTCGCGGGGTCCTTCAGGACCCAGCGTACCTGCCGGCCCGTGGACGCCCAGTTCATCATCGGCATGGTCCCGCCCCACTCGACGGGCGCAAAGTAGATCGAGTCGAGCTGCATCAGGCGCTCGGTCACGAACGGCAAGCCGTGCGTCTGGAGCGTGAGCACGAGGGTCTTGTCGGGGGCTCGGTCGATATACCGGCGGTACGGTTCGAGGGCGGCGAAGGGCGGCGGAGGGCGGCGAAGGGCGGCAAAGGCTGCACCGAAGTCGGGCGAGACACGCCGAGGCGAGACTGTCACGACGCCGAGCGTATCAACGAGTGGGATGAACCGGCCGAAGAGGTGGTCGAGTCCGCGGACCTGATTGACCAGCGGGAAGGCTCCAGCTCTGTCGAACCGGACGTCCACCACGTAGCGCTCCGCGGGAGCGATCACCACGCTCTCGACCCATGCCTCACGCTCGAACGGTCCGGCGTCCGCCGCGACGAGCTTCATGCGCGCTCCGGGGAACGAGAGGTTCAGCGTGCGGGTGCTCGACGCGTTCGTGAGATAGAAGCGCACCACTTCACCACGCCGCACCGCCAGGCGATACCCCGGCTCACCGTTCACGAGAAACACGTTGCCAAACCGCCCCATCAGCGCGTGGGTCGGTGATTCCTGGCCGAACGGGATGAGTCCAGGATCGCCGACGAGCAGATCCTGCAGCATCAGGATCTGTTCGCGATTGGCGAAGGTTTTCGCGCCGGGCTCCCGCACCAGAATGTTGCCGTACAGGCCGAGGGCCTGTTGGATGTCCTCGCGAATGTGCGGATGGTACCAGTAGATCCCCGCATCCGGGAACCGCAGCTTGTATGTGAACGCGTCGCTGACGCCATCGACTCCGTCGAACGCGTTTTCGAGCCGGATCCCATGCCAATGAATGCTGGTCGAATCCGACAGGTGATTCGTAAACCGCACCATGATCTCGGCGCCACGCCAGACCTCGAGCAATGGTCCCGGATACTGGCCGTTGTAGCTGTACATCGTGAAGCTCTGGCCATCGATGGTGCGGCGGACGAGCTCGGCATCGAGATCGACGATGTCGCCGTCCTTGAGAAGGAGGACCTCGTGCGGCTCTGCCTTGGGGAGGGGAGTCTCTGCCGTCGGGAGAAAGGGCGTCACATCAGGTCGCAGCGCCATCTCCGACGGCAGCATCATCAAGCCGGGCGGCGTCGGCACCATCGGCCACCCGGAGCTGTCGGGCTCGGCGTGATCCATTGCATGGGAGGACCCCGCGGCGCCCAGCGAGAATTCCATCAGATCCGGCGGGAACGGCCGCGTGCTTGGCGACTGGCCGCGCAGAATGATGCGACCGCTCGGCTCACGCACACGCGCGCTGCGCTCGGCGGAAATCAGAATGTTGAACTTGTCGAACTCGATGGGCCGCAGTGTCACGCGCCCGTTCTTCACGGCGCCGAGCCGGATCAACGAATCCATCTGCGGCGTGGTGGCCCACGCGATGTACGTGCGGGACGGCGCGAGTCCGCGGAGATGGACGACGGGGATGAAGCGCGCATGGCCGTCGGCGGTGACGGCGACCGTGAACGGCCCGGGAGGGCTCGCGAGCTCGACGCGTCCCGAGACTCCGTTGATCCCGGGAGCGGCGACGAGCTCGATGCAATAGAGATCGTGACTGGGGCCGAGGGGAGTGGGCGGGTCACATGGTCTCCCGCCCACCACCTGTCCTTCACAAATCCCCGCCGCGAAGGCGAGGAGTACTAGTGCTTCGCGCGCCTTGGCAATCCGAGGACGCTCCCGTTCCACACCTCACGGCCACGCGAAATCGGGACAACCGGTCGAGGGCTGGCTGTCGACGATGAGACATCGAACGTGTACGCGCCGGTTTCGCCGGGCGCGCTGCTGCTGATCAGGATGTCGTATGGCCCGCTGGCCGCGACGGTGAATTTGATGAACGCGGTCGGATTCCCCGCCGAGCTATCGTCGTTCTGGGCCACCAGCGAGCGCGGATAGGTGACCAGGTCCATGATTTGATACAGGGCCAGGCTGGGATTGATCGCCGCCGAATGCGCCGAGATGGTCAACACCGAGCCCTGGACCAGCTGAATGCGCGCGACGTCGTAGTAATGCGGCGTTGCCGAGCTGTCGGCACAGTCCGACGCTGTCAACGAGTCGTTGATCGTCACGCCCCGCGCCACCCAGACTTGCCGGCAGCCGTTCATGCCGGCGGGCCGTGTGGTCGCCGACACCGAGTACGCGCCCGTGGTACCCGGGTTGAACGAGTTCGCGCCGATCACATAGCTGCCGCCGGGGAGAATGATGTCGAGCTGCGAGTTCTGCACGGTCCCCAGCGCGACGTCGTCATCGAATCCGAACAGCGGACCGTCGACGCTCCAGAAATCCACCCACGTATCGAACACCGCCGAATTCATCGCGAGGCGAATGCTCTGCTGCCCGACCGGCAGGTCGAGCGCGTAGAAATCGTAGTACCACCCCGAGTGGCCGAAGTTACAGTCGGTCGTCTTGAGGGCGCCGATAACCGTATCGCCGAGGGCATAGGGAGCGAGATAGGCGCAGGGATCGAGTGCCGTGGCGTGGTATACGACATCCGAGACACCCGATACAGCGGCGTGGATGGTGATGTTTCCCAGAACCGAGCCCAGCGTTGCGGTCGTCGAGGCGGCGCCGTTGACGTCGGTGGTCTCGGTCGCTGGGGTGAATGACGCACCGCCGCTGGGCGTCGCGCTCCAGGTCACGTGCACGCCCTGGGCCGGCTGCCCGTTCGAGCCGAGCGCCACAAAGCTCAGCGGAAACGTGAGCACCGAGCCCGTGGGTGCGGTTTGGCTGTCGCCGGCAATGCCGGTGACCGAGGCCGCCTGTGGACCGGTCCCGGTGCTGTCTCCACCGCACGCCGCGGCGGCCGCGAGCAACGCGGCGACGGCAACGCGCACGAACCTACGACGCCTGTTCATGGTGCCTCCTCTATTTGGGCACGACGCGGTAGAGTACCTCGCCGTCTCGAATCATTCCGAACTGCTCCCGCGCGACGCGCTCCTGCACCGCGGGATTCGTTTCCAGGTCGTGGGCCAACTGGGCGAGTGAATCGAGCTCGATGCGCAGCGCGGCCACCCGGGTGCGTTCGTCCGCAAGCTGCCGCCGAATCGTGATCCAGTCGGCGGTGCCGTATTCTCCGCCCCACACGGCCAACGCGAGCAATCCCACACCGCCTGCGATTCCAGCTATGCGGGTTCGGGTCACAAGCCGTACAGATGCCGGCCGGGATAGTGCGCCACATCGCCGAGCTCTTCGGCGATGCGGAGCAGCTGATTGTACTTCGCGACGCGCTCGGTCCGGGACGCGCTGCCGGTCTTGATCTGGCCGACGCCGGTCGCCACCGCGAGGTCCGCGATGAACGTGTCCTCGGTCTCACCCGAGCGGTGGGAGATCACCGAGCCGTAGCCGTTGCCGCGCGCCAGCTCGATGCACTGCAGCGTCTCCGTCAGTGTGCCGATCTGATTCACCTTGATGAGGATGGCGTTCGCGACGCTCTCTTCGATGCCTCGCGCCAGCCGCTCGACGTTGGTGCAGAAGAGGTCGTCCCCTACAAGTTGCACTCGTTCCTGCAGGGCCGCTGTGAGCTTGGCCCACCCGGTCCAGTCGTCCTCTGCCAGACCATCTTCGATGGACACGATGGGGTAGCGGTCGATCCAGCCCTTGTAGAGCGCAATCATCTCTTCGGCGCTCTTCTGACCGCCCTTGCTCTTCTTGAAGGTATACGTCCCGTCGGCGTAGAGCTCGGACGCCGCCACGTCGAGCGCGATCGCCATATCCTTACCGGCCTCGAAGCCCGCCGCCTCGATCGCCGCCATGATCGCCTCGAGCGCCGCTTCATCGTTCGGCAGGTCCGGCGCAAAGCCTCCCTCATCCCCGACCGCGGTCGAGAGTCCCCGCTTGGACAGGACCTTCTTCAGCGCATGGAACGTCTCCACGCCCATGCGCAGCCCTTCCGGGAACGTCTCGGCGCCGATCGGCACCACCATGAATTCCTGGCAGTCAACGGTGTTCGCCGCGTGCGCACCGCCGTTCAGGATGTTCATCATCGGGACCGGCAGCACGTGAGCGACGGGCCCACCGAGATAGCGATACAGCGGCAGGCCCGCGTCCTGCGCGGCCGCGCGCGCGATGGCGAGCGAGACGGAGAGGATGGCGTTCGCGCCCAGGTGACTCTTGTTCGGCGTGCCGTCGAGGTCGAGCATCGCGTAGTCCACGGCGATCTGATCCTCTCCCGACAGGCCTTCGAGCCGCGGGCCGATCACTTCGTTCACGTTCTTGACAGCTTCGAGCACGCCTTTGCCGCCGTAGCGCTTGTTGTCGCCGTCGCGCAGCTCGACCGCCTCGTGCTCTCCGGTGGAGGCGCCGCTCGGCACGGCCGCCGTGCCGCTCGCGCCGCTGGCCAGGGTGACGTCGGTTTCGACGGTGGGGTTGCCGCGGCTGTCGAGAATCTCTCGCGCGTGTATCGAGATGACTGTGCTCATTGGTGGACCGAACCCTACCGCGCCTTTGTCTGAAGGGCAACCATCGCCGCGCGCACTTCGTCCCGCAGCCGCTCGCGATCCTCGGGCCGCAGCCCGGTCGTCATGATCGGACGCGCGGCGAGCAGACGGATCGGACGCGGACGCAACCGCCACGCGCCCTTCGGCAGGATCTCGAACGTGTGATGGACGTAGACCGGGATGATCGGGACCTGGGCGGCGATCGCCAGACCAAACGGCGCGTTTTTGAAGGGCAACAGCTCGCCGGTGCGGCTGCGGGTGCCCTCCGGGAAGACAACAATGGAAGAGGTGCCCTCTCGAATCGTGTGCGCCGCCTCGTCGTACGCCTCGAACGCCTTTTTGCGGGCGGCACGATCGATGGGAATGTGGCCGGCGGCGAGCATCGCGCCGCCGAGGAGTGGAATCTTGAACAGCTCCTGCTTGGCGACGAACCGCACGGACCCGGGGAGCGTCGCGAACAGCGCCCAGATGTCGAACATCGACGAGTGATTCGAGGCGTAGATCACCGGACGGTCACGCGGGATGTGGTCCAGGCCTTCGGCGATGACCGGCGTCCCCGCCGCGCGGAGAATATTCCGCGCCCAGTCGGTGCCCGCCCAGTCGTAGACGCCACCACGGCGGTTGCGCACGCGGAACACGCCGGCGACGGCGGCGCCGGTTGCGTGGACGAGAGTTGAAGCGACGAGAACTACGTAGTACCAGAGGGTGCGAATCACCGCGAAAAGTGATCGTATCCGGCTGGCAGAGGGACGGGCTTGTTGTGGTCGAGCAGCCGCACACCGCCCCGGCGTCCGCCCGCGCCACGCAGGCAGGTGCCGATCCGGCTCAGCGCCAATCCGGTTTCGGAGCGGAAGGCGGAAACGCTGGCGTCACCGAACGTCGGCGGCATGGTGCATAGTAACTCGAATTCTTCCCCGCTGGCGACCGCGGCCGTCGCGGCCACATCCTCCCAGCACGGGATCTGCTCGAGGTTGATCTCGATGCCGACTTCGGATGCGGCGGCGAGGTGTTGGGCGTCGGCGGCGAGGCCATCCGAGATATCGATCATCGCGCTGACACCGTGATCGGCGAGCCAGAGGCCGGCCTGGATCCGGGGCTCCGGGCACGCATAGCGGTTGCGGAGCACGGTGGACATTTTCTTGCCCGCGCGGAAATGCTCGAGCGCCAGCGCTGCCCCCCCCAGATATCCCGTCACCCATACGCCGTCGCCTTCGCGCGCACCCGAGCGACGCACCGGCCGCGCGGCTTCACCAATGACGCACACATCGACGATGTACTGCGGGGCGCGCGTGAGATCACCGCCCAGCACTCTTGCTTCGAGGTTGTGCAGCATGCCGGCAACACCGGCCATGATGTCGGCGGCCGCACCGTCGGTCTTCTTCCCGTCCGCCGGGATGCCCAGGGATACGAGCGCGCCCAGCGGCCTGGCGCCCTCCGCCGCAAGGTCTGACAACGCGGACCCGGCGGCGCGACAACCGATTTCCTTGAAGTCGAGCCAGTCGGTCCGGAAATGGACGTTCTCGAGCGAGTTGTCGATGCTGATCGCGAGGTTGGTGGATCCCAACGAAATCAACGCGCAGTCGTCACCGAGGTCGGTACCGTCGCCGGTGATCTCGGCGATCCGCCCGATGATGCCGCGGATGCGATCGAATTCCTTGCCTGGACCCAGGTTCATCGGTTGGGGATCACCTGTAAAACTACTCCTTCCTAACCGGGGTCATCACCCCATGTTCCACGCCCCAGGGGGTCAGACGTCGGGAGCCTCCAGTTCTACCAGAACTGGAGCCCGCCCCGGCTTCACATCCCGCCACGCCCTCCACACATCCGGCAACGCGGCCAGGACGTCAGCGGGCCGCAAGCTGCGCGCGGTCCATTGGCGGGCCCCGAGCTCCGCCGCTCGACCCATGGCATGCGCGCCGAGTGCCGCGGCTTCCGCGGGCGCGGTTCCCCGGGCGAGGAATGCCCCGATGAAGCCGGCGAGCATATCCCCGCTGCCGCCGGTCGCAAGCCCGGGATTGCCGCTTGCGACGACGTGCTCGGGGCCGCGCAGATCGGCGATGACGGTCGGCACGCCTTTTAGTAGAACGGTGCACTTGAGCTTCGCCGCGGCGCGCGCCGCGGCCGACCAGCGGTCGTTCGCCGCTTCGTCGGCCAATGCGTCGCCGGCAAGCGCGCGGAATTCTCCCAGGTGCGGCGTGCACACGACGGGCCGATTGGCCGGACCGTCGAAGTAGTGGAGCGCATCGGCGTCGATCACGGTGGGCACCGGGCGGCGCGCCAGGACCTCGGCAACGAATTGCTCGCGCACGTCCACACGGCCGAGCCCCGGACCGATCACGACCGCGTCGGCCCACTCGAGCACCTCGGCGACCGCGGGCTCGAGGTTGTCACCAAGTGACGATTCAACGGTCAGTACGTCCGGCAAACTGGCCTGGGCGGCGACGATGGTTTCGCGCG
>WNGP01002054.1_pt1 | contig 22355 bp, 19 predicted proteins | sample 5407671 | NCBI WGS metagenome assembly WNGP01 (sample SAMN13153381, study PRJNA577476) | soil metagenome | isolation source: 40 cm soil or saprolite under Garry oak tree replicate 2 | place: USA:California | collected 2016-06-15
TTGGCCGGTCGCCTACCGTTCGGCGACGTGGGCATCCTCGGCCTGGCGGACGCGGGACGGGTCTGGATCCCTGGGGAGTCGTCAGACCGCTGGCACGCCGCGGCCGGGGGCGGGCTCTGGCTGGCCTGGCAGCACCGCCGCTCCAACACGCTGTCGATAGCGTTGGCCAGAAGCCCCGAGCTCACCGCGACCTACGTCCGCGTCGGGTTCATGTTTTAGAGCCGTTGCGGTATGCAACACCTCGGTGGCCGGGTTGCCCTTCGGCTGCGTTACCCCGGTCGGCCGGGCCGCCTCTTTAGCAAGGAAACCCCAAGCCCCCACAACGCTCCACTCGAAACGGCGGAGGCGACCTTGTCGTCCAGCGCAGGGCGCCTGAAGCACCGATGGAGCCGCGACCGTGCCGCGCCCCGGGCACCCCTCGTGGAGTTGGGGCCCCTCCTGCGCCCGATCGCCGGTATCGACGTGACGGTGATCATTCCGGCGTACAACGAAGCCGCGAGCGTCGCCGACACGATCAAGAGCCTGCAAGCCCAGACCACGCCGCCTGCAACGATCATCGTCGTCGACGACTGCTCTACCGACGAGACGGGCGAGGTGGCCCGCGCGCTCGGGGTCATGGTCGTCCGACCGCCGACGAACACCGGGTCCAAGGCAGGGGCACAAAACTTCGGGCTTCGCTTCGTCCGGACGCCGCTCACCGTCGCCGTTGACGCCGATACCGTTCTCGCACCGGACGCCCTCGCGTGCCTGCTGCCGGCGTTCTACCATCCGGCGGTCGCGGCGGCGTGCGGTTTCGTAGTCCCCCAGCGGGTGCGGAGTCTGTGGGAGCGGGGGCGCTACATCGAGTATCTGTTCGCGTTCACCTACTACAAGCAGGTGCAAGAGTACTACGGGAAGCCGCTCATTTCCTCAGGCTGTTTCTCGATGTATCGGACCGACATCCTCGGGGCCCACCACGGCTGGTCGAACCGAACCCTCGCCGAGGATGTAGACCTGACCTGGAGCCTGTACCAAGCGGGCCATGAGGTACGGTTCGTCCCGGACGCGGTGTGCTACCCGATCGAGCCCTGCACCCTCACGCTGATGGGAAAGCAGCTGCGGCGCTGGTCACACGGGTTCGTTCAGAACGTGAAGCTGCACTGGCGCGGGCTCCTCGGGGTGCCCTATCTGCGCTCCGCAGTGGCGGTGGCGTTCTGGGATGCGACAATCGCCGCCGCTCTCTACCTGGTGCTCCTGCCGATCCTCGCGCTCGTGCTCGCGAGGCCCTGGATACTGATCGGTTACGTGATCGATGCCCCCGCCGTGCTCGTTCCGGTCCTCGCCGGTGCCGCCCGGCGACGCGAGATTCGCCGCGCGATCGCGAGCCTCCCCGCGTTCTTCGTACTGCGAACCGTCAACGCGGTCTTCTTTCTGCGGGCGGTCTGCGCCGAGCTGCTGCTCGGGCGCTCGCTGCTCGTGTACGAGAAGGGGCACTGACGATGACGGCCGGGCTGCCAGGGACCGGGATCGGGGGGATGTTCTACCTGATCAGCGCGCTCGCGACGCCCCTGCGGGAAGGCTACTTGCGGATGCGGGGCCGCAGGTCCCGTGGGTGGCGCCTCGTTGCCGCGCAGACGGCGATTGCGAGCGCGGTGCTCGCGGGCATGTGGGCGACGGGCTGGCTCCTGGGCCTCGCGGTCCGCGCGTCCCATCGCGTCTTCCCGGCCGCGGTCACGTTGCATCCGGGCAGCCTGCTGCCCGCCGTGGCACTCCTCCTCAGCGTCGGGACCCTGGCCGTCGTGCTCCTCGGCGTCGAGTTGTTGCGCCTGTGGGTTCGCCGGCGCCCGGCCCGCGAGGCCACCATCGACCGTCACCAGCGCCGGCGTGCCGTTGCTGCCGGCGGGCGCCGCCGCCGGATCCTGGCACTCGTCGTGGGAGCGGTCGTCGCGGCTCACGCGCGCCCAGCCGCCGCACAGGGCGCAACCCTCGCCACGCGCCACCTGGGCCGCGCGGACTCGGCGTTCACTGCAGGGGATAGACAGGGGGCCGAGCGGGAGTACGCAGCCGTGCTCGCCGCCGACCCGTGGAATTCCCACGCCACGTATCGACTCGCTCAGCTGCACCGCCATGATCCCCGGGTGGCGCTGCGGCTGTTCCGCCGCTACGTGGCGCTCGAGCCGTCGGACGCGTGGGGGTACATGGCGCTGGGGGACATGCTCGTGCGCGCAGGGCGCTGGGGCGCAGCGCTGCGCTGCTACGACGATGCGCTGCGCCTCGCTCCCGGTGAGCGGGACGCCGTGGTAGGGCGCGCGCGCACCTTGGTGCGGGCGCGCCGAACGGGTGCCGCCATCGCGGCCTACAAGGGATGGCTCGCCGCCCATCCCACCGACGCCGAGGTCAAGCGCGAGCTGGCGGCGGCGCGGGTGACGGCCGCCCCCGCCATAACGCCGCTGGTCGGCGGCAGCCACGATTCCGACGGGAACGCCACACTCAGGTTGGGTGGCGTCGCCGAGCTCGGGGCTTCCGGGCCGACCCGGCTCGGCGTGCGGGCGACCCGCGAGCAGGTTCGCGACGGCGTCACCTCCATCGGGCTCGACGAGCTCACGCTCCGTGCCGGCGCGCGGCCCGCGGGCGCGCTGCAGATCGATGCGGAGGGGGGAGCGACTCGGGTCGACGTCGTGGGGGGCGCGGGCGCCACGCTCACCGCCACGGGCCAGCTGCGCGCTCGGTGGCGGGATCCGATGGGCGGACCGGCGATCGACCTCCGCGCGCGGCGGAACCTGATCGACGCAAGCCCGCTCCTCGTGATGAATCGGGTGGTACGAACGGAGATAGGGGCGATCGTCGAGGTGCCCGTCACGCGAGGACTCAAACTCCGCGGGATCGGCCGAACCGCCGCGTTGAGCAGCTCCTTCGATGTGAACCACCGGACGACCGTCGCCGGCGTGGTGGCGGTGGCCGTGACGCCCAGCCTCGAGCTGTCGGGCGAGATGCACGAGATCCGCTACTCCCGGCCCTCGAGCGCGGGCTACTTCGCTCCCCGGCTCATCCAGATCGCGCAAGTGGGATCATATATCGAGCTCGAGACCGCCCGGTCTATCGTGCTCGCGTTCGATCTCGGCGCGGGCGTGCAGCGGGTGGCCCAGCAGGGTGCCGCCGTCGGGCCCTGGCGGCCGGCGCTGCGGCTCTATTCGCTCATCGCGCTGCCGCTGGCACCGGGGCGCGAGCTCCGGTTCGAGCTGGACAGCGACGATTCCGGCGTCGCCACCGAGTCGGCGACGACCGCGAACTCGGCGACGACCGCACAGTGGCGCTACCTCTCGATGCAGCTGTCGCTGCGCGTTGCCCTACCCTGACCCGCACGCGCCGGGCCCTTGAACTCCGAACGGTCGCCGGCGTATACAGGGTGGCGTGACGTCCCCACCTCCGGCCTCCTGAGGAGCATCGCATGCGCGTCGCTTTGCCCAGCATTGTCACCATCCCGCTGCTCGCCGCCTGCGTCGCTCCGACTCCGGGCGGCGTCCGTCAGGTGCCCGATCCCGTCTCCACGCGCTATATCAATCCCGGAACGCTCGCGGCGCTCCCGGGCTTCACGCATGCCGTGCGCATCGGGCCGACGCTGTACGTGTCGGGCGAGGTCGCGCTCGACAGCACCGGCCGTCTCGTCGGTCCCGGCGACCTGGGTGCCCAGGCCGTCCAAGCGTTCGGGAACCTCGCGACGGTGTTACGGATCGGCGGGGCGACCCCGGGCGACGTGGCAAAGCTCACGATTTACGTGGTGAACTATTCGCCCAAGGATCTCGACCGAATCCGGCAGGCGGCTCCGGATTTCTTCCCACAGCGGAACCCACCGGCGGGAATCGTGATCGGCGTCCAGTCGTTGCCGCAGGAGGGATTGCTCATCGCGGTCGACGCCACGGCGGTGGTGCGGGCGATGATTCTGCCGCGCGACCAGCGTTCTCGAGAGCGGCCCTACTGACTCACTTTCCGACGAGCCCCGTGAAAAACGGCAGGACGATCGACACGGCGATCAACACGATGATGATCCACTCGAGCAGCTCCATCCGCTGCGTCGCCGCCCGGTCAGCCAGTTTTCCGTAGATCCCGTCCAGGGTCTGCAGCTTGCGAGTGATGCTCACGTCCCATTCCGCGAGGTGGAAGCGGCGCGACACGTGGCCGTACACCCGGGTGAGATACTGCTCGCCGATCAGCTTCAGGGCGTTCGTCACCTGCTCGAACAGGACCGCTGCGTCGAGCTGTAGCCGCCCGAGCCGTTGGAGCGGAACCCCATAGGGACTGGGCAGGAACCGCCGCAGGCCGGGCGAGCGGCCGAGCAGGCCGTAGGCCCGTTCCAGTGCGTCGTCGAGCTGTGCGTCCAGGTACCGCATCTCGAGCAGCTGGGTGTTCGCGAACTCGATCACCGCTCGTACATCCTCCCCCTCGGGATCGAACAGCAGCGTCACGTCTGTGTCGATCAACGTCGCGTCGTTCGGCCCGAACGAGAGGCGCGATGCGAGGGCGTCGCTCACTTCCTGCTGCGAGAGTGGGCGTGACTCGGCGCGCAGTACCTGGGCCACCGTCTGCGCGTGCTCGGTCCACAGCATGGACGCCTCCAGCGGCTCGCTGAAGGCCTCGATCTGGAACACGACGTAGTCCTCGACGAACTCGGCGAGACGGGACCGGAACGCGGCGTCGCCCAGGGTCTCCACGAGCTGCTGCACCCGGCGCCGTGAGTCCGACTGGAGCTGCTCGTTGCCGTACAGGATCGTGCTGAGCCCCGGGAGCCCGGTGAGCGGGCCCTGGAGGGGGATGGCGTAGCTCACGGACACCGCGCCGAAGTCGTACAGCACGAACTCGACATAGGGCGCCGTACCGTGCCCGCCGACCGCGAGCGACTCCGCCGGCTCGGTCACGCGCAGCGGAGCGGGGTCGTACTCGAAGAACGCCGGGGCGCGCCGCTTCTGCTTGACGGTCTGGCGCTGCGTCGCGCTCGCCAGCCGCCGCTCCGCCGCCGCGAGGTCGAACGCGTGGGCGACGTCGTAGGCGAACAACACGTAACCGGTGCCTTCGGCGATTATCGGTGAGGCCACTCTCTCAATCCTCCTTCCCCTCCCGCGCCACGGTCGCCGTCGCGAACGCCGGCGCCGGCAGCAGCGGGAGCTTCAGGTGCTCCCGCGCCCGGTTCAGCGCATCGTCGATGTTTCCATGAACGTTCTCCTCGCCCAACTCGTCGTACAGACCCGACCGCTCCAGCGCGACCACCGGCTGGGCGTGCACGTCGGAAAGAATCACCAGCGAGCCGTCATGGCGGCTGCGCCGCACCAAATCCCGCAGCGTGTGCAAGCCGGTCGAGTCGATCGCCGGAACGTGCCGCATCCGCAAGATCAGTACTTTGGGCTGCACCGCGATACGCCTCAACCGCTCCTTGAACATCTCCGCCGCGCCGAAGAAGAACGGCCCGGTGATCTCGTACACCTCCACCCCCGGCGGCACCACCCGCCGTCGCACCGCGTTGGGATCACGCTCGAAGTCGTCCACCGGATCCTGGAACTCGTGGGTCAGCGCGCTGATGTTCGTCACCTCCGCCATGCGCCGCATGAACAGGAACGCCGCGAGCACCATCCCTACCTCGATCGCGACCGTCAGGTCCCACAGCACGGTCAGCAGAAACGTCGTGAGCAGCACGGCCACGTCGCTCTTCGGGGCACGGAACTCGGCCAGGAACGTGCGCCACTCGCTCATGCTGTAGGCCACGACGACCAGGATCCCCGCCAGCGTCGCCATCGGGATCAGCCCGGCCCAGCGACCGAAGAACAGCGTGATGAGGAGCAGCGTCACCGCATGCACGATGCCGGCGACGGGCGTCCGGCCGCCGTTCCTGACGTTCGTCGCCGTACGAGCAATGGCGCCGGTGGCAGGGATCCCGCCGAACAGCGGCGAGGCGATGTTCGCGATCCCCTGTGCCACGAGCTCCATGTTGGAGCGGTGGCGGCCGCCGATCATGCCGTCCGCCACCACCGCGGAGAGCAGCGACTCGACGGCGCCCAGCAGCGCGATCGTGAACGCGGCGCCCATCAGGCCGGGCATCTGGTGGAACGTGACGGCGGGGAGCGCGGGAGCCGGCACAGCCGCGTTGATCACGCCGAACCGGCTGCCGATCGTGTCCACCGGCAGGTGGAACAGCTGCACCGCCGCCGTGGTGACGGTGAGGGCCACGAACGGACTGGGGATGCGCCGGTTGAGCCGGGGCCAGAAGACGATGATGCCCAGCGTGACGAGCGCGACCGCCACCGCCCACGGGTTCAGCGAGGGGAAATGGGCCGCGACCGTCCGCCAGCGCGCCAAGAACTCGGCGGGCACCGGGCCCTCGAGCCCCAGGAAATCCTTGACTTCCCCCGAAAAGATGATCAAGGCGATCCCGCTCGTGAAGCCAATGGTGACGGGGTAGGGGATGAACTTGATCGCGCCGCCCAGCCGCGCGAGCCCGAAGCCCACCAGGATGACGCCCGCCATGAGGGTCGCCATGGCGAGGCCCTCCACCCCGTGTCGCTGCACGATGGCATAGACGATCACCACAAACGCACCCGTCGGCCCGCCGATTTGCACGCGCGAGCCGCCCAGGGCGGAAATGAGGAATCCGGCGATGATCGCGGTAAACAGCCCGCGCTCGGGGCCGACCCCGCTTGCGATCGCGAACGCGATGGCGAGCGGGAGCGCCACAATGCCGACGATGATCCCCGCGCCCAGATCGGCCAGGAGCTGCTGGCGAGTGTACCCACCACGAAGGGTGGTGACGAGCTTCGGGACGAGCCTATCCAGATCCCCTGGCCGGAAAGCGACGCAGAGAATCTAACGAAGCGTTTTCTCTTTACCGGGCGAGCCCGAGTACGTAGTCCAGGGAGAACCGCCCCGGCCCCATCGCCGCGACGGCGAGGGCGGCGATGATCAGCACCAGGTTGTACTCGTACCCGCCATTTTGGACGAAAAAGCCCTTCGGCCCGTGCACTTTCGCAATCGCGACGGCCATCGTGGCGAGCACCAACAAGCCCGCCAGCGGTGTCAGCAACCCGAGCAGGAACATCAGCCCTGCAGCGAGCTCACCCCCCACCGCCAGCGTGGCCCACACCCGGGCCGGGCGGAACCCCAGGCTCCCGACGAACCCGGTGGCACCCTCGAACCCCGGCCCGCCGAACGCGCCGAACGCTTTCTGCGCCCCGTGGCCCAGGAAGACCGCCCCCAGGACCAGCCGCAGCGCCAGAACTCCAAGATCGAACATCGGACACCTCCAGACAAACGGTATTATCTTGAAATCGAGATACTTGACATCGAATCACATCGGCAACAAATTCCCAGGCCAGGAGGTTCCTGGGGTCCGATGAAATCTTTGCCGAGCGGTGGGGACGTGCCCCTCCACCTGTGGGTGGTGCTAGCCCGGGCGTTCGATGCCGTCGAGCACCATTCGCGGGCGAGCATCGCGCGCTTCGGGCTCGGTACCACCGAGTTCGGCGTACTGGAGGTGTTGTACCACAAGGGCGAGCTGCCGGTGTGCGAAGTGCAACGACGCATCCTGGTCGAGTCGTCGAGCACGACGTACGTGGTGGACAAGCTCGTGAAACGCGGCCTGGTGCGGCGGCGTCACAGCGGGACCGACCGCCGGGTCGTCCTGCTGGCGCTGACCCCCGCCGGGCGGCGCTTGATCCAGCGCATTTTCCCGTCGCACGCGCACGCCATGCGGCACGCCGTCGCGGCGCTGCCGCCGCGGGAGCAGGCCCAGGCCGTCCGCTTGCTGCGGGCGCTGGGCCTAGGCGCAGCCGAGCGGCTGGAGGTTAACCAGGAGGGCTAAAGCCCCTGCCGGAACCGCAGGCCGAGTGTGCGGTACCGGAACGTCTCGCTCCGCAGCCCCGAGGTCGTCGTCGCCGCCGCACTGTTGGTGATCGAGCCGACGAGCGCGATCTCGTTGTTCGCACCCCAGCCCCGTGACAGCGCGAAGCCGATGTGCCAAGCCGTCTGATGGGCGCTGGTATCCGACACCTGTTGCGATCCCAACCCGCCGTCGGCCCGCACGCCCCAGCGACTCCGCTGCCACTGGTACACCACGCGCGCCTCGATCACGGTGAATCGATTGGGTGCGAAGTAGAGCCCCGGCGCCGATCGCCGGTAGCCGAGGATTCGGGCGTACGGGCCGAGCTGCAGCCCCGGCGCCACCCGACCGAGCACGGCGCCCACCGCAGACAGTCGGCGGTTGCCGTCGGAGAGCCATGCTCCCCCGCCAGTCCCGGTGATGGACCAGCTCGGCGCCGGCGACACGTCGAGGCTCAGATCCCCGGCGTCCACGGTCAGTCCCTGACGCATCAGCCCGACGGTCTCGTCGAATGCGCTCCGTGTATAGGCGAAGCTCACGGCTGTGTAGCGCCCCGGCCGGAGCCCGATGCCCAGCTCCGCTGTCAGAGGCGTCGACGACACCGTGTCCGGCTCAATGTGCCGCACGCCCAGCCCGGCGCGCAGCACCGCCCCTTTCCCGAGGGCCGCGACCACCGACCCTCCACCTCCATAACTCGTGCCCCGGTGTCGCGGGTCGGTGGCACGCCGCCAGCCCACGCGCAGCGTGCCGCGCACATCGTCGTCGAGCGAGCCCGCCACCGTGCCTTCCTGCGACACAAAGTCGTTGTTGTCCGAGTCGTTGGCACCGTCCGCGTTCGTCGCGATCTCGGGCCGGAGCGCGGCCCGCACCACGCGCTCGAGGTCGCGCACCGCGCGGTCCCCGGGCGCCACCGTGCGGGCGCGAGCCGCGTACGTCTCGGCCAACACGGGCTGCCCTTTCCAATAGAGGGTCTGGGCGAGCCCGACCAGCAGCTCGGCGGCATCGGGATACCGCTCGAGTGCCGCGCGCCAAAGCTGCTCCGCGCGGTCCAAGTCGCCTCGCCAGGCCACGGTGCGCGCGCGGCCCGCGAGCGCATCGACCCGATCGGGGGATCGCGCCAGCACCGAGTCGTATAGCGCCTCGGCCGCCGCCAGCCGTCCCGTCCACGCCAGCACCTGAGCCTGCGAGACGATGATATCGGCGTCGCCGGGCGCGAGCCGCCGCGCGCGTGCCAAGCGCTGGAGCGAGCGGGACAGTTTGCCGTCCCAGCCGTCGAGAATGGCGAGCCGGTGCAAGGCTCGGATGTTGAGGGAATCCGTCGCGAGGACCCGCTCGTAGGCAGTCCGGGCGGTGACGTAGTCGCCGCGGCGGAAGGCGGCCTCGGCGTCGGGCAACTGCGCAATGAGGAGCCCAGGGGCGGCGAGCAGCGCGAGCGCGAGCGGCCCAGCTCTCATTGCATCAAGCGGGTTTTCTCAATTGACCTGCACGATCTTAAGGCCGCCCAATCCCGCCGCGACGATGAGGTACTTGTTGTCCGCGCTGTAGGCAACATGATTGGCGGACTGCAAATTGGCAAATCGCAGCTTGCCGAGCATCGTGATCGTTTGCGGCGTTTCAGAGCTCGTCGCCGAGAACGCCTGGCTGCCCTGCGCAACGTAGACACCCGCCTCGCCGTTCGAGATGAACAGGAGGTCGGCGTCCACCGAAGCCGAGTTGGTGACGACCACCGAAGGACTCAGTCCCAATGAATCCGGGTTGGGGCGCGGCACCGAACCCACCACCAACCCCGTACTCGCACTCAGCACCTGCACGCCACTGTCGCCGGCGGCGATGAACGCCTTCCCGCCCGCGAGCTCGACGGTCGACTTGGATTCGGCAATGTCCGCGCCCTTGAAGGGGAATGTCCCGACGGGGGCGAGCGTCGTCTCGTTGAAAACGGAGATCTGCCCCGGCGTCCCCTGGACGACGACGATCTTCCCACCCGCCACAGTCACCCACCGGGCATCGTGCAGGAGGATGGTGTCGAGCGGGGTGAGGGTCACGGGATCGATGACGAACAGCGCGCCCGTGTTACCGGACGTCGCGTAGGCTCTCGTTCCCGAGGCCGCCACGCTGGTGCCGGCGTAGCTCGTGAGTCCTTTGCGACCGTTGCCGTTCAAGACCAGGTTGTTCCCGACCAGCTGCATGACCTCGAACACGGCGGGAGCTTGGAAACCCGTGTCACCGGTCGCTTCGGCGACGTAGACATTCGCGCCTGACGCGGATACGGCGTTGATATCGGCATTCTGAAATACGGCACGCGACGTCAACCTGGGCTGGCCGCCGGGGTTGATGTCGATGACGTCGACGGCTCCCAGGTAGGGATTCCCGATCATGTTGTAGCTCACCACAGCTAGATTGCCCACCATGGAGACCGAAGTAGCCTGCAACACCTGGCCCCCCACGGTCGGCGGTGCCACTTCGGCCTTGAGCTTCAAATTGAGAGACCCCCCACTGCCGGCCAGACTGACCAAGCTGGCCGACATACCGGGCGAGGGCGCGGGCGCGGAAGGGTACCCGACCCCGGTGGCATCGACTGGGATCGAGTCATCGAAGTAGGTGACTTGGGTTCCCAGCGTACCGGCGTCGTTCACAATCGAGATACGCCCGTTCGCCTGGTTGCCGGGACCCGCTGGGCCCGTCGCATCCACACAAGCGAACGAGAGAAACGCGAGCACGCTCGCCACCGTCAGTGCCGACCTGGTACCCTTCATACCGCCTACCCTCCAGCTGACCCTCAGGGATGACCACCCGCCGCGCAACTACTGGGGGTCTGTTCGCAAAAATCAAGCTTATTACAGACCGTGTGATGCGGGTCACAAGGATTGCTGGGGAGGTGAGCACAAATCGTGGTGGGACAACCGTGTACGCGATCGGTCTTGCCCTCGCGCCAGGGCCGGCCGGTGACCGCGCGGGCCGCAACTCGCACGCGGTAAGCGCATTACGCGACCACTGGAGGGTCAGTGGAACGTCACACCTAGGCCCAGCTGCAACAGCGTAGACTGCACGTTCGGAATGAGTTGCCGACGGAGCCTCAGGTTCCCCAGGCTGCCGAAAACGAAGTTACCCACCGGCGTGAGGGAGATGTTATCTCCGACACGGAGGTCGTAGCCCAGACCCGCGGTGATCCCGAAACCGGTCGTGCTCACGGTGTCCGACGGATCTTTCAACGCGGGATCCTCGCGGTACCAGGATATGCCGAAGCCGCCCTTGAAGAAGAACCCGCTCGTCGCCTTGAGATACAGGTAGGACACGACCGACGCATTGACCGCCGTGACGGTCGTCCCTTGGATGTTCTTCCGCCAACCGTTCGCCTCAACGCCCATCAGCAGCTGTGGGACGACCGTCGCACCAAGCTTCAGGTATCCGCTCAAGCCGAAGCTGGAGCCCCGGGGCCGGAGCGCAAGGCACTGCCTAGTGGAACGTGACGCCCAGGCCGAAGTCGATGACGTACTGCCGCCAACCTCGCGCGGTCGCAAGGCCGCCGCCGCTGGCCGGCACGTCGAAATCGCCGAGGGTCCCGTACACGAGGTTCACAACCGGAGTGAGCGACACGTCGCGGCCGACCCGGATGTCGTACCCTGCGCCGGCCGTGAGCCCCAACCCGGTGCCGTCTGACGACGGAAACGTGTTTGCGTGATAGGTAGACAACCCGAGACCGCCGGTAACGAAGAATCCGCTGCGCGTGGCCGGGTACAGGTAAACGGACCCGGTGACATTGGCGATTGTCTCCCTTAGTCCCGCGTTGGTACGCGACCAGCCGTTGATCGCGCCGCCGATGAGCAAGTTGCGGCTGGGCGCGCCGCCGAGTTTCACGAACCCGGTGATGCCGCCCACACTGGAGCTGTCCACGCAGTTGTCACACCTGATGTTTGCCGAGCCATAGCCCAGGCCGAAGCCGATCCAGAAGCCGTCGCGGCGCTGCGGGTACTGCGCCCGCGCCGCGGCCGCGGCGCAGGAGAACAGGGCGAGCAGTACGACAATTCGCGCTGTGTGCATAGAGCCCCCCTCCCGGTGACGCCCGGGGTGAGGGCGAGTTCCATGCCGCTCGAGGCGAGCACGCGGGCGAGCCGGTGGTGTCCTCGCCCGCGGTCAGGCGAGCGTCGCGCTCAGTGGAACGTGATGCCCAGGCCGAAATCGAAGACGTTGTGCTTCAGGCTGGAGATCACTTTCGTCCCGTTCTCCGTCATATCGCCGTCGCTCCCGAAGTAAAAGTTCGCGACCGGCGTCAGTGAAATGTTCCCACCGACCCGGACGTCGTAGCCGACGCCCGCGAGGAACCCGAAGCCGCTCGCCGTCGCTGACCCGGAGTTGCTGAACCGCGTGCTCCCATAGCCGACACCCCCCTTTACGAAGAACCCAGTCTTCGGGGCGGGATAGAAGTACGCCGCGGCCGAGACGTTGCCGACCGTGAAGGTGACGCCGCCTTCGCTCTTGACCCACGCGTTCACTTCGCCGCCCAGCAACACGGATTTACTCAGGGTGCCGCCCAGCTTCACGAAGCCGGTCGTGCCCCCTTCCCGCCCGGTCGCTCCAAGGCTGTCGAGCGTCGGGCTCTTCAGGTCCGCCGACCCGTGCCCGAACCCGAACCCGATCCAGAAGCCTTCACGAGTCTGAGGGTGCTGCGCCAGCGCCCCCCCGGCGATGCCGGCGGCGAGGATGCTGACCACCCCAACGATTCGAGCGACCGAACGCATACGATCTCCAGGTGACGGGGACGCCCCAAGCTGGAAACCGGGGGCGAAAAGGCAAGAGGTCGGGGAGAACCGGGTCTCGGGGGCCCGGTGACTTACCAAATCCGTGGGCGAGGGAATTCGTGCTCGCGGTGCACGCTCGCGGCGACGGCACGTTACTATGCTATGAAGAGAGACCTGCCGAATGATGTCGGATATGTGCATTAGATGCACGATTATGTTGACACCGTGTCTCACGGGGGCTAGGTTTTTCCACTATGAAACTCATCACAACCATCGTTCGGCCGGAGCGGCTGCCCGAGGTCAAGGCGGCGCTGTTCCAGGCCGGCGTCACCGGGATCACGCTCAGTCGCGTGAGCGGCCACGGCGGCGAGCAGGAGATCGTGAGCCAGTACCGCGGCACCACGGTCGTCATGGAGTTCCACGAGAAGGTCAAGATCGAGATGGTCTGCTCGGAGCCGTTCGTCGAGCCGTGCATCAAAGCCATCCTGGCTTCCGCCCGCACCGGCGAAGTGGGCGACGGCAAGATCTTCGTCCAAGCGATCGAGCGCGTGATTCGGATCCGCACGGGCGAGAACGACAACGCGGCGCTCACCGCCGTGAACGCGGACGTCGTCCAGCGCGCGGCGATCAAGAGCGCACACCATGCGGGCGCCGTCGCCGGCGAAGGGGAGTCGTGAACGCCATCTCGGCGGGCGATACCGCCTGGGTCCTCACCTCCACCGCGCTGGTGATGGTGATGACGGTGGGCCTCGCGTTCTTCTATGGCGGGCTGGTGAGGCCCAAGAACGCACTCAATACCATGATGATGAGCGTCGTCGCGCTGGGCGTGGTGAGCGTGCAATGGGTGCTGGTGGGCTACTCCATCGCGTTCGGGCACGGCACGCCCTGGTGGGGCGGGCTCGCCTGGCTGGGCTTCAAGGGTGTGGGCCTGGAGCCCGATGCCGCGTACGGCGCCACGATTCCGCTGCAGGCGCACGCGATGTTCCAGCTGATGTTCGCAATCATCACGCCGGCGCTGATCTCTGGCGCGATCGTGGAGCGCATGCGGTTCCGCGCCTACGTCGTGTTCCTCGTCCTCTGGGCCACCTTCGTCTACGACCCGCTCGCCCATTGGGTGTGGGGGTCGGGCGGGTGGCTGGCAAAGCTTGGCGCGCTCGACTTTGCGGGCGGCACGGTGGTGCACATCAGCGCGGGCGTCTCGGCGCTCGTGGCCGCGGCCATGCTGGGGCCTCGGAAGGACTTCAAGCGCACGGCGATCGTGCCCCACAACGTCCCGCTCGTGCTGCTCGGCGCGGGGCTGCTGTGGTTCGGCTGGTTCGGATTCAATGCCGGCTCCGCGCTGGCCGCGAACGGGCTCGCTGCCCTCGCGTTCACGAATACGAACACCGCGGCCGCGACCGCGCTGGTCGCGTGGGTATGCCTCGACCTGCTGCGCACCGGGAAGGCGACCGCCGTGGGCGCCGCCACCGGCCTCGTGGTCGGCCTCGTCGGCATCACGCCGGCGGCCGGCTACATCACCGCGCCGGCCTCAATCGCCGTGGGTGCATTGGCCGCGCTCGTGAGCTACACCGCCATCCAGATCCGCGCGAAGACGCGGCTCGATGACTCGTTGGACGTGTTCTCCTGCCACGGGCTCGCGGGAGTGGCCGGGGCTCTCCTGACGGGTGTGTTCGCCACCAAACTGGCGAACCCGGCGGGCGGCGACGGCTGGCTGGCCGGCAACTTCGCCCAAATGGGCGTGCAGGTCGTGGCGATCCTCGCCGCCGTGGCGATCGCCGCCGCCGGCACGGCCGTCATTCTGGGGATCGTGCAAGCCACGCTCGGCGCCAAGGCCGGCGTGCGTGAGCAGCTTTCGGGCCTCGACCTGAGCGAGCACGGCGAAGAGGCCTACTTCGGGGAGCAGGGGGCAACGCCCTCGCCGGGCGTGTCGCTCGGCCAAGGGGTGATCGTGTCGGCCGCCCCCCCCGAGCGGCGTAAGGCAGCGGCCGTCGCGGGCTAGCGGCGGTCGATTCCGCGAATAACCCGCGCCCGACCGGCGAGTCTATGACCCGGCCGGGCGCGTTGCGTTGCGCTCACGCGACAGTGTCGTGATCCGAAACAACTTCGCGTGCACAGCCCGCTTTTTGCAAAGATGACGTGGCATGACCGGCCGTCACGTCGTGAGCTCGCTGTTACAGCACTGGGTCACCGCGCAGGCCGCCCGGCGCCCCGAGGCGGGAGCCCTGGTTTTCAAGGAGGCGCGTCTCACGTACGAGGCGCTCGAGCTGGCCAGCAATCGCCTGGCGCACGTCCTTAAGGACGCAGGGTGCGGCCGCGGCGACCGCGTCTGCCTGCTGACTCCAAAGTCGCCGGCGGCGATCGTGGCCATCCTCGGCGTGCTCAAAGCGGACGCCGTGTACGTGCCGCTCGATCCGGGGAGCCCGGTGCCCCGGCTCGAGAGGATGATCGCCTCGTGCGACAACCGCTGGATCCTGGCGAGCGGGGCCGTGGGCCCGACGCTGGCGGCGCTGTTTGCCTCGCCCGGCTTCGCCGACACCCACTCGATTGGCTGGCTCGGGGCGGACGAGACTCCCGCCGGTGTCACGGCCCGGTTTTCGCTCGCGGACCTTCCCACCTATCCCGCGACGCTCCCGGCCAGCGCGAACGGACCGCAGGACCCCGCCCACATCCTGTTCACGTCGGGCTCGACCGGCATACCCAAGGGCGTGGTGATCACGCACGCCAGCGTGCGGCGCTTCGTCGAGTGGGCGGTGCCGTACTTCGGCACCGCGTCCACCGACCGGATCTCCGGACATCCGCCGCTGCACTTCGACCTGTCCACGTTCGACATGTTCGGGACGTTCGCTGCGGGGGCCGAGCTGCACCTCGTGCCGCCGGAGCTGAATCTGCTGCCGCACAAGCTCGCCGAGCTGATCCGTAGCGCCGAGTTGACGCAGTGGTTCTCCGTGCCCTCGGTGCTCAACTACATGGCGAAGTTCGACGTGGTCAAACACGGCGACTTCCCTTCGTTGCGTCGCGTGCTGTGGTGCGGCGAGGTCTTCCCGACCCCCGCCCTCATCTATTGGATGCAGCGCCTCCCCCATGCCACGTTCACCAATCTCTACGGCCCGACGGAAGCGACTATCGCGAGCAGCTACTACACGGTCCCGTCGTGCCCCCTGAGTGAGGACGAAGTGATCCCGATCGGGCAGGCCTGCGGGGGCGAGGAGCTGCTCGTGCTCGACGAGACGCTCCGGCCCCTCCCACCCGGCGATATGGGAGAGCTCTATATCCGGGGGGCGGGGTTGAGCCCGGGGTATTGGCGCGACCCGGCGAAGACGGGCGGCGCATTCCTGCAGTACCCCGGGGCCACTGGTCCGGGAGACCGCATCTACCGCACAGGCGACCTCGCGACCGTCGGCCCGGACGGCCTGGTGCGATTCCTGGGGCGGGCGGACGCGCAGATCAAGACGCGGGGGTATCGAGTCGAGCTGGGAGAGATCGAGACAGCGCTTCACGCGTTAGGCGCCCTGCGGGAATGCGCCGTGGTCGGCGTGCCGAGTCAGGGCTTCGACGGCGTGGCCATCTGCTGCGCGTACGCGCCGCTCGCCGAAGCAGACGTAACGCCGGCGGGGCTGCGCGAGGGGCTGGCGCGCGTGCTGCCTTCGTATATGCTCCCGTCCCGCTGGCTCCAGTTTCCCGAACTCCCCAAGACCACGAACGGGAAGATCGATCGTCGCAAACTCAAGGAAATCTTCGCCCCCGAAATAGTGGAAGCCCAGACCACACCCTCATCGCCGTAGCGCGAACGACCTGCCCGCGTCAATGCTACAAGTCAGTGCGCCGAGCCCGGGCGCTCTGATGCAGGTTGGTGCCTTCTTCTGCATCCTCTCGACGCGTCTTGTCGCGCAGTAGCCACACTTCGAAGGGGGTGTCGGTCAACCGCCACTGTTGCAAGGCTGGCACGCCGCGTGGCGGCCCGGACTGTGCTTAGGAGGCAGACGCACCGAAGTCGCGCTCGAGTGGGAAGGAAAATCGGTACAGCTATGAAGCTCCTGCCGTTGGATTGCCGCGAGCTGACCGAGCTGGTGGCCAACTGGTTGAGCCAGGAGGGGAACTGTAAGTGGCTGGATTTCGGCAACGGCGTCCACAGTCCGTCCGCGGTTTCGCTGAAGGTGATGACACAGCGCGACCTGCACGTGCTCCGCGTATTCACGCCCCATGACAGCGACTTGCCGATTGACAGCGACTTGCCGATCGGCGTCGTGGGTCTGTCGAACGTGGATCGCCGCTTCAAGACGGCCGGTTCGCTGTGGGCCGTGCTCGGGCAGAAGCGATACGGCGGCTATGGGCCGCGGGCGGCGTCCAAGCTGCTAACCCTCGGTTTCACGGAGCTAGGACTCGAATCCGTCGGGGCCTGGACCGTCGAGATCAACGTTTCCGCCCGTCGTGGTCTGGAGCAGCTCGGCTTCCACTACATCGGACGCCAGCGACGCTGTCATTGGATCGACGGCCGGCCCTACGACCGTCTGCTGTACGACCTGCTCGCCACCGAGCACCGGGAGCTGCCGGATGCGTGACGCCCGCGATCTGGAGACGCGCATCGCGCAGCTGTTCGCGGACTGCCTGCAGGTCGAAGTGCCGGCGGCGGACGTGGACTTGTTCGCCGAGGGCATCGTGGACTCCCTCATGTTCGTCAAGCTACTCGCCTCGCTCGAAGAGCAGTTCTCCATCCGCGTGTCGTTCGAAGAGCTCGAGATCGACGACTTCCGGACGGTACGACAGATCGCGACCTTCGTTGCGGCGAAGCAGGTCGCACGGCCCAAGGCGCGGCGTGTGAGCATATCGGACTCGCACCCGACCTCGTAACTCCCCCACGAGTCAAGGCGTGCCGGACGCTCCCTGCTCCCCGAGCAGCATTTCGACCAATGCGAGCAAGGTGGCGGACTCGAACGGCTTCGGGATGAATCGATCGGCGCCGAGGGCCACGGCGTGCCCCCCGACGTCGATCGCTCCCGCGCTCTTGACCCCGGACATCGCGACGATCTTCACGGCCGGCCACTCGCGGCGCAGCCGGCCGATGGTTTGCAGGCCCCCCTGGCCGGGCATGAAGATGTCGACGATCACGAGGTCCGCCGCGTGTCGCTGGTACGCGCGGATCCCGGCATCGCCGTCCGCGGCTTGCCGGACCTCGTGCCCCACGTGCTCCAGATGCTTCGTCAGAGCCTGGCGGAGCGTGACGTCGTCGTCGATGATCAGGACTCGGGCCATGTCGGACTCTGGGAGAGGCGCCGGTCGGAATCGAACCGACGAATAGAGGTTGTTTCGACTCCCCACGCGCCAGGCCGAATCATATGAAATGCCGGGGCGTTGCAACAGCGGTCCTCTCCACCTTGGGGAGCGCGCGACACAGGTGTTGCCGCTGGGCCGCACACGCCGTGGGTCATTTGCGGGTTCGAGGCCGGTGCGGCGCTTGCAGTCGTCACGGCACGTCCATGAAGAGCTTCGCCGTTCTGGCGCTGATCGCCCTGGTTGCGAGCTGCCGCCTCGACACGTTCTTCGACGGGTCGGGCGGTCGAGCGGCGCCCGTTGCCGGCCCCCCCGCCGACCTCCGGTTCGCGGATGAGCCGCAGACCGCCCGGGCCCGCACCACGCTCGCCCCGGTGCGCGTCACCGTGCGCGACGACCAGGGCAACATCGCCGCCGGCTTCGGTGGTCTCGTTTCGCTCGCGCTCGACTCGAACAATGCCGTCACCTCGCTCGGCGACTCGACAACCGTGCCAGCGGCGAAGGGCGTCGCGACGTTCCGGCGCTTGCGGGTCGACACGGCGGGGACGGGCTACCGGCTCGTCGCCTCCGCGCCCGGGACGGCGCTCGCCCCGGTGCGAAGCCGGGCGTTCGCGATCCTCGCGCCGTTGACCGGGAACATCGCCGTCACGACGACGACCGCGGGCAGCGATCTCCCGAGCGGCTACACCGTCATTGTCGACGACAGCATCTCGCAGCCGATCGGCATCAACGCGGTCGTGACGTTCGTGGGCTTGGCCACGGGCAGGCACGTCGTGACGCTCGGCGGTGTCACGTCCAGTTGCAACATGCCCGGGGCCAATCCGGACACGGTGAGCGTGTCCGGTGGGGAGACCGCGCACGCCACCTTCGACATCAGCTGCGCGGCGCCGCCGACCACCGGTAACGTTGTCGTCACCACCGCGACCAGCGGCACCAGCCTGCCGAGCGGCTATACCACGAGCTTGGACGGCGGCGCGGCGAGCGCCATCGGGATTAACGACAGCGTCACCGCGACCGGGCTCGCTGCCGGCGAACACACGGTGGCGCTGAGCGGGGTGCCGGGCAATTGCACCGCCGCTGGTCCCAACCCGCAACCCGTCACCGTAGCGGCCGGCAGCACGGCTCGAGCCGCCTTCACGATCGGCTGCGCCGCGGCGACGGGCAGTCTCACCGTCACGACGACCACCACCGGGTCGAACCTTCCGGCCGGCTACACGGTGACTCTGGACACCGGCCAATCGGGAGCGATCGGCGCGAACGACAGCGTCACAGCGAGCGGGATTCCCACCGGCGACCACACGGTGACCCTGAGCGGCGTGCCCGGCAACTGCACTGTCGCGAGCCCCAACCCGCTGGCTGTCACAGTCACGGTCGGCGCCACGGCTCAAGCGACCTTTACGATCAGCTGCGGCGCTACGGGACCTTAGCGTGATACCGCAGCTCTGGCGCCTCGGAGCGCTGGTCCTCCTCGTCTGCCTCGCCGTCACCGGGCCTCGCACCGCGTCAGCCCAGGTGGGGGCGACGACCGACATCATCGCCGGCACGGTGACGGGGCCGGACAGCCAGCCGCTCGGCGGTGCCACGGTCGAGGTCACGTCGCGCGAGACGGGAGGCTCGCGCCAGGTCGTGACCGACGCACGCGGGCGCTTCACCCTGCTGTTTCCGGACGGCGGGGGGCGCTATGAGCTGGTGGTGCGCTACATCGGGATGGCGCCCGCGCAGTTGAGTGTCGCCCGCCAGCGGGACGAAGACCGCATCGTCGCGAACGTGCAGATGGGACTCGCCGCCATAACGATGGAGGCCGTCAGCGTCACTGCCCGACGCAGCGGGCGCGCCGAGAGCGTGGGGAGGGGCGCCATGGGCCAGGGCTTGAGCCGGGACGAAGTCGCGCGGCTCCCGACCGACGCGTCGGACCTGAACACCGTGGCCACGCTCGCCCCGGGCGTGCTCGCGATCGGGGGCGGCGATACCAGCACCGCCGGTTTCTCCGTCGCGGGCCAGCGGCCCACGGCCAACAACGTGACGCTCGACGGCATGTCGCTCGGCTCGGGCGAGGTGCCCCAGGACGCCGTGCGGGCGATCCGCGTGGTGACGAACAGCTACGACGTCGCCCGCGGCCAGTTTTCGGGCGGCCTCGTCGCGTCCACCACGCGCAGCGGCACCAACACGCCGCAGGGGTCGTTCACCGCCACCCTGCGGGACCGCACCGTCGCCTGGGGCGACGCCACCTCCACGCCGTTCGGCCAGGGGATGACCCAGACCCAGCTCGGCGGCGGCATGGGCGGGCCGATCGTTCGCAACCGGTTGTTCGTGTTCACTGCGCTGCAGGGGCGGTGGCGCGCCCAGGCCCTCCCCTCGCTTGCCGCGGCCGACGCCGCGACGCTCGATCGCCTGGGCGTGAGTCCCGACTCGGCTTCGCGCTTCCGCGCCCTGGCCGGCGCCACCGGCACGCCCGCGATTTTGCCGGGCGGCTCCGACGATCGCGCCGGTTACAACACCCTCGGCCTGCTGCGCTTCGACTGGCAGGTCTCGCCTGTTCACACCGTCACGCTGCGCTTCGATGGGCACTGGATCTCACAGGAGCCCACCCACGTGAGCACGCTCGCCTTGCCTGCCACCGGCGCCCGGCGCTCGGAGCGGAGCGGCGGTGTCATGGCATCGCTCACCTCGTACCTGGGAGGGAACTTCGTCAACGAGGCGCGCGGATACGTGGCCGCCCGTCGCAAGGACGTGAGCGCGCTGCTCGCGCTCCCGGCGGCGCGGGTCGAGGTCGCTTCTCCGCTGGCGGGCGGCGGACAGGACGTCAGCACGCTCAGCTTCGGCGGCAACGGCGCGGCGCCACAGCGCACCGACGACCGGATGCTCGAGCTCACCGACGAGCTCTCGTGGCTGTCGGGCGACACGAAGCACCGGGTCAAGCTCGGCAGCTACCTGAACCGTACCAGGGGCCACGACGACCAGACGCCGAACCAGCTCGGCACATTCACCTTCCCCTCGCTCGCGGCGCTCGCCGCCGACAGCCCATCCACGTTCACCCGTACCTTCGCCCCCCAGGACGTGGACGGGACGGCCTGGAACGCCGCGTTGTACGCCGGCGACACCTGGCATGCGGCTCCGGGTCTCCACGTCATGTACGGTGTCCGGATCGAGACCGCCGGATTCGATGGCGCTCCCCCGGCGAACCGGGCCGTGGACTCGCTGTTCGGGGTGCTGGTCGATCGGCTGCCGCGCGAGCGGCACTTCTCGCCGCGCATCGGCTTCACGTGGGGATTGGGAAGCGGGGAGGGAGAGGCCCGGCACACGACGTACGTGCGCGGCGGCGTCGGCGACTTCCGCAGCCCCGCGCCCGAGGGCCTGTACAGCACGGTGCTCAAGGCACCCGGAACGATCACCGCGGAGACGCAGCTCGCGTGCGTGGGTGCGGGCGTCCCTACGCCCGACTGGGCGGCCTATGCGGCGAGCCCGGCCGCAATCCCGGCGCGCTGCGCCGACTCGACGAATGGTGCCTCCGCCGCCGCCCGGCCCGACGTGACCACGTTCGATCCCCGGTTCACGGCGCCCCACGCGTGGCGGGGGTCACTCGGCGTGATGCAGCGGGTCGGCGATTTCTCGTTGACGGTGGACGCGAGCTATGCCCGCGGGAAGAGCCAATACGGATTCCGCGACCTGAACCTCATTGGGACGCCGCGCTTCGCGCTCCCGGACGAGGCTGATCGTCCCGTCTACGTCCCCGCCGACTCGATCGAGCCGTCCACGGGCGCGCTGAGCCTTACGGCGTCACGCGCGCACCCCGAATTCGGCCGGGTGCTCCTGATCCGATCCGATTTGCAGTCCGAGACGAAGCAGCTCACCGTGGCGCTCGCGGGCGCTACCAGGCGGGGCGCGACGGTGCGCCTGTCCTACACGCTCACGGGCTCCCGGGATCAGTCGTCGTTCGCGTGCTGCGCCACGTCGCAGGGGTTCGCGTCCCCCACGACAGGCGCCGATCCCAACGTTCGCGAGTGGGCGACGAGCGACCTGGAGCGGCGCCATGTCGTGCTCGCGACGGTGAACTATCCCGTGAGCGACGCGCTCGAGATCGGAATGATCGGACGACTCGTCTCGGGAGCGCCGTTCACCCCGATGGTCGGATCCGATGTGAACGGCGACGGCGCGCGCAACGACCGTGCGTTCCTGTTCGACCCCGCGACGGCGAGCGACACGGCGGTGGCAAACGGTATGCGGGCCCTGCTCACCACGGCCCCGGCGGGCGTGCGGCGTTGCCTCGAGCGCCAGCTTGGCGGAGTGGCGGGCCGCAACTCGTGCACGGGCCCGTGGCAGCCGGCGCTCGATCTTCAGCTCAACTGGTATCCTGCCTGGTTCGGCACCGACCGCCGGCTGACGGTCTCGTTGCTGACGGTCAACCTGCTCGGCGGCCTCGACGAGTGGTGGCACGGTGCGGCGCACCGCCTGGGCTGGGGATACGCTACGACGCCGGACCCCGTGCTGCTGTACGTGCGCGGCTTCGACCC
>WNGP01001897.1_pt1 | contig 22339 bp, 21 predicted proteins | sample 5407671 | NCBI WGS metagenome assembly WNGP01 (sample SAMN13153381, study PRJNA577476) | soil metagenome | isolation source: 40 cm soil or saprolite under Garry oak tree replicate 2 | place: USA:California | collected 2016-06-15
ATGCCGTATGATCGTCCTCCGTGAGTCGCGCGCTTCCTGCCGCCCTCCTGCTCGTCTACGGCATCGCGTTTGGCCACGCCGCGCTCGGGGGCGGGCTGCTCGTCTACGACGATCATCCCGGTCAGCTCTATCGCCTGCACCACGCCCTCGCTTTCGGTCCGGCGCCGTGGCGCTTCGATCCCGGCTGGTGGGCCGGCTATGCCGAGCTGCAGTTCTATCCGCCCGGGCTCGCGTGGCTGGGGTGGCTCCTCCATCAGATTTCGTGGGGCGCCCTGGGCGCGGAGGCGGCGTACGAGGTGCTTCTCTGGCTGGCCTGGCTCCTTCCTGGCCTCACCACCTTCGCTCTACTCTCCCGCCTCCTCGGCAATGGCTGGCTGGCCCTTCCCGGCGCCTTCGTGGCCATGACGCTGTCGGCGGGATCGCGAAGCGGCGTCGAAGAGGGGCTGCGCTGGGGTCTCGTGGCCGCGCGTCTCGGCTGGAGCTTGCTGCCCCTCCTGGGACTTTCTCTCATCCGCTGGGTCGACGGCCGCTCGCGGCTTCCCCTTCTCGCCCCTCCCCTTCTGGCCGCGGTGATCCTGCTCCATCCAGCCCATGCGCCGGCAGCGATCCTTCTTCTCGTCATGGGCGCCTGGCTCGGCGTCGGCGGGCGCCGGGCTCGCGTGCGCCAGGGCGCTCTCGTGGCGGCGCTGGGCCTGGGCTTGGCGGCGCTCTGGCTCCTCCCGCTACTCGCGCATCTCGGCATGGCGCTCCCCCTGGCCTGGGGTGACGCGTCTGTCCCCGCCCTCCTCCGCGTCCTTGCCCTCCAGCCGCTTGTCTGGCTCTTCGTGCTCGGGTGGCTTGCCGCCTGGAGTTTTTTAAGTCAGGGGGGAGCGGGCGCCGCTCCTCCCCCGACACCCCCCCACCGGTCACGCGTTTGGCCTGGCCCGCAATATTCGAACTCGCGCGGGCAGACTGAGAGCGCGACTCTCACCCGCTGGATCCTTTGGTGGGCGCCGGCGATGGTGGCGGTGGTGGCTCTCGACGCGCTCGTCGCGGCGCCCCTCGGCCTTCTCTGGCTTCCCGCCGATCGCCTCTTGGACGGACTTCTCCTGGCGTTGCTCATGGGCGCGTCTCTCGCCATGTCGTCGCTGACCGCACGATTGCCCGGATTGCGTCCGCCTTTCGCGGCCGCGGCGATGGTCCTCGCCTGCATCGTTCTCTCGGGCGGATCTCTCGCTCCGGACGAGCCGTCGCTGTCGCTGTGGCCCCGGAGAGGCCAGTGGCCCAAGTACGAGGAGGTCGTGCGGGGCAGCCGTCTCGATGCGCTGTGGCAGGCGCTCCGCGAGGCCCCGCCGGGGCGCGTGCTCTTTCTCCGCTCGGGCCTCACGCTGGAGTATCGTCCCGAGTGGTGGCGGCCGCATACGCATCTCACCGCGCTCACGCCACTGCGCGCGGGCCGCGAGATCATCAATGGAACCTTCACCCATCCAGCCCCCGTGGCCGGCTTCTTCTACACGGGATCGGCCGCGTCAGGTCCCATCACGATGCTCGTGGAGCGGCGCGACGGCGTGACGCTCTTCGGGCAACCGCTCGAGGCCTTCTCCGCGGACGAATTCGCCGCTCATTGCGCGAGGCTCGAAGTCTCCGCCGTCGTCGCCACCGACGAGGATATCGGCCGGCTGGCGTTTCTCGAAGGACATCACGCATTCACGGCTCCCACTCTCATCGGACCCTTCAGGGTCTATCTCACGCGGGAGCCGCGGTCGCTGCCCGTGCCGGTCGGGCTTCAGGTCTGGCGCCTTCACGCTCCCGGATCTGGCGCGTTCACGCCGACGGGTTTCGCCTACTCCCCGCTGATGACGGCGACGGCGGGCGGAGCCGCGCTCCTCGCGCGTCGCGACGGCTTCGGAATGCTCGAGGTCGAGCGCCTGCCCGGCGGCGCGAGCGACATCACGCTCACGCATGTCCCCGGCTGGGCGGAATGGACGGGCGCCCTGCTCTCGGCGCTGTCGGCCGCGATGTTGACGGCCCGTGGCATTCTCCTTGTCAACCGCGGTCGGCATCCGCATGATGCGTCAGCATGAAGCCTGATCCGCCCGTGAAGCCCGCGCCCGAGCCGCCGCCGCACACGCACAATCCGCTCGTTCGCTACTTCCAGACCCTGGGCCCGGGCCTCGTCACGGGCGCGTCGGACGACGACCCGAGCGGCATTGCCACTTATTCCGTGGCGGGCGCCGCCTTTGGCGCGGGACTCCTCTGGACGGCTCTCTTCACGTTTCCTCTCATGGCCGCCATCCAGCTCGTCTGCGCCCGGATAGGTCTCGTCACGGGGCGAGGGCTGGCGGGCGCGGTGAGGCAGCACTATCCGCGATGGCTCCTGCTGGGGGCGTGCTTCATCCTCCTCGTGGCCAACGTCTTCAATATCGCGGCCGATCTGGGGGGCATGGCCGAGGCTGCCGCCATGCTCACAGGCCTTCCCGCCGTCCCTCTGCTCGTGCTCTTCGGGATCGGCATCACCCTGATCACCGTCTACACGAGCTACGCGACTTTTGCGCGCTACCTCAAGTGGCTGACCTCGGTGCTGTTCGCCTACATCATCGCGGCCTTCCTCGCTCATCCCGACTGGTCGGCGGTGCTGCGGGCCACCTTCGTCCCGTCGTTGAAGTGGAACAGCGCCGCCGTCGCCACCCTCGTGGGCATACTCGGAACCACGATCTCGCCGTATCTCTTCTTCTGGCAGGCCTCTCAGGAGGTCGAGGAGGAGAAGAGCCGGGGCAAGCGCACCCTCGCCGAGCGACGGGGGGCGACGCCGCACGAGCTGGCCGACGCGCGGCTGGACGTCAATACCGGCATGTTCTTCTCCAACCTCGTCATGTTCTTCATCATCCTCGCCACCGCCTCGACCCTCTACCGATCCGGACACCGCGATATCGAGACGGCGCGGCAGGCTGCCGAGGCTCTCCGGCCTCTGGCCGGAGATGCTGCTTACCTGCTGTTCGGGCTGGGATTGATCGGTACGGGGCTGCTCGCCATCCCCGTCCTTGCGGGCTCTGCCTCTTTCGCGGTGGCCGAGCTCTTTGGCTGGCGGGCAGGTCTGGATCTCAAGCCCCGTACCGCGCGCCGCTTCTATCTGGTGCTGGCCGGGGCCATCGTCTGCGGCATGGTGCTGAGCATGCTGCAGACGAATCCCATCCGCATCCTCTTCCTCTCCGCCGTGCTCAACGGGCTCCTGGCGCCGCCCCTGATGGTGATGGTCATGCTGGTGGGAAGCAATCGCAAGATCATGGGTGAGCACGTCAATGGTTTCTGGCTCAAGCTCCTCGGCTGGACCGCGACGGCCGTCATGATCATAGGAGCGATCGCCTTCTTCGCCACCCTCGGCTCCTGAGACGCTCCCAGGGGCTAGCGGTCGGGGCCGATGGTGTGAGTGCCGAGCTGTCGCCCCGTCCCGTCCAGGATGCGAACGGTCAGGGTCGCGGGCTCGATGCGGATCACTCCGAAGTTGTCGGTCTCGCCCACCGCGAAGAGGGTGCGCGACCCCAGCGCCTGATCGAGCGGGCGCGGCCGGCCCCGCCGGGCCGAGAGCGGGCCGGCGATGAACTCGTGAAACGACCACTGCGGCGTCGGATGATGACGGATCAGCTCCGCGTGGTGGACGTCGGCGGCCAGGAACACGAGGTTCTTCACGCCGCGCACCCGGAGCTCGCGCAGGACGGCGTCCCGCTCGACGGCGAAGCCGGTGCCGTGCTCGTCGGGAAAGCCCAGGACATTGGCGTTGCTCCACGAGTCGCGCTGCTCCCTGGTTCCCGTGGGGGTGGCGAGGGGGACGCTCGTCACCACGACCTTCCAGAGCGCGGGAGAGGTCGCCACTCCTTCCACGAGCCATCGGCGCTGGACGCGCCCGAGCATGGTCTTGCCGGGGCCGTCCGGCTGGGTGTTGGCGCTCCGGTACTGACGCGTGTCCAGGATGAAGACCTCGAGGAGCCGGCCCCAGCGGAAGCGGCGATACAGGCGGCCGGGCTCTTCGGGAGGCGGCAGGACAGGAAAGTAGTCGAGGAAGGCCTGTCGCCCCGCCGCCATGCGCGGCTCGGCGGGGCCGGAGAAGTTGTCGATCACGTCGTGGTCGTCCCAGATCGCGAAGACGCTCGTGCTCCTGAAGTAGTCCTGCACGGCGGGGTCGGCACGGTTGTACCGATGCTTGGCCTGATACTGCGGCAGCGTTCTCGCCACGAAATCGCCCCCCGGCGCGACGTCGGGCCCGTGGCATCTGAGGTCCGCGTATATCGTGTCGCCCACGAAGAGGAAGAAGTCGACGGGCGTCCGGGCCATGGCGCGGAAGATCGGATAGCCGCCCGCGAGGGGGCGACAGAACCCGGGTGAGCCGAGATCGCCGCTCCAGGCGAAGGTCACCGAGGCTGGCCCATCGGGCGCGGGGGCCGTGACGAACTCGCCGTCCAGGGTCGCGGGACCCTGGCTCAGCCGGTAGCGATAGCGCGTGGCCGGCTCGAGGCCCGTGAGGCGCAGCTTGCCCGTGTGATCGGCGGCGGGCGCCGGCGTCACGCTCGCCCGCCGCTCCTCGCCGCCATCGATGCGCGCGTAGCCAAGGGCGACCGCCGACGGTTCCCGCCCCCGGACCCACATCACCGCGCTGCTCTCGGTCACCTCGCCCACGGTGACGAGGAGCACCGACTCGTCGGTGCCCGCCCCCGCCGCCCACACGCCGATGAGGGCAAGGGCGAAGACCCGGACTCTCATCGCTCTTCCTTCATCCCTCTCCCCTATCGGGGGAGAGGGCAGGGTGAGGGGGCCCTGGCCGCGGCGTCAAGCGTGCCCCTCACCCTCGCCCTCTCCCCGGAGGGGAGAGGGATGGAGAAGCCAGGTCGAGCGTGCGGCTGTACTCGGATGCGGACTACACGAGGGGGTCGTAGTTGAAGTACTGGCCCGACGTCTCCAGCGGGACGAGGTGATGCTTGAGCGTGCCCGGGAAGATCTCGGCGAGCCGCTCCGGTGTCCAGCCCTGGTCGTGATGGATGTTCCGGATGGGCCGCATGTGGCCGAAGAGCATGATCTCCTTGCCGCGGACGCCGAAGATCTGGCCCGAGACCTCCTTGGCCGCCTCGCTGGCGAGAAACACGGCCACGGGGGCGATGTGCTCGGGCCCCATCTTCTTGATCTTCTCCACGCGGGTCTTCTGCGCCTCCGTCTCGGTGGGAATGGTGCCGATCATGCGCGTCCATGCGAAGGGCGAGATGCAGTTGGCCGTGACGTTGTAGCGGGCCATGTCCAGCGCGGTCACCTTGGTCAGGCCCACGATCCCGAGCTTGGCCGCGGCGTAGTTGGCCTGGCCCACGTTGCCCACGAGGCCGGAGGTGGAGGTCATGTTGATGAGGCGCCCCCATTTCTTCTCGCGCATGTGTGGCACGGCGGCCCGGGTGACGGAGAAGCTGCCCTTGAGGTGCGTGTTGATGACGGCGTCCCACTCCTCTTCGGTCATGTTGAAGATCATGCGGTCACGGAGGATGCCGGCATTGTTCACCACGATGTCGATGCTGCCGAAGTGGTCGAGGGCCGTCTGCACGATGGCCTGCCCGCCCGCGACGGTTGCCACGGAGTCGTAGTTGGCCGCGGCCTGCCCACCGATGCCCTTGATCGCGCTGACCACCTCGTCGGCGGGGCCGTGGTCGCTGCCCGTGCCGTCGGAGCCGCCGCCATAGTCGTTGACCACCACCTTGGCGCCGTGCTGGGCCATGAGGAGCGCGATCTCGCGTCCGATTCCCCGGGCCGCGCCCGTCACCACCGCCACCTTGTCCTTCAGCATCGGAGTCGCCATCGGAACTCCTCTCTCTCCATTGAGTGTGTGCTCGTCAGATGATGCCGCGCGCCGCCAGGCCCTCGATCTCCGCCGCGTCGAGCCCGGCTTCTCCCAGGATATCCCGCGAGTGCTCGCCGAGGGTGGGCGCGCCCGAGCGGATCGTGCCCGGGGTTTCCGCGAGCTTGACGGGAGTGCCGATGGTCGTGAGGCGACCCGCGCGCGGGTGCGCCTGCTCGACGATCATCCCGCTCGCCACCACCGCGGGGTGCTTCACGAGGGCGGCATAGTCGTTGACGGGCGCGCAGAGCACGTCGATGGCCTCGAGAGCGGCCATCCACTCCTCCACGGTGCGGCGCGCGATCATCGTCTCGAGCAGAGGGATGAGCTCCTTCCGGTTGTTCCGGCGATCGGTGGGCGTGGCGAATCGCGGATCGTCGGCGAGCTCGGGCCGTCCGATGAGCTTGCAGAAGGGCCGCCACGTGTCGTCTTTCCACACCGCGACGAAGATCCAGGCGTCCTGGGCGTGGAAGGCCTGGTAGGGAACGATCTCCGGGTGGCCGCTGCCGTAGCGGGGAAGCGGCTGACCCGTCTCGTGAAAGACGGAGAGGCGGGCCGTGTGAGAGAGCAGGATGCCGTCGAGCAAGGACACGTCCACCCGCTGCCCTTCACCCGTGCGACCGCGGCTGATGAGCGCGGTCAGGATGCCCTGGATGGCGAGGAGGCCGCCCATGGTGTCGGCCACGGGCGCCCCCACGAGAGCCGGGCCGCCGTCGGCGTCTCCCGTGATGGCCATGAGCCCGCCCACCGCCTGCGCGAGCGCGTCCAGGCCGGGCTTCGATCGCCACGGCCCCGTTGGCCCGAAGGCCGAGAGCGAGCAATAGATCAGGCGCGGATTCATCGGCCTGAGCGTCGCGTAGTCGATGCCGAGCTTTTCGGCCACGCCGTTCCGGAAGGCCTCGATGACCACGTCGGCGGTGGCGGCCACACGGTGAAAGGCTCCACGGCCCTCGGGGGTGGCGAGATCGAGGCACAGGCTGCGCTTGTTGCGATTGACGGTGAGGTGAAGAATGCCCTCGCCGCCTCGCGAGATCCCGTACACGGTGCGTCCGGCATCCGGCGCCGCGCGCGATTCCACCTTGACGACGTCGGCGCCCATGTCCGCCAGATACATGCCGCAGATGGGGCCCGCGATCAGATGAGCCAGCTCGAGCACGCGGATTCCTTCGAGCGGCGCGGTCGCTGGAGTGCTCATGGCCGCATCAACCTACCACACGGCCTGTCCCTGTGCGACGCCCGGCAACCTGCTAAGCGCGGTATTGGCGGATGGTCAGGGCCGCGACAAACTCGGCGCCGAGGATGAAGACGACGCCCGTGTAGTAGGAGAACATGGCGATGCCCACGAGCGCGCCCAGGGGTCCGTAGATCCGGTCGTACACGCCCATGCGGAGGATGTACCAGCGAAAGAGCTGCTTGGCGGCTTCGAAGAGCACGGCCGCCAGGAGCGCCCCCGCCAGAGCCGCTCCCGCGGGGATCTTGCGATGGGGAAAGTAGCGGTAGGCGATGAAGAAGAACGTCGAGCTGAAGGCAAGGGCGAGGGCCAGGCTGAGTGATCTGATCCACTCGGCGCGGATCTGGAGGGGCGCGAGGAGGAGAATCCTGATCCACCCGAAGATGTCGAAGACGAGAATGCTCGCGAGGAACATCACTCCCATGAGGAAGAGGAGAATGATGTCCTTGAGGGCACCGCGCAGGAATCCCGTGCCCTTGGTGAACCCGAAGATGTCGTTGAGCACGAGACGGATGGAGGCGAAGAGCTGGCTTGCGAAGACGAGCAGGATCCCCGTCCCGAGGAGGCCGGAGAGTCGGCGCCGGCGGATGATCTCACCGAGCGCCTCGTGGAGCTCGTTCTTGTAGACGGGCACGACCTCCGCGAGCTGGTTGAGCACGGCGTCGGCGGCCGCCCGGCGGCTCAGCACGAAGCCCGCCAGGGACACGACGAAGAAGAGGATGGGCACGAGGCAGGTCAGAAAGCTGAACGCGAGACCCGCCGCCATGAAGAAGCCGCGGTGTCGCCTGAACTGGGCGATGGTCGACCGGAGGACCAGCATGCTCCGCTAGACGTTGCTCTTGATGAGGCCGCCGTCCACCTGGGCGACCGTGCCCGTGATGTAGGACGCGCGCTCCGAGGCGAGAAAGACCACCATGCTCGCGAACTCCTCGGGCGTGCCGATCCGGCCCATCGGGATGTCGGCGGTGGAGCGCTCGGCGATCCACGCCTCCAGAGTCTTGCCCGCGCGCTCGGCCAGGTCCTTCTGATGGCCCATGAACCGGTCCGTCATGATGCGCCCGGGCAGCACGAGGTTCACGGTCACGCCGTCCTTGGCCACCTCACCGGCAAGGGTCTTGAACATTCCCGCGATGGCGGGACGGATGCCGTTGGAGAGAACGAGGCCTTCCACGGGCTGCTTGACCGAGCTCGACTGGATGGCGAGGATGCGCCCCCACTTCTTCCGCTTCATGTCCGGCAGCACGGCGCGGATGAAGCGCACCGTGGACAGGTGCACCTGCTCGAAGGCCGCCTTCCACTGCTCGTCGGTCATCTGGTCGAACGGCCCCGGCGGCGGCCCGCCGACGTTGGCGACGAGGACGTCCACGCCGCCCCACTTCCCCTTCACCTCCCCGACGACCCGCGTGATGTCCTCGAGCTTGCTCGCGTCGGCGGGAACGGCCAGGACCTCGGCGCCCGTCTTCTGGCGCACCTCCTCGGCGGCCGCCTTGAGGTCGGCCTCTCCCCGCGCGCACATGGCCACGCGCGCGCCCTCCTGGGCCAGGCCCATGGCCGACGCCTTGCCCATGCCCTTGCTCGCCGCCACCACGAGCGCCGTCTTGCCCTTCAATCCGAGGTCCACGGTGTCCTCCGGTCAGGGGATCTGCTTGTAGAAATCGGCCCGGTCACCGCCCGTGACGTCCAGGCGCTTGAGCTCGTTGTCCCGCATGACCTCGAGCGCGATGCGCTCGCCGGGGCCGCGCTGCCAGAGCGAGAGGTAGAGATCCCTTTGCGTGGGAACCTGGCGGGCATCGAGGGAGACGATGATATCGCCTTCCTGGATGCCCGAGCGCGCGCCCGGGCCGTTGGGCACGAGGCCCGCCACCACCACGCCTTCGTCGAGGGGATGGGCGAAGACCCCGAGCCACGCCCGCTGCGGGCGGCTGATCGCGCGCCCGTAGCGCAGATACTCGGCCCGGTTTTGCTCGAAGCACTCGCCGGGAATGGCGAGCGAGCAACGACCGATCTCGGAGAGATTGAGGGAAACGACCCCGACCATGCGTCCCGCCACCGTGAAGAGCGGCCCCCCGCCGAAGCCGGGGTTCGAAGCGCTGCAGACGAGGCTCCGCTCGAGCAGGTATTCCCAGTAGGCCACGAACTCGCCGAGATAGGTCAGGAGGCCGCCCGCCACTCGCCGCTCCCGCGGGCCCGTCGATCCCAGGGCGAAGACGGACTGGCCGCGCTCGAGCCGCTCCGAGGAGGCAACGGGGACCGAGGCCAGGCCCGCCCGCTTCACTTTCAGGAGCGCCAGGCCCAGCTCGAAGTCCTGGGCGACGATCTCCGCCCGCTGGGTCCGCCCCTTGGCGAAGCTGACCTGTATCGTTTCTGCGCCCATGACGACGTAGTTGACGGTGAGGATGAGCCCGGACGGATCGATGACCGTTCCCGTGCCCATACGCTCATCACCCAGGATGCGCGTGGACGGGTGCGCGGCGGGCACCTCGGCGTGGATGTAGACCACCGAAGAAAGGCACTGCTTGACGAGCTCGACCGAGGCATCCATGAATCAGTCGCTCACGCTAGCACGTTGCCCCACGCGAGAGCAACGCCGGGCACGCCCTGGCTAGCGCGCGGGTGTGGCCTTGAGGGTGCGTGTCAGGAAGTCCTCGAGACGGCGTGAGGCGTCGGCGGCGGCCGCGGGGTCGTAGGCGACGGTGACGCCGAAGGTGCCGGGCGTGTAGGGCTGCTCGATATCCTTGAGCACTTCCTTCTTCTGACCGACGATGTCGAAGTAGTGATAGGCGCCCGGGTACTCGACCAGCGTCACGTCCGCGCCCCGCGCCTTCATGGCCGCGGCCATCTCGCGGCAGTACTGCGGCGGCGTCCAGTTGTCGGCGCCCCCGATCAGCAAGAGCAGCGGACGGATGACCAGCTCCTTCACGTACGCCTCGCATCCCCCCGGGTACATGGCGATGGCGGCGGCATAGCCTGCGCGTGGCAGGGTGACCCCACGGGCGCGCGCCCGCTCGAGCGTGGGCCCGTTGATGACGGACATCGCGAACAGACCGCCCTGGGACCATCCGAAGGACGCCACGCGGTCGGGAATGACGAAGGGCTGCGCCTGCAGGTAGCGGAGCGCGCCGATCGCGTCGTCGAAGCGCGCGGTGCTCGGGCCGCTATCGTCCCCGCCCTTGCAGTCGGCCGGGTCGTTGCGGGGGCCGAAGCTATCCGTCACCAGGGCGACGTAGCCTCGCTCGCGGAGCCAGTGCGCCCAGGTCTGGGTTTGCCGGACGACACCCTGACAGCCGTGGAGCAGCACGAGAGCGGGGAAGGGACCGCGACCGTCTGGCTTGTAGAGTCTTCCCTCGATGCGCTGGGGCGTGCCGGGCGTGACATTGTCGAAAGCGATTTTCCCGGCGCACCCGGCCATGACGGCCGTCGCCACGACGGCGACGAGGGCGAGTCGGCGGCCGTTCATGCGCGGAAGTATAGCGCAGTCCGGAAGCACCTCACGCGCGCCCTGCGGTACAATCACTACTATGACTCCTCAGGTTTGTTCAGCAGGCTGATCACGTGGCTGAGCCGGAGTGGCAGGCGGAGGCCCGCGAGCATTTCGAGCACGGCTATCAGGCCCAGATGGCGGGCCGGCTCGAGGACGCCCTGGAGTGCTACCGCCGCTCCCTCGCCATCCAGGAGACGGCGGAGGCCCACACCTTTCTCGGCTGGGCCATGGCGCACCAGGGGAAGCACGAAGAGGCCATCGAGGAGTGCAAGCGCGCCATCGCGGTGGACCCGACCTTCGGCAATCCCTACAACGACATCGGGTCGTATCTCATCGCTCTTGGCCGCGACGAGGAGGCCATTGCCTGGCTCGAGCGGGCGAAGCGGGCGCCGCGCTACGAGCCGCGCCATTTCCCCTATGTCAATCTCGCCACCGTCTACGCGCGGCGGCACAAGGTGCATGAGGCGATCCGCGAGCTCCAGCACGCCCTCGCCATCGAGCCCCGCCACGTGGCCGCGCGCCGCGAGCTGCATCGATTGATCGGCCTGCTCAATTGAGCGGGCTCCCGCTGCCCTTCTACGACAACCGACTCCTCTTCGGCCATGCCGCCCGCCCCGGGCTCCTCGCCTTCGAGGCGGGCGAGGACACCGTCAAGATCTGGTCGCGCGCGGGCGACGAGACGCGCGTCCTGGAGGAGCCGTTCCGCCCCTTCCTGCTCCTCGCGGACGCGGATCTCTTGAAGGACTTCAAGGGTGACGTCGTGGTCACCCCGCTGGACGGCGCCGGCACCTATCGCTGGCTGGCCGAGCTCGGCTCCTGGAGCCAGGGCCTCAAGGCGCGCGATCACAGCCAGAAGATCTCCCAGCGCGCCCCCGGCGCCCCCGACGCGCCGTATCGCTTTCTCCCGGATTCCACGCAGCAGTTCTTGCTCAGGAGCGGCTGCACGTCCTTCCTCGGGATGGGGTTCGAGAGCCTGCGCCGCATGGCCGTGGACATCGAGGTGACCACCGCCCCCGGCTTCGAGTTCCCGAATGCCGCACGGGAGTCCGACCGGATCATCGCCATCGCCATCGCGGATTCGACGGGCTTCACCACCGTGCTCTCCGGCGCCCTGATGGACGAGGCGGACCTCCTGCGCGAATGCACGCGGATCATCCGCGAGCGCGATCCCGACGTGATCGAGGGACACAACATCTTCCGCTTCGACCTCGAGTACATGGAGGCGCGGGCCCGGCGCCACAAGGTGGCCCTGGCCTGGGGACGCGACGGCTCCACCCTCGGCAGCTATCCCTCGCGCATGCAGATCGCCGAGCGGACCATCGGCTACCGGCGCTACCGGATCCGCGGCCGGCACATCGTGGACACCTGGATCCTCGCCCAGCTCTACGACGTGGGCGCGCGCGACCTCGAGTCCTATGGCCTCAAGGACGTGGCGCGCCACTTCGGCATCGCCGCCCCGAACCGCACCTATCTGCCCCCGGAAGACATCCCGCGCGTCTTCCGCGAGGAGCCCACGCGGCTCATGGCCTACGCGCGAGACGATGTTCTGGAGACCCTCGGGCTCTCGGCCATCCTTTCCCCGCCGTACTTCGTCCAGGCCCAGTCCCTGCCCCTGAGTTATGAGGCCGTGGTCCTGCGTGGGAACGCGACGAAGATCGATGCCTTGCTCATGCGGGAGTACCTGCACCGCGGCCGCGCCGTGCCGTCGCCGTCGGCGGGGCGGGCGGTGGCGGGCGGGCACACGGCGATGCTCCTGACCGGCGTGGCCAAGGGCGTGCTCCACGTGGACGTCACGTCCCTCTATCCCTCGCTCATGCTCACGCAGGAGATCGCGCCGGGCGGCGATGCCCTCGGCGTCTTCCCCACCCTGCTCCGCGATCTCCGCGAGTTCCGAGTGGCGGCCAAGCGTCTCGCCCGCGAGGCGGCCGCCCCCGCCGAGCGGACCCTGGCGGGGGCGCTCCAGCAGACCTTCAAGATCCTCATCAACTCCTTCTACGGCTACCTCGCCTTCTCCCAGGGGCACTGGAACGACTACGACGCCGCCAACCGCGTGACGGGCGAAGGCCGCGCCCTCGTCCAGAATCTGGTCGCCCGGCTGGACGAGCTGGGGGCCGCCGTCATCGAGGTGGACACCGACGGCATCTACTTCGTGCCGCCCGCGGGAGGCGATGAAGCCGCGCTCGTGGCCGCCCTCGAGAGCGTGCTGCCCCCGGGAATACAGCTCGAGCTCGACGGCCGGTACGACGCGATGCTCTCGTACAAGATGAAGCACTACGTGCTCCTGGATGCCCGCGGCAAGCTCCTCGTCAAGGGCTCGGGCCTGCGCTCGCGTGGCATCGAGCTCTTCCAGCGGCGGTGGATGGAGGAGATGTTCCGCCTGCTCCTCACGGGCCAGGCCGCGGACATCCCGGCTCTCCATCAACGGTGGCAGGCGGATTTCCAGGCTCATCGCGTGCCCGTCCGCCACTTCATGAAGACGGAGACGCTCCAGGAATCGCCCGCGGGCTACCAGGACAAGGTTCGCGAGGGCACGCGGAACCCCTCCGCGGCGTACGAGCTCGCCCTCCGGTCGCAGCGTCCGTACCAGCCCGGCGACCAGGTGTCGTACTACGTCACCGGCGTGGGGGCGCGCGTCAAGGTCAACGAGACGGCCAAGCTGGCGGTGTCCTGGGATGAGGCGGCCCCGGATGAGAACACGGCGTACTATCTCGCCAAGCTCGACGATCTCTACGACAAGTTCCGCCCGCTCATCGAGCAGGACGGCCTTCGCCCGGCGGGCGAGACCGAAGCGCCGACCGAGCCATCGCAAGCGACCCTCGAGTTCTAGGGCGAGTAACTCCGGGCGAGGCTGGTGCGAACGGTGTAGCGTGTCGCCACCCGCCCCTGATCTACTCAGCCCTCGCCTCAGGGCTTCGCCCTTCAGCTCGAATTGCGGCCCTCTCCCCCTGCGGGGGCGAGGGAGGGAATGAATCCCTCTGGATCCCTCTCCCCCATCGGGGGAGAGGGCAGGGTGAGGGGGCGAGTTGTCGCGAGGGGATCTACCAGGTGAGCTCGAGCTGCTGTCTCCGGGCGGGGCGCTCCGCCGCGATCCGGTCATCACGACTACGGCCCGGGAATCCCGCTCGGAGAGCCAGCCGCTCCGCCATCTCTCCGATGCGCGCCCGATAGGCCGACTCCGCGGAGGCCCCGCCCGCGTAGAGCTCGCGATACCGCGCGAGGAGACGCGGAAACTCCCGACCGATGAACTCCAGAAAGAAGCCGTGGGTCTCGCCGCGCAGGAACAGCACGTTCCAGATCGCCTCGCGCGCCCCCGCCTCCCGCGCGGCGTGGAACAGCACCTCCAGCTCCGCTTCGCCATCCGTGAGGTAGGGCAGCACGGGCATGGCGAAGAGCCGGGTGGCGACACCCGCCGCCGTCAGCTCGGCCATGGCGGCTAGGCGGAGATCGGGGCGCGGAGCGCGGGGCTCGATGCGGCGAAGGAGCGCCGCATCCGTGGAGGCTATTGATACATTGACGATGAGCTCGCCCGACGCCGCGATCGCTCGGAGAAGCTCGAGGTCTCGCGTCACGGCGGGCGACTTGGTCGTGATGCCCACGCGGAGCCCTGGCACTAGCCGGACGGCCTCGAGCACGCTCCGCGTGACACCGAAGCGCCCTTCCGCCGGCTGATAGGGATCCGTGGCCGTGCCGATGGCCACTTCCTCACCGCTCTCCCGTGCCTTGCGCAGCCGGGCCACGAGCCGGCCGTCATCGGCCCGCTTGACGTAGATGCGCTGCTCGAACTCCTCCGGATTCGCGTGACCCAGATAGCCGTGGGTAGGGCGAGCGTAGCAATACCGGCAGCCGAACTCGCAGCCCCGATAGGGATTGACCGTCCATCCGAACGGCATTCGGGCATCCGTCAAGCGGTTCACCAGCTCGGCGCTGTCAAGGCTTCGAAACTCGGTGCATCTCCGCTCATCGACGATGGCGCCGATGCGCTTGACAAAGCCCGGCGCGGGCACTCCTGGCTTGATCATAGAACTCCTCATGTGTTGAGTATACCATGCACTGAAAAAGCCCCGAGGATTTGTCCGCGGGGCCTCTCAGCTACCTATCTACATATCTAGCGCCGCCAGCCGCCGCCGCCCCCTCCGCCGCCTCCCCCGCGCGGCCCGCCGGGACCGCCGCCGCGAGGGCCACCGCCCCCGCCCGCGCCGCGCTGCGGCTGGGGCCGTGCTTCGTCCACGACGAGATTGCGGTCGCGGAACAGACGGCCGTTGAGCATCTCGATGGCCTTGGCCGATTCCTCCTTGGTCGCCATCTCCACGAAGCCGAAGCCTCGTGGCCGACCCGTGAACTGGTCGGTGACGATCCGCACCGACTCGACCGTACCGGCTTGCTGGAAGAGCTCGCGGAGATCCTCTTCCGTTGCCTGGAAGGAGAGGTTGCCGACGAACAGCTTTGCGGGCATCGCTGGCCTCCTGCCGCGATCAGGACCGAAGGTACACTCTCCCCGGCTCACCGGCGGCGCATGGGGATCGCTCCCCGTAAAACGCGTCCGCGCCACGAACCTGCGCTCCAGGCCCGTTTTGCGTGCGCATACCCTACTGATGCGCCCAGCGGGTGTCAAGGACAAGTTCGCATAGTCGAACGTGGGATGTTCTTTGTTTCACGAGCCCTTATGAGTTTGGCTGGCCGAAAATACCCGGATTGGCGCCCTCCCGGCTAGAGGTACACCCCCCGGCTTATGCCGCTGTCGATGGTGATCGCGATGCCGCTCAGGAAGGAAGCCCGCGCCGAGGCCAGGAAGCAGATGAGGTCGGCGCATTCCTCGGCCGTGGCGATGCGGCCGAGGGGATAGTTCTTGTTCAGCTCGGCCATATGGGTCTCGAGATCCTTGCCGGCCGCCTGCGCCTGCTGACGCTGGAGGGTGTCCCAGCGCTCCGTCTTCACCGGTCCCGGCGAGACGGCGGTGACGAGGATATTGGAGCGCGCCCCGAGATCGGCGAGGGCCTTGGTGAAATTGATGAGGGCGGCATTCGCGGTGCCGCCCATCATGTAGGTCGTGGCGGGATTACGCGCCGCCGCCCCCACCACGTTGACGATGCGTCCCCCGCCCTGCTTCTGCATCACCGGAAAGATCGCCCGCGCCATGCGGATGTACCCCAGGAGCTTGAGGCTCCAGCCGCGCATCCACTCGTCGTCCGGAGTCGTCAGGAAGTCGCCGCCCTTGATCGCCCCGGCATTGTTGACGAGGATATCGAGCCGCCCGAGACGCGTGAGGGCCTCGGAGGCCGTGCGCTCCACGCCGGCCAGCTCGGAGAGATCGACGGCCAGCGTCTCCACCGTCTGTCCCGTCTCGCGCTTGATGGTGCCCGCGGCATCGCCGAGGGCATCCGCGCTGCGCGAGCAGATCATGACGCGCGCGCCTTCCGCGGCCATGGTCCTCGCCGTCGCCAGCCCTATGCCCTTGCTGCCGCCCGTGATGAGCGCCGTCTTGCCCTTGAGCTCGAGATCCATGGCTCGTGTACCTCTTTCTGGTAGTCAGTCGTACTGCGTGGCTGGTGGTCAGTCGTACTGCGTGGCGTAGCGCGTGAGCATATCCTCCCAGTTGGCCGCGGGCAGATGTTCCGCCCACTGTCGCCCGTCCGGGTCCCTGCCGAAATACTCGGTCATGTACACCTGCGCCTCGCGGCGGCTCTGGAAGAGCCGCCACACGTGGGCGGCGCGGCCGCCCGGCCGCCGGAGATAGAAGACGGGATCCGCTGGCCCTTGCGGCTCGTACTGCGTCCGCTCCCCCAGCTGGTTCATGGTGATCCAGACGGCCGCGATGCCGTGCGCGGAGAGGACGCGCGTCTGGAGCGACTCCGCGTCCGGCAGGGACTCGTGGTCGGCCAGGCGCGGGCCATAGTAGACCGGCACCGCCGAGTCTTCCACCGCGAGCTTGGCAGGAAGGGGCGGGCCCGCCTCGTCCAGGAGCGCCTTGGAGCGCTCCCCCATCCAGAACTCGCCCCGGACGAAGAGATCCGGCCACGCCTCCACGAGCTGACCGCGGGCCATCCTGGGCCGGCGGCGGCCGATCTCCCCCTGGTCGGCGACCAGATAGAGCTTACTCATCATCGGACACGCGGACGGGGAAGCGGGGCACCTCGTTCCAGTCGAAGGCCGTGGGCGCCTCGTCCCCCAGCGCGTCGATGCGCGCCATGCAGCGCTGCAACGCCCGGCCGAAGGGATCGAGGGGCACCCCTTCGAGCTGACGCTCGAGCACCTTGCTGCAGCCGTCGTGGAGGAGGGAGAGCGCGCCGCTGACATTGCGATTGGCCAGATGCTGGAAGCCGACGGCGACCTGGATGAGCCCCTGCAGGGCGATGCGCGCGCTTCCCTCGGCCCGCATCCAGTACGGCTCGAGCAGCTCGTGCACCTCGAAGTAGAGATGCGCGTGGAAGAGCAGGGCGGCGGAGACGAGCGCGGTGGCGAGCGGCGGGTCGGCGGGGTCGAAGGGGCGCCGGCGCAGCATCCGCCGGGCGCGCTCCGCGCGCTCGGCGAACTCGACCTCATAGGCCTTCCACGCGCCCTTGAGGCGCCACACGCCCTCACGATGCTCGAAGAGATCCGCGGGAAAGGCGTTGGGGATCGGCTGGGCTGCCGGCACACCTCCGGACTCGACGCACACGGCCACGACCACCTCGAGGGCCTGGCGCGCCTGCGGGTCGTGCAGCGCGTCCAGGATCAGGTCGGCCAGACGATTGCGCAGCGGCAGGGGCAGCGCCATATCCGGCGCGCGCGTCTACAGACGCTCGACGCGTGTGCCGGCGAGGAGATCGTGGAGCGCCTGCAGTTCGATCAACACCCTGCTACAAGCGCTCGACGCGTGTGCCGGCGAGGAGATCGTGGAGCGCCCGCTTGTCGCGGCGCAGGCCGGCCATGATGAAACCGATGGAGAGAATGATCGCCGAGAGATAGGTGGCGAAGTACCGGCCTGTCGACTGGCCGAGCGTCAGTGGGCCTCCGTCCATCCGAACGACGCGGATCTGCATGAGCATCTTGCCGAAGGTCTGCCCCCAGCGGTAGTGGAAGGCGATGAAGTAGACGGCGCCGATGAGCCAGTTGAAAAGATGCGTGGCTGCTCCCACGGCTCTCCAGCCGCCTCCACCCACCGACATCCAGCCCACACCCCAGAGGACGGCCTGGACCACGAGAAGGAAGAATCCGTCGATGATGTACGCGACAAAGCGTATCCAGAATCCCGCCGGGCGGGCGGACGCTTCCACGCGCGGCGCGTAGGAGGCGGCGACAGGGGCGGTCGCGTACGGAGCGGAAGGAGCAGCCGGCCGTGAGAAGACCGAGCCGGGGGCGGCGGCCTCGAGGGTGGCGCCGCAGCGCGCGCAATAGTGAGCTTGCTCTCCCTGCCATCCGCACCGCGGGCATGTCACCGGCATCGCGGCGTATCGTAGCATAGGTGACTGGTCGTGCCCTTTTCGCCCACGGTATAATGCGCGCATGATCTCGGTCCGCGACGCGCAGGCTCAGGTCTTGGCCCGGATCACCACGATCGCGTCCCCCGAGGTCGTTCCTCTTGCCGCTGCTCTCGGTCGCGTTCTCGCCGAAGACGTTCGAGCCGAGATGGACGTGCCCCCCACGGACAATTCCGCGGTGGACGGTTATGCCGTCGCCTCGGCCGATATTCCCGCGACGGGCACCCGCGCCTTCGACGTGGCCGCGGAGCTTGCCGCGGGAGCGGTTTTCTCCGGGACCCTGCGCTCGGGCCAGACCCTGCGCATCATGACGGGGGCGCCCATGCCGGCCGGCGCCGACACCGTCTATCCCCAGGAAGTGGTGGCGCGCGAGGGGGCGCGCATCACGGTAGGCTCCATCGCGCCGGGAGCGAATCGGCGTCTGCGCGGCGAAGACGTCCGTGCCGGCCAGATCGTGCTCCCCGCGGGGAGCGTCCTGCGGCCCCAGGAGATCGGGGTGGCGGCCTCCCTCGGCTTGGCTCAGATCTACGTCCGACAGAAGCCGCGCGTGGCCGTGCTCTCGACGGGCGACGAGGTCGCCGAGCCTGGATCGTCCCGCAAGCCGGGGCAGATCTACGACTCCAATCGATTCTCCCTGTGCGGTCTCCTCGAGGCGAGCGGCGCCGAGATGGTGGATGACGGCATCGTGCCGGACCAGTTCGACGAGCTGCAGGCGCGCCTCCTCCGGGCCTCGGAGCACGCGGACATCGTGCTCACCTCGGGCGGCGTGTCGGTCGGCGACCACGATCTCGTGAAGGCCGTCCTCCAGCAGGCGGGGGGCATCGATTTCTGGCAGGTCGCCATGCAGCCCGGGCGGCCGATGGCCGTGGGCAGCATCGGCCGCGCCCACTTCTTCGGCCTGCCCGGCAATCCCGTCGCCTCCATGCTCACCTTTCACCTCTTCGTGCGGCCCGCTCTCTGGAAGCTTGCCGGGCGGCGCGAGCTCTTCGTGACGCCCTTCCGCGCGGTGGCCACGGAGCGCATGAGCAAGAAGACGGGCCGCCGCGAGTTCAAGCGCGGCATCCTCACCTTTGGCCCTGGCGGCTGGGAAGTGCGCACCACCGGCCCGCAGGGCTCGGGCATCCTGACCTCCATGACGGCGGCCAACTGCTTCGTCGTGATCGAGGAGGAGCGCGGGGACGTGGGCGCGGGCGAGCCGGTCTGGGTCGAGCCCTTCACGCCCTGGTGAGCGCGCCCCGCATGCCTTCGGCAATCCGCACCGAGCTGATCGACGGCCTGAGGCCGCTCGTGGGCGAGCTCGTCATGGGCTACGCGCGGAGGCTTCCGCATCTTCAGTACGCCGACATCCGTCTCGAGATCGGGGAGGGCAAGTACGCCTCGTCCGAGAACGGCTCGTCCAAGGGCTCGGGAGAAGACACGGCGCTGGCCTTCGGCATCCGCGTGCTCGCGGGCAACCGCTCGATCGCCCCGGGCTATTTCGGCCGCGGGCTGGGCGAGGCCGACCTGCCTCGCCTGGAGGCCGTGCTCAGGGAGGGCCTGGAGGCGGCGTATCGGCGCGCTCTCGCCAACGCCGACGGCAAGGCCGAGACGCGCGGCAAGTTCGGCGCGCCTGCATCCGATTCGCGTCTGCCAGGACACGGTGCCCGCCGTCTACGAGATCGACCCCCGCACGGTTGACCTGGGCGCCATGGTTCGATTCACGGAGGAGATCTCCCGGCGCATCAAGGCGACCGAGGCCGCCGTCGGCTTCAACTACGTCTCGACCATGACGCAGCTCTCGCGTGAGCTCTTCGCCTCCTCCGAGGGCGCCCTCATCGACCAGGCCTTCGCGCTCACCCAGGGCATGGCCTACGTCGTCGCCAACGGCGCCGACAACAGCCAGGAGATCTACGACGTCGTCGGGCATCAGCGGGGCTGGGAGATCCTGGAGCGGGGCGTGGACGACCCGCTCATGGTCTTCCCTCCCTTCCCCGACTTCGCCCTCGCCCTGGCCCGCGAGGCTTCCGAGCTGGCGGCGGCGCCGGCCCTGCCCACGCTCGAGGACGAGGTGACCGTGGTCACGGACCCGCACTACAACACGCTCGTCTCCCACGAGATCATCGGGCATCCCGTCGAGCTCGATCGCGGGCTCAAGATGGAGACGGCCTATGCGGGGCGCTCGTGGCTGCTCAGGAGCCTCGACGATACCCAGGTCGGTCGCCAGATCGCCTCCTCGCTCGTCTCGGCGTTCTCGGATCCGGCGCTCCCCGGCTACGGCCACTACAAGTACGATCACGAGGGCACGCCGGCCCGGCGTGTGGCCCACATCGAGCGGGGCATCTTCAAAGGCTTCATGAACAGCCGCCAGACGGCGGCGATCTTCGGCGGCGAGCCCAACGGCCACTGGAAAGCGACGGAGGCGCCGCTCATCCCGCTCATCCGCATGTCCAATACGGTGTTCGAGGGAGGCGACCGCGACCCCGCGGCCATCATCAGCGAAGTCGATCACGGCTTCTACCTGGTCGGCCACAAGACGCCGTCCATCGCGGAGAGCCGCGAGAACTTCCGGATCTCTGCCCGCAAGGTCTACGAGATCCGCCACGGCCAGCTCGGCCGCCTCTACCGGGACGGCGGGATCATGGCGGACAGCCGCGACTACCTCATGAACGTGGACGCCGTGGGCCGCGACTTCCGTCTCTATCCAATCCCGAACTGCGGCAAGGGGCAGCCCATGCAGACGAAGAAACTCGGCAACGGCGGGCCGACGATGCGCAGCCGGGCCATCATCACGGGCGGCCAGGGCTGATGCGACGTCCCCTCGCGCTTCTGCTGCTGGCCTCCGCGGTGGCCTGGGCGGCGCCGGCGCCCGCCGACGATCCCGAGGTGCCGGAGAAGTACATCTCCGTCGACGAGGCCAAGGCCCTCGTGGACAAACGACAGGCGGTCGTCTTCATCGACGTGAGAGAGAAGCCGCAGTACGACGATCTGCACATCAAGGGCGCCCGCAACATCCCCCTCGACTCCTTGCGGGGACGCCTGCACGACGTTCCTCGCAAAGATCTCCTCGTCCTCTACTGAGCCTGCCCGCATGCTCTGGCCCGTGCGGCCTATCGGACGCTCTATCAGGCGGGCTACCGCAACATGATGATTCTCGACGAAGGCATTCCCGGCTGGACGGAGAAGCGGTATCCGACGGCCGTGACGGCGGCCCGGCGGCCCTGATGTTTCGTCAGATTCTTTTCATGCCCTCGCGAGCAATGACGTTCCGCTTCGAGCGCCGGCTTGGCCGACGCAATCTTTTCGGGGGGAGGTTTCGGAAGGGGGGCGGAGCCCCCCTCCGAGTCATTTAGTGCCCGCTCTCTCCGAGCTTGCGCGCGCCGCGCGTGACGGCCTCGCCTTCCTGCGGGCCCAGCCCGGCGTACGCGAGGTCGAGGTCTTCGTGTCCGAGAACCGGACGCTCCTGACCCGGCTCAACTACACGTCGCACATTCCCTGCAACGGCGTGGAGGAGCCCAAGAGCGCCGAGATGTACGGAGTGGGCATCCAGGTCGCCTTCGACTCGCCGGAGGGTGTGCTCATCGGGTTCGGCTCCGAGCCCAGCGATCTCTCGACGGCGGGGATGCGCCGCGCCTTCGACAAGGCGCGCCAGGGCGCGGTGCGTGATCCCGAGTTCCGCTCCCTGCCCCGACCGGGAGGGGCGGCGCGCGCGCTCTTCGACTACCACGATCCCGCGCTCCTTGCCATCAGCGACGCCCAGCTCGTCGAGTCGGGGTGGAAGGTGCTGCAGGGCGGCCTCCGGGCCTTCCTCGCCTCCGGGAGCCTGGCCGACCTCGCGGGCTCGGAGGCCGAGCTTCGCGGGCTGGGCCTGATCCTGGGCGGCGACGTCACCATCGTCCAGGAGTCCATGGCTATCGCCTCGAGCCAGATGCCCGAGCCCCAGACCGATGTGTCCACGCCCATGATGGGCTTCGTGACGGCCATGGTGGAATCGCGCGAGGCCAAGGGCTCGGGCTGGTCCACGGGCACGCGGCTCGATCATTTCACCGACGAGGCGGGGGTGGAGGCGGCGCAGCGGGCCATCGAGGCCATCGGCGGCGAACGCATTCCCTCGGGCGACTACACGGTGATCTTCGGCCGGCAGCCCGTGGCGGATCTCATGAACAACCTCGTGGTCCCCTCCTGCCAGGCCGGCTCCTTCTATGCTTCGAGCACGCCCTTTCTGGGCAAGCTCGGCAAGCCCGTCGCGTCGCCGCGGCTCTCCCTCTACGCCCACGGCGCCATGCCGGGCTTCATGGGCTCCAAGGGGATCACCTGCGAAGGGCTGGCCACGGGACGGACCGACC
>WNGP01002079.1_pt1 | contig 22329 bp, 21 predicted proteins | sample 5407671 | NCBI WGS metagenome assembly WNGP01 (sample SAMN13153381, study PRJNA577476) | soil metagenome | isolation source: 40 cm soil or saprolite under Garry oak tree replicate 2 | place: USA:California | collected 2016-06-15
CTCAGCGTCCGCCAAATCGGCTACACGCCGCTCGACACGCAAATCGTCATGGGCGCCGACACCACGACTCGGGTGCGAATCGCGCTCCGCCATCTCGCGATCGAGTTGCCCCCCGTCACGATCGCCGCTCCCCGGTGCACGCGTCCCGGCCGGCCCGACTCGAGCGACGCCGCGCTACTCGCCGTCTTCGATCAACTCCAGGAAAACGCGCGCCGCTTCGAGCTGCTCGCGAACTCCTACCCGTTCGAGTACGACCTGGAGATTGCAACGCGCGAAGTGAATGCACGCGGCGACACGAGCGGGCCGCAGCTGCGGAGGCTGCGACTTTCCAGCAAGGAGAATCATCCCTACGCGGTCGGTCGCGTCGTCGAACCCGCATGGGGACCGTGGGGCAATCCCGACAGCTTCGTCGTGATCCATAGCGCCGAACTGCAGGACCTGGGCAATCCTGACTTCGTCGCGAGTCATTGTTTCCTGCTGGCAGGGCGCGACACGATCGGTGGGGACACGCTGGTGCGCATCGATTTCGAGCCTGCGGTCCGCCTTGGCTCGGCCGATATGGCCGGCGCCGCGTTCCTCGACCCGATGACGTACGAGCTGCGCTACACCGAGACCCTGCTCACCCGGCCCGAACGATCCCGGTTGGCCGACGTGCGCGCGATGCGCTTTCGCACGCGCTTTCGCAACATCGCGCGCGGCGTGCCACTGCAGGATTCGTTGACCGTCGTAACCTCCTATCGTTACGGCCGGCAAACCAAGATCGACACCCAGCGCACCGTCGAGATTCGCTTCCGCCGGGAGCCTCCCCCGCCGTAGACCCTTGCGCGGAACGGCGCCATGGGGGGATATGTGGCCTCCCCAGGAGGTCACCCATGGCTCTGCCGCTGCTCCTCGCGCTGCTCCAGGCTGCTCACCCGACGACGCCGCCCCCGCCCCCCCCGCCCGCGCAGACTCCCGTCGGGTCGGTCGCGGCCTGGACACTCCATTTCAACGGCGACATCCGGTGGCAGCAGATCACGCCTGCGGGCGCGCTCCTCGTCTCGAGCGACGGCGCTCTCGCGGGCGTCGATGTCGAGCGCGGCCAGATCGTCTGGCAAAAGCCGGAGCTCGGCGGCCTCCCGGTGGACAGCGTTCGCATGGTCGAAGGGTCATTGCTGATGGAAGCGGCAAAGCCGGGACTCTCGGTCATCTTCGACCCCGTCACCGGGACCGAGCTGTTCGACTCGCGGCGCCTGGGTCTCACGCGCGTCGTTACGCGCCGGGTGCTGCCGCAGACCGGGACGCTCATCGTGCATGGCAGGCGCGCGTCCGGCCCGCCGGTGGTCGCGCTGTATGACCTCAAGACCGGCAATCAGCGCTGGGTCAGCGAATCGCTGTTCCAGCAGAGCGGTCCGAAGAAAGGTGGACTCGGCGGGCTGATGCAGGGCCTCGTGCGCGTCGCTTCCGAGGGCACGCAGCTCGAGGTCCTCCAGGCCGGTCCGGACGTCATCGTCGTCAACACGCTGACGAGCCTGCGTGGGCTCGACGCGCACACCGGCGCGACGCGCTGGTCGGCGACTCTCCCCACGGCGCGCGCCGGCAATCCCGCCAAGCACGTGCGGCTCTTCCCGGCGATCGACAAGCCCGACCGCATCTACGTCGGATTCGACGATCGGCTCATGGCCTACCGGCTTGCCGATGGTCAGGCGCTCTGGGCCAAGCCCGCAATCATCCAGGGCTGGGTTCACGGCATCGTGCAGCACCCCGCCGGGATCATCATCCTGCCGGAGTCACCACCGCCGGATGAAGCGACGGGCAACGTGCGCATCATCAACGGCGTGGTGCAGACCGGCCTCAACATCGCGCGCTATGAAGATGGGACGACGCTCGCCGAGAAGCCGCTCCACATGCGCGGCACGGTGACGGATGCCATCATCACGGGCGGATCCGCGGTGCTCGCCGTCGATGCCGAGTCGCGCACCTTCGTGAATGTCCTGGACGTCGCCACAGCGACCGTGCGGCTGCAGAAGGACGTGAAGATCAAGGGCCGGCTGGACTACGCCGAGCTGACACCGGCGGGATTGTTGTACATCTCGCGCTCGGATCCGGCGACAAACGGCGAAGTAAACGTGATCGACCTGGCGAAAGGCGAGCAGAAATTCAAGGACGCGATCGAGGGTGGTAAGGCGCCGGGCGAGGGGCTGCTCCACGTCGTCGAAGGATCGACCCTTTATGTCTTCGCGGGCCGAGACCATCATCTCTATGCCGTGAATCGACAGGACGGCACATATCGCGCGCTCGGCGGTGAGATAAAGTTCCAGGGAGGCGAAGATCCGACGGCGATCGAGCTCCGCCCCGGAGGGATCGTGTTGATCTCGTCACAGAACCTCGCCACCGTCGCTCGAGACGGGCAGATCAAACAACAGGTCTACAACCCGGCGCCGCAGCTGCCGGGACTGCTGCGAGCGTTGTACCGGATCAACTCGGTACGCGCGGGGCTGTACGGCGCCGCGGCGTCCGCCTATGGCGACGCCTTTGCACAAGCCTCGCGCACCGCGACTGATACGACAGCCAAACGCATCACCAGCCAGCTAGCAACGGCGTACTCGCAGGGCGGGGCACAACTGAGCGGTTATTCACAACAGGCGGGCGCCTTGGCGTCGAAGCGTTTTAAGGCCTCACTCGCGACGCCGAGCTCCGTATTCGTGCTCACGCGGTCGCCGGATGGCAACGGCAACGTCCTGCTCCAAATCGACAATCACCGAGACGCCGCTCGCGCTCGCCTGCAGCGTGTAGGTGCCGGCCTTGTCGATCGCGAGGTTGCTGAAACTCGCGATCCCGTTGACGGGCCGCGCCACGGTAGTCCCACTCAAGGTCGCGCCCGTCGGATTGGATGCGAGGTTGATCGTGATGCTGCCGGTGAATGAGCTGTCGGTGCCGCCGAGAGTGTCGCGCACGACGACCTCGACCGGCGGCGTAATGGCCTGACCGACATCCGCGGCATTCGGCTGCACGAAGAAGTCCAGGCCCGGCGTGCCGTTGCTGCCGTTCCCACCATTGCCACAGCAAATACCGACCAGACCGGAGCCCGTGCCGCCGAGGCAGCCAGCGGCGACCAGGAGGAGCGGGGCTCCGATGACGTTCGCGCGTGGAATGCGCATAGCGACCCCCCGACGGAATGTCCCCTGCTCTGATTATTGGCTTGTCTACCAATTATTACCCGGCGCGGTTCCCTCAGGTCACCGTTTTGTGGTAAACTGGGGGCCATGCCAATACAGGCTGAAGGCCGCCGCGGCGGCGCCGTCGGTGCCAAAATCGACTTCCAGGACGGCCAGTGGATCGTTCCCGACCATCCCATCATTCCGTTCATCGAAGGCGACGGCACCGGACCCGACATCTGGCGGGCGTCGGCCAAGGTGTTCAACGCGGCCGTTGCAAAGACCTCGGGCGGCAAGCGCAGCGTGGGGTGGCGGGAAGTGCTGGCCGGCGAGAAAGCTTTCAACGAGACCGGCAGCTGGCTCCCCGAGGAAACCCTGGGTGTGATTCGCGAGCATCGCATCGCGATCAAGGGACCGTTGACCACGCCGGTCGGCGGCGGCATCCGTTCGCTCAACGTCGCGCTGCGCCAGATCCTCGACCTCTACGCCTGCATTCGACCGGTGCGCTACTTCGAGGGCGTCCCGTCGCCGATGAAGGATCCCGGCAAGCTCAACATCATCATTTTCCGCGAGAATATCGAAGACGTCTACGCGGGGATCGAGTACAAGGCGCATAGCGCCGAGGCGGACGCCGTGATCGAGTTTCTGACGCGGCGCTTTGGGGCGAAGATCCGCGAAGGCAGCGCCATCGGCATCAAACCAATGTCCAAGTTCGGATCGCAACGGCTCGTGTCGAAGGCAATCCAGCACGCCATCAAGCGCCGGCTCCCATCCGTCACCCTCGTACACAAGGGCAACATCATGAAGTTCACCGAAGGCGCGTTCCGCGACTGGGGGTATGAAATCGCGAAGGAGCGCTTCGGCGACTTCACGGTGACCGAGGCGGAGGGCGGCAAACGCAAGGAGGACGCCGGCAAGGTGATGATCAAGGACCGGATCGCCGATTCGATGTTCCAACAGCTGCTGCTGCGTCCGGACGAATACTCGGTCGTCGCCTCACCCAATCTCAATGGCGACTACCTCTCCGATGCGGCAGCCGCGCAGGTGGGCGGTCTCGGTCTCGCGCCGGGCGGCAACGTGGGTGACGGCTACGCGGTGTTCGAGGCGACGCACGGGACGGCGCCCAAGTATGCCGGCCAGGACAAGATCAATCCCAGCAGCGTGATCCTGTCGGGCGTGATGATGTTCGAGGAGATGGGCTGGGACGAGGTCGCGCGCGCGATCGTGCGCGGGCTGGAGCGCGCCATCGCATCGAAACGTGTCACGTACGACCTGGCGCGCCAGATGCCCGGCGCAACCGAGGTATCGACCTCCGCGTTCGCCGACGCCATCATCGAGCACCTGGCATGAAGAGTCTCATGTCGACCAAACCGCTCGAGAGCGTGGAGACACCGCTGCTCGCGCTGATCGTGGCGCAGGGATCCACGACCGCGATCGACCCCGGTGTCGAGCGTGCGGTCGCTGCGGGCGATTACAAAGGAAAGAAGGACGAGACGCTGCTCGTCTACGGCAGCGGGAAGGCGCAGCGCATCCTGCTCGTGGGCATCGGGAAGACCAACGAAATCACCCGCAGCTCGATCCGGCGCGCCGCGGCGATCGCGGCACGGCGCGCTCGCGGTTTGGGAACCAAGACCTTCTCCCTGGCTGTCACAAAAGAAGCACGGGGCAGTCTCGGCGCCGCCGAGTTGGCGCAGGTGCTGATCGAGGGTGCGGCGCAGGGCGGTTGGCAGTTCACCGAGCTCAAGAAACAGCCGGAGGACCCCAAGCCCGATATCGAGTCGGTCGAACTGGTGATCGAGGCGGCGGACAAGGAGCAGGCGGAGCGGGGGCGCCGCATCGGGGATGCCATCGCCGCCGGGTATCTGTTCACGCGCAATCTCCAGATGCTGCCCGGGAACGTCTGCACTCCCAGCTACCTCGCCGAGCAGGCGCAGAAGCTGGCGGCGGCGCACGGATTCAAGGCGACCGTCCTGGACAAGGCGCAGATAAAGAAGGAAGGGATGGGAGCGCTGCTTGCCGTCGCCCAAGGCAGTGCCGAAGAGCCCCGGTTCATTGTGCTCGAATACCAGGGCGGCGGCACCGGCGCGCCGATCGCGCTCATCGGCAAAGGCGTGACGTTCGATTCCGGCGGCATCTCGATCAAGCCGGCGGCGAACATGGAGGACATGAAGTTCGATAAATCGGGCGCCACGGCGGTGCTCGGGGCCTTCGAGGTGCTGGGACGGCTCAAGCCGAAGATCAACGTGGTAGGGCTGATCCCGGCGACGGAAAACCTGCCCTCCGGCACGGCGATCAAGCCCGGCGACGTGGTGAAGAGCCACCTCGGCAAGACGATCGAGATCATCAACACCGACGCGGAAGGCCGGCTGATTCTTTGCGATGCGCTTTCGTACGCCCGGCGCTTCAAACCGGTCGCCGCGATCGACGCCGCCACGTTGACGGGAGCCGTCGTCATCGCGCTCGGCCACCATGCCATCGGCATGCTCGGCAATGACGAGCCACTGCTCGCGGAGGTACGCGACGCAGGCGAGCGTGCCGGCGAGCGCTGCTGGCCGCTGCCGCTGTGGGACGACTACCGCGAGCTGCTCAAGTCCGACGTCGCTGACGTCAAGAATTCGGGCGGGCGCGCCGCCGGGACAATCGCGGGAGCCTGGTTCCTGCGTGAATTCGTCGACGGCTTCCCGTGGGTCGAAGGGGAGGGGCCCAGCCACGCAAAGGGGCCGACAGCGATTGGCGTCCGGTTGTTCACGGAGTTTCTGCTCAAACGCGCCGGCGCTTGATTCCTGACTGGGCGAGGGGAGGGCTCTTGGTCCTCGCCCTGTTGCCGTCGGCTCTCGCCGCCCAGGTCGACAGCACACGCCGAGACACGACGGTGGCACGCGACACGGCGGCGCGTGATACGACCGCGGCCCGCGACACGACGACCGCCCTCCTCCCGACGTTTGCGCCCGCGCTCATGCCGGGTCCGCTACCCAGGGGCACTCGCTACACCTTCACTTCCGACTCGATTCTCCTCTCCAGCGCGCGCACGCTGAGCGACTTGCTCAGCCACGTGCCCGGCGTCTATGTCGCGCGCGGCGGCTGGTACGGTGAGCCCGAGATCGTCTTGTACGGTGGTCGCGGGCCCGCATCGCTCGAGATCTACTGGGACGGCATGCCGCTGCAGCCGCTCGGCCGCGACTCGATCTATCTGGATCCGGCCCGTATTCCGCTCGGACCCATCGAGCGCGTGGACGTCATCATGCTGCCCGCGACGCTCCAGGTCTTCCTGGTTACGTCGCAGTATCGACCGACGGCGCCGCGCACGCAGGTCGGCGTCGTCTCCGGACGGCAGGACATCGCGGATTACCGCGCCGGCTACAGCACGCGCACGCGGTCCGGATTTGGCGTGTCGCTGCTCGCCGACTGGGCCAGCATCGGCGCCGGCCAGCTCGGGAACACCACGCCGCCGTTTGGGGCAAGCGACATCTGGGTCAAGGCCGACTACGTGCCGCCCGGCGGACGGGTCGGCGCGTCGTTTCAGGTGTCGAGCTCGAGCTGGCATCGCGCGTCCGAGGCCGGCGCGACAACCACCAGCGCCGGCGTGGACGGCTGGCGCCAGGATCGGCGCGACAAGATGCTGCGCCTGTTCGTCGCGGATCGGGATGACGGGCTCGGCTGGCGGCTGACGACCACGCTGGGCACGAGCGGCATCAGTCATGACACGTTAGTCACGCGCCGCAACATCTCCGCCGCGATCGTCGAGGCGAGCCAGACCTGGCGCACGGCGTCGGTTTCGGCAGTCGCCCGGTTCGCGGCGGCCGGAGCGCCGCAACAGTTCGAAGCGCGCGCGGGGTGGATGCCGATCCCGCCGCTCACGCTTGCGGGCAACGTCCGCCAATCGATCTACTCGAACCATCGCAAGGGCGTGCGCGCCTTTGCGACCGCGGGCATCACGCTGCCACTCGGATTCTCGGCGCGGGCCGAGGTGGGGTGGAGGCACGACGTTCAGTCGGCACTGGTCCCGACCGATCAGGTGCAGCAGGCCGTGGACGTCGCGGGGTGGGTCGGCTTCCAGAATCGCCTCATTTCGCTCGAGGTCGGCCGTGGCCGGCGCGATCCGTTCGCGCCGCTCGGCTTTGCCGTGGGGCTCAAGAGCGTGGATTCACTGAGCCCCACGCCGCTCACCGAGTTCGTCGCGGCCCATGCCACGCTGCACATCGCGCCGGGGTTCACGCTCTCGGGTTGGTACTTCGATCCGGTGGTCGGCGGCGGGGACTTCGAGCCGCCGCGCCACGCGCGCGTGGCGGCGACCTTCTACTCGAAATTCTGGCGCGTCTTCAAGAGCGGGATCTTTGCGCTGCGTGGCGAAGTCGCCATGGAATCATGGAGCCGCTCGACGCTCGGCGGCCGCGACACCTCCGGGGCGACGCTCGGCATGACCGGATCGAGCTTTGTCGATACCCACCTCGAGATGCAGCTCGCCGGCGTCACGCTGTTCTGGAGCGTCACGAACATCAACATCATGCGCTCCAGCTACGTGACCGAACTGGGCTATCCGAAGGCGGCACAGCAGTACGGCGCGCGGTGGTTCTTCACGAACTAGCGCACCTGACTACATTTAAGGCCCTGTGCCGCGCAGTATGACGGGCTTCGGCTCTGCCGAAGATCGAGTGCTTCGCGGACGGTTGCGAATTGAAATCCGCACCGTCAACCACCGCTATTTCAACCCGCAGCTGAAGCTGCCGGCGGATCTGGCCGGCGTGGAGATCGAGATGCGCGAGCGGCTGCGGCAGCTGCTCGAGCGCGGGCATGTGGCGGTGACGGCGCGGTGGGTCGAGGGACCGGGTCCCGACCGCGCGGTCACGATCGACTTGACGCGAGCCAAGCAGGTGGTGGCGGCGGCGCAGCAGCTCAAGAAGAAGTTGAAGCTGAAGGGCACGGTTGATCTGGCATTCGTGGCGCGGCAGCCCGACGTGCTGACCGCAACCAACGGCGCGAGCGAGCAGCCGGTACACTGGTCGGATGTCCAGCCCATTGTCGAACGGGCCGCGAAAGATGTCGTGGCGATGCGGGAGCGGGAGGGGCAGGTGCTCGCGACCGAGTTGAATGCGCGGCTCGACGCGCTCGAAACGGCGGCGCAGACGGTCGAAGCGCAGGCACCGGCCCGGCTCAAGGCGGAGCACCAGCGGCTCAAGCAGGCGGTGGCGGAGCTGACGGCGCAGACGACGATCGACGAGCAGCGTCTGGCACTCGAGATCGCGCTGCTGGCCGACCGCGTGGACATCACCGAAGAGCTGGTGCGGTTCCGCTCGCACGTGGCGGCGGCTCGCGCCGCGCTGGGGGCGGATCAGGCGGTGGGAAAACAGCTCGGGTTCCTCTCGCAAGAGCTGCTGCGCGAGGTCAACACGATGGGCTCGAAGGCAAATGACGCCCGCATCACGCAGACCGTGATCGCGATGAAGGGGGACCTCGAGAAGTTCCGGGAACAGCTGGAGAACCTGGAGTGACCCCGCGGTTGGTCGTCCTCTCGGCGCCATCGGGCGGTGGGAAGACGACGATCGCGAAAGCGGTGCGAGATCGGTTTTCGGATGAGTTCGGATTCTCGGTGTCGGCAACGACACGGAAGCCGCGCGCGGGAGAGCGCGAAGGGGTCGATTACTATTTCTTGTCTCCCGACCAGTTCCTGAAGGGCGTCGCCGAGGGAAGATTCCTCGAGCACGCGGAGTACGCCGGCGAGCTCTACGGTACGCTCAGGGCCGACGTCGAACGCATCCTGAAGTCAGGACGACATGTCCTGCTGGACATTGAAGTCGATGGGGCGGCGCAGGTCCGGCTGCTCGAGCCAGGCGCGGTGACCATTTTCATCCTGCCGAGCGATCCGCGCGTCCTGATCCAGCGACTCGTGCAGCGCGGCAGCGAGACGCTCCAGGAGATTCGGCGGCGGCTGGACCGTGCCATTTACGAGCTCGGCCATGCGACGTCGTTCAACCGCTGGATCAGGAATGATGACCTCGAGGAGGCCATCCGCGCGGTCGTGAAAGCGGTGGAAGAGAATCCCGACAAGCTGGTGCGAGATCGCCACGATTTCGCGTGGCTCAAGGGATACCTGAACAGTCTGGAGACAGAGAAACAGCGGCTATATGATGAATTGCACCAACAGAAAGGCTGAGCCATGCGCATCGTGACACCAGCAGAAGTCGCAGGACAGACGCAAAACAAGTATCTGGGCGTCCTCGTCGCCGCCAAATTCGCGCGCTTCGTGAACGATTTCCCGCGCGATCGGTCGGTTGACTGGGAGGAGAAGCTCACCACGCGCGCGTTCGACGAGCTCGTCCGCGGCGGCCTCAAGTACCGCTTGGTGCGGCGGCGGCGCCAGCAGGAAGCCTGATGTCGGTTCCCGGCCGTCACGTTGTGCTTGGCGTGTCGGGCGGAATCGCCTGCTACAAGAGCTGTACGCTGGCGCGCCGGCTGACCGAGGCGGGCGCGACGGTGGACGTCGTCCTCACGGCCGCGGCCGCGGAGTTCGTGCGGCCGGTGACGTTCGAAGCGCTCACCGGACGGCCGGTCCTGACATCGCTGTGGGAGCGCGGCCGTGCGCTCGCACACATCGATCTCGCCAAACATCCCGATCTCGTGATCCTCGCGCCGGCTACGGCGAGCGTGCTGGCGCGCGCCGCGATGGGCATGGCGGACGATCTCCTGACCACGCTGTTGCTCGCGCGCGCGGACCGGCCCGTGCTCGCCGCGCCGGCGATGAACGACGCGATGTATGCGAACCCGGCGACCACGGCGAACATCGCCACGCTGACCACACGCGGCTGGCACTTCGTGGGCCCGGAAATCGGCGCGCTCGCCGAAGGGCCGAGCGAGCGGCCGGGACGGATGAGCGAGCCCGAGGCGATCTTCGCGGCGGCCGAGCGTCTGCTCGGTCACAGCAACAGTAGCAAGTGGTCCGGCAAGCGCGTCGTCGTGACCGCGGGGCCGACGCGCGAGCATCTCGATCCGGTGCGGGTGATCACGAATCCGTCGAGCGGGCGGATGGGGTACGCGCTGGCAGAAGCCGCGCGCGCGCGCGGCGCAGACGTCGTGCTCGTGAGCGGTCCGACGGAATTGGCGCCGCCCGCGGGACTTCCGACGACGCACGTCGAGACGACCGAAGACATGCAGCGTGCACTCCAAACCCTGGTTCCCAACGCCGACGCCCTGATAATGAGCGCCGCCCCCGCGGATTACCGGCCCAAGAGTCGCGAGGGCAAGAAGCGCCCGCGCTCGGCGGGCCCGCTCACCGTCGAGCTCGAAGCGACGCCCGACATACTCGGCTCGCTCCAGCGGCGCAAGGGGATGGTCGTCGTCGGCTTCGCGCTCGAGACGGGAAACGGATTGGCGAACGCCCGCGCGAAGTTGCAGAATAAGGCGCTGGATTACGTGATCCTGAATGACGCCTCTGAGCCCGGCGCCGGATTCGAGGTCACGACCAATCGCGTGACGATTCTGGGACGCAATGGCACGCAAGTCGACTTGCCGTTGCTGCCCAAACGCGACGTGGCCGAACGCATCCTCGACGTGGTGGAAGAAGCGCTTTGACTGACGCGCGGGCTCTGGCAATTGAATACCTGAAGCAGCAGCGGTTGCTCGGCGGGGACTCGGTGATTCTCGCGGAAGCACGGAGCACGGAGCAGGGAGCAGCTTCCCCCTCTGCAGTATCGGTGTCGCCTCCGCCATCTGCTCCGAGCTCCGTGCTCCCTGCTCCCGGCCTCTCCTTCGACCCGCCGTCGAGCGATCTGTTTGCGGTCGACCCAATCCAGCAAACTCAGTCGTTAGAGGACATCGCCACCCTCATCGCGGCCTGCCGCAAGTGCAAGCTGTGCGATGGCCGCACGAACACCGTCCCGGGCGAAGGTCCGGCGAACGCGCGGCTCGTCGTGATCGGGGAAGGGCCGGGCAGGACCGAAGACGAGACGGGGCGGCCATTCGTCGGCCGGGCCGGCGAGCTACTCACGAAGATTCTCGAGGCCATCAAGCTGCCGCGGGAGCAGGTGTTCATCTGCAACATCGTGAAATGCCGGCCACCGGAAAACCGGCTGCCGCAGTACGACGAGATCGCGTCGTGCCTGCCGTTCCTCTACCGCCAGATCGAGCTGGTCAAACCGAAGGTCATTCTGGCGATGGGTGGGACGGCGGCACAGAGCCTGCTCGGCACCAAACAATCGCTTGGCGCTTTACGCAATCAGGTTCACCGTTTCCGCGGCATCCCGGTGATCATCACGTATCACCCGGCCGCGTTGCTGCGAAACCCCAACTGGAAGAGACCAACCTGGGATGACGTCCGTATCGCCGCTCGCCTCCTCGACAGCTGAGCGAGGGGCGGGCGAATGGGCCGGCCGCCAGACTCCGTGGAGTAACGAAGCGGAGCAGGCGGTGCTCGGCGCGATGATGCTCGACCAGGACGCGGCGCTCAAAGCCGCGGAAATCCTGGACGACACGATGTTTTACCGCGAGGGCCATCGGCTACTGTTCCGGTCGATGATCTCCCTGACCGAGCGCGGCGATGTCATCGATCCCGTGACGATCCGCGACGAGCTCAGCCGCCGCGGCGATCTGGACCGGGCCGGCGGCATGGAGTACATCGCGGCGCTGATCGACGTCGTGCCGACGGCCGCCAACATCGACTATCACGCCAGAATTGTCCGCGACAAGGCGGTGCTGCGCCGGCTCGTGGAAGCCGCGACCGGGATCATCCAGGACGTCTATGAAGGCCACGGCACGGCGGGCGAGGTGCTCGACAACGCTGAGCACCGGGTGTTCCAGGTCGCGCAATTCCGGCGGGCCGAAGAGTTCATTCGGATCAAAGAGCTCATCTGGCCGACCATGGAGCGGATCGAGCAGCTCCAGTCGGGGGCGGGCTCGGTCACCGGCGTGCCGAGCGGTTTCGCCGATCTCGACCGTCTCACGGCAGGTTTCCAGCGCGCCGATCTGGTCATTCTCGCCGCCCGGCCATCGATGGGAAAGACGGCGCTGGCCTTGAACATCGTCCAGCACGCCGCGATCGAGCACAACACGGGTGTCGCCTTCTTCTCGATCGAAATGTCAAAGGACGCGCTGGTGCAGCGGCTGCTCTGCTCGGAGGGTCTGGTCGACGCGCAGCGGCTGCGCCGCGGCCAGCTCCGGGATGACGACTATCCGAAACTGGCGCGTGCCGCCGGATTGCTGGGTACCGCGCCGATCTGGATCGACGACTCCCCGTCCCTGACACCGCTGGCCATGCGGTCGAAGGCACGCCGGTTGAAGGCCGAACACGACATTGCCCTCGTGATCGTCGACTATTTGCAGCTGATGCAGGGGCCGGGCGACGTCGAGAATCGCCAGCAGGAGATTTCCTACATCTCGCGCTCGCTCAAGGCGCTCGCGAAAGAGCTGGATGTCCCCGTCGTCGCGATCTCCCAGCTCTCGCGCGCGCCCGAACAGCGCGGCGGTGAGCACCGGCGGCCGCAGCTGTCGGATCTTCGCGAGTCGGGCGCGATCGAGCAGGACGCCGACGTCGTCTGTTTCATCTACCGGCAGGAGTTCTACGACGGCCCGGTGGACCCCAAGACGAACGAGAGCATCGAGGGCATCGCCGAGGTGATCGTGGGCAAGCAGCGCAACGGCCCAACGGGTACCGTGAAGCTGCACTTCAAGAAAGAGTACACGCGCTTCGACAATTACACCGCGCGCGAGGCTCCCGTCGGTGTCTAAAGGCAAGTCCGTGTTTCGCTGCACCGAATGCGGCGCGGATCAGCCGAAGTGGGGCGGCAAGTGCGATGCGTGTGGGGCGTGGAACTCCCTGGTTGAGGAGGCCGTCGGCCGGACGGCCCGACCGCCGGACGGCCGCAGTTCCTCCGGAGCTTCGCCCGTGCGGCTTTCCGAGATGCAAGGCACCGCAGCATCGCGCTGGAAGACCGGCCTCGCCGAATTCGACTTCGTCCTCGGGGGAGGCATCGTCCCGGGCTCCGTCGTGCTCGTCGGCGGTGAGCCGGGAATCGGCAAATCCACGCTGCTCATGCAGTGCGCCGCGCGGCTCGAGAGCCAGGGCGTGTCGACGCTCTACGTCTCGGGCGAAGAGTCGCCCGATCAGCTCCGGCTGCGCGCCGATCGCCTGGACGAGGATGCCGGCAGCATTCACGTGCTCGGTGAGACGCGCCTCGAGTCGATTCTCCATCACGCCGCACAGCTGAAGTCGAGCGTCGTACTGCTCGACTCTGTCCAGACCACCTATACCGAAGAGCTCGAGGGCGCGCCCGGCAACGTGGGCCAGGTGCGCGAGTGCGCCGCCCGGCTCATGCGCTTCGCCAAGGAGTCGGGGCCCGCCGTCGTGCTCGTCGGCCACGTCACCAAAGGCGGCGGCATCGCCGGCCCGAAGACCCTCGAGCACATCGTGGATACCGTCCTGTATTTCGAGGGCGAAACGACACTCGATCACCGGATCCTGCGCGCCGTAAAGAATCGGTTTGGCTCGGTCGATGAGATCGGCGTCTTCCGGATGACGGGCGCGGGGCTCGAGCCGGTCGCGAACCCCGCCGCCGCGTTCCTCGCCGGCCGCAGCACCGGCGCCTCCGGCTCGGCGGTCACGGCGCTGATGGAAGGGACGCGCCCGATGCTGGTCGAAATCCAGGCGCTCGCCTCGAAGGCGGGATTCGGCACGCCACAGCGCGTGGCGACGGGGCTCGATCATCGCCGCCTCGCACTGCTGCTCGCGGTACTCGAGCGCCGCGGTGGCCTGCCGTTCGGGAATCTGGACGTCTTCGTCAATGTGACCGGCGGCGTCCGGTTGATCGAACCCTCGACCGACCTCGCGATTCTCGCGGCCCTCGTCTCGACAGTCCACGACCGTCCCGTGCCCGCCGACGCGCTCTTCCTCGGCGAGGTCGGCCTCGGCGGCGAGATCCGTCCCGTTGCCGGCGTCGAGCGGCGGCTGGCCGAAGCGGCACGCCAGGGCTTTCGGCGCGTGTTCCTGTCGGCGCGCTCGCGGGGGACGAGCAGCGACATGGAGGTGATCGGGCTGGAGGGAATCGGTGAGCTCACCCGTCGTCTCGCAGCCTGACGTCGGGGTGGTCGTGGTGGCAGCGGGGGCGGGCGTGCGCGCCGGCCCTGGCGAGCCGAAACAATTCCGTCCGATCCTCGGCGTGCCGATGCTGCTGCGCGCGCTGCGCCCATTCACCGGCCATCCGGAAGTACGCCAGGTCGTCGTCGCGCTGCCGCCGGGATACGCCGAGCGTCCACCCGACTGGCTCGGCAAGCTGCGGGGGGAGCGGCTGGAGTTCGTGCCGGGCGGCGCTCAGCGGGTCGATTCGGTCCGCTCGGGGCTCACAGCGCTTCCCGACGACGCGACCATCATCCTCATCCACGATGCAGCCCGGCCGTTCGTGAGCCGCGAGACCATCGACGCGGTGATCGCACGCGCGCGCGCCGGCGTCGGTGCCGTCGCCGCAGTCCCAACCTCCGACACGCTCAAGGAAGTCGGCCAGGGTCCCGATCGGCCGACACCACGCATCACCCGCACCGTCGATCGGGAGCGCATCTGGCGCGCGCAGACGCCGCAGGGGTTCCCGCGGGACATGTTGCGCCACGCGTACGCGCAGCTCGGCGGCGGCACCGCCAACGGCGGCGCGCCGAGTGACGACGCGGAGGTCTGCGAACGGGCGGGGTTTCCAGTGGAGTTGATTCCCGATTCGCCCTATAACTTCAAAATCACCACACCCGACGACTTCCGGATCGCTGAGGCGCTGGCCCGTGAGCTGCGGTGAAACCGCTCGCGTTCCAGACCCCCGCGGAAGTCGCGGCGACGATTCCGCGCGTCGTCGCGCATCTGCAGAGTGGGGGCCTGCTCGCCTATCCGACCGAGACGGTCTACGGACTCGGCTCACGGGTCGTACAGGCGGACGTCGCGGCGCTGGCGGCGATGAAGGGTCGCTCGGCCAGCAAGCCTTTCCTTTTGTTGATCAGCGACCGCGGCATGGCTGAGGCGCACGGCCTGGCGTTCAATGCGTCGGCGGACGCGCTGGCGCGCGCGTTCTGGCCCGGCCCGCTCACGCTCGTTTTGCCTGGCGGCTCCGGCCGGCTCCCGGACATGCTCCGCGGGCCCGATGGCGGTATCGCGGTGCGCTGGACCTCGCATCAGGCGATCGCCGGACTGGTGGCGGCGCTCGGCTCGCCGCTCACGTCCACGTCGGCGAATATCCCGGGCCAGCCACCGGGTCCTGGGGCTGATGCCATCGCCCGTGACTTCGCGCCGGCGGTCGCCTCCGGACAATTGCTGGTGCTCGACGGCGGGGTCCTGGGGAACCGGCCTCCGTCAACCGTGGTTGACTGCACCAGGCCGCAGGCGCAGATCGTGCGCGAAGGCACGTTGAGTGTGCACGAGCTCCGTCGCGCCGTCGGCCGGCTGGCGCCATGATCCAACACGTCCTCTTCGTCTGCACCGGCAACATCTGCCGCAGCCCGCTCGCCGCGTCACTGCTCGAGCGCTCCTTGAAGGAGCGCGGCCTCGAAGTGGAGGTGTCGTCGGCCGGGACCGGGGCGTGGGATGGTGCACCCGCATCCGAGGGCGCCTATCTCGTGGGCCTCGAGCGGGGTCTCGACCTCTCCGGACATCGCGCGCGGCTGCTGACGCGCGAGCTGGTTGAGAAGGCCGATCTGATCCTGACGATGGCGCGCCATCACCGCGCGCGGGTAGACGAGCTGGGTGGCGAGGGGCGGGTGTTCGTGCTCGGCGAGTACGCCGGGCGTGGCGGCGACGAGGTGAGCGATCCGTTTGGCGGCGATCTCGGCGTGTACCGCGACACCTGCCAGGAGCTCGAGGCTCTCTCCGCCGCGGTGGCCGATCGACTCGCGGCTGAGAGCAAGCGTGGAGATCAGCGCTAAGACGCGTCTGCTGACGGTCATCGGCGACCCGGTGGCCCACTCCCTTTCCCCCGCGATGTACAATGCCGCGTGTCGTGCCCTGGGGCTCGACGCCGTCTACGTCGCACTCCAGGTCCCGGCAGCGTCATTACCCGCAGTGCTGGCGATGCAGGCCGCAATCGGCGGTGCCGGGAATGTCACCGTCCCGCATAAGGAAGCAGTCGAACGATCCGTCGCGCGGAAAACGGATGTCTGCACCCGTGTCGGCGCGTGCAATACGTTCTGGACCGAAAACGGGGGACTCGTCGGCGACAACACCGATGTCGTTGGCGTCGCCGCGGCGCTCGATAAGCTCGGCGCGACCCCCAAAGGGGAACGGTGGCTCGTGGTCGGCACCGGCGGTTCGGCGCGTGCGACGGCGGTGACCGCGGCGGACCGCGGCGCGACGCTGTTCGTGCGCTCGCGCGATGCCTCCCGGGCCAAAGCGTTCGCCGAGTGGGCGAGCGGTATCGGCGCGCGGACGAGTGTCGCCAATGGGCCGATCGAGGTTGACGTGGCCATCAATGCGACGCCGCTCGGACTCACGGGACACGATCCGCTCCCGGTGGATGTCAACCACATCCCCGGCGTGCAACGCGCGCTGGACCTGGTGTACGCCCCGGGCGAGACGCGGTGGGTGCACGCCCTGCGCGAGCGCGGGATCGAGGCCGCGGACGGCCGTGAGATGTTGGTCCAGCAAGGCGCCGCGGCGTTCGAGCGATTTTTTCCCGGCGTAGATGCACCAGTCGAGGTGATGCGTGCTGCTGTCGTCCGTGCGCTCCGCAGTTGAACAGCTGCTCCTTCCTGCAGAGTGTCTCATTTGTCACGGTCTGCTCAATACCCGCGATGCCGCCAGAATCGTCTGCCCGCTGTGCCGGCAGCGGTGGCGCGCGGTGCGGCCGCCCTGGTGCGAGCGCTGCGGCCAGCCCGAGCCGCATTTCGGCCCCTGCCGCTTGTGCAATCAGTGGCCAGCTGCGTTGAAATCCGTGAGATCGGCGGCCTGGCTCGATGACGGCGCCCGACAGGCGGTGCACGGCCTCAAGTACGACGGTCTGCCGCGCATCGCCGACGACCTGGCGGCTACCATGGGCTCGATCCGGCCCGAGACCGACGGACCGTCGGTTTTGATCCCGATTCCGCTGGCTCGAAAGCGGTTGCGCGAGCGGGGCTACAACCAGAGCGAAAAGCTGGCACGCGCGCTGGCCCGACAATGGCGGATCCCCGTCCTTCTCGATGTCCTGGTCCGCACGCGGGAGACGCCGACGCAAACGGCGTTGACACCGGGGACGCGTCTGGCGAATGTGCGCGCAGCTTTCGCTGTCGCGAATGTCCAATGCTCAATGATCAATGATCATTCTCCATTGATCGTTGTTGACGATGTCTTCACAACAGGTGCAACGCTTGCAGAGGCGGCCAGAGCCTTAGAGCAAGCCGGCGCTACGAGAGTCATGGGCGTGACGTTCGCCCGCGCGGCGATTCCAGACTTCACTTAAGGGGAGAGTCATGGCGGTTCGGGTAGGGATCAACGGGTTCGGCCGCATCGGACGGAACGTGCTCCGCGCGGCGACGATGGCGAATCAGACCGAGATCGAGTTCGTCGGCGTCAACGACATCACCGACACCAAAACACTGGCGCACCTGCTGAAGTACGACTCGGTCCACCGGCGCTTTCCCGGCACCGTCGAAGCGAAGGGGGACACCCTGGTCGTCAACGGCAAGCCGATCAAGGTGTCGGCCATCAAAGAGCCCGAAAAGCTCCCCTGGAAGGAGCTCGGCGTCGAGTTCGTGCTCGAAAGCACGGGGCGCTTTACCGACAAAGAGAGCGCGTCCAAGCACCTGACGGCCGGAGCCAAGAAAGTCGTCATCTCGGCGCCGGCCAAAGGGGAAGACATCACCATCTGCATGGGCGTGAACAACGAGAAGTACGATCCCGCCAAGCATCACATCATCTCGAACGCGTCGTGTACCACCAACTGCCTCGTGCCGGTCGTCAAAGTCGTCATGGACAATTTCGGATTCAAGCACGGGTTCATGACGACGGTGCACAGCTACACCAACGATCAGCAGATCCTCGATCTCCCCCACAAGGACATGCGCCGCGCCCGGGCCGCGGCGCTCAGCATCATTCCGACGACGACCGGTGCCGCCAAAGCGACCGGGCTTGTCATCCCCGAGGTGAAGGGCAAGATCGACGGCGTCTCGCTGCGCGTGCCGACGCCGGACGTGTCGATCGTCGATCTCACGGCGGAAGTCGAACGTCCCACCACCGTCGAAGCGGTGAACGCGGCGTTCAAGAAGGCCGCGGCCTCGGGTCCGCTCAAAGGCATCCTCGACGTGAGCGACGAGCCGCTCGTTTCCGTCGACTACGTCGGCAACCTGTTCTCCAGCGTCGTGGACAGCATGTCAACGGCCGTCATCGATGGTACGCTGGTGCATGTGTCGTCGTGGTACGACAACGAGATGGGTTACTCCTCGCGCTGCGTGGACCTGCTGGCCTACCTCGGGAAGCGCCGTTGAAGAAAAGAAGCCTGCGGGATCTTCCCCCGCAGGCGCTGGACGGTAAGCGCGCGCTGGTGCGGGTGGACTTCAACGTCCCGCTCAAGAACGGCAAGATCACCGACGACACGCGGCTGCGCGCGTCGCTCCCCACGATTCAGTACCTGCGCGAGAAGGGCGCGCGGGTCGTGCTACTTTCGCACCTGGGCCGGCCGAAAGGCGGCCCCGATCCCCAGTACTCGCTCAAGCAGATTGTCCGCGACCTGGAGAAACTGCTCGGCGCGCCCGTCGAGTTCATTCCCGATCCGGCGACCGGTGTGCCCACAACACGGCGGCTGCCGCGTGGCGGCGTCGCCCTCGTCGAAAACACCCGGTTTTGGCCTGGCGAGGAAAAAAACGATCCCGAGCTCGCGAAGGTGTTCGCGGCGCTCGGCGATCTCTATGTGAACGACGCGTTCGGGTCGGCGCATCGCGCCCATGCGTCCACCGAGGCGGTCGCGCATCTACTCAAGCCTGCCGTCGCCGGCTTTCTGATGGAGAAAGAGCTGACCTATCTCGGCCAACTGCTGGGCAATCCCAAGCATCCCTTTGTCGCGGTGCTGGGCGGCGCCAAAATCTCGGGCAAGATCGACGTGATCCGCTCCCTGCTGCCGCGCGTGGATGAGCTGCTGATCGGCGGTGCCATGGCGTGCACATTCTTCGGGGCTATGGGGCTGGAGGTTGGGGGTTCGCTGGTCGAGCCTGATCGCATCGCGCTGGCCAAGGAGCTCCTCGCGACGAGCGGCAAGAAGCTGATCCTGCCGCGCGGCGGCGTCATCGCACCATCACTCGAACGCGCGAGTGAGCATCGCCCCGTAGCGGCGGACGCGATCCCCAAAGGCTGGGCCGTCTACGACATCGACGAATCCACGCAGCACGACTTCCGCGCGCGCCTGTTGCGCGCCAAGACGATCTTCTGGAATGGCCCGATGGGCGTGTTCGAGACGCCGCCGTTCGACGCCGGCACGCGTGCGATCGCGAACGCGCTCGTGGAGGCCGGGAAGAAGGGCGCCGTCACGGTCGTGGGCGGCGGCGATTCTGTGGCCGCCGTTGCAGGCATGGAGGACCAGCTGACCCACGTCTCGACCGGCGGCGGCGCGTCGCTCGAGTTCCTGGAAGGGAAGGAGCTACCCGGAGTGGCAGCCTTGGAGGACGCGTGAGGCCACTGGTCTTCGCCGGCAACTGGAAGATGAACGTGGGTCCTGTCGAAGCCCGCGAATACCTGCGCGCGTTCTTTGCCGCCGGCGAGATCCCCCACGAGCGGTCGGTGTGGTTTTTCCCTCCAGCCGTGTCGATCGAGGCGGTGGCACAGGGGGTAGCCGGTCATCGGAACGTCCAGGCGGGCGCGCAAGACATCTACTGGGAAGCGAAGGGTGCGTTCACGGGCGCGACCTCGGGGCCGCTGGCCAAGCAGGCCGGCGCGCGGTTGACCCTCATCGGCCATTCCGAACGGCGTCACGTTTTTGGCGAGACGGACGAGCAAACCGGCAAGAAGGTCACCGCGGTACTCGCGGCCGACTTGCAACCGGTGTTGTGCGTGGGTGAGACCCTCGAACAACGAGAGGCAGGCGACACGCTGGCGGTTGTCACTCGCCAGCTCGTGGCGGCGCTCGGTGGCCGCGATGGTAAGACTCGGGTGACGATCGCGTACGAACCCGTCTGGGCAATCGGCACTGGTCGTAATGCGACTCCAAAAGATGCCGCCGAAGTGCACCAGGCCATTCGAGGCTGGTTGAAGAAGCAGGCGGTTACCGCCGCGCCGTACGTGATCCTGTACGGCGGCAGTGTAAACTTGAAGAATGCCGCCGAGCTGCTGGCGGAGCACGAGTTGGATGGCGTCCTCGTCGGCGGCGCGTCACTCGATCCGCGTGCCTGGGCGCAACTTGTGCGTACGCCTGCCGCCTAGGTATCTTGCCCCGCGCAATGTACGGAATCTTCGTCGGCATCCTGATTCTCGACTCGCTGATCCTCGCGGTCGCTGTGCTGCTGCAGGCAGGGCAGGGCGGCGGGCTCGCCACGATGGGGGGCGGCGCCGGCACCGAAACGATCATGGGCGGGCGTCAGGCGACCACGTTGCTCACCAAAGTCACGTGGTGGACGGCCGGGATTTTTCTGTTCCTCGCGCTCGTGCTGACGTTCATGACGCAGTCGGGCACGCAGGTGCGCCCGCTGCTCGAAGGCCAGGGCCAACAGCAACAGCAGCCGGCGCCAATCGCACCGACCACCCTCCCGATTGAAACTCAACCCGCGGCGCCGCCTCCCGCCCCGCCGCCGCAGCCTCCGAGCAATCGCCGGCCCTAGTCCAGCACCCGCATACGTCCTCCTCGAGGACGGCGCCTGGTTCCCCGGAACTGCGCCTCTCCCGTTTGAGCCGGCCTATGCGGAAGTCGTTTTCACCACGAATCTGAGCGGGTATCAGGAGGTGTTCACCGACCCCTCCTACCTCGGCCAGATCGTCGTGATGACGGCGCCGATGATCGGCAACTACGGCATCAATCCCGAAGACGTCGAATCGGATCGGCCGCGCGTCGCGGGCGTCGTCGTGCGCGAGCTCGCGGCCACGCCGTCGAACTGGCGCTCGACCGGCACGCTGCTCGACTGGCTCGCGAGCGCGAAGGTCCCGCTGATCTCTGACGTCGATACGCGGCAGCTCACGCGCCACATTCGCTCCAAAGGCGCGATGCGCGGCGTGCTGGCGCTCGGTGAAAAGCCGAGCGACGCAATCAGCGCTGCACTCGCGGCGTCGCCCTCGATGGACGGACTCGATCTCGCCAGCGCCGCGACGATTGCCACCGCGTACGGCGAAGGACCCAAGGACGCAAAGCATCACGTGGTCGCGTTCGACTTCGGAATGAAGCGCAACATTCTGCGGCTGTTCGTGCAGCACGGTTGCCGGGTCACAGTCGTCCCAGCGGCGACCAGTGCGGCCCAGACACGCGCACTCAAGCCCGATGGCGTCTTCCTGTCGAACGGTCCCGGCGACCCTGCGGCGGTCGGTTACGCGATCGATACAATTCGCACGTTGGCCGACGGGAAGCTCCCGATCTTTGGGATCTGTCTCGGTCATCAGTTGCTCGGCCTGGCAATGGGCGGCGAGACGGTGAAGCTTCCGTACGGTCACCGCGGCGGGAACCATCCAGTGCGAGATCTTGCGACAGGACAAGTACTTATCACGTCACAGAATCATGGATTCGCAGTGCGCGGAGAGACGAGCGGCGTTCCGGGCGCGAAGTCGCTTGAGGTCACGCACCTTAACCTCAACGACGGGACCGTCGAAGGGATCAAGCACACGGAGTACCCGATTTTTGCCGTTCAGTACCATCCGGAGGCGTCACCGGGGCCCCATGACGCCCAGGGACACTTTCAACAATTCCTACAAGCTCTTGACACTAAATAAGTAAGCCCGTATGATAGCCCCCGACTTTGACCCGGCAGATGTTCGGGGGGGACCAATGACGAAGGCTGATCTGGTCGAAAAGGTCACCGCGCAAATTGCTCGCACTGCTGGTCCCCTCATTTCAAAAAAGGACTGTGCGCGGGTCGTAGACTCCTTCCTGGATGCCGTGAAAGCCGCGCTGGCCGAGCAGCATAACATTGAGGTACGCGGGTTTGGGACGTTCAAGATCCGTCAGCGGAAGACGCGCATGGCGCGTAACCCACGAACTGGTGATCCAGTCGAAGTGGCGGCGCGCCCAGTGCCTGTCTTCAAGCCCAGCAAGGAGTTGCGCGCGATGGTCGCCGACGCGAGCGCGAAGGT
>WNGP01002884.1_pt1 | contig 22300 bp, 22 predicted proteins | sample 5407671 | NCBI WGS metagenome assembly WNGP01 (sample SAMN13153381, study PRJNA577476) | soil metagenome | isolation source: 40 cm soil or saprolite under Garry oak tree replicate 2 | place: USA:California | collected 2016-06-15
GTTCACGAAGCCCGGGCCGGCGGAGATGCCGACGATGGCGATGAAGATATTGAGGCCGACCGAGTTCATGAACCACACGGTGGGCGACGGGATCCTCCCGAAAAACGGGCGTGTCGAGCGAAACCATCCGAGCACAAGCCCGGCGATAAGCGCGCCACCCGCAGTCGACAGCGTCAGTGGCACTCCGCCTACCTTCAAGACCAGCGCACCGATCAGTGCGCCCACCGTAATACCGGCGCCGATGAACGCGACGTCGGCGACATCCGTTGGCCGGTCCGCAGCTCCCAGCAGCTTGGCAGCAGCGGTTGTGTCTTGGGTTCGCCCGACGAGGGTGACGATATCGCCGCGGTCAAGCTGGGTGTTCGGCAGGATGGGGATCGAAGTGGCGGTCGCCCCACGCGTGATTTTCCGCAGGAACACGCCGCGCGCCCCGGGCAGCCCCGCGAGGTCAGCGAGCGTCCTGCCATCGACTGCCTTGTTGGTTACGTAAACGTCGACGCCCTCCACAGGAACGCTCAGCAATTCGGGATCGTCGACTTCTATCGAGACTCCTGTGGTAACATCCGCGGGCGCCTCGCGCCTACCTGCGACCGCCATCATCTTTGCGCGTTCGCCAATAATACTCACGAGCGCCTCGCGAGCACCTGCGACCGCCACAACGTCACCCTCTTGCAATACTGTGTCCGCGGTTGCCTCCTCAATGACCCCGTTACGGCGTATTCGCTGGATAAAAACTCGTGATTGGGGGAGCAGCGCTTCGGCTTCGACGGCGCGGAGACCGATGACTTTGGCGCCGGGCTGCACGCGGAAAGCACGCATCTCCCAGCGGTGCCAGGCCGTGCCAGCCCCGCCAAGTTCCTTGCTGCCTCCCTGCTTCTCCTCGTAGTCCTTGCACGCGGCGGCTATATTGAAGCGGAGCAGGAACGGGCCAAGCAGGGCGATCACGATCGCCGAGCCGACGGTGCCGAACATGTAGGTCACGGCGTAGGCAACCGGCATGGAGTTGAGCAGGTTCTTGGCTTGGTCCGCGGCCAATCCAAGTCGGTTGATGGCGTCGGTCGAGAGGCCCATCGCTGCGGAGATCGTCTGCGACCCGGAGTAAAACCCCGCCGCGTAGCCAAGGTCGTAGCCGGCTAGCTTGACGATTATGATTGGGACCACCAGACAAAGTATGCACTGGACCACGGCGAAAAGGGCTTGCGGCACGCCATCCTTGGCGACACCACGGACGAACTGTGGCCCGACCCCGTAGCCGACGGCGAACAAAAACAATAGGAACACTGTCGCCTTGAGAGGCTGTGAGATGGTGATCCCGATCTGTCCGATGGCGACACCACGGACGAACTGTGGCCCGACCCCGTAGCCGACGGCGAACAAAAACAATAGGAACACTGTCGCCTTGAGAGGCTGTGAGATGGTGATCCCGATCTGTCCGATCAAGACACCTGCCAGCAAGGTGGCGGTGACCGACCCCAGGCCTAGCCCTTTGAACGTGAATTTACCGAAATAGTATCCAAGAGCGAGCGTAAGGAAGATGGCGATCTCCGGATATTGCTTGAAGGTCGCCGCAAACCAAGTGAAGATAGCCATTGTTCAACTCCTCGTTATCAACCTGTTGAGGGATTCTCACGGCCGGGTCCAGTGGCGCATGGGGCACGCACCCTAGTCAGCCGCCGCGGACTTCCGTTTGGCAGTCTTCGGCGCGTTCGCAAAACTACTACTGGGCGGCTTTTCTGACTTTAGAAAGGCCGGGTTTAGCAACTTCAGACCAAGGGCAGCGCTGTAACCGTGAATTTCTTTGACGTCCAATTTGCGCATGAACCCGATTGTTTCCGCGTCGATGACCTGGCCCGGTACCATAATTGGAAACCCCGGCGGATACGGGATCACAAAGTTCGCCGAAACCAACTCAGGGCCGTCCTTCAAACGTTTGTCGACCTCCGGGCTGAATAGGTTTATGTGCTCGCACTGCTTTTCGCGATAGGCAGCGAAGAATGCCGAGCGCATGTCTCCTTCGCTCGTTATGCTCGAACTGTCTTCCCGGAAACGGCTGAAGAAACATGTGAAGTTTGGGAGGTTAGGAACATCCGTCATGAGGGACTTCACACGCGCGGCAAAAGCCTGTTGGGCCGCGCTCCCGCCATCCGCAAGCTTCTTTTCGATTCCCTGCGAAATCTCGACAAGCACCTTGATAAGTTGAGCGATATCGCTCCGCGTATTGTTGATATTCGTTTGCAGTAAAACGCTATTTCGCGAGGTCTTGTTGAGCTGGATATCGTAATCAGCTGCCAGCACGTTCTTGAACTGGGTGCCGTCGAATCCGGCCGACCCGCAGACAAGCGTGAGTCTTGTAACATCGAGTGCAAATTCATCTTCCCTGAGAGCTTCCACCGCTTTTGCCCAATTCGTTCCAGGCGTCAGGTAATCGATGAATCCCGAAGTCCTGAATTCGGAGGGAATCATTTCGTCCGCACCTAGCACACGGAAATACTTCGAGACCAGTGGGTGCGAGTTCACTTCGCGCCGCACGTCAAGGGCCAACTGGATGGCACGATTAACGAGTTCATATCCTTCGAGCTCCATCTGCCGTCTCGCGACGTCCAGCGAGGCAATGATCTGGAGGTTTGGTGACGTAGATGCATGCGTGAAAACTGCCTCATGGAACTGTTCTTCGACGCTGTGATAGTCCGGGTCCTTCACGAGCACCATCGAGCCTTGCCGTAAGCAAGACATAGACTTATGCGTCGAGTTTGTCTGATACACGCGCAACCGCACTTTGTCCGGGTTGGCAAGGAGGCGGGTCTCCAAGAGCACCTTATCACTTGGATTAGAGCCAAGCTTTTTCTCTTGTTCTCTGTATGCTTGGTGGTAAGCGGGATCTTTGAATTTACGCTCCAGAATTGCTGCGGCGCCCATCGCGGTTCGCCGACGATAGAAAGGACTCCATCTGGCAAACCCAAACCACGCCTCATCCCAAAGGAATATCAGGTTGGGCTTTATTGCCAGGCATTCCTCCATGACGCGCTCAACGTTGTAGATATGTCCGTCGAAGGTGCAGTTTGTAAGGACCAAGAGGCGGGCCCCGTCTAACTTTCCCTCCGTCTTTAGGTCGAGCAGGGCTTTCTTAATCGTGTGCAGCGGGACTGCCCCGTACATGGAATACTGCGTAAGGGGATAAGCCTCCACATAAAGTGGAAACGCACCAGCGATCACAGCTCCGTAATGGTGAGACTTGTGACAGTTTCGATCGACCAGCATGATGTCGCCAGGGGCCAGCAAGGCTTGCTCGACCATCTTGTTCGAGGTGGAAGTGCCGTTGGTGACAAAGAAGACGTGGTCCGCCCCGAATGCCCGGGCAGCCTTTTCCTGCGCAACCTTGATGTTTCCAGTGGGCTCAAGCAAGCTATCGAGGCCACCTGTGGTTGCGGAGGACTCCGCAAGAAAGAGGTTTAGTCCATAAAAGTGACCCATGTCTCGAATCCAGTTTGATTTGAATATGGATTTACCTCTGGCAATCGGCAACGCGTGGAATGTACCCATGGGCCGTTGAGCGTATTTCTGCAAGTTATCGAAGTAGGGAGTGTCATACCGGTCGCCAATGCCATCGAGAATGCTAAGATGCAATTCAAGAGGCTCCTCAACTTGATAGAAAACGCGCCGGACGCAGGCAGCGCTCGTGTCTCCGGCAATCTTTTCCACCTCACGATCACTAAGGAAATAGATGTCAAGCTCGGGACGAAGCTGCTTCAATCCCTCTGCTAGCGCTAGGCCGTACTGCCCTGAATTCGCGTCAATTCCGCTGGCGGCAAGGTGAGAAGTCAGAACCTCACGCAAAACTGGACTGTGGTGCGATGAAGCGAAGCGAATACCCTCATAGATCATTACCGCTTCGAGGCTGCCATTCAGGATTGTGGCGAGCACGGCATCTTCAAAACTACCGACGAAAACTGGTTCGTAAATATACTTGTCCTGTGGTCTGCGCAACTTGCGTATCTCTTGTGCCAGTTCCGACCATGCTGCAGGACGGGCAGGACTCACTACCAGAACTTCGAAATAAGGACGGTGCGGTGCAGTTTCTTCCCCGGCTCCTGGCACCCTTTCTGCGAGACCAATGGGGGACTGCTCCTCGCCTTCCCAGTCCGCCAAGTTGGTGCGGTAGGAATGTGTAAGAAGTGCGGCGCTGAGGGACTGCACCAAGCGAGCCGTCCCTCCGGCATCACCCGAGGCGATACGTTCGTCGAGCGTCTTCAGCAACGCTTGTCCCGGGTATGCAAAAAAGTCTTCCCATTGACGCAGTTCCGCAACAGAAGCGCTTACAACTGCTTGGTATTTCTCGTTCTCGGGACGCTGTTGGCTTGCGGCCCCTTCCCAGGCGCGCGCTGCTTGGAGCAGCGAACGCCAGCGATCGAATCTTGTTTCTGCGCCGGTAAAGAACTGATCCACTCGAGCGGGCGCTGCTTTTGGTGCACTACTCATGGCGGCTCTCCACGTGTTTCCAACTAAGACCCAGGCTAGTCAATCGCGGGCATAGGTTGGACGTTAGCCAACCGGTTTCGAGCGCGGAACTGTCAAAACTAACAGGCAAATTACTGCGAGTCATGAATTGAAACCAACAGTAACCCCGGCTTCCAGCGACACCGACTGAATGAGTCAGAGTGGGGCTAGCGCGAGTCAGCGCATACTGTCAAGACTGACAGTGCCGAAGCACCGCTGTTCAGCGCACGTTTGTGGAGCGCATAAACAGCCCGATAAAGAGCATGATTCGCCGAGTTATAAGGCGTCGACCCACTCCGATGTCGCCAGGCGCGAACTGGAAAGGCGGGTTTAACTTTCCAACCGTGGTCGTGGCGCGGAAAACTGGGTATGCGATTAATTCTGAACAACACACGAGTGGTGTAAGAGGACCGTGGACCCTGCTGCCCATTTACAAACTCAGCTCATTCCCCTTAGGTCTGCACTCATAGTTGATGCCGTGTCCCAGGTGAGCGCGGCGCTGTGTGGTGTTTTGAGCCGAGAAGAATGGAACATTGTGCATGCACCTGACAATCGGTCCGTGTTGAGGCTCGTCGAAACAAGACCCTTCGATCTCATCATTACTGGAACAGGATCTACCGGCAAAGAAGATATAGATCTGTTGAGGATAATCCGCCGGGTCCGACCACATGTTCGCCTCATCATCCTCACGGACGAAAGTACGCCGGCAGACGTAGTCGCAGCGATTCGAGAACGGGCGTTCAGCTATTTCTCGACGCCATTCTCAACCGCCTCATTTGCCGAGATGCTGCGCTGTGCCACGACCGAACCTCCTTGGGACGATGGTATCGAACTCGTCTCCGCCACGCCCGAGTGGATCAGCATCATTGCCCGCTGCGACAAGAAGACGGCTGATAGGTTGGTCCAGTTTTTCCAGGAAATGTCGGATCTGCCTCTCTCCGAAAAAGAAGATGTAGCAACTGCTTTTCGAGAGATGCTGCTCAACGCTATCGAACATGGAGGTAATTTCGATCCAAATCAATATGTTGAAGTGGCATATGTGCGTACGTCCGACTTAGTTATGTGCAGGATTAAGGACCCCGGGCAAGGTTTTTCCCTGGGTGAAATTCACCATGCAGCTGTTAATAACCCTTCTTATGACCCGATCCGGCACATTCTTTTCCGAGAAGCCCAAGGTTTGCGCCCCGGGGGATATGGGGTTTTGCTGACTAAGCACCTTGTGGATGAGCTGCTCTACAGCGAGAAAGGCAACGAAGTTCTTCTCATCAAACACCTCCACCCTCTCGGTGACGCTACACATTCTTTGTGATGTGCGTGCGCGCACACACATTTGCCGCTTTATCTGCCGACTTCGCGCCCCTCTTACGTCATAGGTTAGCTTCATCCCTCCGCTAGCAGTTCTGACAGTTTCTGCCTGAGTTTAACATTCGCTAACTTCGCTTTGCCTATCTCGAGGAGGCAAGGCCATGAAGCTCTTTCACGTCGCGGTTCCACTGTCAATGGTTTGTTGGGCGTTTACCGCAAATGGTCAGCTCCCAATTCCAGAGACGCAGAACTTGTCGGAGGCACAACCGCACAAACAGTCTGGCTCAGCTGAGGACGTGAATGTCCTTATGGGTGCAGTGCAGCAAGCTTCAGAATTTGGGGAATCAGATCCACGATACGAAGCCGCCCTACGCAATTTGGCTGGATTTTATTGCCGAGCACATAGCTACGCCGAAGCGGAATCTGTGTACAAGCATGCTCTTGTCGTTTCCGAGAAAGTTCACGGAGCACAGCATGAAGAAACCGCAACGCTGCTTAACGACTTGGCCCTCATGCTTCAAGAGGAAGCTAGATTTCCGGAAGCGCAAGCGTTCCTCCAGCGTGCCCTGGCAATTCGGGAGGTAGCTTTTGGATCAGGGAGCCCATTAACGGCCACAAGCCTAAATAACTTAGCGAGTGTATACAATAGCCAAGGCCACTATTCGGAAGCCGAGATCCTCTACCAGCGGGCCTTGGCTATTTGGGAAAAGTATGAACCTGAAAAACTCAACCTTGCCACAACATTAGACAATCTGGCATCGCTAGAACAAGATGTGGGCAAGTACCCCCAGGCGGAAGAACACTTTCGACGGGCCTTAGCCGTCCGCCAGAAAATCGTCGGACCAAACGATCCGGGCGTCGCCATGATACTAAACAACTTTGGTACGTATTACAGCGAGCAGGCCAGGTACACGGAAGCCGAACCCCTGCTTCGGCGCGCGCTTGCCATCTGGGAGGAATCACTTGGTCCGGAGCACCCAAACGTTGCCACCGCACTATGCAATGTCTCAACGGCGTGGCGACACGAGGGCAAATACTCAGAGGCTGCAACCGCGCTGCAGCGTTCCTTGGCCATTTGGGAAAAGGCCTATGGTCCGGGGCATCCAAAGGTCGCAAGTGCCCTCAACAATCTTGGAGTTCTTCAGAGGACACTACGGAATTACCCAGAGGCAGAATCCGATTTTCGGCGTGCGCTGGCGATTTGGGAAAAGACCTTTGGATCTGAACACCCAGGAGTGGCGAACATCTTGAGTAATATCGCCCTCACTCTGAAGAACGAAGGCCGATTCTCGGAGGCGGAGAACCTCCTGGAAAGGGCAATGGCGATTCGTCAAGAACTCTTTGGAACGGAACATCTGGCATTGGCGGCTGTTTTCAATGATCTGGCGGAAGTCTACAGCTCAGAGAGCAGATATAAGGAAGCGGAGCTATCATTTCTCCGAGCGTTAGGAATATATGAAAAAAATCTTGGTCCGGAGCATCCGAACGTGGCTACCGTACTGCATAATTTGGCGACAACTCAGCTAGAGGCGGGCAGATACGTGGCAGCGGAACAGAATCTCAGACGCGCTCTTGCCATCCGCGAAAAGCAGTTTGGGCCGGATGATCCGAACTCAGCGCCCCTTCTAACCATTCTCGCGGGCGTGCAACACATGCAGCACAAATACGCAGAAGCTGAACTGCTGTATAAGCGGTCATTGGCGATATGGAACAAAGCCGGAATGACGAAGTCCCTGGACTTTGCACAAACATTGCAAAACTTGGGCGATGCATATCTCGCAGAGCATAAGTACGACGAGGCTGGTCCGCTCTTTGCCCAGGCGCTAACTATCAAGGAGAATTCACTCGGAGAGCAACACCCGGAACTAGCGCATGTTCTTACTTTATTGGCCGCAGCTGATGTATTTCGCGGCTACTATGTTGAGGCTGAGCCGCTTTGCCGACGCGCACTCGGTATGTTGGAGAAGGCTTCGCCTCCGGACTACCCAGCATTAATTGATGCCGCGAAAGTCTATGCCATACTGCTCAGCAAGACGCAGCGCCAAGCTCAGGCGGAGTTGTTTGAGACCNGAAACGACATAAAACCTACCTCTCCCTAAGTCATGGGTCTGGGGACCCAATAAGTTGACACATCTGCCGGCCGCCCTAATAATAGTGCGTATAGCCCGCTTGATGTCCCCCTGGCATGTAACAGGAGCGTTTCCCCCCGGGGTGCGCCCCGTAGTGCGTGAAACTCTCTCGGACCGGGAGTGTAATATCGATAGGGGACGCTCTTGTCCAGAATCCGTGTTTTATTAGCTGACGACAACATTCAGGTCCTTGAATATGTTCGCGACTTCTTGTCTGCCAACCATTGCGAAGTCGTTGGTGCTGTAACTGATGGTCAGGCAGCTGTGGACGCCGCTGCCCAATTGCTACCGGATGTCGTCGTGCTTGATCTTTCCATGCCTGTCCTCAATGGCATCGAAGCCGCCAAACGCATGATAGAAGCCCGGCCGTCCACAAGAGTTGTTTTCCTCACGGTCGAGAAGGATCGTGATACGTGTCACGCCGCCCTGGAAGTAGGCGTCCTTGGATATGTGCTCAAGCCTCGTTTGGCTACTGACCTGGTTCGAGCAATTACGTTGGCAAATGATGGCGGTTACTTTGTCTCCCCTGGATGTGAATAGCGCACCAACGATCCTTACGCTTTTTCATCTCCTAGCTGTAGGGGTTTAGCCCGTAAAGCCAATCGCTAAGTTCCGGTTGCAGCGGTGTTCTGGCTGGTGGTTTATTGCTGAATTGCGGGAGTCAAGATCGCCGCATGAATTTCAGGCACCTTGACCTGAGGCCAGATTTCCCGCGAGGCTGCGAGAGGTCACGCTCTCACGCTGGGGTTGAATCGGCGGTGCCTCGTGGGTTTTGCGACTCAAACCGCCATTGAGTTCCTCTCACTGTGAGATGAGGGAATAGTAGCGACGTCTCGGGATTGGTCACCTGTCACTTTTGACAGGCGCCGCACTGATTGCGAGACGCCATGCTTTAGGTCGTCCAGGTGTTAAATGCCCACGGTCGGCTTCATTGAGTGCCCGCATTGCGTTAGAGGGTACATCATCCCGAGTTGGCCACCATTCCCAAAACTCCCGCCTCTCGCAAGGGTGTTTGTTAAATGTTCGGGGTGTGGCCACGTTCTCGAATTTCGCGCCGACGAGATTGATGTGGCCCATCACTCCCTGGACGGCAAGCCGCATGCCGCGATCATTCGAATAGAGCCAACCTGCCCGAACACTCCGGATGGCACACCTTACCGCCAATTTCCAAATTAGTTCCGTGGGGCGCGATCCTGAGGAGGCAACCCTCGTAAATTTTAGAATTCTGTGATATTCAATGATAAGTATTGGCAACACAGTGAGTATAATCCGGGTAGCGCTGTCAGTTGGCTGTGCGTAGGCCTTGCGGGAAGTTGGAACCGACTGAAGCTGTCTCCGTAGGGCATCGTCCGAGGATTACTACAGCCTGAGTGGATCGATGGCCTAGGTTCTTTAGTGAGGTCGTCAAATATGTCACACCATGAAGCGGTTTCCCCTTTTTTTCGATTGCGTACAGTGGTGGACTCTCTATTTGGTCCTAGCACAATCGAAAACTCAACAACCGCCTCTGGATTTCGTAGCGCAGCGATCGGTCTCCTGGTTGCGCTCGGTTACTATGCCGGTTCGCAAGTTGGCTTTCTCCTTACGCCCAACGGCGCGCAGATTGCGGCCTTTTGGCCTCCTAATGCAATTCTTCTCGCAGCTCTCTTGTTGATGTCTCGACGAATCTGGTGGGTTCTGATTTTGGCGGTCTTTCCTGCCCATCTCTTAATTCAATTAAGAATGGGCATACCTCTGGCCACAGTGTTGTCGTGGTTTGTCGGAAACGTGGGCGAAGCTCTGCTAGGCGCCATTGGCGTTCGATTCTTCAAGAAGGACAAGCCGTTGTTCGAGAGCGTTCATGGAGTGATCGTTTTCTTGGGCTTTGGCGTTCTGCTACCGACCCTAGCAACATCATTTTTGGATGCCGCGGGTGTGATTCTGACCGGACTTGGTCAGAATTATTGGACCCTGTGGACGACTCGGCTTACGTCCAACATCCTGGCTGATCTCACCATTGTTCCGACCATCGTGATCTTTGGAGTCAAAGGACTGTCCTGGTTCCGAACAGCAAACGCTGCGGCATATGGTGAGTCGGGAGCATTAGCAATAAGCACAGTGGTAGTCAGCCTGCTCGTATTCGGCAAGGAAAGCGCTACAAGCAGCTTCTGGGCATTCCTCTACGCTCTCCTCCCACTGCTGATTTGGGCGCTACTGCGATTTGGGACTGGAGCAGTGAGTGCATCGTTGCTAGCTGTCGTATTGATTTCTTCCTGGAATACGATACGCGGACAAGGACCGCTCGGATCGCAGTCTATAGATTTCGCGGTGTTGTCACTCCAATGTTTATTGACTGTATTTGTAACATCATTCATGTTGTCGGGTGCCGTACTTGCTGAAAGACGTTGCGATCAATACTCTCTGCGCGCGGAATACGGCAATCTGGTGCATGCTCAGAATGTGGAACATTATCGCATCGCACGAGAGTTGCACGACAATATTCTGCAGCGCCTAACACTCCTTGGCCTTCACCTGGACGAGCTGAGAGCTGCGTCTCTTGCCTTTGCAAAGACGCCTTTCAATAACGTCTACGACCAAATCTCAGACATTTCTAACAGAATTCGCGATTTGTCGCACGACCTGCATCCCTTCATGCTCGAATACCTGGGCCTTCCACGTGCCCTAAGAAAGCTTTGCCGAGACTCTGGTGCTCGGTGCGGGGTCACGATTGAATTCTCAGAATATGGGGTGACAGCTCTCCTCCCGTCAGACATTTCAACCTGCTTATTTCGCGTGGCACAAGAGGCGCTCCAAAATATCGTGCAATATAGCCATGCAAAAACTGTTGTCCTGGAGCTGAAATTGGCCAACAAAGCAGTGGTATTGAGAGTTTCCGGCGGCGGAGTCGACTTTGATGCCTTGGGCCCCCAAGGTGTCGGATTGGCTTTCATGCGAGAGCAGGTATTAGCTCAGGGTGGCACTCTCGAGATTACGTCCGTTCCTTCAAGGGGGACGGTCATCGAAGCTTCGTTCTCGATCGAGAACATCTCTTAACGCCAGCGCGATTAATCTAGACTGATACTTTTACCAGTAGTTGTAATACGAAGTGAAAGTCATGCTTGCTTCCTAGGGGAAAAGCAAGCTTGAGTCCGCTTCGTAAGGCAATTTTGATCAGGTTGTACTCGCGTACGCTCAGGAACTTCTGTGGTTTTTCAGTTCTAGTAATCGTTTTTTTTCTGGGATCGTGTAGCGGTCCGACTAAATCGAGCGGATCTGGGACAGGCCAAGGCGGCAACCCCGCTTTGATGTTCACTCTGCGAGCTGCTCCTTTGAAGACCCCTGCCAATGTCAACCTTCTTTCCTTTCGCACGACTGTAGAAGGGATCTCCTTGACTCCCGCGGCAGGCGGGTCCGTCAATGTGCCGCTGAATGCAAATTTGTACCAAGTGGATCTTGTCCGGCTGCAAAATGACAGTACGCTTCTTGCCCTGTCCAGTAATGTTCCAGTTGGGACTTACACGAGCATGGTTGTGAGTCTCTCGGATCCGGCCGTTACATATTGTAGGCAGACACAAGGAATGGCGGGGTGCGAGACGGGCAGCGTAATCACCTTAAGCGGTGCACCGGCTACGCCAATAATCACAACCTTCCCGTTCCCTCTGGTGGTCGTTCGCGGGCAAAACATCGGTCTCGCTATTAGCGTAGATATTGAAAAGGCGTTGACTGTGAACGGACCGAGCCAAGCAATCACTTCGGTGAGTCTTGGTGCCGCGAATGTCTTGACGGCAATGATGCTCCCCCCAGCATCCAGCAGTTTGCCATCAACGCCGCTGGATTTTATCGAAGATGTGACTGGGAGTGTTTCGTCTGTCGATGAAGGCACACAGAGTGTGACAATTCAAACGGCCACTAGAGGCCCAATAACCGCCATCGCGAACAATTCAACGATTGTGTCTCCCAACTGTGTGAATTTCAATCTAGGTAATACGTTTACGTGCGCGAAGCAAGGTCAGGTGGCCAGTTTGGATACGGTGCTGAATCCGGATGGCTCAGTCACTCTCTTGGAATACGACCCACTGGCAATCACGGCGGGGGACTGGATCGAGGGCGTAGTTGGGTTGCCACCTTCGTCGTCCACACAGTTCCAGCTTGTCACGAATGACTTCGTCCTAGCAGATAACAACAGCCTAATCGGAAGCAATTTGGAATTGGGCGCTTCTGTGAATATCACTTTGGTACACCCGAAGCCCTTTCAAGTGGATGACAAGGGGCTGGTTGTCCCTAATACGTCATTTCTGGGAGCCACGGACGCTTCCATTCTCGCTCCCGGCCAGACTCTTACGGTGCATCTTGTCTCCTTCACGCCAAGCACCGGAACCACTCTCGCGGCTGCGAACGTAGATTTCGTGTACCTCCGTTTCACTCGTGTGACGGGCAATGTAGCCAACGTAGCCCCTCCGAATACTTTTACAATGCAATCCTTTCCCCCGTTTCTTGGACTGGCCTTTCCCGTGACCGTACAACTTTCGAATGGTTCCCCCAGTACAAATTTTGATGGGGTTACTAGCGCCAGCGACCTCACTTCAGGACAGACCGCGTCAGTTCGCGCGCTCTATTTTGGCCCTCCGAACGGACCAACACCCACACCTACTCCGCTTAGTGCCGCGAAGGTTCGTGTTCCCTAAAGTGTGTCTGGTGCTTGGTCGCTAACACCACTCGTACCGATAAAGATAGATATTCTAGCTCGAAGGCACTTTACGAGGACAAGGCGGTTACCACCTGATAGACGACTGTAACTTTTGACAGTATCTCTTGGACTGGCCGTCACCCATGCTGCCTGCTCGCTGGCAAACAGCACCTCGGGGGGATTGACATGCAGAACGCATTTCAATCGTGGATCGGACAAAGAGTGGTCGTGCAATTGGCCTTTGGCCCAGCCAAGGTAAGCCTTCGCGGTATGTTTTTGCGGGACCAAGAGAAGACCCTGCTGATGAGACCCGAAGCTGGGCCCGACATAGAGATCGCGAAATCCCGCGTCTTGGCCATAGAGCAAGTGAAACGCCGCTCCCGCAGTCTTCCTTGGCGCCCGTTTGAAATGAGCTTCACCGTCGGTGGGTCGATCCAGGTAACAGCTCATCGAAGAGAAGAGGTCAAGGAGGTATTTCAGGTGGATAAGCCGATTCAAATACTCGTCGTCTCGTCGGAGTTTACGAATTGCGATGTTCTGAAAGACATCATAAACAGAGAGGGTTGGAAAATGTTTTGCGCCGCAACGGTTCGCGAGTGCAGGGAAGTATTAGCCAACGAGAATATTGATTTGGTGTTCTCCGACCGAGGCTTGGCGGACGGAACTTATCGCGACGTCCTTGTCATTATGCGGTTGCTGAGGCTGTACATCCCCATGATAGTGACCTCCCGTCTCGCAGATTGGGACGAATATTTAGAGGCGGTGCATGATGGCGCTTTTGACCTCATCGCGTCTCCAAGCCGAGCCGCGGACCTAGTCCACGTAATCAGTCAAGCCCAGAGCGAGAATCAAAAGATAGGTAGAGGTGTTGCCGTCGACAATGCCCCGGTGACCAGCGTGGGAGGGCCGTTGGAGCCACCTTTCACAATGTCAAAAAGTAGGAGCATCGAACGATATCCATCAATGACAAGCCGCATTGGGTCTAGCCCACAGACGCTGCCGACTGAAGACTAGCATTTCTGCCCGTGGCTGGCCCGCAACGCAAGAATAAAATTGACGTGAAGGTTGGGGGTCTTCGTGAGCCCCGTCTGCAGGTCGACTCAGTCCCTTCGGTGCCTAACCAAGTCAAAACAACAAGCTGAGCCTATTCACAAGCGGGTTGGGGCAATGACCGTCGCCAAGCTCAGCAACAAAGGGGCGGTCACCCAGAGATCGAAGGCAAATTGCTTTAGGAATGTGGATGTCAAGCCCGTGAAAAGCAACCAAAAGCAACCCGTTACCTCCGACTGAAGTAGCTTGGCAATCCGACCCATCAGGATTTGGAGATAGGCCGCAAGTCTGCCGTGAGCAACCTATCTATCGGTTTAGGCTAGCGGCGGGCCGCCAACTCGCTTGCCCTTGAGGTGAAAGTTCACATCAATGTGGTCGGCGATCTTAATGAACGGGATACCTTTGTCCATCCCGTAATCCTTACGGTTGAACACCATACTTCCCTTAATCTCGCCCGAACCTGTCCCCTTCCTGGAGACCGTTAAGGTCAACTTCTCAGGGTTTGACACTCCTCGTATTGTGAAGTCGCCATCCACTTCAAAGGTGTGAGGCCCTGTCTGCACAAACTTAGTGGACTTAAATGTGATCAACGGATTTTGCTCAACGTCGAAAAAGTCCCTGCTCTTTAGCTTGCGGTTCTTCATGCCACTTCCTGTATCGACGGTCGCCGCCTGGATCTTGACTTCCAGAACGCCTGTCGTTTCGTCAGGAGATGCAAAAGTTAAAGTGGCATCCCACTTATCGAATTTGCCGGCGATCTTCACCGAGGACTTAACATGGAAATTGATCGAACTCTCTATCGGGGAAATTTCGAAGATCGGAGCTTGCGACCGACTTAGTGACGGAAAAATGATTGAAACAAAGAAGATACTTAACTGAGCAGCGCATCGTGCGGGCCCTATCCGTTTCATTTCAAAACTCCGGCTTGATACCTGCATGAAGGTCGCCCAGAGTGCATTGCACTAAGGCCATGCAAGCTTCCTTTGGTCAGGATCTCACTGAATTGCTGGCCGACGAACTGTTAGTTCTCACAGACGACGTTTTTTGTTCCTTTACGACGCCAACCACAGTCGGTTACGAGCCTGGCTCGACGCTGGTGACCAGCAACCTAAAATGCAGTGCACTGCATTTGCGGTTTAATGCGGCGAGTATTTTTACGCAGAGTTAGGTGACGAAACGTGGATGAGATCGTGGGTTTCCGCTGCTGATTTTCCCTTTTCGAGGTGGTGGCACTCCACATAATAATAACCTCCTCTCCCGGCCAACAAGGCTATCCAAGGAGGTCGTCATGCTCTCTGAGTTCTTTAAGGCACCCGCACGGATCCGCACAATTCGCAGTGGTCCTTCTGGAGCACTGCTTGAAAGCTTCGCCAATCATTTGTTTGAAAGCGGCTATGCAAAGATATCAGCACGCCGACACATCCGATCGGCGGAACACATCATTCACTGGGCACTTCGCAGATGCCTATCTCTGCGGGATGCAAACGGATCTGCACTTGAGCGCTTCGGTAATCACCTCACCCGATGCCGCTGCGGTCGCTATTCTCGCACGGATCGCGTGGACATTCTGGCCGGAGCGCGGTTGTTCTTAAAACATCTGCAGGGCGTGGATGGGCATGCCATCTTCGTTACCAAGTCAACCACTCCGGAACCCGCATTGCTCAACGCATTTTGTGCGTGGATGCGTGCGCAACGCGGCACATCTGACAAGACGCTCTATAACTACGGTATACCAATTCGAGAGCTGATCCGACACTTTGGCGAGAACCCGAGCAAGTTGGATGCCCACCGCCTGCGGCAGTTCGTACTGCAACAAAGTCGAACCACTGCATGGGCAGCAGCCAAGAGGTGCACGACCGCTCTGCGTATGTTCTTACGGTTTCTAGTTGCCGAGGGCCTGTGTCACGCAGGCCTCTTGAGCGCCATTCCCGTTCTGGCACATTGGCGTCTCACTTCTCTACCGCGATACCTACCACCAGAGGATGTAGAGCGTCTTATCGCCTCATGTGATCTGTCCTCGCCGGTAGGCAAACGGGATCGGGCCATACTTCTTCTGCTAGCCCGCTTGGGGCTTCGGGCAGGCGACATTGTACAGTTGCGTCTCGAGGACATTGACTGGAAAGGCGCGTGGATTCTTGTCAGCGGGAAAAACCGCCGTGAGACGCGACTGCCCTTGAGTCAGGAGGTGGGCCAGGCGATTGTGGCGTACTTGCAAGAGGGTCGACCTCAGGCTCACACCGATACACTGTTTGTCCGTAGTCGTGCTCCCTTCCGCGCCTTAGCGTCACACTGTGCCGTCTCGGTGCTGGTCGACAGAGCCATACGGCGGTCTGGGATCATGCGTCCGAGCCGCGGCGCGGCCCACCTGCTGCGTCATTCTCTTGCGACTTCGATGTTGGGGGAAGGGGCATCACTGCAGGACATTTCAGTTCTGCTACGGCACTCCAGCGTCGAGACCACGCAGATTTATGCCAAAGTCGATATTGCTGGGTTGCAGCAGATTGCCCAGCCGTGGCCGGAGGTGCCGTCATGTTAGCTCGCGCCGTTCAGTCTTATTTGTCGGTGCGTCGAGCGGCCGGCTTCAGCCTCAGAGACGCGGAGTTGCACCTCAGAAGCTTTGCCGCCTATTCAGATGCAAAGGGTCAACGCTACGTGAACTCGCAGACCGCCATCGAGTGGGCGCGGCAAGTGCCTTCGGTGAATTCAAGAGCGCGACGGTTGGCTGACGTCGCGCGCTTCGCGCGGTATCTGCAGGCGGAAGCCGCGAACCATGAGATACCCCCCGCGGTCTTCGGCTCCGAGCGTCGGCCGCGACCGGCTCCTTACATTCTTTCCGAGGAACAGATCTGTCAGATCATCCGACTGGCCGCACGTTCGGGTTACCGCACTTTGCGTCGGCAGACCTACAGCACGCTTTTCGCACTGCTGTCCTGTACGGGACTTCGCGTCTCTGAGGCCATCCGGTTGAGATACGACGACATCACGCCGGACGGGCTGGTGATCCGCTTTTCCAAGTTCCGCAAGAACCGGCTGGTTCCTTTGCATGAGACTGCTCGTGCCGGGCTCGAATGCTACTTGCAACAACGACGCCCCTACGCCCCCCTCGACGATCACCTGTTTATATCGCTGCGACGCAAGCCGCTACTGATCGAGGACGTTGAGACCGCATTCCGAACAGCGGTTGACAAGATGGGATTACCACGCGGACGAGGGCTTCGTCGGCCTACTCCTCATTCCTTGAGGCACGCCTTTGCCGTCCGAGCGTTACGGACCTGCCCCGATGGACGGGATCACATCACCAAGCACATGCTGATGCTTTCAACTTATCTGGGGCATAGCAAAGCAGCACTGACTTACTGGTACCTGGAAGCGGTGCCAGAGCTCATGCGTGGTATCGCCGAGCGCTGCGAAGCACACCTTGCGGGAGGCAAATCATGACTGCCATTGCCCCGCATGTCACCGCGTTCTTTCAAGAACGTCTCACCCTCGAACGCCGCGCGAGCGTCCATACTTGTGACTCTTATGCTTACGCCTTCCAGCTGCTTTTGAGCTACGCGAGTAAGCGTCTGAAAGTTGCGCCGTCCCGGTTAGAGTTGGAACGGATCGACGCACCCCTGGTGGTCAGTTTCCTGAACCACCTGGAGACGACACGCTCCAACGGAGCAAGCTCCCGGAACGTGCGTCTTGCGGCAATCAAGTCATTCATGCACTTCATGGAGTATCGTGTGCCGTCGGCTCTGGAACAGATTCGGCGCATTCTCGCGATCCCCATGAAAAAAACCGATTCGCGTCTGGTGCGGCACCTCTCGACCGAGGAGGTTCAGGCGCTTCTGGATGCACCCATACCCACCGATTGGGCGGGTATCCGGGATCGTGCCATGCTGCACCTGTGTTTCGCCGCCGGATTGCGCGTGTCCGAGCTCACCAGTCTCCGCCTCGAAGACTTATCCCTGCATCCTCAGGCCAGCATTCTTGTGCACGGCAAAGGGCGCCGGGAACGGTGCTTGCCTTTGTGGAAGCAGACGGCTGCGGCCCTACGAGCGTGGTTGGCTGTCCGGGGTGTGGTTCTGACGCCAGAACTGTTCGTCAATGCGCGACGTGATCCCATGACCCGTTACGGGTTCGAATACATTCTGGAGAAATATGTTCACGTGGCGAGCAAACGCTGCCCGTCCATAACGACAAAACGTATATCTCCGCATGTCTTGAGACACAGTTGCGCTCTGACCGTATTAGAAGCAACCAAAGACCTGCGGAAGGTCTCGCTGTGGCTAGGTCATGCCAACATGCAAACGACCGAGATTTATACACGCGCAGATCCATCCATAAAGCTGGAGACGCTTGATGCAGTCACGCCACCAAAGCTGAGGTCGGGACGCTTCCGCGCCAGCGACAAGTTGATTGCCTCCCTGACAAGCCGCTCCTTTATGCAGAGAGAAAAACGCTCAAAATAACGGAAACGCGGGCAGTCAGGCATGAGAGCCCGCATAACAATACGCACTGCATTAAACCTAAAATGCAGTGCACTGCATTTGCGGTTCGAAGTTACCAACGTGCTCGCGCGTTCGTAACGGCGCATGACAATCTCCAGCAGCTCTTCTGCCGCTGTGGGCCCTAACTTACGCATCCCCAAGTCATCGATGATCAGCAGGGGCACGGTGGCCAGCAGTTCCATGTGCTCTTTGCGTTTTCCGTCGAGGGCCGCTTCGGCGATTTCCTCGAGCAGGACGTGCGCCTCACGGTAGATCACCCGATAGCCCTGGCCGATGACTGCCTGCCCGATGGCCTGGGCCAAGTGACTTTTCCCGGTGCCGGGTGGACCTAGAAAAAGTGCATCTTCACGACGAGCGATGAACGTGGCCGTCGCCAGATCGAAGACCAGGCTCCGATTCATCTTCTTGTTGAAGTTGAAATCGAAGTTGTCGAGGGTCACCTGCGGATCGCGAAATTGCGCTGCTAGGCCAGATCGTCACTGGCGCTTTGGCCGCGCTTAAGAAGGCAGGACAACAGCCGGGCGAGTTCCTCGCGCGCCATGTCAACCACGAGTGATACTTATGTGGAATAACTTTTGGCAAGGGATTCTCCGAGCATGATGGTCCGTTTGGTCGAAGCAGCTCTTTACACCTCACTGGCCCCTCGCGGAACGAAGGCCTGCGACGCCGGAGGCGGAGCGTTTAGGCCGGAGTGGAGGGAGGGGCCAGTCCAGTTTGCGGTTGTTTCCGAGCGGGGGACTTATTATGATTCAAAATTGGCCGGGCGACTGAGCAGCGGTCCACTGGCGAGACGCTACTTTAGTTCTCCTGCTGGATCTCACTGGGACTTCTGACGCTGATCTCTTCAAAGCGGAGGTATCCCAACGGCATCAAGGAGTTGCTTTATGTCCGCGAAGAACGTTTGGCGAAGGTTGGCGAACTGGGGAGTGATGGCTTTTGTTGCTGCCGTTCTGTATGTTTTTATCATGCCAAGCTATCGGCAAGGCGAACCGTCAATTGCTGGGAAGAAAGCCGAAGACTTTCCCCTCACCGTTGCAGGAAAGCAGACTCGACTTTCCGAGTTTAGAGGAAAAGTCGTTGTTCTCAACTTTTGGGCATCTTGGTGCGGTTCCTGCGTGGAAGAGATGCCAGACTTGGACCGTCTTCAAGCGCGGATCCGCTCACGTGGTGGTATTGTCCTAGCCGTTAGTGTGGATGAGAACTGTGGTAACTACGAAGACTTCCTGAAGAATTATCCTGTACGATTTTCGACTGCCTGCGGGCCAACGAACAAAGTTTCGTTGGACTACGGAACCGTAACAATTCCGGAAACCTATGTAATTGACCGCGAGGGCTTCATCGCGCGAAAGATCATTGGCCCGCAGCAGTGGGATTCTGCAGAGATGACTGGGTATTTTGATGCCACTCTCGCTCGGAACTGAGTTTGCCCTGCTGACTTTCCGTAAGAGTGAGGCTAGACCCTGGCGAGGTCGTTCTCCCACAGCAGTCTGGCATTGTTTTCCATGGTTTTTCTTACTGCGGTATCTTCTGCTTGTTCCTCTCTCGTCATTGCTGTGGCTCGCCGCAGCCCTGGCGACTTTGTGGCTCCGTTTCGGACGACCGTATGGACTTGTCCTGTCCATCGTTTCGCATTTTCGCCCTCTCCATTGGGCACGGCTTCGAGCCAATTCCTGTGCCCTGCAGCATCGTGGATTCTGCTTTCTCGGTTCCTCCCGAACGTGTGACCGGAATACTTGAATCATCGTTTGGCCACTTTTGAACCATCGTTTGGCCGCTCGTCGCGTGTAAGTCCTTTGAATCCGAACCACCGTCAGAGTCCCATTCCGCGCTCTGACTTCCGCACGCGCTAGACCACCACGACGGCCTAATGAGACGGCGGCAGGGTCTTTCTTGGCTGGTGGCGGGGTCTTTGGTTCTTCCCCGATGGACTCTAGAAAAATCCGTCTGGCGAGTTGGATCGGATCGCGGGGCGCTTGGTTGCCATGCGTCGAGTATGCCAAGCTTAGCGGTAAGCGCAAGCCAAAGAAAATTCAAACTGACCCACTACCGAAATTTGCCACCGTATCAATTCGCCAGGGACAGGTTTGTGACCAGCTTCGCGGGTGGTTAGCCCAACAGGAAATAAACATAGAGGGGGTACTTAGCGCTGGGAATGCTCATGAAGCTCCTTTTTTCAGACCATTGAATAACCAGCCGCCTTCCACGCTTCGACACCTCCCTTTAGCACCGCGACGTTCGTAAAGCCCAGCGCCTGATATTTGGCTGCCTGACCGGCAGCGCTCGCTTCGGCGGGTCAACCTCAATAGAAAATGATTTCTTGTGTCTTCGGCAGCGACGCCGCCCGGGACTGCAAGGTGGCGAAGGATATGGACCCGTCCAGATTTAGCATCCGGCATTTGGCCTCGTCTTCATAGGCACAGACTAGTAGGGCTTGGTTTGCCTTTGTCCTTGCGTGCGTTTCTTGAACGCTGACTCGTTTGATGTCCGCCATCTGTCCTCCTTGTGCCATGCGATTATAACGCTGCGCGAATCCACGTGGGAGCCAGCGACTCGACGAACTTGGATTTTCGTTCTGGAGTCTCGATTGCGTGGCGAAGCATCGGCTGAGAATATTAGTATTCCTATCGAACTGCTATTCGGTGAATTCGATGTTGTAGGGCAAGTCCAGTAGAGGTTGTGATAAGACTGTGATAAAGAGCCGCGCAATCACTCGCCTCAATCGAAAGGGCAATCCTTCTAACTCCAAGGCTACGCGCTGTTTACTGGCGGAGGAGGAGGGATTCGAACCCCCGAGACCCTTTCGAGTCTAACGGTTTTCAAGACCGTAGCATTCAACCACTCTGCCACTCCTCCACATTGATTCTACTACACTTATTGGCAACATGTTGCACAGAGCCACAGAGCCGGGTGCAATTAAAAGTGCGAGTCACCGTGAGTGGATTGCGGCCAGCCGCAGGTGACTTTCATCGGCTGTCTCCGAGCGTCATGGTTGGCCTAACGGGTTTAGATTCAATCCGGTAGAGATGTCGTTTATCCATTTCCAGGGCAACCGACATCAGCAAATTTCCGCAATTTAGAACTGCTTGACTCGCACTTTTAATTGCACCCCACAGAGCCAATCAATCGTTGTATCTGCAAGGCTATAGACCTCCCCCCGGCGACTGCGCACCTACCCTCTGACCAGCGGCGACCGCACAGAGGGAGACAGCTTCGGCGTGCGGGTCCATCGCCGCAACAGGACTTCGTGGATCGGCGATCCAGCGGCGATAAAAGCCAAGCGCATCAAGAAGCAGAAGACCGACAGCAAAGATGCGCAGCAGCTGCTGAAGCTGATGACGGAGGATCGCTTTCCGCGAATCTTGGTCCCGAGTCCAGAAAATCGCGATGCACGTCAACTGCTTTTTTGGCACCGCATCGACTCGTGCAGATGCGCACGCGGATCATGAATCAGCTGCAGGCTCTGGCGATCAACGAGGGCCGGCGCTGGAAATCCAAGCTGTGGAGCGAACAGGGGCGCGCAGAACTGGAGAAGCTGGCGTTGGCTCCTTGGGCCAGTCGGCGCCGACACGAGCTGTTAGAACTGCTGGACCGGATGAATCCGAGCATCGAGGAGTTAACCGCCGCCGCGGCGGAGCAGGAAGCTAGCTTGCGCCTTCTTTTTGTCGAGGAACTCTCGCACGGCTTTCTGGATCAAAGAACTCACGGTTTCGTCTTCTTTCTTGGCGAGCCTTGCTAGCTCTTCGGAAGTCCCGCTGTTTGATGCGAACAGCGCGGAGTTTCTTAACCATCGATAGAGCGTATCACAAACGTGCTACGCCGTCAAGTATAGTCTCTAACGGGTCTTATATATATCCCCACCCTAAAGGGCGGGGCTTTACGACCCCACGGGTAATATGTCTGCAATTCCGAGAGGTGCGTATCTCCTTAAGTTTATAGCGGGTAGCGCCGAATGCTTTATACACTTAGCGCCCTGCTATATTCGTGCAATTGCATTCTTATGCGCACCATTGACACGCCGCAGGCTGCACCGTAGCATCGCTTTCACCGGCCGCAATTCTTGCTTACGAGCATGCCGGAAGAGAGGCCTCGCATGAGCCTTCGCGACTTCATCACCAAGCAGTTTATCGATGTCATCGAATGGGTTGAGCCGGAAGAAGGCATCC
>WNGP01001041.1_pt1 | contig 22295 bp, 23 predicted proteins | sample 5407671 | NCBI WGS metagenome assembly WNGP01 (sample SAMN13153381, study PRJNA577476) | soil metagenome | isolation source: 40 cm soil or saprolite under Garry oak tree replicate 2 | place: USA:California | collected 2016-06-15
CTTTAATTCAGCAGTAGCAGCTTATTTTCAGGCGAAATGTCCTCAACTAATAACTATAAGGAAAGTTCTGTGCCATACAATCCTTTTGATAAGCCAATTGGAGAAACGTTGACAATTGACGATTTACAGCTTCTCATACCAATCTGTGTTCTATGTGGTAAAATGAAAGAAAGGAACCTATGCTTATACACGATGTGGAAGGGAATGAACAGTATCAATGGGACATCGAATCACACGAGCGGCCTCGCATCTGTCAGTGGATGAGGTCAAGGAACGCATGAAAACAGAGCGGCGCGCGTGGGTGCGCCAACATTGGTGGATTATTTATAATGCTCTGGTGGCGCCTCGGAAGGCCGACGAGATTGCTCTGCATACGGGCGTTTCACCCACCACGGTGCATCGGATCATCGCGAGATACAATCGTTTGGGACCGACAGCCATCGAGCAGTCCACCAAAGGTGGACGCCATCATGAATATCTGACGATCGAGCAAGAACGGGCCTTTCTCCAGCCTTTTTTCGCGCGAGCCGAACGGGGAGAGATTGCCACGGCTGAGCAGATTCACCAGGCCTTTGAAGCCGAAGTGCAGCATGAAGTGCATAGTGACACCATCTACCGCCTCTTGCATCGACATGGCTGGCGCAAGTTGGCTCCGCGTGCACGTCATCCCAAGGCCAACCAGGAAGAACAAGACGCGTTTCAAAAAAAAACTACCAGCAAGAGGTCCAGGCAGTCCTGAGCACGCGCGAGCCCACCGATGAGAGACCGGTGTTGAAGATGGCCGAAGATGAGGGCTGCTTTGGCCGCCTGAGCATCCCCAGGCGAGCCTGGGCTCCTCCTGGCGTCAGGCCTCACGCACCACAGCAACTTATTCGTGAGTATACCTATGTGTATGCCGCCGTGGCTCCTGCAGAAGGGAAAATGACGTCGCTCATTTTGCCTTCCGCCGATACAGAGATGATGAATCTCTTTCTGGAGCATGTGTCCAAAACGTATGAGAAGTACTTTCTGGTGATGCAAGTCGATCAAGCGAGTTGGCATGGGGCCAAAGATCTGAGGATCCCGGACAATATTCGGCTCATTGCTCAGCCAGCCTACAGTCCCGAGCTCAACCCGGTGGAACATATCTGGGAAGAACTGCGCGAAAAACAGCTCGCGAATCTGGTTCTTCCCTCACTTGATGAGGTAATTGACAGGGTGTGTGATGGCCTCAACCAGTTGGAAGCCGACACGGAGCGTCTCCGTTCTCTGACCTACTTCCCCCATTTTAGAATGGTCTCTTAGAACACAGATTGGTATGAAAACCCCCTCTCACCAGGTCGCAGTGGTGCTGTCTGCGCTGGCCGAAGGACTGGACCCTTCGGCTGCTGAGCGTGTCTTCGGCTTTCGACAAGTCACCATCGCCACCTGGCTGTCCCGTGCTGGCGAGCATGCCCGGAATTTGCACGAGCGCTTCTTCTGTCATCTCCGCCTCCCGCACCTCCAATTGGACGAACTGCGCACCAGGTTACGCTGCGCCAAACAGGTGCTGTGGCTCTGGCTGGCCATCGACCCTTGCACAAAGCTTCTGCCCGTGCTCCATCTGGGCCAACGCACGCAAAACGCAGCGTATACGGTCATCCACTCCCTGCGACAAATCCTGGCCCCTGGCTGTCTGCCGCTCTTCACCAGTGATGGCCTCAATTTGTACTTCTATGCCCTCACGGCCCATTTTGGACACTGGCTTGAGGTGGTTCAGAGAGGGCGGCATGTACGCCAGTGGCAGGTAGCGGCGAGCCTGATCTATGGCCAGCTGAAAAAAAGCTACCGGCGGCGCAAGCTGGTGCGAGTCACGCACGTAATGCGTCTGGGGACACAGGAGGCTCTCACAGTCGCCTTGCAGGAACTGGGCTTCTCGGGACGGCTGAATACCGCTTTCATCGAGCGGGTCAATCTGACCGTCCGTCACGGGGTGGCAGCACTGGCGCGTCGCACCTGGGCTACCGCCCAGCAAGCCCCACAACTGCTGGCCCACTTGGAGTGGTCGCGAGCCTATTATCATTTCGTGCGCCCTCATGCATCGCTGCGGGTGGCGCTCGTGCAGCCTCGCGAACGAGGGGGCAAACGTCTGGCACAACGCTACAGGCAGCGAACTCCTGCCATGGCAGCCGGAAGAACAACCGACGATGGACGGCGCGCGAGGTGCTCTCTTACCCATTGCCACCGGTTTTCGCTTGAGAGCCACTCAAGACAGGTGCGGTGGCAGTGTCATGGCGTGGAGAGGCGGGTGAAAGGGTCCGCAGAAGAAGTCGAATAGGCCCCACTGCAGGCTGAGGTGGCCTATCCGGGATGCCTTAGGGCGAAAAAACCAGCTTGAAGTGTCTTTGCAGAGGGTGATCGATTTCTCCACCATGTCTAATGGCAGCACCGAGTGGCCTGCCAGTCGTTGCAGCCGGCAGGTGTCGATCATCGGGTGACCAAAGATGAAAAAAACCTGGGTCGCAAAGGGTGAGCTTCGCTCTATACTCCTGCATGTTCAGGTACCCTTGTACATGGGTAGAAAAAATCAAAGAGTTAGCGCGCATCGAATGGCTGGCGCTGAGCCAGTTTGGCATATGTCTCGATTGTGTTGTATAATGTTAGAACAGATATTCTAAAAATGAGGGTTTTTTCAGCGAGGCAGCACTCGAAGAGCTAGCGAAAACGCACATGATTACCATCATTACACCTCAAGGCAAACACATCGAAATCGTGTTGGAGCGTGAATTATGCCAACCTGTGGTTATGGGTGAGCATGTGCGAGCCTTTTGCCATCTTCATGGCAGCGACCACCAGCGTTCCCTCTCTATCAAGAAGATGACCGGGTGGGGTCACTGTTTCAATGCTGCCTGCCAGGCGACGGTGCTGGTTGCCGAGTGGAATCGCCCCCTGGCACAACGCTTGTTGCACATGTATTACCAGGGGCTGACTTCAGCCGCGTTGCCTTCGTACCAGTCGCCTCATCTTCCGTCGACGAGTCACAGACCCTTTGTCGTGCAGCCTCTATTGCTGCCTCTCCCGAAAGCAATTCCTGCATGGCAGCAGCAGGAACTACACATATTGCGAGCACTGGATGAGCAGATACGCTGGGCGTTGGCCCATTCACAGCGAGCACAGCTGTACCTGCATGAGCGCGGCATTCCACTCAAGACAGCGCTGGAGGCGGGCGTTGGGTATCTGCCATCGACACTGTTCAATAGAGCAGAGATGCGTAAAGAGCGCGAAGTGTTACGCAGGTGGGTTGATCGTCTCCTCTTTCCTCTGAACTCGCCATATGGCAGGGGCTATATCGGCCGTTCGCTGTGGCACTGGCAGCCCGGGATGAATGAGACAATCCATAAGGCGTTGCTTGAGCGGCCAGGAAGCCCCAAGAGGTGGATCAAGACCAACCCGGCGGGCTGGTTTGGCGTGGAGCTTGAGCAGTTACCGGATACCATCATGCTGGTTGAGGGCGCCTTTGATCGCCTGACACTCGTTGCCGCAGGTGTGCCGGCATCACAGATTGTTGCGCTCGTGGGGACGGCCTTGCAGGTGGAGTGGCTCCCTGCGCAGGTGAAAACGGTCGTGCTGGCCCTTGATGGAGACGCTGGTGGCAAAGAAGCCACCAGCCGACTTGCTGATCAGCTTGCCCAGGCGGGGCTACGAGTACAGGTTTGCCCATCGGGACAGACTACCTGGGGCAAAGATTGGAATGAGCTCTGGCAACACCTGGGGCACCAGAGTCTTGCACCTGTGTTTGAGGTATTGTCCGAGTCACGTTCTGCCTGAACAGGTAGCCACTCCACCTGCAGGGGCGTACACTTGTGGTAGACACGAGCGGGACAAGATTGCCTCAACCCCAGAATACAGGGAAAGGATCGGAGCAACTTTGATCGGTCCTGACGAAGCAGTTGCAGATAGCCGATCCATCTCATCCATCACTTCTTGCCCTGGCTTTCATACAGTTCGATCAGTTCCTGGACGGTGGTCGCGTCCTCCGGCTGCTTGTCTGCCTCCCTGAATGAGATCAGCCTGGGGAAACGTAGTGCGTAGCCCGGCTCTGCTCCAACTTTTCCTGCAGTATGGATCGGCGAACGCGTAATCTCATCTGCCAGCACCTCGAGGACGAGCTTTGGTTCGACCCACACGCTCGGCTCGATGAGGGAGGAGACGCGTGCTGGACGATGATCGACTTCCAGTCCGCGGGTGCGTTCCCGAATACTGCGCCATTGTTCATCACTCAACCCCGTGCCGATTTTAGTGACGGTGACGAAGAGGTCCTGTTCAGGATCATACAGCCCCACCAGCAGGGAACCGGCGCCAAGGGCCGCACGCTTACCACGACCGAACAGATAACCCAGCAGGACACAGTCGATGGTGTCGCCCAGGGCTCCAGCTGAGTGTCGCTTGAGCTTTACCCAGTTGAAATTCCTCGCGCCTGCCTCATAGCGGCTCTCCGGCTTTTTCACTACCAGGCCCTCCAATCCGAGGCTTATGGCTTCATCAAAGAGCAGGATCAGTTCGTGGGCATCCTCGACCAAATGACTAGCGGTCAGCATAAGCGTTTCGTCAGTCGGATGCATGGTCTCCTCGAGGATCTTCAGGCGTTCCAGTAGCGGCGTATCCAGCAAAGAGACTCCATCCTTGTAGAGGATATCAAACACAAAGGCCTTCAGTGGCAGTTGCTGGGCCAGGGCCTCGATGCCATGTTTGCGCCTCCTGCGGGTCGTTTCCTGGAAAGGCAGAAATTCCTCGGAAGTGATATTATAGGCCAGTGCCTCCGCATCAAGGATGACGCTCTCGGCCCGGATCTGCTTGCGGGTTCCCTCAATGAGTTCTGGGAACATGTGCGATTGATCCTCCAGGTTGCGCGAGAAGATGGTCACGTGCGCTCCATCCTTGTGGATCTGTGCGCGCAAGCCGTCGTACTTATACTGCGCTACGACGGTCCCCATTTTGGCAATGATGGCCTCGGCTGTGGGGAGCCGCTCGGCGAGTTGCGAGTGGACCGGTTTGCCCACCTGGACATCCAGGGCTGCTATCACGCGCTGTGCCTCTTCCTCCTCAGGGTGTTCCCAGAGCGTGCGGGCGATGAGCCCCAGGTCGGAGATCTTATGATAGGCCCCCTCAAGCAGTTTGCGTTTCCTGGCATCGTTCCACCTGGCCTTCGCCAGTGCATCGAGCACCGTCGCATCGCCGATGCCCATCCGCAGATTGCCGAGATCGATGCGCACCACATACTTGGCAGATACGCTGTCAACTTGCCTGAGCAAGCCGACCAGTCGTGCACTCTTGTGCTCGACCGCGCCTTTCCCCGATGTGTGCGCGATCGCTCTCAACTCCTCAAACACGTCGTCGATACTGAGGGGTGAGGAGGCATCCTTCGCCTCGCTACGCACCTGCTCTGCGACCAGTCCCAGATCACCAAGCGTCCTGAACAGCGCCTCTATCTGCTCTGGCGTGCTGTGAAAGGTCGTCGCGATAGCCTTCGTCACGCTTTTCTCGGCCATCCCCATCTCCAGCGCCTCGTAGAATGGCGCCACTCTCCCCTGCATCAGGTAGCAGACCTGTTGGATCTCCTCTGGCCGTTCAATCGAGCGAAACAGCTGGGTGACCAGTTCGATCAAGCTGAGACGGGAACTGGTGCGTTCTAGTTCCTCAAAGGTTCGTGCAAGGTTGGCAAATTCCATCGAATAGATCCCTTCTTCTCATGTCAGTCGATAGTGCGCGTTGCATATGTGAGAACCGCATAGGTCCACTCATGCAGTCATCTTCATCTGAAGTCCTTTCACCGCCCCACCTTGACACCTGATATATCCTTTCTACCGTTCTAGTATAGCGTATTGCAAAACAAGCCACCAAGGTGCAAGGACGGAAGGCGCATCTCTCCCTCGTCACATGATCCAGGAGAGAGCGAGCCAATGGTACAATAGCAAGAGTGACGTCTCTCATCCTTCCTCGTGTGAGCAAGCCTTTCGGTCACGAGTGTAAGAGATCTGCAACCGGTCAGAGTCAGAACAGGAGGAGAAAAGGCACCAGAATGAATGCCTCAGCAGAAACATGGCACGTGGGCAATCAGATGGTCCAGGTCACGCACCTGGAGAAGGTCTATTGGCCTCAGACAGTGTTCACGAAGGGTGAGGTACTGGAGTATTACCGGCAGATCGCGCCGGTCTTGCTGCCCTATCTCAAGGACCGCCCGGTGACGCTGCGCATGTACCCACAGGGAGTCGAGGGGACCTCGTACTACCTGCGTGATTGTCCAGTTGATGCGCCCGAATGGCTCCGGCGAGTGGCATACCAACCCAAGACCGTCAACCATCCTGTGCCGTTGCCCTTGATCGACACGGCAGCGGGCCTGCTCTGGTTCGCCAACCAGGGAGCCATTGAAGTCCACCTGTGGAGTTCGCGCACTCCGGACCTCACACAGCCCGACCTGGCCATCTTCGATCTTGATGCTGGCTCGACCGCCTCGTTCGAGCTCATGCGGGAAGCGGCACTGCGGCTCCACGATGCATTGGAACAAGCAGGAGTCAGGGGATATCCCAAAACCAGCGGGGGAGGCGGACTGCACATTTTTGTGCCACTCGCACCCGGCTACACCTTCGAACGTGTCCGAGGGTGGGTCAAAGCGATGGGGAATGAGCTCGCGTCGAAGTATCCCGACCTGATTGCACCTGCCCGTGGTGCGACACACCTGGAAGGTTGTGTGAAGGTCGATTATGCGCAGAACAGCCTTGGACGCAACACGGCGACACCCTATACCTTGCGTGCTCACCCAGATCATCCAACGGTTTCTACGCCGCTCACCTGGGAGGAACTGGAACTGGATGCTGGCACCATAACCCCTGCTTCGCTCTCGCCGCAGATAGTACTCGAACGGATTAGTCGCATGGGTGACCTGTTCGCCCCTGCCCTGCAAGCAGATCAACGCATCGATGAGTTGTTCGGTTGAGCAAGGAGCTGGTTGGTCTGTTTCTCATCAGGACCGTCTTCGTCTTTCAGTTTTTTTCTTTCGTGATGCGAAAGCGCAGACTCGTGAGTTGCGAGGTTGCTTCCTTGCTTCTTAGAGCGGCACTCGCTCGTATGAGACCTCCGTATCGCGTTCATGATACCTCATACGGGTCTGTTCTGCGGAAGCGTAGTACCCGTGCCCGACTCCGAGCACACGCCTATGGATGCGCAAGCGTGCTCCCTTGCACGTGATGAGAGCTCTGCTCCCTTTGCACCTAAGTCAGTCCGTGACGAGGCCTCATGAGTCGAGGAAAGAGGGCTGTTGGTCCCACGGTCAAGAACGCACCCACAGTGGCAATGCCCACCACCGTCCCGATGGCGAAGTCGAAGCCGGAAATGAGATGAGGGCCGAGGCCATATCTGATCAAGAGATAGAAGACGATCACATAGAGCAGACTCGTGAGCAAGCCCGGCGAGTAGGTGTTGCGTCGAATGCTCCAATACACGTGGACGGTAGCTGCATGGGTGACGAATCCAGCCAAAAAGATGAGTGGCAGGATAACCCAATGACCACCAAGATTGTCAAAGAGCAGGTTGCTGGTCGCAATCGCAGCAATGGCTCCTGCGTTAAACCAAAAGAACATCCGCATGGTATAGGTCGGCCAGAAGTTGTCTACGATCCACTGTACAAACCCGCCGTTCAGAAGGGTCTCGTCAAGGATATGAACGACGTATGACGCAAGAAGTGCCCAGAAGAGCGGGCTCAGGAACACCATGATTTCCTCCCACAGGTCCGGCGTGACCATCGCTAAAAGCTTATCCGAAAACCAGTACCTTAGCAAAGATGAGTTGAGCACAAGCCAGATGAAGGAAAGCGAGATAATTCTCCACCTTCTTCTCCCACCGAACGAGGAGACGGCGCGAGCGATTGAGCCAGGAATGGCTTCGTTCCACCACCCACCGACGAGCTCGATAGCCAGGAGTGAACGCTTTCTCTCGTTTCTCTTCCCCTCGACTGCGAACGTGGGGCTGATAGTGGCGTGCGACCAGTTCCTGGTACACCGGAGTGGAGTCGTAGGCAGCATCTCAACAGAGGTGCTGCGGCTGCTCTGGAATTGGCTCGGGGCGGCTGATCACCAACCCGTCGAGGGTGGCACTGAGCAAACGGACATCATGACGATTGGCACCATCCACACCCAACGCCAGGGGGATACCTGCCCCATCGGTCAACAAGCTACGCTTGGTGCCACACTTGCCGCGATCAGTGGGGTTGGCTCCGGTCGCGGCGCCGGCGAAAGGGGCTTTCGTCATCACTCCATCTACCGCTTGCCACTCCCATTGGATGCCTTTTAGGTCGTCATACTCGCTCAGCCCGGCCTGCCAGACTGCCTTGAAAAAGCCTGCTCGTTCCCAGTCCTGAAAGCGATCATGCACCGTTGAGCTGGCTCCCAGTTCACGCGCTAACGCATTCCACCCCGATGCCCGTGCGCAGCACATACACGATGGCCTCGAAGGCCTTGCGATCATCCATTCTCCGCCGTCCCCCCTTGGCATGCGACGGCGCTGCTGGGATCAGCGGGCGGATCCGCTCCCACACTTCATCGCTCACTTCCCACGGTTTGGTTCTTGCCATGCTTCATTCCTCTTCTACTTTTTCCTTCTATTTTACCACGTTTCTACCGGTTTTCGGATAAGCTTTTAATCCAGACGGTGCCTCTCTGCGAGTGCGCCTGGTGCGCGAGATCCCGGAACCGTTCGCACGGCACAACATCTTTAGCGGCAACCGGCTCCACCAGAACAAATACGAAAAGGGTTTTTCGTGAGGCAATGCGGCATTCCTGCTAAGATTGGCGATCGAGTCTGACCCCTCGGTCGTGCTTGCTCTTACCGGGCAGGATAGTGCCCAAGATCAATCAGCCCAAGCCGATAGGCCACACGTTCAGCGTCATTGAGATGAAGAAGCGCGGCAGTAGCGCGACCACTGGAGGTAATGCCCTCGATACGACCACCGTTAAGGCGAAAATGGCGATTCCATCGCTGCTCACGTGGATTGAAGAGGAAGACGGCTTTCTGCGAGGTTGGGTCGACGGAAGCAAGGTCTGTGCCTTTGAAACGGTTACAATAAAAGCAGGCCCATGCCAGATTATCAGCTGATGTCGCTCCACCGTGTTTTTCAGCAATCACATGGTCTGCTTCGTGCGGATAGTACATATCCGATTCGTGGATGAGGCAGTATTCACAGCGTCCTTGCGCACGCTCTTGCACCTGACGCCGTAAGCGTTCGGGGACGGAGGGTTTCCTGGTCATGGCCTCAGGACGCCTGGGGTCTCAATTGTCGCTGGGCCTCAAGTTTGACTAGCTCCATCAGATACTCAATGACCACATAACTCTCGAGCTCCTGGCGTTCCTCTTCGGTGAGCGCGCCTTCACGCTCAGTCCTGATGAGCTCGTATGCCCGTTCGACGACCTCGGAAGAGGGGTGGAAAGCCACGATTTGTTCAGGAGTCGGATGATGCGCGAGAAACCGTGCAATTTCAGTCGCGGCCTGTGTTTTGAGAAGCATAATCACCTCCTCGTTCTATAGAAAAAGATGTCACTCTTAAACTCATCGCATAGCTCGTTCTTAACGATACACCAAGAGCATACCATAGAAGATGGCCACGTTGCAAAAACACCGTGAGGACACATTTCCCTACGGGAAATTGATGCTTGTTGACGGACATAATGAACGACCGATCGAATTGACTTACCGGCAATCTTGCTCTTGACAGGGTACTAGCCTCATGAATAAAGTAATCCAACGTATGTTTGTCCATACATCCGGCTTGCCTCACCAAAGATCTGACCCTATCATGAAGGGATGACATCCGCTTGACCGGTTCCAGGGGAAAGACACAGGTATGCTGTGACCTTCCTGCAGGCCCAAAAATTTGCGGGGGCATTCTGTTAGTAACACACCACCGGTAAGATTACCCGGTAGTCATCACCTTCTAGGTGATTCTGGAATGGCAAAGATATTTTTTATCAAATGCACCCTACGACCCCTGCTTCAGCTATGGTGCCACCCATACCTCCTGGTTACTTACCTACTCCCATATGCTCTTGAGATATTCAGCAAACGTCATAAATTCATCCTGGTAAGCCTTGAGTGTCTCTTGATCTGAGAGCATACCGACAATAGTCCCTTGATTTACTAGGGTATAGCTACCTAAACCGTTTGATTGTATCACAAGGCGATAAGGCAAGGGGATACTGTTCACTTCTCTCTGCTCATCGAACGAGCTCTGCATAAGAGAGTGACAGCATGTGCCCTGTCCCTCTCCCCCCACCACCAGTGGCGAAGGTTGCTGCGCTCCATCAGGCAGGGACGACCGTGTTCGCTGCTTGCAGGATGATGTGAGCAACCTCGTCCGGATGCGAGAGAAACGGGACATGGCTAGCCGAAATCTCACGCGTCGTTGCTTTGCTGCGCTGCGCCATCCAGCGGTGCTGATCGGGATGGATCATACGATCCTCGGAACCAAACAGCGACCACGAGGGCAGGGACTTCCACGCTGGCCGTCCGGCTCTCGTCTCGAAGATACTCGCATTGGGGGGTACCTGAGTGACCGCCAGCGCTCGTGCTTCCACCGGGTCAAGGTCGTTCGCGAAGTTCTGGGGGAAGACATCGGGATCGATCCAGGCATACCCTTGCCCGGTGACGAGCAGATGTCCGAAGACTTCCAGGGGTGGAAAGTCTGCGCCGGAACTGAGCAGTGTCTCCCCTTCATCAAGGATGAAGGCCGAGATATAAACCAAGCCCACCACTCCCGGTGCATCATTGGCTGCCTCAGAGATGACGAAGCCGCCATAGGAGTGGCCAACTAGCAGCGTCGGTCCCTCCAACTCCGCGAGCAGTTGACGCGTCGCGGCCACATCATCAGCCAGAGAGGTGTGTGCATGTTGCCCGGCGACGACAAAATGGCCCTGTGCCTGCAGCGTCGGGATCACTTTGCTCCACCCGGATCCATCGGCCCAGAAACCGTGGACGAAGACAATGTTCGCTTTGTTTGAAGTGCGTTTTGACGCAAAAATGCCCATAACTGTTCTCCTTTTTTCGTTTCTTGAGCTGCACCGCAGCTCTTCCTTTTCTAAAGTACTTGCACTACCTGTGACAATGAGCGCCGCGTTCCAATTCTGACGCTGGTTGTAGCGCAAAGCGCTTAGGCGAACTGAGTTGAGAAGCCCTCACGCAGCCAGGCCGTCGCAAGCGCGATTGCTCCACGCGTCGCTGCTGTGTGGGCCAGGGCGTTCAACATGACGAAGTCGTGAATAGTGCCCCCAAAGCGCGCGGCCGTAACGCGCACCCCCGCCTGTCGCAACTTGTTGGCGTATGCTTCCCCCTCATCGCGCAGCACGTCAGCCTCGGCGGTGATGATAAGCGCCGGGGGAAGCCCTTGTAACTGCTCTCTGCTCGCTCTCAGTGGCGAGGCGGTGATCTCGTTGCGCTCGCCCGGATGGCGCGTATACTGCTCCCAGCACCACATCATGGCATCGCGCCGCAGGTGATACCCTTGGGCGAACTGACGGTAGGACTCCGTGTCGAAGGCTGCGTCGGTGACCGGGTAGAACAGCAGTTGCAGCCGGATGTTCGGCTCCCCGCGCTCTCTGGACAAGAGTGTGATCACCGTCGCCATGTTGCCCCCCACGCTGTCACCAGCCACGGCGAGACGCTCGGTATCCAGGCCATGTTCCTGCCCGAATCTCTCGACCCACCGTGCCACCATGTAGCACTCCTCGAGGGCTGTCAGGTATCTCACCTCCGGACAGAGGGGGTACACCGGGAACACGACGGCGGCACCGGCTCCGACCGCGAGTTCGCGCACCAGCCGGTCATGCGTCAGCACGCTGCCGAAGACCCACCCGACACCATGGATATACACGATGACCGGAAGCGGCGTCTGCACGTGCTGGGGCCGCAGAATGCGCAGCGCCACCTGCGCGCTGGGACCATCTGTGATAATCAGGTCTTCCATGTCGACCGGAGGCTTGCTCACTGTGTCAGATTGCATCTCATCGAGAGCGAGCCGTCCCTGGTGGGGGCCAAGCGTGAACAGCCAAGGTGAACGGGCCGCCGCCCCTGCAAAGACTTGCGCCTCGGGTTCTAGCTGAATCTGGTCGATCATGGGTCTCGCTCCTCAATGGCATCTGACAGTGCACAGCGTGACGGCTCGCGCGCAGAGCGTTCCTTTATCGTTCCTCATGAAGGAAAGCCTGATCTACTTTCCGCCTCCAGACGCTTTGCCAGTTCACGGGGAAATTCTATGACCATTGGCAAGGTGCTATGGTAGAGCTGGATATGTTTAATCAACCCCTCATGGTTACGCGTCAGAATCGTTGCCCCGCCGACATGTTTCCCATCGGTCAGTTCTACAGTATGGGACGCTAGTCTAAGAAGGAGTGTACGTCAGCCGCAAACTCTGTGTGATGCTGAAAAAGAAATCCGTGAGCTGAGTCAGGATAGATCTTCATTCTTGCATCAGGAATCAATGCCGCCAATACGTATGAGAACTTAGGCAAGATCATCGGATCACTATCTCCGTTTGCTACAAACACTGGCATTTCTATCGCTTCGAGACGCTGCAAAAGCGAATAGTTAGGGATGCCCCATTCACATACTGCGTCGTACTGAGCAGATTTAGTCTGTCAGCTTGTTGGCGTGTCGTGCTCCTCACGTGTGAACATTCGCTTAAGGGCAGCCGCCCCCGCATCACTAGTTTCTTTACTTTTTGTGAAAAACACACTGATATACTTATCCGGTGGTGTTCTTTCTTGGCTGCCGACCGCTTCAATTACCCACGCTGCCCAGCCGTGCATTACTGGTGCACCTTTTGGAGCTGACGCTGCTAATACCATCTTTCGGACTAACGCTGGCCTTGCGAGCGTAACCTCCTGTGCTATAAAGCTTCCAATTGAATATCCTAGAAGGTCAACTTGTTCGAGCCCAAGTGCTTCAGCAAAGGCTATAGCGTCCCTGGACATCTCATAAATAGTCGGGGGCGTCGAACCGGATGATGATCCAACTCCTGTATTGTTGAACGTTATAACACGATGCTTTGCTGAGAGATCGTCTATAAGTGCTGGATCCCAGTTATCGAGGTTCCCTCTGAAGTGCTGCAGTAGGACAAGCGGCACCGAGCTTGTGCCGACCTCTCGATAGGCATACTCGATGCCGTTACTTGCTGTTATTTTGTTTGTCGGAAGTGCTGAATAGCTTGATGCTTGGCGTTACGTTGCCATAACTTACTCCTCACCTTTAAGCTTTGCAATTTCATTGCGGGCAGCAGTTACAAGCTCTTCATTGGTATGAGCGTGACCCCATAAGCCCCAGCCACCTTCTTTCGCTTCTGTTAAGAGCACCCACGTGCGTTCTTTCAGTGTTTCGTCACCGGCAGCAGTGCTCACGAGCTTCGTAAGCTGTTCGACAACGGCTACCTGTTTGTTACGGTCCAGGGCACCCTCATTTGTAAGTACCTGCACGCGTACATAGTTTTCGTCACTATCTACATTTGCGAGTGTGCCTTCTGGCAACTCATGCACGAATGCGGCGGTGTTTTGACGGAACATCGGGATATTAGGCACTCCCTCGATCGTTTTCACTGTAGTGGCCGCATCAATTGCCAGTTGCTTCGTATCGGCAAACGTACCAGCAACGGCGTAGATATCGATCATTGGCATAGCGTCACCCTCTCTGTTAGAATGTATATGTGATGTATTGACAAACTGAAACTCGTCTGAACCGATCAAAGCTGTGAAGACGGGATCGGACACACGTTCAGGATGCTGATCCAGACGCACTCACCCGCCAGGGCGGTGTCCGGCTTTTTTGGCCCTTTCATTACGCGCCTCTCGTCCTTGCGCAGCCCAAGAGGCGCGGTTTGCTGCCGTGAGGCTCCTCACTTCTCTCCTGCGACAGGGTACGAGGAGGCTTCTGTTTTGTAGTATACTAAGCAGCGGACGCGAAGTCACCGGACATCGCGATACGTTTGCACCGCACATTCCTTCACATCGCAGCACATGTGAGAAGGAGACGAAAAGGGAACGTCCATGAAGGGGTCCTCGTATCGCGAGAGAGATTATGCCTTTGGGCAGCTGATGCTGACCGTGCGCACTACTATGGGGCTGACGCAAACCGAATTAGCTGAGATGCTTGGCGTCAGGCGCCGCGCCGTGATCGATTGGGAGGGAGGCCTCACCTATCCGAATGTCGATCACCTCAAACAGTTCGTGGTCCTCGCCATCCAGCGCCAGGCTTTCCCCGCAGGGCGTGAGGCAGAGGAGGTGCGTGCGCTCTGGCACGCTGCCCGTCAGAAGGTGCTCCTGGATGAAACCTGGCTTGGTGGGCTGCTGCCCGATACGGAGGCTTCCGTGGCATCCCAGCCAGGAGAGGCTATCAGCGAGGCTGTTGACGCTCTCGCTTCTCCTTCCAAGGGCGGGCCTCGCCTGGATTGGGGTGACGCACTTGCCATCACGAGCTTCTATGGGCGCACGTGGGAACTGGACCTGCTCTCGCAGTGGTTAATCGAGGAGCGCTGCCGGGTGGTCAGCGTGCTGGGTCAGGGGGGCATTGGCAAGTCGGCGCTGGCGACGCAGGTGATGCACCAGGTAGCCGAGCGCTTCGAGGTCGTCATCTGGCGCTCCCTGCGCGATGTCCCCACCTGCGAGGCGTTGCTGGATAGCTGCCTGCAGGTCCTGGCTCCCCAGGCACTGCGCGACGCATCTTCCAGCCTGGAAAGCCGCCAGAACCTGCTGTTGGACTGCTTGCGCAGCCGGCGGGTCCTGCTGGTCTACGACAATCTAGAGTCGTTCCTGCAGGAAGGGGAGGAGAGCGGCCGCATGCGTGCCGAATATGAGGGCTTCGCGCGGGTGCTGCGCCGGGTAGCGGAAACCGAGCATCAGAGTTGCTGGCTGCTGACCAGCCGGGAGAAACCGGCAGACCTCGTTCCGCTGGAAGGCAACCGGGCTCCCGTGCGGACCTTGCGCCTCGCCCGGCTGGATACCGAGGCGTGCCATCAGTTGCTGGCCGAAAAGGGGGTCGCAGGCAGCACTTCAGAGCAACTGCGGCTGATCGAAGTATATGCCGGCAATCCCCTGGCGCTCAAAATCGTAGCGAGAACCATCGTGGAGCTCTTCGATGGCCAGATTGCCCCTTTCCTGGAGCAAGGTGAGGTGGTCTTTGGTGGGGTGCGCACGCTGCTCGATGAGCAGTACGCCCGCCTCTCCAACACGGAGCAAAGCGTGTTGCTGTGGCTGGCAATCTTACGCGAGCCGCAGAATCTGCTGGGGTGGCTTTCGGTGCTGGGCACACCCCTACCACGCGCTCAGGTGCTGGAAGCGGTCGAGAGCTTACGCCGCCGCTCACTGATTGAGCCGGGCCAGTCCCAGGGGAGCTTCACGCTGCACTCGGTCGTGATGGAATACGTGGCGGCACGCCTCATTGCGGAGGTGATCAGTGAGATCAAGCAGGGCCGATGCTTACATCTGGTCGAGCACGGTTTGGAACTGGCTTCCAGCAAGGAATATGTACGGCAGACCCAACAGCGCCTCCTTCTCGTCCCCATTCTGGCGGGCCTGCGCAGCTCCTACCCGAGGCGCTCCGCGCTCGAGGAGCAACTCCTTGCACGACTCAGCGAGCTTCGCGAGCGGGAAGACTCCGCTCAGGGGTATGGACCGGCGAATCTGCTCGCGCTGCTGCGAGAGCTTCGCGGGCATCTGCGTGGTCTCGACTTGTCGCATCTTTTGCTGCGCAGCGCATATTTGCAAGACGTCGAGATGCAGGATACCACACTGTCCGGGGCAAGGCTCGAGGAGTGCGCCTGGACGTCGACCTTCGGCGCCATCTGGGCCGTGGCAATCAGTCACGATGGACAGTACTGGGCAGCCGGCAGCAGGCGAGGGGAAATGTGGGTGTGGGCTGAGCATAGGATGCACCTGATGTGGCGAGCCCACTCGGACGTAGTCCGGGCGATCGCCTTCAGCCCGGAGGGACACCATCTGGCCAGCGGGAGTTATGATGGCACGGTCAGCGTGTGGGAGGTGGAGAGCGGCGCGTTGCTCTGGTCGGGCTCGCATACCACCTATATCTCTGGGATCGCCTATTCCCCCGATGGCAACGTCCTGGCCAGTGGAGGAACCGATGCCATGGTCCGGATCTGGGATGCGCAGACGGGCGCACTGCTCGAGACGCTGCCGCATCCTCATGCGGTCTTTACCATCACCTGGAGTCCCAATGGGCACCTGCTCGCCACTCTCGGTCTGGATGGGCAGATCAGGCTCTGGCAGAGACAGCAGGGCGGTCCGGCCACCTGCGTCGCGTGCCTTGCGGGACACACCAACTGGGGGATGGGACTGGCCTTTTCCCCCGACGGGATCCTGCTTGCCAGTGCCAGTTGGGACCAGACGATCAAGCTCTGGGAGATGGCCAGTGGAGCCGTTCGCCAGACGTTGGTCGGGCAGACCGATCGGGTTCAAACGGTGGCCTGGAGTCCGGATGGACGGACCCTGGCAAGCGCCGGTTTCGACCGCACGATTTGGCTCTGGGACGTGGAGCAACACACCTATCGGACGGCACTTCACGGACATACGGGCGTGGTGTTCTCACTCGCTTTTCTGCCTAACAGTAGGAAACTGCTCAGTGGCAGTGTAGATGGCACCTTACGGGTGTGGGACACGGAACGGGGGCAGTGTCAGCAGCTCATGCAGGGTTACGCGGACTCGCTCTATGACCTCGCCTGGAGTCCGGATGGCACCTGGCTCGCCAGCGGCAGCTCGAATGGCTCGGTGACCATCTGGGACATGCAGGGCCAGGTGCCACCCAGGCTGCTTCAGGGCCATCGCTACCTCGTGTTTGGGGTGGCATGGAGTCCCGATGGGAGGTGGTTAGCGAGTAGTGGATGGGATAATGCCATCCAGATCTGGGACGCGATCACAGGAACCAGTGTGCAGGTCATGAGGGACCCCGACGACCTGTACACCTCCTTCTATGGCGTCTCGTGGAGTCCGGACGGCAAGCTTCTGGCGTGTGGCAACTATCGGCAGGAGGTACAGGTGTGGATGGTCTCCACCGGTACCCGCCACTGGATCGCCCGCCAACAGCCAGCCTCTGCCCGCCGGGTGGCCTGGAGTCCAGACGGGATGAGACTTGCCAGTGCCGGTGATGATGGCACCGTCGCTGTGTGGAACGCCTCGGAGGGGAGAGTGTTCATGCAACTAGGAGGACATCACGGCAAAGTGAACGACGTGGCCTGGAGCCGTGATGGAAAGTGGCTCGCCTCTGGTGGAGGAAGTAAAGACGGCGGCGAGTTGTTCGTGTGGGAGATACACTGCGGGGAGCGCGTGCGAGTCCTATCGGAGCATCCCGGGATCGTGTATGCGTTGGCCTGGGGACCGACTGGCGCGGTCCTCGTCAGTGGCGGCAGCGATGGAATACTGCGCTGGTGGGACAGACCCAGCGGGGAATGCATACGGATGTGCCGGGCACATCAAGGAACAGTCCAGCGGCTCCAGGTGAGTCCTGACGGGAAGTGGCTCGCCAGTTGTGGTGACGACGGGGCCATCCACCTCTGGGATCTTGAGGGCGGCGACCTGCTACATACACTGCGGCGAGACCGGCCTTACGAGCGCCTGGATATCAGTGGGGTAAAGGGATTGACCCAGGCGCAGAGGGCATCGTTGGTTGCGTTAGGGGCCATTGAGCTCCCTCCTATCTCAGACATCTAGCATGCTCTCGCATTGAATCTCCCTCCACTCCTTTGAAAGGTATGGAGTTTGAAAAAGTTGAAAAGGCAGAAATGAAATGAGGCAATGCAACAACTTGACTTAGCTTATAGATCATACGTTCTAATTCCACCCACAGCATTTATGCATGTACTCATAGTAGATGCCTGGGAATCAGCCTGAGAAGTGCATGCAATGGGTATAATTGAAGAGGTAAGAGCGGGAGACGGGGCTCGAACCCGCGACAGCCTGCTTGGAAGGCAGGAACTCTACCACTGAGTTACTCCCGCATGTTCTAACGCAAAATAGAATATCTATTGCTTCAGGTCGGGGTGCGCGGACTTGAACCGCGGACCTCATGGTCCCAAACCATGCGCGCTACCAACTGCGCCACACCCCGCTTACACGCTACAACTTGAACGCACGCGCAATATAGCACGCTTCTAGCGATATGTCAAGTATTAGTGCTCCCTGTCCCTCTTTCGACGGAAGCGAAGTTTGAGCATGAAGAGATTCCAACGAGTTGAAATACTATTCAGGGGATTACCCCGCATCGGCGTCACATTCCCGGATCCTGCAGATTGCCTCGGATAGCGGGACCGCGACATAAATGGCAAAATAATAACTATCGCAAGGCAGACTGCACCGATAACGGCTATAACACCAGTGAAAATATCTGCTTCCCCATGATGCGCAAAGGCCCACCCACCGGCAAAGAGAGACGCGCATACCGCAATCGCAAGACACCACTCCGAGACGCCAAAATGTAAAGATGGTTCACTACGTCTACGCACGTTCGAACGCGAATCCGATTTTCGGCGTATTCGCCCGCCTAATTTCTGACCCAGGCCTGGTTTAGGCTCAGTTCGCTCCATATTACGTAAGATTTCTTCAATTTCGCGCTCGTATTTATTTGGCATGGTAGTTCTCTTCCTTGAACTCGCCAGTACTTCCTTAATGTAATGATACCAACTTCTAAGCGCTGATACAAGAGTTTAGTATCTCAATTGTATCATATCTTGCGAAATTCTACGAAACTTCTTCGTTCAAATTCTCTCACTCTCAATCTAGTCGGAAAGTAACCTCCTGCCCTTCCTCATCTCCATTTCTTTTAACAACACTTCTTCCTGGTAAGGTGTGAGCCACTTCTCGCCCCCGTTTAAAAACATGCAAGCGAGTAGGAACAAGACGTAGTGCCTCGAAAGCTGAAGGCGCATCGAGTATAAGGAAATCTGCCGGTTTGCCCTCCTCAATACCATATGTATCTTGAATGCGTAAAGCCTTCGCAGCATTCGTCGTGATCAGGTCAAACACATCGTTGATTTCTTCATAACCGCTCATATGGCAAAGAAACAGCGCCAGTTGGGCAGCCGCAAGCATATCACCTTTACCCAAAGGGAACCAGGGATCCATAATCGAGTCGTGACCAAGCGCAACATTGACACCACCTGCCAGCAATTCTTTTACACGAGTAATGCCCCGTCGTTTAGGGTAGGTATCGAAGCGTCCTTGCAAAACGACATTATCAAATGGATTGGCAATGACATTCATTTGAGCACGCGCCAGTAGACGAATTAGCTTAAAGGCATAAGCATTATCATAAGAGTGCATCGCCGTACAATGGCTTGCCGTTACTCGCCCTTGCCATGCTTGCTGAAGCGTATCGGCTGCCATCACTTCAGTAAATCGAGAGTGCGGATCATCGGTTTCATCACAATGAACGTCGATATCCCGGTTAAACTCTTTCGCTAACTCAAAGGTGTAGTGCACTTCCTCTACACCCATATCACGGGTCCACTCAAAATGTGGAATGCCTCCAACAAGATCGCAACCTAACTCGATAGCTTTACGCATCAACTCACGCCCGTTTGGGAAAGACATGACACCATCCTGTGGAAAAGCAACAAGCTGCAAATCGCATATATCACGTACCTCTTCACGTACCTCAATCAGGGCACGTAACGCGGTTAATGCGGGATCGCACACATCCACATGGCTACGGATGTGCAGCGTGCCTTGCGCTACCTCCCAGCGAACCTCTTGCAGAACCCGACTCTTTACATCCTCACGTGTCAAACTCGGTTTGCGCTCACTCCAGATTTGAATTCCTTCCAGTAGCGTGCCAGATGAATTGTAACGCGGTTGTCCCACGGTGAGTACGGCATCCAGGTGAACATGCGCGTCAATAAATGGAGGTGAAACGAGCCTGCCAGCGGCATCAACCTCGTGAATAGCGCTATCCGAGGAAAGTTCATTAGCGATTCTGGCGAATTGTCCGCCCTTTACGGCAATATCAACGAGACCATCACGTCGATGCAGGTGAGCATGGCGAATAATGAGATCGTATTGCATACTATGTTCCTCTCGTACCACGCGATGGTACCAAATATCAGATGTCGCAAACGTAAGGCAGGCGGATCTCACCGCCTGCCTCGGTAATTCGATATTTATGAAACAACTACTCGGAAGCAGTACCCACTTCACCTCGCGGACTACTGTTTATCTCAATACGCCGCAGGATCAGGTAAGAGATACCCGCAAACACAACGGCCAGTTCGAAGCCTACATCCATACCATAAGGCTGATTGATCAAGCCACCTATGGGTCCAGTGATTGGTGTCGTGTTCCCGTTTACTGTGAATACCTGAGCAAAACCAAGGGCGGCGCCTATCAAACCAAACACCATAGAAACTATCGCAGCCCAGCCAATTGGGAGTCTACTGGACGTATTCCAATCATCGACATTGTACCGCCCATGACGGAACACAAAGTGTTCGATGATGAGAATGATTGCATACGGACCCAGCCAGTAGGCAACGAGCAACATGAAACTGTTCAGTGTTTCATTAAAGTTGCCACCAATAGCGACAAGGGTAAGCGCAAGTGCAATATATACGACCGCTCCGATAAGCGTCCAGATATAGCGTTTGACACGCATGAACGTCTTACCAAGCACCTGCATGGAGAGACCGAGGCTATAGTCGTTCGGTATATTGTTTGCTACTGTGCTGAGAGCGAGCAAAGCCACGAGAAATGTTCCAAAGCCACCTAAAGGAGCAGCAACACCAGCTAGTAAATCACCACCGCCTTTGGGTATCCAACTGGTAAAGGCCATACCCATCGTTTCTAACAGGACACAAGGTACAAAAATACCAAGACCGGTAAGCCAGAAGATGCGTGCAGCCGGTGTCTCTTCAGGCTGGTTGACATTGTAGTCAGCAGCGTAGGAACTCCATCCTGTAGCAAAGCCAAAGATAGCGCCACCAAAGGAGATGAACCCTGCAATTTCAGCCGCTCCAAATGCAGGCGTAGGTATTATGTGCATGTGCGGGACTGCTACAACCAGCAGGATCGCAAAGATGATGGCCATGGGGATCCAGGCCCAGCGCTCGTAGCGATGCACGTACCTGTAGCCATAAATGCTGACAACGGTTGTAAGAATCGCAATGACAAGAATTCCTAACCATTCGGGGATAGCGCCATTCGTCAATGAATTGACCAATTGACCGCCGATAATGACGTTGACAGTAGACCAACCAATGCAGGCAGCCACATTGAACAATGCCATGATGATGCCGCCTACCCAACCGAAGGAGAAGCGAGTGATGGTCATCTGGCGTAAACCCAGTTTGGGGCCAAGAGTCGAGAAAAAGGCAACGGGTAAAACACCAATTGCGTTGAAAATAATAATAACAGCCAGGCCATCCCAGAAACCGAGACCAAATGCCAGGTTAGCTATCGCTCCCAGAGCGATTGTTGAAATCACCAGGTTGGCAGATAGCCACATAGTGAAGTTGTCGCGAATGCGCACATGAGTGCGAGTTTTGGGCGAAACACGTTCTATTCCATGTGTTTCTAAACCCTGCTCTTCTGGTATGGCGATAATATCTGTAGCCATTCGTTGTTCTCCTGAGAAAAAAACTATCGAATATTCGGTAAAAACACCTTGATTAGGTACTTGCCGGTCGAACCACATCTCATCAGAGATGCCAGGCTCTCAGAAGTTCTCCACTCTTCTGAAGAACTACGTAGAACAGTCTTTTTCATCTGGCGTATAACAATACTTATTGTACGAATTGAAAAATGACGTACAAAGTCCTGCCAGGGAGTAAGTTATATATGAAGTATACCAGAAGCTTTGAAAAGTAGCTAGTAAATTTCTCTGAACGGAAAAAGTTCAGCTTAAACATTCAAACATGTAAGCGAGATTATCAAAGATTAGTAAAATCACAGCAAAAACTCTAGACGTGGTATCAGAAAATATGTACAATGGTTGTTATATACATATTGGCTGTGCATAACATGATAACAGTGACACCTTTCTTGATACCTTCCCATGTTGATGGATACTTCTCCTTAGCAACTAGAGCAGGAGGTAGGCATGTCTTCCAAAGTAGTCTCATCGAAAGAGAACGCATTTAACATGACTGAACAAACAAGTGAGCAACTTAGTCTATTGAATAATGAATTGAGAGCAGCGCTAGAGGCTCACACTCAGGAGAATATGCTGCTCAATGAGGTTATTTCAACAGTCGGCTCAACTCTCAAACTTGATGAGGTACTGGGACATCTAGTAGATATCGTCGTCC
>WNGP01001127.1_pt1 | contig 22240 bp, 15 predicted proteins | sample 5407671 | NCBI WGS metagenome assembly WNGP01 (sample SAMN13153381, study PRJNA577476) | soil metagenome | isolation source: 40 cm soil or saprolite under Garry oak tree replicate 2 | place: USA:California | collected 2016-06-15
GATGGCACAGTGCAGGTGTGGCAGGCCATGTAATGATGAAGTGTGCGTGACGAAGTGGTCGTAAGAGTTTATTGACGGCCACGCCTTTGTCGAAATCGTAGGCATGGAGTTGGAAATCTGTAGCGAAAAAAGTCGGCCTGCCCTCGTCTTCATACTGGTTCTCACTATTCAATATGTGCAGGAAATTCCTGCAGAAAGGTTCTGAACAAGGAGATTATTAATATGAAAGAGTTCCAGGGAAAAGTGGCCGTCGTCACAGGCGCAGCCAGCGGAATAGGCCGCGCACTTGCCGAACGGTGCGCGCAAGAAGGAATGAGGGTCGTGCTCGCCGGCATTAATGAGCAGACTCTCTTGCAAGCCTGCCAGGAATTGAAGGCTGAAGGTGCATCTGTTCTGGCTGTTCAGACAGACGTTTCAAAAGCCGGGGATGTAGAAGCGCTGGCACAGAAGGCATTCGATACCTATGGGGCCGTTCACCTGCTCTTCAACAACGCAGGTGTAGGCGCGGGGACCATGATCTGGGAAAGCACTCTGGCCGATTGGGAATGGACGATAGGCGTCAACCTGTGGGGGGTCATCCATGGCATTCGCGCCTTTGTGCCACGCATGCTCGAGCAGGATACCGAAGGCCACATTGTCAACACTGCGTCGATAGCGGGATTAACATCCGGCCCCGGTCTGGGCATTTACAAAGTGACCAAATATGGGGTCGTCACCCTTTCTGAGACACTGTACCACGAACTGGCACTTCGAGGAGCCAAAGTCAAGGTTTCTGTCCTCTGTCCAGGCTTTGTGAAAACACGCATTATGGATGGGGCTCGCAATCGCCCAGCCCGACTACAGAATGATCCAGCTGAAGTGAAAATGGGTCCCGAAAGCGTGGCGCTCATACAATTTATGCTTCAAGCTGTGGAGGCCGGGATGCCTCCACAGCAGGTAGCCGACATTGTCTTCCAGGCCATCCGTGACGAAACCTTTTACATCCTGACGCATCCAGAATCGAAAGAAGAGATTCGAGTCCGCATGGAGGATATGCTTCAAGAGCGCAATCCGACATTTATTCCAGTTCTACCATAACTGACGAGTAGTGGACTGACGTACTTCATTTGAAAAAGAGGCATAGAGGCCGAGCAAGCTTCTCAGGCGGTTGCACATGCAAAAGTCGAACACCAAATGAAGTACGTCAGTCCAGTAGGTGTTCTGCAGGAAGATCGTTTTGATCGGTCCTCAATTACAACTTCCCAACGAACTGCGCGAAGAAATAGACCACGATCACGGCGAAGAGCAGGCTATCGACGCGGTCGAGGATGCCGCCGTGGCCGGGGATGATCTGGCCGCTGTCTTTGACGTGGGTCTGACGTTTGATGAGGGATTCGGCCAGGTCTCCCAGGGTGGCGGCGATGCCGATGAGGAGGCCAAGCAGGAGGGCGAGGTACCAGGGGATGTGGAGGGGGAGCATGGCAAAGAGGATGGCGGCGGCGATGGAGAAGATCAGGCCGCCGATGACGCCTTCCCAGGTTTTGCCGGGGCTGATGCCGGGAGCGAGTTTGTGGCGGCCAAAGAAGTGGCCGGCGAAGAAGGCGCCGGTATCGAAGCCCCAGACGCCCAGCAGGAGCGTCAGGAGCCACCAGAAGCCGGTGCTGATGCCTACCTGGTAGCCGCGTAGGAGAGGGAAGAGGCTCAAGGGCCAGCCCAGGTAGACAGCAATGGCCAGGGTAAGCGACCAATCGACCATGGCTCCATCGAGTTTTTTGCGGAAAAAGAGCAGGGGGAAGGTGACCAGTAAGGCTACCCCCAGGCCGATTTCTAGTAAGAGCGGGCGTTCTTGAGGCACCATGGCGGCAACCAGGAAGAGCAGGCTCAAGGCCAGGCTGATGAGTATCATTGGATGATAGCCCTCGTGGAGCATCATGTTATGGAGTTCGTAGGCTCCTAATACCGCCACGATGGTGACCCCGGCAAAGGCCCACCAGCCTCCAAACCAGACAAGGGCGAGGACAACTGGTATGCCAATGAAGGATGTGATCGTGCGCTGGCCCACTGAACGATACCATTGTCTCTCGGCCTTTTGTGCTGTGTTTGGTTGTGCTTCTTTCTGACTTACTGGTTGCACGCGGCTCCTTGCGACAGATTCATACCTTGATGATAGGTTCCTGACGGATTTGAATTGCTCATCCTATTATAACTCATGAAGCGGAGAGCCGTCCAAAACGTCGCTGTCGCTGGTAGAAGCTGTCCAATGCCGCGTGCAAATCTTCCCGTCCGAAATCAGGCCATAGGGTTGGCGTGGCGTAATACTCGCTGTAGGCTGATTGCCAAAGCAAGAAGTTACTGACACGCATTTCCCCGGCGGTACGAATGACCATTTCGGGGTCAGGTAAATCACGCGTATACAGATAGGAACTGATCAGTTCTTCGGTGATGGTTTCGGGATTGCGCCCATCGGCGATGATCTGCCGTACAGCATCCACCAGTTCGGCCCGGCCACCGTAGTTGAAGCAGACGTTGAGGCCGATGCGGGTGTTGTTGCGCGTCAGGTTGACCGAATCTTGCACGGCCTTTTGAATGTCAGGAGAGAGGTCCTGCAAGCGGCCCAGGTGGCGCAGGCGGACTCCTTCACGATGCAGTTTCTCGATATCGGTGCGGATGGTCTCCCAGAAGAGACGCATCAGCCCTTCCACTTCGGTGCGTGGCCGCCCCCAGTTCTCGGTTGAGAAGGCGTATACGCTGAGCATCTCTATACGTTCGTCAACGGCGCATTCGAGTACGCGTCTAAGCGCATTGACCCCTGCCTTATGCCCGGCGAGGCGCGGTAGGTGGCGCTTGTTGGCCCAGCGCCCATTCCCATCCATAATGATGGCGAGGTGACGGACGCCTGGCGTTTGTTCGGATACGGGTTCGGGTTGTTCTACGGTAACGGATTGCGACTGTGTAGTCCTATTTCCCTTTGAAGAAGAGAAATAGTTTTGAAGCCTGGTCAAAGTTAGACCTCCAGAATCTCCAGTTCCTTTGATTTCCCGACCTTGTCCATCTCATCGATGAAGCGGTCGGTGAGCTTTTGTAACCGTTCGGCGTTACGTTTCAGCTCATCCTCGGAAATCTCTTTCTTTTTCTCACGATCACGTAACTTATCGTGGGCATCACGGCGAATGTTGCGAATGGCAACCTTGTGCTCATCTAATTTCTTGTGGAGGGTCTTGACCATATCACGACGACGCTCTTCGTTGAGCGGGGGTATTGCCAGGCGAATGACCTGCCCATCATTGTTGGGATTGATGCCGAGATCAGATTTCTGGATAGCCTTTTCGATATCAACCAGTAATTTACGGTCCCAGGGTTGAATGATCAACAGGCGTGCCTCCGCAACGGAAATAGACGCGACCTGGTTAATCGGCGTAGGCGTGCCATAATAATCCACGGTAATACGTTCGACCAATGATGCATTGGCCCGGCCAGTGCGGATCGAGGTGATGTCGTGTTTCAAGATCTCGACTGCTTTTTGCATACGTCGCTCGGCATCCCCGAATATATCGTCTGTCATAGCAATGCTCCCTTCGTATCGGCGCAATGAAGCGCGCCCCTGTTTCTGCATTTGAAGGCCCTATCAAAACAACGGCAAGGCCCCCAATTTGGCTTCAACGACTGACACTCCACTCCGAGTCTTCCATATCATGGACCAGCGTTCCTCGCTTTTTGCCGCGCATGATGGCTTCCAGGGCGCCTGTCTCATTGAGGTCGAAGACGACAATGGGCAGGTGGTTGTCCTTGCACAGGGAAAGCGCGGTGCTATCCATGACTTTCAGACCCATCGTGAGTGCTCGCATATAGCTCAATTCATCGAACTTCCGGGCATTTGCATTACGCATGGGATCATCATCGTAGACACCATCCACTTTGGTTGCTTTCAACAAGATTTGAGCATTGAGTTCAACAGCGCGCAGTGCCGCCGCGGTATCGGTGGTGAAAAATGGGTTGCCGCTGCCTGCCGCGAGGATGACGACGCGCCCCTTTTCGAGGTGGCGCACGGCCCGGCGGCGGATGAACGGTTCGGCCACGGGAGGCATCTCGATAGCGGTCTGCACACGTGTGACCATGCCCAATTTTTCCATAGCATCCTGCATTGTCAGCGCATTCATGACGGTGGCAAGCATGCCTACGTAGTCGGCGGTGGCGCGATCAATGCCTGTGGCGGCGGCATCGGCGCCGCGCCAGATATTGCCACCACCAATCACGATGGCCATTTGCACACCGAGATCCTGGACGCTTTTGATTTCAGCGGCGATACGCCGCAGTGACTCCGCATCGATGCCAAAGCCTTTGCGGGGGCAGAGCGCTTCGCCGCTCAATTTGAGCAGAACGCGTTGATACACGATGGATGAGGTGGATGAAGTCTCTGAAGACATGTTCTGTGATACTCCCATGCGAGAAAAGTTAGTGTGGGAACAGGCCACGCGGTGTGGATGTCCCTACACTTATTATTCGCCCAGCGCAAAGCGGCTGAAGCGACGCAGTACTATATTCTCACCGGTCTCGGCGATGACCTTTTTCACCAGGTCGCCGATAATCACTGTCTCGTCCTTCACCCAGGGCTGCATCATCAATACCTGCCCACTCAGTTCCTTTTTGAGCTTGTTGTTGAGGACTTCTTCGCGCCTCTCCTGCGGAACCCGCGCCATCGAGGGATCTTCCAGAATAGTTTTGCGCGCCTGTTCAACAACATCGGCAGGCACATCCTCGAAGTTAACGTACTTAGGGGCAACACCGGCGATTTGTAACGCGAGGTCGTTCGCCAGGTGGCGGAAGGCCTCGCTGCGAGCCACAAAGTCGGTGCTGCAATTGAGTTCCAGCAACACGCCCACTCTGTGGTTATGATGCACGTACGAGAAGACGCCACCTTCTTTGGTTTCGCGGTCCGCTGCCATCATTTTCTCGGCCTTGTGGCCGCTCCTCTTCTCAAGATACTTGACGGCATCATCCCAGCTACTCGCACCGGCTAAGGCATTTTTACAATCGGCGAAGGTTGCGCCCGTCTCTTCACGCAACTTCTTGACATCTGCGGCAGTGTAATCCATGATCTGCTCACTCCTCAATCTCATTTATGATGATACTCAGGTGGGGATGCAAAGCACAATCGCTTCCGACCACTATTTATTGCACCTGAGTGCTTGACAAAATCGGTTTCGTTAGTTCTTGTCTACAAGACGAAGCGGGAGATTGGGAACGAATTCCCTATCTCCCGCCTTCTCAGTTGTTTGTTGCCCCAACGAATCGGGAGGGGGGCAAATTGCCGACCCTACGCTATAATGACGCCTCTTCCGCTATCAGTTCAGATTGGGCAGGAACCGCTGGCTCAGGCGAGGCGGGTGATTCCAGACCGTAATCCGCTGTATCTGTCGAGAGGTTGAAGCCAGCGGCCACCTCAGCAGGGGAAGTTTCTTCTGTTGGAGCTTCTGCTTCTGCGGGTTCTTTATCTTTCTGCTGGGCCTCCAACTCGCGGCGACCCTCGACGACGGCGTCGGCAATCTTGGAACTCAAGAGGCGTACCGCGCGAATGGCGTCATCGTTGGCCGGGATGGGATAATCCATCTCATCGGGATCGCAGTTGGTATCGGCCAGCGCGATGATGGGAATTTCGAGGCGGCGTGCCTCCAGGACGGCGGTGCGTTCTTTGCGGGTATCAATGATGAATATCGCGCTCGGTAAGCGGCGCATGTCTTTGATGCCGCCGAGGATGCGCTCCAGTCGGGCCATGTCGTCCTGCAACTTCTGCACTTCTTTTTTGGGCAGGCGCTCAAAATCGCCACGATCACGGCGCGCTTCCAGGTCGCGCAGGTAGCGAATACGGGACTGGATGGTCTGGAAGTTGGTGAGCATGCCACCGAGCCAGCGCTGGTTGACGTAGTACATGCCGCAGCGTTTGGCTTCTTCGGCGACGGCCTCCTGGGCCTGTTTCTTAGTGCCGACGAACAGAATGGTTTCACCCCTGGCCGCAAGCTGCTCTACAAACTTGTATGCCTCGTTCAGGCGCGTGACGGTCTGCTGGAGATCGATGATGTGAATGCCGTTGCGGTCCATGAAGATGAACGGCGCCATTTTGGGGTTCCAGCGACGGGTCTGATGCCCGAAGTGGACTCCAGCTTCGAGAAGCTGCTTCATTGAGATAATGTTTGCCAATAAATGGATCCTCCCTTTTGATCCTCCGCTCCTTTCTCACCGGCAAATGGGTTCCTGACAGGCTATGGGTGAAGTCTAGCATTGTTTCGCGCTGTGTCTTCACGTGACCCCTACCACAGTATCTCCAAATAGTTTGAGGTGTACCAGGGTGTTCGCCGTTCAAAGAGCGTGTGTATTTCATGTGTGTTTTCATGATTGCGGGTAGTCTCCCGCTAAGGTGGAATTATAGCATAGTGGGGGGGAAGATTCAAGGAAAATCATGAATGTTGTTTTGAAGATAACCCACCCCTTTGCGGTTGCATAGGGGTGGGTTATTCATTTATCGCTTGTTATTGATGTACATGGTTGTGATGGGTACTACAGCAGGTACTTTGTGATCGCGCAACAGCGAATTGAAGGCGGCTACGTCGGTGTCGAGTACTTCCTGCAGGCGTTGTAGCTGGACATCGATGCGGTTGCTGAGGTCATCGAAGACTTCGTAGGCCTGCCTGGTGGGGGCGGCCTGGGCGCCAGCGAAGACAGCGGCCAGCCCGGCCAGTTTGCCGTTGAGTTTGGCGGGGTGATTGAGCGTGTCCTGGCGGGTCTTCGCCTTTGATTGGATAAGCTCATCTTCGATGGCTTTTAGCTTCTCCTTCGCGGATTTACCGATGCGGGTGAGTTCCTCGCTAATGGGCAGATCTTGCGTGCGTTTCTGCCAATCATCGATTTGCTGGCGCACGTTTCTGAGCGTGTTGATGGCGTCGTGGGTTTCGGAGAGCTTATCGCGAATCTTGAGGTGCAGGGCTAACTGGGCATCCAGGTCCTCCTGTGTGGCAGAGACGCGCGGGTCTTTCTGCACTTCAAATGTTTCAACCAGGGACTGATCGGCGGCAGTCAGGGAGACCTGGTATACGCCGGGGGATACCCTGGGGCCTGACATTACGCCTTCTGAGGCGACGTATCCCTCTACCTTGCTGGGATCGGGATAGCGCATATTCCAGACGAAGCGGTACATGCCCGCCTCTTTCAGCACCCTGGGTTCCTTTTTCTCCTCTTCCTCTTCCTCGTCGGTGGGATCGACGCTATGTTCGGGGGCCTGCTTGCGCTCGGCTTCGCTGGTGAATGATTTGATTTCATTGCCCTGCGCATCGAGGAAGGAGAGTTTCACCTCGCCTTCCGGCTTCTGTGCCAGGTAATAGTAGACAATGAGACCCGGAGGTGGGTTCTGCCCGGCATTCAGGGGGCGCTCCACCGCTACGTTTCCCGGGCGCTCCTCGCGGCGCGCAACAATCGTCGTATTGTCTACATCGCGATAAAAGTTCCCGGAAAGCGCGGCGCGAGAGTAACCATAGCTGACCATGAAACGAACAGTGGTACGCGGCTTGAACAGATAGAGCGGCAGCTGCTTTATCTCCTCGCTGGCCTGCCGCAGAGGGGTGATATCATCCAGAATCCAGAATGAGCGGCCATGGGTGGCCAGGACAAGGTCGGTATCCTTGATGACCAGGTCGTGAATGGGTACGGCGGGAAGATTGAGCTGGAGTGATTGCCAGTGCGCGCCATCGTCAAACGAGACGTGGATACCGGTTTCGGTTCCGGCGAAGAGCAATCCACGGCGCGTGGGGTCCTCGCGGATGGCGCGCGTAAAGTCGTTGCCGGCGATGCCGGTGTTGATCTTCGTCCAGGTTGCGCCGTAGTCGTGGGTCTTGAAGAGATAGGGCGAGAAGTCATCCCACTTGTAGCGGTTGGCGGCGAGATAGGCGGTCGCCGGATCGTGCGGCGAAGGCTCGATGATGCTGATTAACGACCACTCCGGCAGTTCGGCGGGCGTGACGTTCTGCCAGGATTCGCCGTTGTCGCGCGAGATATGCACCAGACCATCATCGGAGCCAGCCCAGAACAGGCCACGAGTGAGCGGAGATTCGGCAAAGGCGAAGATTGTACAGTAGTATTCCGCGCCTGTATTATCTTTCGTGGGTGGGCCGCCGGAGGCTTCCATCCTGGAGACATCATTGCGTGTGAGGTCGGGGCTGATGATCTCCCAGCTATTTCCCTCGTCGGTCGAGCGGAAGACGTAGTTACCTGTGGTATAGAGCACATCCGGATCATGAGGCGAGAGCAGTGTGGGAGAAGTCCACTGGAAACGGTACTTCTGATCCTTCGCGCCCCAACCGGTAGCGGCCTCGGGCCAGACCGTGATGTTGCGCTCCTGGAAGGTGCGATGGTCGTAGCGGGAGAGATAGCCCTGGTAGCTTCCGGCATAGACGATATTGGGGTCATCAGGTCGAACAGCGATATAGCCGCTTTCGCCTCCACCGACCTCGTAGGTCTCCGCATTGGTAATACCCGCGACATGCGAGCGGCTCGGCACGCTGATGGTGGAATTATCCTGCTGCGCGCCATACACGCGGTATGGGAACTGGTTATCCGTCGTCACGTGGTAGAACTCGGCCGTTGGCTGGTTATAGATACTCGACCAGCTTGCGCCAGCATTGAAGGAGACGCAGGTGCCTCCATCATGGCCCGCGACCATGCGATCGGGGTTGTTTGGGTCGATCCACAGGTCGTGATGGTCGCCGTGCGGTATCTGCACTTCAAAGAAGGTACGCCCGCCATCGATGGTTTTCCAGGCCTGTACATTGAGCGCCCAGAGCGTTTCGGGGTCCTGTGGGTGCGCGATGATATGCATGTAGTACCAGGGACGAGCGCGAATATTGCGGTCTTCGCAGAGGCGTTCCCAGTGCGCGCCGCCATCATCCGAACGAAAGATGGCCCCATCTTCGGCGTCGATGATGGCCCAGACACGATCGGGTTTCGCGGGCGAAACGACGACGCCGATTTTACCGAGCATGCTCGTCGGCAACCCTGGATTGCGCGTGATTTCCGTCCAGGTATCACCGCCATCGGTTGATTTGAAGAGGCCGCACTCCTCGCCGCCGCTCACCAGGGTATAGGGTTTGCGGTGCGCTTCCCACATGGCGGCATAGAGAACGCGAGGATTGTTTGGGTCCATTGAGAGGTCAATTGCTCCGGCTTTTTCGCTGCGGAAGAGGATGCGTTCCCAGGTTTTACCGCCATCGGTTGTGCGATAGACGCCACGTTCCGGGTTTGGGCCATGCGCGTGTCCAAGCGCGGCCACATAAGCCAGGTCAGGATTTTGTGGGTGGATGCGCACTTTGGCAATATTTCTGGTATCGGCGAGACCGAGGTGCGTCCAGGTCTTGCCGGCGTCGGTTGACCTGTAGACGCCGTCGCCATGCGAGACGTTGCTGCGAATGGTCGCTTCACCCATGCCGACGTAAATCACGTTGGGATCGGACGGCGCGACGGCGAGCGCGCCAACCGAGGCGCGCTTAAAATAGCCATCGGAGACGTTTTCCCAGATGATGCCGCCATCGGTTGTTTTCCACACACCTCCGCCGGTCGAGCCAAAATAAAATACCTGCGAATGCAGCGGGTCTCCCGCTACGGCAACAACGCGCCCGCCCCGATATGGGCCGATACAGCGCCATTCGAGCGATTTCAAGAGGGCGGGATCGATTGCTGGTTGCCGGGTAGATTGGTTCTTTGAAGTACGGGGGTTCACTGATCCGTTGTCGTTTGCCATTGCACATTGTCCATTTCTAAGCGCTTGTATTGTCACATGTATGCGCTATCCCGATGACAGCGCAGTCACCAGGCCCTAGAGAGGTCTGCCAGGTGGAGCTTTGCGCCAGAGCAAACGCCGTCTGACGCTGGATTTCTCACAATAGAGTCTATCACACTTTCTCCCAGCAAGTAAGCAGACAATGGTCGATTCCAAAAATAAGAGGAAATTTCACCTGGAGAAATGCCCTGTGAAACTCATCACAAGATGAAAGTGGTTAATCAGACAGAAAAGACTTCCCTGGATATGATATGCTGAGTAAAGCGATAGTGTACTCTAATAGGAGCCTATCATCTTTTTAGTGTTTTTTAGTGAGGTAATGCTAGACCCTATGATGATGCTATCAATAGTCATAGCACACTCTGGTAAGCAAAGGAAGACGGACGATGTCGAATTGTACAGCTTGTGGAAATGAACTCCCGCCGAACGCGCGTTTCTGTGGGAATTGTGGCCACGTACAGGAAGCGACGAGTTATACTGACGCGGAAACTCGTAGAAGCGAAACTCCGCCGCCATCCTCCTGGTCGTTTTATAACAATGCTGCGCCTGGTAACACAGGCACGCCACCTCCACCTCCGCCACCTCCGCCGACAGGAAGAGATGAGCGAGAAGAGCGGAAAGATGTCCCTCCCTGGCTTCCTCTGTATGGAGGGGGTATAGGTCTTGAAAGTGGGCAAGCATATTCTCCCAACGCGCCGACGGTGGCAGGGACACCGCAAATCAGTGGCGCTCCGAGTGTATCAGGCACTCCATCGGTTCCTCCAGGGGCGCCCTCAGGAGGCTATCACATGGGACAGCCGCTCGCGCAGGGAGCCGCACCACCCCAGGCCCCATATTATCCGGAGGCGCATACCTCCTACCCACCTGGCAATCAGCCACCGCCACAGACGTATCCGCAGCAGCAGTCAACTCAATGGGGGAAGCAGGAACCCCAGGCGCATCATCCTGAACATTTTGCAAAACAGGCGGCTCCAGCGCATGCCGCGGCTACAAAGGTGGCGGGAGGCATAGCTGCCAAGTGGATTCTGGTCGCGGTAGCAGCGGTGGTCGTGATTGGAGGAGGAGGAGTCGGGCTGGCTGCATACCTGGCTAACCGAACGCCGCCGCTGCAGCCAGTTATTAACATCGCCAGCGACTACAAAGTTGGAAAGGCGCTCGCCGGGGCAAATGGCACTGTCCTGCACGTCAAGGGTTCAAAGTTTTCCAATAACTCAACGATTACATTCCTGCTGGATGGAGCACCCGCGCCGGGAAGCACTGGCGCCAAAAGCGATGCCAATGGCAACTTCCAAACAGATGTGAAGATTACCAACGGCTGGAGTCCAGGTACGCATAATTTGACGGCCAAAGATGCCAGCAACAACAGCACGCAAAACAGCGTGACGGTGATGATTGTGTCGCCGGGGCAGGCCCATACGCCTGGTCCTTTAGGAGCGCCGCCCGACGATGCTAGCTTCCACGTGAATGCAAATATAACGGGGCAGTTTGGATCGAGCGCTCCATTTACGGAAACACAGACGGTGATTATCACCGGACATCCCGATCCTATGGGGGGCAGCGTTTGCGAGAGTACAGATAACGGCCAGCCTATTATGACCCAAAGCTCCACCTTTAACACCAGTACCGCGTTCCAGGAAACGGCGGTCTATTCCTGCACCGGCACCTACAAGGCGGGGAAATTCACCTATACGCAGATGCTCACGAGCGATACCATCAAGTATTACCTGGTAAGCCCGGTGGTGAACTGCACATTGACCTCGCCGCAACCGAATATGGAACTGAGCGGCAGCTATACCGGCAACAACACGTTTAGCGGCACGCTCACGTTTCCGGCGATTTCACAAAACGCGTATCACTGCGACGCTAATGGCGCGAACTTCTTTCATCGAGCAGGGCAGGGTACCTGGACAGGGTCGGTTACGACTTCGTAGGTATGATACGGGTTTGTTGCTGATGGATAGCTGAGGGGCAAGGTCATGGATGGGGCAAGCCCATCCACTACTATACACGTTGAATCGGTCTGCGAAGCCGGAGTATAGTAGTGGATGGGCTTGCCCCATCCATGACCCTCCCCCATCCATGTAAAAAGATGCAATGCATGGAGTGCGTGTCAATTCAAATGAAAAGGGATGGTGAACCTATTTTATGTGAGGCAATCATGAAGCTATCTCGCCGGTTTGTGCAACCTGCTCGAAATTCACTCGTCGCTAAAGCGGTAGCCAGCACCTGAGACTGTTAGAAGTAAACGGGGATGTGCTGGATCAGACTCGATCTTTCGACGTAGTTGACCAATGTAGACATGGAGAAAGTGGGATTGTTTGTCATGGTCTACGCCCCAGACCTGAGTGAGTAACATCTGCGGCGTCATAATCTTGCCGCGATTTTTGATCAATACTTTCAGCAAGTCATATTCAGCCGGGGTCAGTTTGACCTCCCGCTCGTTTATGGAGACATAGCGTTTTTCCAAATCCACGTGCAGGGGTCCAATAGTCATGCTGGGATAGGTTCCTACGGGCACATATGCCGCGTGGCGCAATGCAACGCGGATGCGTGCCAGGACTTCATTGATGCCAAAGGGCTTACATATAAAATCGTCTGCCCCAAGGTCAAGTGCCTGCACTTTCTCTCGTTCTGTATCCCTTACGGAAATGACGATGATTGGGGGCAGATTTGACTGAGCCCGGATGCGACGGCAGACCTCCAACCCACTCATTCCCGGCAAACCAAGATCAAGCAGCAGGATATCCGGGCGATGCTGTTCAACGATCTCTAAAGCCTTTTCCCCACTGGTAGCCGTCAGCACAGTATAGCCGCCTACCATCAGACCGCGCTGCAAGACCCGCAAGATCTCTATCTCGTCATCAATGACGAGAACACGTGCTTTTCCCTTACTCATCACAGTTCTCCTCCATTTGCCTGCGCGGAAGCGTGAAACGAAACACTCCCCCACCGCCTTCCCGCGCTTCCACCCAGATGCGTCCCCCATGCGCCTCGACCAGCCCTCGACACACAGCTAATCCCAACCCCGAACCCCTAAACTGGTCGGCTGCCGCAGGCTCTCGATGCACGCGGTAGAATTTATCGAAGATACGTTCGCGTTCGCTGGATGAGATACCTGGACCGCGGTCAGCAATACTTATCAGTACTTGCTCCGCCTGGGCCTCAATGCTTACGTCAATAGGCGACCCATCGGGGGTGTATCGTACCGCATTTTCAAGAAGGTTGGTCATAACCTGGCCGATCTGCACATAATCCAGTTCTACCGGTGGCAACTCCTCGGGAAATTGCACATTGACCGCACGCCCTTGTAACAAGACTTCCATACGCCCTAACACATCATGCACTAACTCATCCAGGGGATACCAGACTGTTTTCGGATGTAGGGCCCCTCCTTCAATACGAGACATATCCAGAAGGTTCTCCACCAGGCGATTGAGCCGGTCAGACTCGCGTTCAATCGCCGAAGCAAAGTTATGCGCGTCTTCATCCAGTACCATCTGCAACATACTGGTAGCAGCCGTCTTGATGGTAGCAAGTGGTGTGCGTAGATCGTGGGAAACCGATGAAAGAAGGGCCGCACGTAAGGCATCGGTTTGCTGCAAGACCTTCATCTGGACACTTTCCCGCAACAATCGTGCGCGTTCAATCACGGTAACCGCTTGCTCGAGAAAGGTCGAGAAAAAGAGCGCTTCGTGAGTATCATGCCCGGCGCCCAGCATATTCGCAGAGGAGGGCCAACGCACATCATCAATCAGCAGGCGTAACACGCCAATCACCTTGTGAGCAGTTTTGAGCGGAACGAGGCGAATCGTGACTCCCACAGCCTTCTGCGTCACCACGCCAGCCGCATTATTGCTCACTGTGTTACGCTGTAAGCCGTCATGGAAATCCATCGTTTGAGCCTGCTTCATAACACGAACAGCCATCTGTTCCTCTGCAGGCGAGAGCATGACTGTGTCGCCTGGATCGCGCATAGTGTTTTGCGGAACCAGATTTCCCATAGCATCAGGCAGGAGCAAGGTGCAGTCACGTATGCCCCAGGGGGAAAACACATCGACCACAGCACGTGTGAAGATGTGGAGCTGATGCAGCAGGCCTTCTTCACGATTGGTGACACGTAACAGGTCGTAGAGGATGTGCGTTTCTCGCTCCCGGCGGTCAGCTTCTTCTGCTCGTCGTCGCAGATCTGATGCGAGTTGAGCAGTCATAATGGCCGTCACTAGAAAAACCACCAGGGCGAATATATCCTCAAACTTTGAGACTAACAAACTGTAGGCAGGAGGAACAAAAAGAAAGTCATAGAAGAAGAAAGCAGCAAATGATGCAAGCAACGCCGCATACAACCCACGTATGCTCGCAAATGCAAGAATTAGCAGTAGATAGACTAAAAAACTGTCTGGGATACGTTGGTTGAGGTGGAAGAAAGAGATGATTTCAGTCAGGAGCAGCATGCTTCCCAGTACCAGGAAGCTATCGCCAACAAATCTATACCATCGTGTCTCTTTCTTCACTTTGAGCGGCGGTAACGGCCCTGTGTAGCTCATATCTACTCCTACACGTTCAAATCGATGCCCCATCATCAATAGAACTGCTTTTCGTACGCACAGAAGATATGAGCCACGCTGTGAACGGCACACGTGCTTCAGGGCAGTCGGGATGGCTAGACTATCGGGACCGTTACCCACGTGTGAAACACACCTACTGCCCGGAAATCTTGCTTTTGTAAGCGCGCCATTGCCGTTCATCAAGCCCGATCTCTTTTTTGAGTGCGCAGAGTTCAGATGTACTTAGAAATTCTTCAGCCAGATAACAGCATCGTCCAAGATGTTCTTCCTTCACCATACGTGCCATGGGTAGAATGCGCCACCCCCGCTTCTGAATCTGGTGTAACTCGTGCAAATCACGTGATAAAAGCGCCTGGAGAGCATCAAAGGTGTCCATTCTCTTCTTCCTTGTCCTACCTCGACGATGAGGTCTTGAAAAGATTCACCATTCTTCCTCATAGCTTACCACACCAGAGCCCTGAGGGGGGCAGAATCGTTCATGTAGGTAGGATTGATTTGGGGAGAAGAGGGTTGTATCTCTCTTATGAAAGAGGGAGAGGTGTAGAGGGAATGTCTTGCGTTCGTGCGTTCTCATCCCGGTGCTTTGTTTTGGTAAGATACGCTTGAACTCGAATGCGAACATGTTCAGTCTTTTTGTACCTGCTACACCGATAGCATGCAGGCACACAATTTTCAAGTACGGTCCCGCCTCTTGGCAATGGGGTCACATGGCTCATCACCTGGAACGGTCTTGATTGACAGTAGGCACACCGCCAGTCAAAGTCTACGAGCGTCGTGAACCACTCCACAAGTGTCAGCGTGGCTTCGGCTCCCAGTATATGCGCGCGACTGCGTTCTGATTCCACTCGATCAATTTCTCTGATGATGATCCAGTAGTTCTCCTCCGTTTCAGCTAACTGGCGGATCGTTTCCACCACTTTGCGATTGCCACTACTCACCCACTGCGCCACACGAAATATGATCAGTTTATCTTCTGGTGTCATACGGTCTTGTCTTCTTTCCAAGTTTCTGTAAAGCACCTGAACCGTTGTCAATTCACGAGGTGATCTAGTAGGTCCTCTCGCAGAGTGATGACTTGCTTTGAGAAGACCTGGTAGATCACCTGTCTAACAGTATTGACTCCTCCTACACGGTTGAACGATTAGTCGTCAGCAACGGGAACACTTTCTATTGGCCTTGGGGAAACAAGATGCCCATCAGTACTCCCGTTTTGGCCGCTAGAGAATGAGCCTGTACCCGCGGGAGCCAGTACAAATTCGGGATAGGCAGCCGCTCCATGCTCGTGCAGGTCCAGACCTTCAAGTTCACCCGCCTTCGAGACACGCAGCACGCCAATCTTTTTCAAGCCAAACATCATCAGCAACGAGACCGCGAGCGTCGCGGCTACCGTTGAGAACGATCCAAGCGCCTGCAAGCTGAGCTGGGTCAAGCCACCTCCATAGAACAGGCCCGTCACTACACTACTCGTGCTTGGGCCGGTCGCGGTGGGCGCGCCATAGGCTCCCGCTGCAAACAAACCGAGCGAGAGCGTCCCCCAGATACCCGCCGCGAGATGAACAGGGACCGCACCAATCGGGTCATCAATCCGCAAGAACTCCAGCAAGTCCAGTCCCCAGATCACCACACAGCCAGCGACAAGGCCGATGAAGAAGGCACCTACCGGATCAACCCAGTAACACGGACAGGTAATGGCAACCAGTCCTCCCAGGAACCCGTTGACCGTCAGGCCCAGGTCCCACTTCTTCGAGCGAATGTAGGAGTAGAATAATGCCGCCAGACCAGCTGAACAGGCAGCTAAGGTGGTGTTGAACGACACACGCCCGATACCCGCCGTATCCAGCGCCGAAAGCGTGCTGCCAGGATTAAAGCCGTACCAACCAAACCACAGAATCAAGCCGCCAACCGCGCCGATGACCAGGTCATGGGCAGGCGGAGGACCACCGCCGTCGCGCTTGAAGATGCGGCCCAGACGCGGGCCAAGCGCAATCGCACCAGCCAGCGAGATGGCACCACCAATGCTATGCACCACCGTTGAGCCAGCAAAATCGTGGAAATTCATCAGAGCGAGCCAACCATCTGGCCCCCATGTCCAGTGTCCAATGATCGGATAAATGAAGCCGGTCACACCAATGCTATAGAAGATGTCACCCCAAAAGCCGCAGCGTCCGATCATGGCACCAGATGTGATGGTCGAAGCAGTATCGGCAAACGCGAACTGGAAGACCCAGAAGGCCAGCGTCGGAATACCAGTCGCTAGATAAGTTGGGCTTAGCCCCATTAAGAAGAAACCTTGCGTGCCGATCACGGGCGTGCCTGGCTCGAACATGAAGGCGAACCCCCAGGCCCAAAACAAGACACCGCAGATGCAGGTGTCAGCAATGCCTTCCACCAGAATATTGACAGATTCGCGCGAACGCGCGAATCCGGCTTCGAGCATAACAAACCCGACCTGCATACAGAAGACAAGAAAAGCAGCAACCAACGTCCAGACGGTGTTCACGGCGTTAATCGTCGGCATATCAACAGACGCACCTCGATTCATCGCATGGACCACGGATGGGAGGAAGACCCACATGGCGACGAGCACGAGAGCGAGACCTATCAGTTTCCCTCCCATAAAGAAGGCAACATTTCGCCTGATCAGAGGGTCGCGCATGTTTGTACGAATGCGCGTCCAGGCGATGCCAAGAAGTTTCACCATAAAGCGTTAAGCCCTTTCAGCTAAAAATGAACCAATGGAGCTAGTCAAAGCTCATCAGTGACGAGGAACAATCGCTCCCTTCATAGATGTAGTACATGTTGGTCTGGTTGCCCTGACAGTAGGACGGGGACAAGCTTCTCATCATCGATTGCAGGCGGTACATTGAGGCATCATCATTGATGTATCGGTTACTTTCTCTTGGTGAAAGTATAAAGCCTTCATCTTCTTTCACGATAGAGGCAATGTATCACAAATTCCGTTACGCAATCTGTGCAAAATGCACAAATACCGTCAATTTCCTGACTAAATATTGATGGTATTGCCCGTATCATTGAGGTTATTTTGATGCATGAAAACCATATCTTTAGGGTTTATTGATCTTCGGTCTTTTTGGATTGGACAGTTTGCACAATAGCGCCTTTGGGGTAAAAGTGACGGAGACCCCATTTTACGTGAGTGAATACGAGTGATACCAATAAATAGAGCCAGTATGTTATAATCTTTTCGTGATTGTTTAGTTACCTGCAATCCAGATAGACTGGTTCATTCTATGGCCTCGCGTCAACTTGTACGCGCAGATTATCCGCTGCGCTGCCATAAACAAGTCCGTTCTGCATTACCGGCGCGAATGAAAGCGCTGATTTTCATGCTCTGTTTGCTCGCGTTCGTAGTAGCGGGTTGCGCCCAATCGCTTGAGGGATCGACGGGGCATAGCACTGTTCCGACAGCGAAGCAAAAGGATGGCGCGCCGATTACCTACGTGGCAATCGGTGCGTCCGAGACGTTTGGTATTGGTACAGAGGCTCCCTATAGCGAGAACTGGCCCACCGATCTTGTTGCTTTGCTTGGCGCCGGGCATATTCACCTGATCAACCTGGGGATTCCATCGATTCTCATTCATGACGCGCTGAGCCTGGAATTACCCGTGGCGGTTGATGCTCATCCCGATCTTGTCACCATCTGGTTGGGGATCAACGACATCGCCAATAACGTGCCGGTCAACAACTACGCACGCGATCTTGACACGCTATTGAGTCGTCTACAGGCGAGTTCACCGCATGCGCGAATCGCTATCGCGAACATACCAGACCTGACGCTCCTCCCCTATTTCGCGACGTTCTACCAGCAGATGCTGCGCCAACAAGTCCAGGAATACAATATGGCGATTGCCAATATTGTGCAGCGGCATCATATGATCCTGGTTGATCTTACACAGCAAGGGTACAACCTGCAAAATCATCCTGAATACATTAGCGATGATGGGCTGCACCTGACCGATACTGGTTATCAGCAACTGGCGAAGTTATTTTATGATGCGTTGAAAATGACATGACACAACTATTCGGCATTCCACTTGATACATTGACGATCATCCTGGTAATCGCTTCGGCGATTATCGTGGTCGGGGTGTTATTACTGGCTATTTTCAATGTCATTTTTTTCAAGATCGGTGTGCGCAATATTCCACGACGCCGCACGCAAATGCTGTTGATTATCTTTGCGCTCATGCTTTCCACCACGCTGCTGACCAGTGTGCTGGCGACGGGGGATGTGATTACCTCGGCGGCGCAGAGTGTGGCTGTCTACAACCTGGGCGGTGTGGACGAGACGATTACGGGTGGGGGCAGCGGCCCGTTGGGAAGTTTCGATGATCGTGTTTACTTCCAGGTTCATGCCGCCGCTAAAAATGATGCTAATATCGCAGCCGTCGGGGCGGCGCTGGTCGAACATGACTTGCTGCTGGCGGATGAGACCTCGCGCCAGGTGCGCTCGAAGGTGACAGCGCTTGCCATAATTCCTGGCAGCGAGCAGGGCTTTGGAGGCATGCAGGATGACAGCGGGAAAGGCCATCATACCATTGCTGAACTTCAGCTTGACCAGGTGTTCTTGAATCACACGACTGCCATGCTACTTAACGCGCACGCGGGAGATACGCTCTACCTGTATTCAAAACGCTGGCCCGGCAGACGGTTTGTGCTGTCTGTACGCGCTATTGTCGTCGATGGCGGGCTGGTTGGCTCGACGCCTTATATCCTGGCCCAGAACAAAACCTTCCTGCAATTCGAAGGGTATCGCGATGCTATCTCTGAAGTGTTTATCTCGCTGCACAACACTATCGATACGAACGGCGTTGACATTTCGGAGAAGACGGAAGACGCCATCCGGCCCTATATTCCTCATGGCGCGTCCATCCACGAGGTACAAGAGCAGGGGGTGCATGCATCGCAGCAGGCGGATGACATTTTTTCGCGCATCTTTTCGCTGTTCGCGCTGTTCGCGCTGGCAATCGGCCTGCTGCTCATTTTCCTGATCTTCGTGCTGTTAGCGGCGGAACGACGCGCCGAAATGGGCATGGCGCGGGCAATCGGCGTGCAGAGACGGCATCTTATATTGATGTATCTCTTCGAGGGGACGGTGTACGATCTGCTCTCCTCGTTCGTTGGGCTGCTCATGGGCGTAGGCGTCGGGACGTTATTGGTGCTGTTTCTGGGACCCATCCTGGAGCGTTTTAACTTTCCACTCAAACTCGTTTTTCAGCCGCGCAGCCTGATCATCGCCTACTGCCTGGGCGTGATCTTTACCTTCTTTTCAGTGGGCGTTTCCGCCTGGCTTGTCAGTCGCATGACTGTGGTAGACGCGCTGCGCAACCTGCCAGAGTCCGAGCGGCCCACTCTGTCGCTGCTTGATCTGCTGGTGCGCCTGTTCAGCTTAGTGCGGCGTGCTGTGGCAGCGCACAACATACGGCGCCTACTCTTCGAGCAGCTGCCCGATACCATCATCGGATTCATTGCCACTCTCTCGCGGCTCGGAATTCTACCATTGGCAGCCGGTTACGGGTTGGTGCGCTTCGGAATTACCAAAGCGTTGATTGCGCCTTTCTCGCTCGGCCTGTCATTGATCGTGATCGGCGCAGCGTTACTGCTGAAGGCAGGAGTGGAATGGGCACTGGTAAAGTTGGGCAGGCCGCGTTGGAGGCAGGGAGTGCGGCGCATATTCGCGGCGGTGGTGGGACTGTCGATCATGGCGTACTGGGCGCTGCCATTCGACGTACTGGCGCGCCTGGGCCTGCCGCGTTTCCAGGGAGGGATCGAGGTTTTCTTTATCGCGGGGACGATGATGGTGCTGGGAGCAGCGTGGGCGTTGGTGGCAAACGCGGAATTGCTACTCAAGCCGCTCATCGCGCTCTTCGCGAGACTGCCGGGATTACAGTTCATGACACGCCTGGCCTCGGCCTATCCCCTGCATCATCGTTTCCGCACCGGTCTCAGCATCGTGATGTTCAGCCTGGTAATTTTCGCCATGACCGTGATGGCGGTGATTACCAATGCCATGCAGAACAACTATACCGATATCAACTTTCAGACAGGTGGATACGATATCCAGGCGGTGGCCTATTTCAAGGGTATTCCCGATATACGCTCGGCGCTGCAACAACACGGCATCGATCCCAACGCCTTTTCAGCGATTGGCACACAAACGTCAACGGCGGTCGGTGTTATCCAGACGGACGCGCAATCTCCGGCGTGGCATATTTATCCCGCGCAGGTGGTAAGCGGCGGGTTCTTACAGGGCTATGGGCTGCACCTGACGGCGCGCGCGAATGGGTTTGATAGCGATAGCGCGGTCTGGCAGGCGCTGCAATCGCATCCCAATTACGCACTGATCGATAATACCGCGCTGCCGTACCGCCCCAATGGCCTGCCGCCGGTTTTTGACCCGAGTGTGCCCTCGGCCAGTAACGCGGGCGTTCCCAACTCTCCACCCGGCTACGATCCGTACTTTACCTATTCCGTGAGCGGCATCTACCAGGGTGATACGACGTTTGCGCCTCAGCCGGTATGGGTGGCCGGTTTCCGGCAGGTGACAGGATTTCAGGAGTTATCTGCTCTAAAATTGACGATCATTGGTGTGGTGGATAACAGCGATAGCTCGCATTTCGGCCTGTATATCTCACGCGCAGCCTATCACAACTTCCAGATTGATCCGACTACCCCTGAGGCAGAGACGTACTACTTTAAGGTGGCTCCCGGCCAGGATAAACGCGCGCTGGCCCTGGCGCTCGGCTCGGCGTTTCTCGATAACGGGCTGGAATCGACGGTGCTGGAAGATGCGATCTGGAGTGTGCGCGGGCCGCGTATCCTGCTCAGCAATGTACTGCTGGGTGTGGTTGGCTTGACGCTGCTGTTGGGTATCGCGGCGCTTGCCATCACCGGTACGCGCGCGGTGGTTGAACGCCGCCAGCAGATAGGAATGCTGCGCGCGCTGGGATGTCGCCGCCGCTTGATTCAGGGAGCGTTCCTCAGTGAGTCATTTTTCGTGGGGTGCACCGGGAGTGTGCTGGGAGTGATCCTCGGGCTGATCCTCTCGAACAACATTTTCGCGGTGGATTTCTTCGAGCAATTTCATACGGGCCTGATCTTTTCCGTGCCGTGGAATGAGTTGGAGTTGATTGTGGGAGTTGCGCTGCTGGCCTCGCTGCTGGCCGCGTTGCTTCCGGCGTGGCAGGCGGGGAGGGTGACGCCCTCGGAGGCGCTGCGGGTGTAGATTTATGCACAGGGCACGATAAATCGTGCCCCTACGCAAGATAGCGAAAATAGGGTATACTCCTCCCAGGGCGGGGACAAGCCCACGCCCGTACCCTATACGATTGGCCATCTCGTTCGTGTAGGGGACGGGCGACCCGTGCGGTCACCCAATACGCATCAACCTAAGTTGGGAAACCAGGCACAGGGCCGGATGATCCGTAGGGGCGAGGGAGGACGATGAGGGGTTGGGAGGGCCTTTATGGTCGCCCGCGGGGTGGGGGGCGATCGTGTTCCTCCAAGATTGGAGCCAGGGAACAGGACGCGGGCGACCATAAAGGCCCTCACCACCCCACGTCCACCACTCTCGCCCCTACGGATGTTGATGGGCTTGTTGGTAGGTTGATGCCTAGTGGGCTCACCCTGGAAGCAGGGGGCGGCCAATTTCGGCCATCCTTCGCTTGACGTCTATGGGGCACAATAAATCGGGCCCCTACGCAAGATAGCGAAAATAGGGTATACTCTCTCATAAGGTAGACGAAGAATTGCGATGTAGTGGGGCGGAGGTAGTTGGAAGATGCAGCGAAGAGCGCGTTTTCATAGGATACGATTGGTGGCCTATGAGCTTATTGATTTACCCCTGCTAAGTCTG
>WNGP01001052.1_pt1 | contig 22239 bp, 18 predicted proteins | sample 5407671 | NCBI WGS metagenome assembly WNGP01 (sample SAMN13153381, study PRJNA577476) | soil metagenome | isolation source: 40 cm soil or saprolite under Garry oak tree replicate 2 | place: USA:California | collected 2016-06-15
GCGGCGAGGACGGTTGCGTAGCTGGGGGCCAGCGCCAAAGCGAGTAGGCCAGCCAGGCTGATACCCATGCCCACAGCGAGGGAATAGGGTTGAGGGCGGCGGTCGGTATAGAGACCGACGAGCGGCTGGAGGATGGAGGCGGTCAATTGCAACGTGAGGGCGATCAAGCCCACCTGGCCGAAATCGAGATGGAAGGAGTTCTTGAGGAGCGGATAGATCGCGGGGATCAGTGATTGCAGCGTGTCGTTCAGGAGGTGGCAGAAGCTGATGGTGAGAAGAATTTTGAAGACGGTCTTCTCGCCAGTGTCCCCCGGAGCGGCTGCCCGAATTGCAGTCAAGTTTGTGTCGCTAGCCATCTAGAGCCGGAGTCCCTGAAGCAGTGGCGAAGGGCCGCATAGTTTTTATCTGGCTGCCGAGGTCAGGCGGCGCGAGACGTAGTCGGCGACGTAGGCGTCGAAAAGATCGTTGAGGCGTTCGCAGACCGGACCGGGAGTGGGGATTTTGGTGCCGGCAATTTCGCCGACGCTGATGAGATTGCGGTTTGTGGAGGAGATAAAGACTTCGTCGGCGGAGTAGAGGTCTTCGGGACGAAGCGCCTGCTCCAGGACGGAAACGCCGGCTTCCGGTGCAATTTCCATGAGGATGCCGCGGGTGACGCCTTCGAGGCAGCCGGAGTTGAGCGGGGGCGTGAGCACCTTGCTGTCTTTGACGGCGAAGATGTTTGCGGACGTGCATTCGGCAACTTCGCCGCGCTCGTTGAGCACGACGACTTCGTCGAAACCTTCCTTCGCTGCTTCCGCAACGGCCCAGACATTGTTGAGCCAGGAAATGCTCTTAACGCCGGCCAGAGGAGACGCGGCGTGGCGGCTGTTTTCGCGGAGGGCGAGGCGCACGGTTTCGCGATGTTCGGGGAGGCCGGCGGTGTAAATGATGAGGTCGACCTGTGATTGCTTTTCGTCGCTCTGCCAGTAGCCGACGGTGTTGTAGACGAAATAGATGCGCGCGCAACCTTCGGTTACTTTGTTGGCGCGAATGACTTCGTGGAGATGGACGCGCACTTTGGCCGCGCTGTAGGGCATGGGGAGGCGGGTGAGGTTGGCGTCTTTTTCCAGGCGGCGCCAGTGGCGCTCGTAGGCGAAGGCTTCGCCGCGGGAGATGCGCAGCGTCGTGAAGATGCCCCAGCCGCAGATTAGACCGGCCTGTCCGGGAGAAAGGCGAACTTTCTCGATGGGCAGCAGGCTGTCGTTGTGAAAGACGTTCGAGTGAATCACCTAAGCCTCACGAAAAGAGTTCGAAACTGCCTTCTATTGTATCCGAAAACCATATTTTGAACCGGGGAGGAGAGAAGCCGCCGCCGCTCAACCACAGGGAAAATAACGAGGGCGCCCGCAGCCCGCCCTCGTCGGAAAGTTCTTCTTGATTGCTAGAAGCGCAGCTTCAAAGCAAGTTGTAGCTGGCGGGAAGATCCGGCATCCGCCGTCGGGAAGCGTGTGGCCGTAATCGCCCCGAACGAAGAACTGATGATCTTGGGTCCCGTGGGGCTTGGGTTTGTTACGTAGATGAGGGAACTGCTAGTGAATCCGGTGAACGGGCCGGGCTGGGCAAAATTCGGATGGTTGAGGACATCAAAGGCGTCGACACGAAATTGCAGGTTGAATCGCTCTGTAAGCTTCGTGTTCTTCACAACGGCAAAATCCACATCGGTAAATCCAGGACCTGTGAAAGCATTGCGTCCGAGATTGCCGAATCCGGTCTGCGCGTTATCCGCAACCGGGAAAGCCGCCGCAGCACTGGAGAGATCGAACCAGTGCGCCGGATCACCCGTCACCACGAGAGGCGCAAAAATGGCCGGACGCACGGTGTTTCCCACACCGTTGAGCGTGGCCGTAGCGAGGACGATGTTAAAGGGATTGCCGGTTTGCGTTGTGACGATGGAGGCGACTTCCCACCCAGCTACGAGCCGGTTGCCTTTGAACGGCAGTTCATAGATGGCGTTGGCCACGAACCGATGGCGCACGTCAAAATCCGAACTTCCGCGTTCGCCGGGAACATTGGTGCTGTCCTGCATGACCACGGCTTCCGCATTGCGGGAGTTGTCGTCAATCGAATGGGAGTACGTGTAAGAGGCGTTGAACTGCAAGCCGTGTGAAAAGCGCCGATTGGCCGTGACCCAGAGAGCGTGGTAGATGGAATTGCTCGAGGAGTCGCGCTGGGTGATGATCGGCCCGAGGCCCGTGAGGGGAAGAATCGAGCCTTGCAGCACTTTGAAGGGCCTGGTGAGGGCGTTGCCGGGAACGGTAGGCTGATTCATATTCCGATCGATCTCCAGATGGGTTCCCTTGACCCCGAAATAGCCGACCATGATTCCCGTATCTTTCGTGATCTGATGCTGGACGTTCAGATTCCACGACTGCATGTTGGCGTTGCGGAAATCATGGTTAACGGTTAGTGGCGTAATGCTGGAGGGAGTTCCGCTGAAGAGCGGACCGAGAGTCGAGACCGGCGCGGGAGCCGCCGCCGGAAAATTGGCGCTGATGGGAAACGCGAATGGAGGATTGGAGGCCAATGCGGTAATCAGGCCGGTGATGGGCTGATCCACTTGATAGCCGTAGCCGCCTCGTATGATGGTCTTGCCGTTATGAAAAGTGTCCCAGGCGAAGCCCACCCGGGGCTGAAAGTTTCTTGAGTTCTGGTTGTAAATATTGTCGAGGCCGGCGCCGACGCGTAGCAGGGAATCGGTCGCCGGGTCAAACACCACGAATCGGTTCATGGCTTCGCCGGGGGTCATGTTCCAGGCATAGCGAAGCCCGAGTTCCAGGGTCACGGAAGGCATTACCTTGTAGCTGTCCTGGGCGAAGAAATCCAGGGCATTGGCGGTGATGCGGCTCGCTACATTTCCGATTGTGCGCGCAGCGGAGTCCACATTGCCATTGATGAAGTTGGTCGTATTGTTAAAGATCAATTGTCCCGGATCGTTGTTAAAATTATTGTTCCGGAAGTCACGGAATTCGCCCCCGAACTTAAAGGAGTGGCGGCCGCGAATGTAATTCAAAGTGTCGCCGAGTACGGCGGTCAGATCGCCACGGCCTTGCGGGAAGTTCCGCTCGGCGCCGAAAACAAGCCCCAAATCCAGGATTCGGATCACGGGAACGAACTGCATATTGGGACCCAGCGCACCCCCAAGATTGATGCTGGCCGGAGACGTCGGATTGTTAGGGCTGAAGAGAATGTGAATGCGGTTCACACCCAAGCGAACCTCGTTCACCAAGGTAGAAGAGAAAACGTGAGTCTCGCCGAGGGTGAAAACCTGGCGGTGGCCCTGTCGGGTGTCCCCGAACCCCGGAATGTTGGCGCCCTGCGTAGGCTCCTGGCGAAGATCGTTTTGATTGGCGTAATAGCCATGGATGCGATCCGAATTGCCGATGTTGTGGCTGATATCAGCGGTACCCTGATCAATGTTGACAGGAGCCGTAGCCGAGCCGAAGAAAGCTGGCGACGCACCGATCACGCCGTTGGCGGCCGGAATGAGGGTGAGGAGGCCCTGCGCAGCAGCGCTGCCGGAAGTCTGAATCTGGGTACGTTGCGCGTCCGAGAGAACCTGGTTGGCAGTGCTGAGCCCCTGGCGGTGACGGAGGCCTTCATAACTCAGGAAAAAATAGGTCTTACCGCGTTTGATCGGTCCGCCGAAATCGCCACCAAACTGATTGCGCTTCAGAAGCGACTGCGGATTTGGCGCGCCGGTTGACGTAAACTGCGGATTGAAGAAATTGCGCGCGTCGAACCAGTTATTCCGCAGATAGTCGTAAGCCTCACCGTGAAACTGTTCCGTGCCCGAACGTGTGGCGATGTTTACGATGGATCCGGAATTCCGTCCGTATTCGGCGCTATAGGTGGAGTTGTCGATCTTGAATTCAGAAATCGTGTTGATTGCGGGCTGAAAGGTCACCTGATTCTGTACCATGTCATTCAGGTTGATGCCATTGATCATGAAATTGATGGCGTCTTCGCGGCCGCCGGCGGTGTTAAATGCGAAAGATCCTTGACCGCGAAGCGGCGCCGTGAGGAACCCGTTGGATGGTGGAGTCACCGTGCCGGGAACGAGTAGGGCCAAATCAACGAAGTGCCGGCCGTTCAAGGGGATTTCCTGAACCACGTTTTGATTGATCACCTGGCCCACGCTCATGGTCGTCGACTCAATGACCGCCTGCGTACCTTCCACAATGACAATCGCATCTGAGGTAGAGATTCTTAAGCCGAAGTTCTGGACCGCGTTCTGGCTTACGTCCAGGATCACGCCATTCGCGATGGAGTGCTGGAATCCCTGCATCTGGACTTCAACACTGTAACTGCCAGGTGGCAACGCAGGTACTTCGTAATACCCTTCGGAATTGCTCGCGACGGTTCGTTCAATGCCGAGGGCAGAATTCTTCACGACTACCTTGGCGCCTGCTATTACTGCGCCGCTCTCGTCGGTTACGGTGCCCTTGATGCTTGCCGTTGTTTGCGCAAAGGCAGCACCACTCAAGCTACTCAGCGCGAAAACAAACAAACAGAGGCGTAGGAAAATTTTCCGTGTCATTGATGATCCCCTCGAAGCAACAACCATGGCTTTATTCCTCCCAAGTAAGAAGCGAGACCGGAAGAGCACAGTGAATATTCCTTGGCGCGATTTCGCGGTGCTGGCCTGGAAAAATGCACCGCGGAAGTGGCACAGTCCAATGGAACTCCTTGTAAGCAATCAGAGCTCACTCATGCGGAACGTGTGGGGTCCCTCGTTGGATGGTTCGCAATCTCGATGCCAGACGGAGAAGGGATAATTCCGCCAAGAAAGTCAGCTATGTCAATGGCTTATGAAAGTAGCGGGGTATATAAGAACGCTGGTAGCAACTTGGGGTACCAAAAACGGAAGCCACTTATTGAATCTCGTAGGTGCTTTACAAGTTGTTCAGAATAATTCTGTTAGCCGCAAATCAGCGAAACCAATCATCGCATATCCATCGAGAAGGGGCAGTCCAACAGACCCCAGTGCGTGAGGGGCTCAACTTCGCAGATGGAGAGTCCCAGTGTAGTGAGCGGACAAAGGTTATACCGGCAGGCGTGCTGGTGAAATCCGTTCTAGGCGAAAATTTCTACGGCTTGCAGCTGGCCGGGAGGAGCAGCAATTGGCCTTCGTAGATGACGTTTGCATCGTGGACGGCCGGATTCGCATGAGCGATACAGGACCAGTAGGAGGCGTGACCGAGCTGGGTTTGCGCGATCTTTGACAGCGTGTCGCCCTTGCGAACGGTAATTTTTGTCGCCGTCCGGAGAGAAGAGACTACCGCCGGCAAGTAGATTTGGGAGCCCGCCACGATGTGGTTGGCGTCAACGATGCCCGGATTGACGGCCAGGAGGTCGTGCCAGCGGAGACCTTTGCCGAGGTTCTGTTGTGCGAGTCTCCAGAGGGAGTCCCCGGGCTTTGCCGTCACGACACTTAATTTTGCTGGAGCCGCGGGAACGATGGGCGCTGCCGGCTGCGAAGGCGTTACCCGAACGGCAGGCGGAAGCGAAGGCATCACGAGCGCAGGAGCCGAAAAGAAAACCTTTGGGCGCTCGAAGGGCGAGCGCTTCACCGGTGGTTGGTAAGGAGCGAAGCGCGGCGGAGCAGGTTTGGAAAACGGCGGACGCAGCGGCGTCATCGGAGGTTTAGGTGCAGCGAGCACCGGTGCATCGGCAAAGGGAAGGTGGAACTCTGCGGACTGCTGAAGCTTCTGCGACTGCTTCTGTTTGCGGAAACGACGAGCGACGTCACCGAGGGGAGCGTCAGGGGGAAGTGACTGCGCGTCGACAGCTTCCTGGGCTTTTTCCGCCGAAGGAGGAGCCAACTGATTTTTCTTTGCCTCCACCTGAGCGCGATCTTCCGGCGTGAGGATCCGATCGCGCTTTAGATCCTGCTCGGTGTACACGTGCTTGGATTTCTTCTGCTTACTTTCCTTCTGGGCGCGTTCCTGACGAGCCGCTTCCGCGACGTCCTGAGCGGAGCATTGCGTGGCGCCAAAAACGGCGCAGGATACAAATACAATTCCGGGTAAGCACAGGTACCGGCGCGAGAGCCTTGCGGCTGTCGAGGGGCCAGTCACGAGAGGAGTTTCCAGATCAGTTCGTAGCATGTCAAACCGACCACGGGGGAACACCGCTTAAGAAGAATTATACAGAAAGAGGCCGCATTTGGGCACCGAATTTTTTGGTAGTTGCACTTAGGGCTGCTTGAGAAGAAACCCTCCGATTTTCCCTGCACCGCCTGACAGTTCTCCGTTACTTTGAAGAACTTGTTCAGCAGACCCTGCGAAACATTCTCCAGGAAGTCTGCATTCTTTCTTTATTTCATTTGAGGACTGACGGACCTCTGTTGCGTTATGATTTGCACCCGGGTGATTCCGCGCGGCGGTCAGCTGCGTTTCCGCAGTGCCTGGCACTGTGTTTACTCACACCTGGAGCCCGGCAAGGAGTACAGGAACAATGAGCAGCACGCAAGGCTTTTCACGCCGACAGTTCGTTTCTTCGGCGATCTCTACCGCCGCGGCTTCTTGCTTGCCGATCGGACGGGTTACAGATCTTGCGACTCCCAACAGTGGAACGCGTGAAATCGCTCAAGAGTCCCCAGTTGTTCTGACGACTACTCCATCTTGGCGGGACCAGGGCATTCTCAACCTCACAAAGTCGCCGTACGCCAAACTGAGGAACGTACCGGCGCATGCCGTCATGATCGAAAATGGTTTTTGGGCGCAGCGCCGCGAAGTCAACGTCAACAAGAGCATTCCTTCCATGGGCAAGTTGCTAGAAGCCAACGGGCGGATGGACAATTTCCGCCGCCTCATCGGGAAGAGCCCTGCGGCGCAGCGCGGGCCGGTGTACTCCGATTCCGATGTTTACAAGTGGATGGAGGCCGCCGGCTTTGTTTTGCAATCCGGCGAGCGTCCCGAGCTCCGCACCGCGGTGGACAAAATCGCGAAGGACGTCGTGGCCGCGCAGGAGCCGAACGGATACTTGAACACCTATTTCGTCCGCGAACATGCAGCTGAACGAATGGAGCCGAAGACCCAGGAGTGGGGCCACGAGCTTTACAACATGGGACATTTCCTGCAGGGCGCCACGGCCTACTACCGGGCTACAGGCGACCGGACTTTACTCAACGCCGGAATCCGCTTCGTAAATGACTTCCTGCTATCCGATTTCGGTCCCGGCCCGGATAAGAAACCCCTGTACTCAGGCCATCCAGAAATGGAATTGGCTTTGGTCGAGCTATATCGAATGACCGGCGACAGACGACATCGCGACCTTGCGGGCTACCTTCTCGCCGGCGACTCGCGGATTCACGTGAAGCGGCCTTGGGATGATGTCTATCATTTTTGCGGGACTCCCTTCACTTCGCGAACGCATCTCGAAGGTCACGCCGTGCGCGCCATGTACGCTTGCTGCGGCGCGGCCGACTATTACCTGGAAACCGGCGATCCCGCCTATTGGAAAACACTCGACGTTTTGTGGAAGGATCTCGTCACATCGCAAATGTACGTCACCGGTGGAGTCGGGGCACGCAGCGACGGCGAAGCTTTCGGCGATCCTTTCGAATTGCCCAACGCCCGGGCCTACGGGGAAAGTTGCGCGGCCATCGGAAACATGATGTGGAATTGGCGCATGCTCGCCGCCACGGGCGAAGCCAAATTCGCGGACGTGATCGAGCGCGCGCTCTATAACGGCATCAATTCCGGCATGTCCCTGGACGGCACACTCTACTGCTATCGCAATCCGCTGGCGTTTGATCCTTCCCATGGCGACAAAATTCGCAACGATTGGTACGACACGACCTGCTGTCCTCCGAATCTGGAACGCACCTTGGCCTCGCTGCCGGGATATTTTTACAGCACCAGTGACGACGGCATTTATCTCCACCTCTTCGACAATTCTGAACTCGACTGGCATCTCGAGAGCGGTGTCGGCTTGAAAGTCCGCCAGAGAACAAATTATCCATGGGATGGCAGCGTGGAAATTGTCCTCACGCCCGCCGAACCCGCCGAGTTCACGTTCTTCCTGCGCATCCCTGGATGGACTGACAGCGCGCAAGTCGGCGTCAATGGAAAGGCTGTCACAGGCGCCACTTCCGGCCAGTATCTTCCAATTCGCCGTCGCTGGTCCGCCGGCGACGTGATTCGCGTGCAATTTAATATGACACCCCAACTTCTCGAGGCCAACGCGCAAATCGCCGAGAACAACGGCCGCGTGGCGGTTCAGCGCGGACCACTCGTGTACTGTTTGGAACAAATCGATCAGCCGGAAGGCGTGGCTTTGAAAGGTGTGGCGTTGAGCCCGGGCCCGAAATCGGGGGCGCAATTCCTGGAAGAATTTCAGAAGGACCTGCTTGGTGGAATCATCGTGCTGCGCCATGCAGGCGCGGATTACGGAGAGGCTGCGGAGCACGGCCTCCTCTACTTCCGCTATTCGAACGAGGCTCGAAAATCCAAGCCTCTCTCTCTAACTTTCATTCCGTATTACGCCTGGGCCAACCGCACCGCGACCCCTATGCAGGTTTGGACTCCCATATCGAAGACGTGAACCTTGAGCTGCAGCATAATTCCTGAGCCGGCAAAAGGTCGGCATAAAGCGGCGCTGAGGGTTCTTCCTTTCCCAAAATCCGGTTCGATTCTGGACCGCAGCCCTCTTTCTGACAAGCCGACTAAGCGACCAAGTGGCTGTCGGATTCGAAGTGTTTTGTGCCGCCAGCTGCAAAGCGGCTTGCCATTGCGAAGCGAATAGGGTGGCATTCCTTCCGTAGCTATGCCGACCTCCCGACTATGCCGGCTATTCCGGGACCGGAATAGCCGTAGAACGTTCGCAACGCTGCTAAAGGGCAGCGGTGAGGACGTTAAGACCACTCAGGAACTGATGCGCCACGCGAACAGCAGATTGACGCTAGACGTGTACGCACAGGCTCTCACGCCCGCAAAACGTGCAGCGCACCTGAAGGTGTTTCCAGCCCGACCAAAATTTGTGAACAGATACACAAGAACCTTATCTAGAAGGGTTAGCCCGAGGTCTGGGGGTGTTGCCCTTGAGCGCGACGAGCTGTTACCCGGAAAACGAGGTTTTCGATCAACGAGCTCCGGCGAAAGCAACGAAGAATCGGGTTAGAAGGAGTCCCATTGCTGGCAACATAGCCTTGTTGCCATCGCAAACTGACTGTGGACGACAAGAACCCGTGCTGTTAATTTCAAAGGAAAACAGGATTTTGGCGAACCCAGGACCAATTCAAAGCCCAAACCGATGCGCTCGGCCACTTCTGGCGGAATGACACCGGCTGGGCACTCGCACGATATTGTTGCGATATCCGGGCCAGATTCCCGCCTGCTCAAGGGTGCGGTTTGCCGCTGAAATTGCAAGCGGGATCACGGGCACGAATTCGGTAGCACGTTTTGCGTTCAGAGATGAATGATATTGTTACGGATCGCGTAGAAGACCAGATCACTAAAGCAGTGACAATGGAGTCTTTTCATGATGTTGGCGCGATGCGTTTCGATTGTTTTGATGCTCAAATTCAGCAGAGTGGCGACTTCCTTGCTCGTTTTGCCTTCCGTAAGAAGCTGAACAATCGTAAGCGGTAAGCGCGGTACACCTTGCGGAAGGTGAATGCCGGTGCAAAGCTACCGGCATGGAACTCGCTGGCATCGAGAAGCATCGCTTTTGCAACCGAAACGAACGCGCGGAGTGGATTACCCAGTATCGCTCCAGCGGATTACGCCCGGCGCAGTTCGCCGAGCAGCACGGCCTGAAGCTGGGAACGCTGCGGAACTGGATTCAGAAAGAAGGCCCTGGGAGTTCGCTCGGCAGTGAAACTTCTGGCTTTCAAGAACTTGTTCTGCCTTCGGTAGCGGCCGCCGGCCCGTGGGTCGCTGAAGTCCAGTTACCCGACGGGGTGGTGGTGCGGCTCGGTGTAGCGGCCACGCCTTCATGGATCGCGTCGTTGCAAAAGACGGTGCGCCCGTTATGCAGAGTCTATCGATAGCGACGCGCATCTTTGTGGCTCTGGAGCCGGTCGATATGCGCCAGAACTTCAACGGGCTGTATGCGCGGGTGCAAAGGGTGCTGCAGCAGGATCCGCTTTCAGATCACTTCTTTGTGTTTACGAATCGTAGTCGTACCGTCTGGATATGCGTGGTGCGGATCACGAGACTTAAGTTGCCGGGCGATGCAGGCTGTGGTAGGATATTCCTACTAGGAGTAATTCATGGCGAGCCGACAGGCAACTCTCGAATATCTGACAACTACGAAGATCGGTGAGAAAGGACAACTCACCGTGCCAAAGCAGTTCCGCAAGGACCTGGGGTTGGGAACGGGTGCACCCTTTGCCGTATTGCGTTTGGGAGATGGCCTCGTTCTTCTGCCAGAGCAGCAGCGGTTTGAGCATCTCTGCGAACAGGTAACTTCGGCTCTCACGGGTGCTGGGCTTACGCCTGAAACAATCCTGGCAACGTTGCCTGAAGCACGAAAGCGTGTCTTTGCGCGCCATTACAAGAAGTCTGATTCTTCCACGAAGAGCTCACGCCGACATTCTCGCGGCCAACGCGAGAAGTGACCAGTCAACGACGAATTCGATTGTTCTTGGACTCGAACGTCCTCACCGGAGGCATTGTTTCTCGGTGGGGCCTCGACAAGGCCGCCTTGTCGCTGTGTGCGGCGCGACTTTGCAGACTGGCCCTGGCGGAGGTTGTTCGCGATGAGGTAGAAGAGAATCTATTGATCCACGCGGAGCGTTTGCCCTCTTTGGAAGCCGACGAGCTAATTGAACACTATCGTCGGCTCGTCAAACTGACCAATCCTGAGATGGTCCCCTACCCGGCCGAGGCGCTTGTAAGGTCAAGCCGTCACCTGATCCCGCACGCCGCGGACGTCCCCATACTTCTTTCTGCTATGGCCAGCAAGCCGGACTGGTTGTTAACGCACAACACCAAGCATTTCACCCAGGCGGTCGCAAAGCGTACTGGACTGCGGATCACGACCCCTGCGGAGTTCTTCCGAACTCTGTCCTCATTACTGCGCTAGCCAAAGAGCAAAAACCTACGACAAAATAATGCGCGAGGAGCAGGCCCGGAAGGACGCGGCCAAACTCAGGTGAGGCGGGGGTGACCCACTTTTTTGCGGACGATTCGCCCAAAAGTTTCTTGAGGTGGCTCTGCCCTCGAAGGCACTTCGTGTCGATGCAATCTTGTCGTGCTGTTGCGCATCCGTAAGAGTGGACAGATGCGGATGTGTGCGAGTGTGAGCGGCAATTTCATGACCATTCGCCTGCATGGCAAACATTTGACCGCTCGATATGTAGGATTCCAGGCCCAGCTTTTGGGTGATTATGAACTGTGTTGTCTTGAGTCCCGCTGCGTCGATGATGGGCATGCCATTGACGAAGGCAGATTCAAAGCCATCATCAAAATTGATCGACACCACTCCTTCCGCTGCGGGAGATACCGGGGTTTCCACGTTTCCCCCGGCGCACCCAATCAGGAACATGCACGACAACAAGATGCTAAAAGTTCGCATCCAAAAACTCCTGGAGCTTACTCATGCGGAATTCAACGTCCCCGATTTCCACGCGGAGGACCATCTGATCAGCGATCAACTGATTCCGAAATGCGATGGCATTGCTCGTGTCCACACTCTCCAGTGAACGCAGATTAGCTTCAATCTCCTTATCGTGCTTATGCAAAATGACCAGTTCTGTCCTCTCAATCTCCAGGGTGTCGGTGATTTGGTGCTTCAGGATTGCTGCTTGATTAACAACGTCATCAAATTGTGTCTGTTTCCAATTGACGTAAGCAGCTTCGGACTGATCAATGTGCCTGGTGATGGCGCGGCGCCCCAAGTTGTAGCTTAGATTAAATTCTCCGTAGGCTCCAAAGGACGATACGCCGCGTGCCACGGAGGATATCTGACGGTGGGCCCCGCCGTTAAGCTTAATGTCCCAACCGCTCTGCTTTTCCAGCTTGTCAGTGGCTTGTAGATTCGCGGCCTCCGCAGCCAGCTTATCCGTAATCAAAACTTTGATGGATGTATCGCTCAGCGGAGGGACATAAGGCGAAGCTATCCCCGTCAGCGCAGCAGTGCGGCTGGTATCAAGGCGCACTTTTGCTCCTTCTAAGGCGTACAGTGCCGGACGCGTCAGATTTTGCGCCTCAACCAGCTTCATGTTGTCCGCGATGAGCGCATCCAGCTTATCCGAGGCGGCCTGGATGAGGTCCAATCGATTACGCAGGATGTCCTTCTCTATGCGCGGGAGCGCGTAGATAAGATGTTGTTGTGCCTCCGTTGTGGCCTTGTACAGGTCACAATTGGTTTTCGCCGCCTTCATCACCAAACCAGATTTCATAACGTCTGACAGGCTGTCGGAGACTCCGAAGACCAATTGCGGTGGCGTGCCGGTGCTGGGCTGTATCGGTCCCAGCAAAGCCGATGGCGTGCGGAGAAGATCCCGTTGCCCGGCTGCCTGTTCCGCGACGTATTTGCAGTAGGCAATTTCCGCTTCACTTTGCGCAAAGGCGCTGACGGGGGCCAGAAGGATGGCCACTAGAAGGAAGGCTTTCATGGTTTTCTCGGTCAGATCCACAACGGCTTGCGCCTTACAAACAGCACCTTGTCCTTGGCCGCTTCCTCTTCCGTCAAGCTGAGTTGGATGAGGGAGCCACGCAACTCGGACTTGAAGAATGGAAATGGATTGTTGGTCTTTTCCTCATCCGTAAAGATTTGCTGCACGGTTCCCACGTTGCGGCAGAGGATCATACTCAGGTAGCAGCTATAGACTTCCGCTCCCTCGTGGACTTTGGCCTGATTCTCATAAGGGATGAATGCAAACCTCACGTCATGTTTGGTTGCCAGGAAATACGGGCTGTTCTGTGCTGTGGCAATAGCAGCTCGCAGTTGGGCGATTTGGGCTTCATCCGAACGGAGTTGCTCCTCGCCGGAGGTAATCTGAATAGAGAGTTGCACAATATCGCTTTTCAGTTCTGCCTCTTTCGAGAGAGCGTCAACCGTCGACCCATAATCCGGCGTCTTCTGGCGCACGTTGTCGCGAAGTAAGACCTCCGCAATCCTCCCGTCCGTATAGGTGTTCCGGGTTTCCCGCAACTCCGTCTTGGCTATGGCCGCGTCCCCCTTGGTGATAAGGCCGGCCCCTAGGTCCTTGTCAATCTTGGCTTCAATTTCCTTAACTTCATCAAGAATGCGCAGGGTGGCGGCCATATCCTCGGTCTTCTGCATGTTCAAGTTCTTCAGCTCCGAGGCGTCCACGACGTTTGCCGAACTTTGCAGGTACAACGCCGTTTGAAATTTCTGGTCAAGCAGGTCCAAACTGGCTTTTGACTTCTTCAAATCACCCAGGCTGTCACGAAGGCGGTCCCGGTCCAGCACCAGCGCGGTCAAGTTCTGTTGGCTGGTAACTAGCTTCGCCGTAAGGTCCAAAATCTTGTCATTGGTGGGAGCGACGATAAACGGAGCCACCCAAGAAGTGTTGAGAGCAAAGAAGATTTGAACAAAACCGTACGACGCGACGAACGCCAGGATAGCGTACAAGGTGAGTACCGCGGCCGCGCGATACATAGGAACGGCCAATTGATGCGCTCCCCGGAAGACTCTCGCGCTCAGGGTTTTCACCTTTGTTCTCCTTGAATTAGCGTTGTGTCTCTAGCTCCGCCCCACCCGTCCGAATCCAACGTAAGCAGGGCTGCCGGGACCATGAATAAAGTTCGTATAATCCCCCAGGTACCGTAAAGCGCCACGCGCATGGGATTTATCTTCACGGTTTGTTCCGGGTGAAAAAGGTTCACCGTCCAGATTGTCAACACTGCAATTGCGACTAGACCACTGGTCATTTTCACCAAGGCTAGGGCCGGGTTATCCATAGAAAGTAGTACAGCGATTCCCATGAGAAGACTCAGTGGACTCAAAAAGTAAGTGTAGAGAGCCATTGGCTTGTTCATGCGCACATTGGCGCGCAGATTGAAAATCGTTTTGACGAAGTCCGCGAAGCTACTGCGCTTCCACCGAAGCTGCTGACCCCAATAGCCGTTGAAGGTGTTGGGCGCGGGGGTCCAGCACTTCGCTTTTAGGTTGATGTACGTGTCATACCCGCGCAAAAGCGTCTGGTGGGTAATAAAGCGGTCTTCTCCGTAGCGTACAGGCACCCCCAGCCAATTCCGCGCTTCAATATCCGCAATGAGCTCCAGGAACAGGCTTCGGCGAATAGCGGACATACAACCGCTTACACAAGCCACGGACTTGAAGTAGGCTTCGGGAATTTTCAACAGCCGGAAGAAAACATAGTAGATATAGACCTGGAAGATGGTCAGGGCGTTGTCATCAGGATTAGAGATACCTACGGAGCCGCCAACCAAAGCCATTTTAGGGTTCGTGAAGCAGGCCATCAGTTCGCACATAGCATCCTTTGCCATGATTACGTCGGAATCGACAGTGACGATGATTTCCGACGTGGCTGTCTGTACTGCGGAGAGAATTGTCCTTCCCTTCCCTCGATTAACGTTGTTGGGCCGGGACTCGACATTCGGGAAATCCGCCACCGCCTTAGCAATCCACCTCAGACTCTCTCCGCCGTCCTTTGAGCAGTCATCCATTACGACGACGTGATATTTGTCAACGGGATAGTCGGTCCGGCAAATACTCTCAATGGTGTCGTAGATGGCTTTCCCTTCGTTGTAACAAGAGATGAGCACCGTCACCGTTGGTTTGAGCGTGTAATCTTTCTTTAAACTTACGTCCTTGGACGATAGGTAGATGATCGCGGCCAAGGACAGCTGAACGATCCAGAGCAGGATAAAAAGGTAGGGCAGCAGCGTCAGTGAATTCATGATGGATCCACAGAGTAATCAAATACAACCTGAACATTGTCACTACGCAACCCGACAGGGCCGTGAAGCTGTAAGACCATAGCCGGCAGCGTTCCCCGCCAAACCTCTCTTCCGTCAACGGTGACCTTCAGTTCCTGGCCGTCAAGATCGGCTGCCAGTATGTGCGGCTCGTCAACGCGCAGGGCTGGGGGATCGGTCTTGAGTTCCGCCCTGATGTTATTGATATAGCCGCGGTCCAGACACTCCTCGTGAGTGCGTTGGCCGGGATTGGTTTTCACGGATACGGCAATCCTTTGTGTGTCGAAGTTCCACATCACGTAGACTAAGTTGCAGATGTCCTGGGCTTTCAGCTTGATACCAAACTGGTGACGGATTTCGCCACTTCCCAAACGGGAAACTTCCCGGGAAGGGCCAAGGTAAGCAAAATTTACAATCACCTGCTGTGGAGTGTTCCGCTTAAGAGTTGCGCGCATTTCCTTCGACTGCGTCATCAAGCGATTGCCCGCAGCCTTCTCAATGCGGCCGTCCGAAACGTTCCAGTCTCTTTGTTCGGTCTTTAGCCCTTCCCCTCGCAGAAAGATATCCCCGGTGACTGCGGAGGTTAGGAGTGCAAGAATCTTGGGGGATTCGGCTGAAAGAGATTCGTCGGCGCCTTCAAGCGCGCCGTCGATGAGTCCAAAATCGGAAAGCTTAGTTCTCTCCTGGGTTTGTTGGGCCCATGGAGAGTGGCTAAGAGTTGCGGCGACCGCTGCAACCGCCAAAGTTGGGAAGATACGCGTCTGCATCATCCTCAAATCCCCCGGATCAGAACCATAACTCCTCTCGTACCCGTCGAACGTGCACCGGCTCATCAAACGAAGCCCCTTGTCCTTGGCTGCCTCTCCTCTCGTGGAAGCTAGGTTCGCAACTTTAAGCCGAACTGATGGCGAATCGAGCCGCCCCCGAGCCTTGAAGTTTCCTTGGTCGGCCCTGAGTAAGTAAAATGAACCGCGATACTCCTGCCCGTTGTACGCGAATCGTCACTCTCATTCCTTTCTGCTAACTTCATACCGACCATCGCGGGTCTCGTCGATGCGGCCATCCGAGACGTCGAACACGTCGCTCGCCCGATGGGCCAGAACCTAGCCACACCCGTGCTATCTCCGCATAGCGTTCTGCGGTAGCCTCGGCGGAGCAATCTGGCGATGAGCAGGTCTACTCTACGCCGAATGTGAAGTGGTAGACGCGGAGCCTCACTGCATCACTCTCACAGGGAGGTCGCAGCGGTGACTGCAACTTGATGGCTTCTTGGCTTGCTCATACAGGACCCCTGCCCTGTTTTGGTGCAATGAGGGTACCAAAGCCCGCAGCGGGCAGCGCTCCCCGGGGCCGGCCTCGGAATCTGAGGAATGAGGCTCGGTGCCCTTTTACTTGAATGATCCAATGCAGCGCCCGATCGCCTCTAAGTCCCAACCCTGCAGGCTATTAGGGAAGCTTAATGTAACATGGGTGGGCCCTCCAGATTCAAGGCCTTGGGGGGAATGGCTCACTTGGACAATTGGTTTTTTGCTCCGCCGCCAGTACTAGACGCAACAGACCAGTACTAGAAGCCTAGCCCATACCCTAAATGGGAAAACGGATTCCCCCGTGTCACCTGGCTCCACAGGCCAGAATACTCAGTAGTACAATTGTACTAGTACCTTACTATCGAGGAGATGATATTTTAGTCAGCGCGTGGCGAAAATTTTCCCGCGACGTTGCGTCCAGCTCCGTGCGTCGGGCAAGCGCGAACGGCATGGCGGCGCCTTCCCAGGGCACATGGTCGAACCAGCGCGCAACGCGGCCCCTCGTGGGATCCCCTGTCAGCGCGGAGAACCCAAATCCCTCCGCGGCGAGCGTGAACATGATGAAGCCGCGAAAGGCGTCAAGAACCGATAGCGCTTCGTCGTGGGCCGGGGTTCTGGTGTTTTTGTCGGGGGGATGGCGATCTTTTCGGAAGTCGAGCAGCGTAAGTTCTTTAGAATTATGGAGCGGCCTATCGGAATCGAACCGACACCTGAACCTTGGCAAGGTTCGAGTAGTTAACTCTAACGCGCTGGAACGGCGGCACTTAGCATTTTGGGGCAGGGTCTTAATTGGAAAATGATGGAAAACAAAAGCGCACAGTTCCCTCTATTGTCAAAATCGATGCTCTCGAGGCCCAGCTGGGGTATTCTCAGAGAGAGACAAGCACATCGCGCGGAGAGCTTTCAAACACTCGCTGGCGCCGGTCTAGAGAAGGCGAAAACAGATGGAGAAACTCGATCGAATCACGACTAATGCTGCCAGGATGAACGGCGAGCCCTGCATAAGGGACCTCCGTCTTGCCGTCCGCCGAGTGCTTGAAGCACTCGCCGTCTATCCTCTATCCTGACCGCGCCGAACTGAAGCGCGAATACCCAGAGCTAGAGGACGAAGATATTCGGCAAGCGCTGGCCTTCGCGGCGGCTTTGGTTGACGACAAGGTCTTGCCCATTCCCCGCGCCCGATGAGGCTGCTGCTCGATCAGGGCCTCCCGAGTTTCACAGTCCACCATCCCGTTGCCGCAGGGGCTTTCTTCAGCAGCCGGATCAGCATGGCAATTTCAGGTAAAGCGCTAGCGATAGATTTCTTTGCGATCTCCGATGCGAAGGACCAGAACTACCAGACGATCGTGTTCGATCTTGCAGATGAGCCGGTAGTCGCCCCCGCGATATTTCCAAAACTCCCCAAGCCGTGAGCCGTGCAGCGCCTCTCCAATGCTGCGTGGGTCGTCCAGCTTGGCAACCCGCGCATGAAGGAACTTCAGGATGCGCTTGCTGTGCTGCTCGTCGAGTTTGTCGAGTTGCCGGTCAACCTCGGTTGACAACTCAACGCTGTAGGCCATGACGTTTCACGACGTCCTTCAGCGGGATGGTCTGGTCTTCACCGCTACGGATGCGTTCCAGCGCGCCTTCAGCCAGATACATGTCCTCGAGATCCTCCAAGTGTTCGAGGATAGCTTCACGGACATAGTAGGTTTTGGTGCGCCCGGTGCGCCGGGCCAGCTTCTCAAGTCGTTTTTCAATGGACTGCGGCAGTCGAATAGCCAGCATAAGTGCCTCGCTATACAAGTATAGCATACCGTGAAGGTGGATCAAGGTGAGGGCGAACCTGGCGAAGGGCGGCGTGGATTAGTGGGAAGCCTTACACACAAGCGCTTATCTGTAAAACAGAACTTTCCCGGAAGGATTGAGTTGTTGCAGCAAATCAAAATCAAGAACATTGCGGGTGAGCACGGAGCAGCCATGCTTTCTAGCTGTGGCGAATAGCAAGGCATCGTTCAACACCCGGCGTCGCTGGTCGCTCCTGTATCCCTGCAGCCGGGCGAGTGTACCGGACAGCATTCCCGCTTCACGCCATATTTCAGAATCAGTTGCGAGTGTGCGATGGCTTGGCCGCCGTTCGATCACCGCAACAACCTGTTCCATGATCCCGCGTGTCTGCGCATGTGCGGGGTCAAGTAGACCGCAGGTTGCCGCTAGTTCCGCTTCTGTTACAGGCGAATGCCACGCCTCGGCCGCCCGGAGCATGGCGTCTCCCCTTCGTGGAAAACGGTTCTGGAGAATGTCGATATAAACCGTGGTGTCGTACAGCAGCTTGGTGGTCCGACTGCCGGCGGACTCGATGAAGTCGAGTTCCGATTCGGGGCGCGGTTTGAGCGGTGTTCGGTGCTTTTCGGGCTTAAGACGTCTACGGGTGCTGTGAAATTCAGAATTCAAGGTCAGCCTCGTGGTGGATGGTGCCACGGCGAGCAAGCAGCCACTCAGCGTAGTCGTCAGCGACCGCAATGTTAGCCAACGCCAGCTCGATGAGATCGGTATCAGAAACAACTCCGGTGCGCTTCTTTGCCTGCGCCACCAGGGCCTTAGGCATTCTACCCCGGACCACTTGGTTCCTTTCCCCGCGCAACAGGCCTTGCTCTTCGGCGATGACCATCACCTCACGGAGCTTACCCGGCCCGCTAATGCTCGTGCTTTTTCCTGTTCTCGAAGTTGCAGATTGAGCAACACGTTTCATACTGTTCTCCTAGCTTTGCTATTCTGTAGCACACACTAGCCTTTATTGTAGCACACATCTCGACATTTCATTTGGAGGTGGATCGAATCCAGCCGTGACCATCGCAAGATCCCTCGAGGGTGAATTCCTTAGCCTTCATGCTGACAGCCCACAGAACAAGCATCCCAAGCTTCGGACGTGGGTTCCCCCTGTGGCTCCATTGCACTGTCGCGACGGCGCCATTCGTTTCCTGAAACTAACAAGCGTAAAGGCTATCCGCCCAGATAAGCGGCAGATCGCTTTGCAGCCGCCGCGCTTCCTATAGCTCCTCCTGTCGGACCCCATGAAACTTCTGGAGGGCCTCCGAGAGGGCTGGTCCCCGAAAGAAAAGTGGCAAATCACAAAGATTTTCGGTGAGGTTTTCCGAGGGTCCCGAATGCACGATCTGACGGCTTCCGGCCTTGAACTTGCGATTTTCCCCGCAACCGTTTCGAGTTCGCGCTCTAATTCGGCCAGCTTGGCAATGAGGAACCTAGATGGCTGTCCGTCCGCGATAGCCTCGGTGCAGTTTGCGATCTGCTCTTCGAAAGCACGTACAGAAGATCACCTTGACGCCGGAAGGCAGAGCCTTCATTGCGTCGAGGAGTTGGGATTTACTCGGCGATGGAGGCGTGGCTGTTACGATGGTGCCGGGGGCCCGGTTCGGACCGTTCGCCCGAACTCCTTCAGCCTGTCGCTGGCTGCGTGAAGAACGTCGGGCACTACACCTCCAACCATTTCGATGACCGTTACGGTGAACGCTACGGTTTGGGAAGCCGGACTGCGAAACAGCCTTCACCGGCTGTCTTTAGATTTTGCTTTTCGGAGTCCCTGCGTGAATCGCTATCTAGTAAACGCCCGCGCGTTGACGGGCCTGTGCACACAGCCTAAGATTGCCGCCTGAGGCGGATCGTTTTCTCATGATTGGCCGGACATTGGGGCGCTACCGGATCCTCGAACAGATTGGCGGGGGCGGCATGGGTGTGGTGTACCGCGCCCTCGATGCGCGACTGGAGCGCGACGTCGCGGTAAAAGTCCTGCCTTCGGGCGCGCTGGTCGATGAAGCCGCGCGGCGCCGTTTCCGTCAAGAGGCGCTGGCTCTTGCCAAGCTCTCGCACCCCAATATTTGTGTGATTTACGATTTCGATACGCAAGATGGCGTGAACTTCCTGGCAATGGAACTTGTTGTGGGGCAATCGCTGGCCCAGAAGCTGGATGCAGGCCCTTTGCCGGAGAAAGAAGTCGTGTCACTGGGGACGCAAATCACCGCAGCACTCGAAGAAGCGCATGAGCGGGGAATTGTCCACCGTGACCTGAAACCGGGCAACATTCTCGTCACCCCAAAGGGGCAGGCGAAGGTGATGGACTTCGGTCTGGCACAGTTGTTGCGGTCGCAAGCTGATCTCGCAGCAACCCAGACGTTTGCCGAAACACGGGGGTTGAGCGGGACCCTGCCTTACATGGCACCAGAGCAGTTGCGTGGCGAAACACCTGATGCACGGGCGGACATCTACTCGTTAGGCTGCGTGTTCTACGAAATGGCCACGGGACGCCGGGCATTTCTGGAGGACTCAGCGCCACGGTTGACGGATGCAATCTTGCATCAGGCACCCGTGGGGCCGCGCGCGGTGAACAGTCGAGTTTCACCGCAACTCGAGGCGATCATCCTGAAATTGCTGGATAAGGATCCGGAACGGCGCTATCAGACGGCGCGCGAGCTTCGCGTGGACCTGGAACGGTTGAGGATGCCCACTACTCCCATTCCCGAAACGAGAGTAAAGAAGTTCATTGCGAAGCCCGTCCAGGCGGCAGCCGCTGGCATCGTGATTCTTGCTGCTATTGCGTTTGGACTCGATGCCGGTGGAATCCGTTCTCGTTTCTCTGGCGGGTCGGGGCGCGGCGAAATCCGATCGATTGCCATATTGCCGATGGAGAACCTCTCCCACGATCCCGAAGAAGAATATTTTGCCGACGGCATGACCGAAGCCCTGATCACTGAATTCGCGCAAATTCGCGCTCTGCGGGTGACCTCGCGAACATCGGTAATGCAGTACAAGCGCGCTCAGAAGACGCTCCCCCAAATCGCCAAGGAACTGGATGTTGCTGCCGTGGTCGAAGGCTCCGTACAACGCTCGGGAGACCGAGTCGAGATTAACGTTCAGTTGATCCAGGCATCCAACGACGAACATCTGTGGGCCAAGTCTTACCAACGAAATCTTCGTGACGTTTTGGATCTTCAGCGCGAGGTAGCACGGGCCATTGCAGGCGAGATCCGCGTTGCCGTAACACCGCAGGAAAAGGAAAAACTCGCGCAGCGCCGTTCTGTGAACCCTGACGCCTACCAGGCCTATCTGAAGGGCCGTTACTACTGGAATCAACGCAGTGAAACCAGCATCAAGCGTGGCAGAGAGTACTTCGAACAAGCCATCGAAAAAGATCCGACTTATGCCCCTGCGCTTTCCGGCCTGGCAGACGTGGCGGATGCCTTGAGCTGGTACGGCTTTGAATCCCCGCAATCATTTGTCCGCTCACGGCAACTGGCCTTAAAAGCGATTGCATTGGACGACTCCTTGGCGGAGGGCCATGCTTCGCTGGCGATGGGGCTGTTTTACTCGGACTGGGACGGAGCCGGAGCGGAGAAGGAGTTCCTTCGAGCCATCGAGCTGGATCCGAACTACGCAAACGCTCATCACTGGTACAGCGATCTTCTTGGCGCCACCGGCCGGCACCAGGAAGCGATCTCCGAGGAGAAGCGCGCCCTGGGAATCGAGCCGGTCTCATTGATCATGAATACGTGGCTGGCTCGCCGCTACTATTTCGGTCGCCAAATTGACGCCGCGTCAGTCCAGTGCAGTAAGGCGCTGGAACTGAACGGCGATTTTGCCCCGGCGCGATATCAAATGGGACTGATCGACATTGAACAGAAGAACTATGGCGCGGCCATCGCCGAATTTCAGAAAGCCAAAGAGCTCTCCGGCGGCGCCACGATTTACATTGCCGCCGTCGCCCGGGGCTACGCCGCTTCCGGGCGAAAGGACCAGGCGTTAAAAATATACGAACTGTTGAAACGTCCCGGCGAAAAATACGTTTCGCCATACTGGATGGCGCAAATCGCCGCGGATCTCGGCGAGAAAAACGAAGCTCTGCAGTGGTTGGAGACGGCCTGGGCGGGGCGTGCTGTCTGGATGGTGATGCTCTCCGTCGATCCGGCGTTCGATCCGCTGCGCTCAGATCCCCGGTTTCAAAGCTTCGTCCGCCGCATCCACCTCCTGCAATAAGAGAT
>WNGP01003341.1_pt1 | contig 22232 bp, 19 predicted proteins | sample 5407671 | NCBI WGS metagenome assembly WNGP01 (sample SAMN13153381, study PRJNA577476) | soil metagenome | isolation source: 40 cm soil or saprolite under Garry oak tree replicate 2 | place: USA:California | collected 2016-06-15
CGGGGCCTGGTGGCAATCCCTTGCGGAGTCCGCGACGATCGTTCGCGAGGTCTACATCTCCGTTCCAGTCCTCGAGCGCCTCGGCCCGTCAGGCGCCACGGTTTACCTCCGCTTCCAGCTGCGGCGCGCGATCCGGAACTTCACGACGATCGGGGTCCCGAGCAACCGGATCGGCCTCGCACTCGGGTTCCACTCGGGCAGGGGCGGGCAAGCCGGGCTCAGCGCGGCGCGCTGGTTCGCCGTTGTCAAGCGTGAAGCTCTCGCGGCCCGCCAGGTGGCGAGCGAGCTGGCCCTCGACTCGGTTTGGTCGTGGGGCTGGGCCCGTTTTGCGGGGATGCCAAAGGACCCGGCGAAGGCGACCGCGGCCTGCGTCTACCTCTGGGCCCGCAGTCCCACGCTTTGCAACGCGCGGGCCGCCGCCGGCCGCGCCTTCGACACCTCGCGGGCGCAGCCGGCAGAGGTCGGGAGCCGAGTGCGGCTGCGCGTCCTCAGCCCCCGGCATCCGGTCTGGCTCGAGCTTCGCGCCGCGGCCAAGCTGACCGCTCGAATCGGGTCGGTTCAGGAGCAGAGCGCTGGAGGCTGGAAGTCGTTGAACAGGATCGTCCTTGCACCGTTCCATCCGCTCCGGACGCGCTTGTCGCTGCCGAACGGGCGTCACGTGCTGCGGTTCTTTGTCGCCGCCGAAAGTGCACCAGGTGGCGCCGCGATCCGGACATCGCCAGTCGTCGTCCGCGTTCACTAGCGGCGAAGCGGCCGAGCTAGAGTTTCGGCTCGTGCGCAGGTACCACGTCACGACCTTCGGCTGCCAGATGAACGCTCACGACTCCGAGCGGATCAAGGGGATGCTCGAGGAGCTCGGGCTGGGCGAGGCGCCGGCTCAGGAAGAGGCTGACGTGATCGTCTTCAATACCTGCACGATCCGCGAGAAGCCCGACCAGCGCTTCGCGGCGCATCTCGCCCAGGCGAACGCCTTGAAAGCGCGCGATCCCGAGAAGGTGATCGCGGTCGGCGGGTGTTACGCCGAGGCCCAGCGAGAGCGTCTGTTCGACCTCTACCCGTACGTCGACGTTGCCTTCGGGCCTGGATCGATCCCGCACCTCGGCGAGTGGATCGGGGCTGGGGGCATGGGAGTGGAGCGTGGCCGCTTCGGCCTCGAAGCCCGCGAGTTCGCCGGTGGACTGCCGATGCACCGCGAACGGCGCTTCCAGGCCTGGGTGCAGATCTCGATGGGCTGCAACTCGAAGTGCTCCTACTGCATCGTCCCGTCGGTGCGCGGTCGCGAGCAGAGCCGGCGGCCAGGTGAGGTCCTCGCCGAGGTCGAGCGGCTCGCGCATGACGGCGTGCGCGAGATCACCCTGCTCGGCCAGAACGTCAACTCGTACGGCCGCGACCTGCTCCCCGAGCTCCGCACCGACTTCGGCGAGCTGCTGCGCGCATGCGACGCCGTCGAAGGGATCGAGCGGATCCGCTTCACGAGCCCGCACCCGAAGGACTTCCGCCGGCCGGTGCTCGAGGCGATGGCCGAATGCGAGGCGGTCTGCGAGCACGCGCACCTGCCGCTCCAGTCCGGCTCGACGAGGATCCTGAAGTCGATGCGGCGGACCTACAGCCGCGAGCGGTACTTGCGGCTGGCCGAGGAGATGCGCGCTGCGATCCCCGATCTCGCGCTGACGACCGACCTGATCGTCGGCTTCCCGGGCGAGACCGACGAGGATTTCGAGCAGACGGTGACGGCGGTCGAGGAGGTCGGCTACGACGCGGCCTTCACCTTCGTCTTCTCGCCGCGGCAAGGGACCGAGGCCGCAACGATGCCGGATCAGGTGCCCGAAGAGCTGAAGCACGAGCGGATCGGGCGCCTGATCGAGGTCGTCCAGCGCGTCGCCGAGGCGCGAAACCGCGAGCGGATCGGTCGCGTCGAGGAGGTGCTCGTGGAAGGGCCGAGCCGTACTGACGACACCGTGCTTCGCGGCCGCACACGCCGGAACACGACCGTCAACTTCAGCGGCGCAGCCGGCCCGGGGGAGCTCGTGTCGGTCGAGATCGAGGCCGCGACCTCGACGACGCTGCGCGGCACCGCGGTTGCCGCGGTTGCCGCCTGAATTGACGATTCGACCGCGAGAGCTGGCCTGGGAAGGCTGCCTCAACGTCCGCGACCTCGGCGGCCTCCCGACCGAGGACGGAGGCGAGACCCGCTACGGCCGAGTCGTCCGAGCCGACAGCGTCCGGCAGCTGACCGATGCCGGCTGGCAGGCGGTCGCCGACTACGGCATACGGACCGTGGTCGACCTCCGCGGCGACTACGAGCTCCGCGACGACCCGCCCGACGAGCTGCCGTTCGAGGTCGTCCACGTCCCGTTCATGGAGGCCAACGAGAAGGAGTGGGATTCAATCGTGGACGAGATCGAGACCGCGGCGGCCGCTGCACCTGACGCGGTGGAGGCAACCCGCGATGTCTATCTGATCTTCCTCGAGCACTTTCGTCGCAACGTCGCCGCCGGCGTGAGGGCGGTCGCGCGGGCGCCGGAGGGAGGCGTGGTCGTCCACTGCGTCGGCGGCAAGGACCGCACCGGCCTTCTGTGCGCGTTCCTGCTCCATCTCGCCGAGGTCGCGATCGAGGACATCGCCGCCGACTACGCGCTGAGCGAGGAGCGCCTGCGACCGCGGCACGAGCTCTGGCTCGTCGAGGCCGAAACGGAGGCGGAGCGGGAGCGGCTCCGCCGCATCGCGCGGACGCCTCCGGACTCGATGGTCGGAGTCTTCGACGAGCTCGAGCGCCGCTATGGAGGAGCGACGGAGTTCCTGCGCGGCACAGGCTTGGGCGACGAGGACCTCGGGCTCGCGGCGGCGCGGCTTCGCGCTTAGCCCGGTTTGGCCGCCCGCAGCGAGCGGAGCCCGAAGGCGGCGGGCACGATCGGCAGCCAGAAGTTGACGATCCGGTAGGCGAGGACCGCGGTAACTGCGGCCGCCAGCGGCGTGCCGGTCCAAAGGAGAGCGAACGGCAGGAGCGCTTCGACGGCGCCCGCGCCCGCGAGCGGCAGAGTTCGGCGCGTGAGCGCGTAGCCGGTCGCATAGCCGATCAGTAGGGGCGCGACGGAGGGGAAGTGCCCCTCGAAGGCGCGCAGGCACAAGGCGAGGCAGGCGATGTCCCCGAACCAGTAGATGCCCGTCCCGATCGGCCCGGCGGCGTGCTCGAGCTTGAAGAAGAGCTGTCTGATCACGTGGATCGAGTCGAGCCACTGAGCGAGGTGGTCGCGCCAGCCGTGGCGTCCTCGCAACCGGTCGCGAAGCCGCAGCGCCGAGAGCGCGAGCACGCCACCGGTGGGGACGGCGATCGCCCAAGGCATCGTCAAACCGGTGCCCGGCTGGTGGACGTGGTCGAGGAGGAGCAGGATCGCGACGATGCAGGTGGCCGGCGCAAGCAGCGCGTACTCGAGCGCGCCGAGCCCGAGCACGCGCACCCGCGCCTCGCGATCGTCGACGAACTCCTGCCTGAATGCATGCAGGTCGACGGAGAACCCTCCACGCGCGATGAACACACCGAAGCCCGTCGCAACGAGCGCGAGCGCGCGGGAGTGGGGCAGGCTCGGCCCATCCTCGACCCGAGCGACCTCTCGGTAAGCGAGCACGTAACCGACGTACGCGAGCACCTCCGCGGCGACCGCGAGCGGCAGCCAGCGGGCGTCGACGTGGCGAAGGCGGTCGGCGACAGCGCCGAATCCGGCGGCCCAGGAGACGCCGACCACTGCCGCGGCGGACAGGGCCGCGCCCAGCGCGATGAACGCGGCCAGCTCGCGGGGGCGCCCGTCCAGATGTGTCCGGCCGCCAAAGGGGCGTGGGAGCTTCACAAGCGGGGTATCGGCACGCCCGTGCGATCGAAAACACCACAATCGGGGCATGCAGTTGGATTTCGTGCTGGCACTGTTCGGGCCGACCGCCTCGGGAAAGACAGCTGTCGCTGAGGAGCTGGCGTCGCGGTTTCCGGCCGAGCCCATCTCGGCGGATTCGATGCAAGCGTACCGGGGCCTGCCGATCCTGACGAACCAACCGGGGGCGCCGACTCGGCTCGTGGGCATCTGGGAGCTCGATCACGAAGGCTCGGTCGCGGAGTACCAGCAGCTCGCGCACGCGGCGATCGACGAGGTCCTGCGCGGCGGGAAGACCCCGATCGTGGTCGGCGGCACGGGGCTCTACCTGCGCGCCGCGCTGTCGGCGCTGGAGCTCCCGCCGGCGCCGTCCCCCGGACGGCGCGAGCACTGGCAGCGCCTCTATGACAGCCTTGGCGGTGAGCGTGCCCACGAGTTGCTGGCCGAGCGCGATCCCGCCGCGGCCGCCTCGGTGCATCCGAACGACCGCCGCCGGCTCGTGCGGGCCCTCGAGCTCACCGATGCCGGACGGTCGCTGAAGGCGCCCGCCGACCGGCTCTGGAGCGCCGACACGCGCCACCCGACCGCCAGCTTTGGTCTCGAGGTTCCGCGCTCCGAGCTGCTGCGTCGGATCGAGGCGCGAACGGAGGCGATGTTCGAGGCCGGGGTGCGGGACGAAGTGGCGTGCGCGCTGGCCGAGCCGATCTCGGTAACCGCCCGAAAGGCGCTTGGCCTCGAAGACATCGCCAGGCTCGGCGATCGGGAAGCGGCCGAGGCGCTCAGCCTTCGCACGCGCCGCTATGCGGCGTACCAGCGCAAGTGGATGCGCCGCATTCCGGGCCTTGTTAGCGTCGCGGCCGACCGCCCGCCCGGTGAAGTAGCCGATGAGATCCTCGAAATGGTCCGCGCACGGCAACATCTACCTGCTCGTCGAGGACGAACGGCTAACGCCTGAGCGTGCGCGCGAGCTCTCGGCGCAGCACAAGACCGACGGCGTCCTCGAAGTCGTGACCGTGGAGGGCGTCGAGGCCGAGATCGCGATCTGGAATCCCGACGGCTCCCGGGCCGAGTTGTCCGGCAACGGGACTCGGATCGCTGCCCGCTGGCTCGCCGACCGAAGCCGCGCCGGGGAGGTGCGAATCCGCGTCGGCGAGCGGGTGACCCACGCGAGGATCAGCGGCGAACTGGTCGAGCAGGAGCTGGGGCCGGTCGAGGTCGGCCCTGCCGAGCGGCTCCAGGGAATCGAGTTCGTACCGGTCTCGGTCGGAAACCCGCACGCGGTCGTCGAGGGCGACCCGGCTGAGATCGAGCGAGTCGGGCCGCTGCTCGAAACCAATCCTCGTTTTCCGGGCCGAACGAACGTTCAAGTAGGCCGTCCCGACGGCCCGAGCCGCATCGTGGCGCGAATCTGGGAGCGCGGCGTGGGGGAGACGAGCTCGTCCGGCACGAGCGCCGTGGCGGTCGCTGCGGCACTGCGCGGAGAAGGCGAGACCGAGGTGAGCTTCCCGGGCGGCGTCGTCTGCGTCAGGATCGAGGGCGGGCTGGCCTATGTGACCGGCCCCGCCGAGCGGCTCGACTGACGAGGGCCTAGCCGCCGAGGCCGTGCTCACGCAGCGCGGCGTTCAGGCTGACGCGCAGGTCCGTCGAGGCGTCGCGCCAGCCGATGATCAGCGCGCAGGCGAGGTTGAACGTCCCGGCCGGAAACTCCTTCGGTCTCGTCCCCGGAACGACGATCGCGCGCGGCGGCACGTAGCCCCGGTGCTCGACCGGCTCCTCGCCGGTGACGTCGATCACGGGAATCGAGGCCCCGAGCGTGACGTGCGGCCCGATCACCGCCTGTTCGCCGACGACGACGCCTTCGACGATCGCCGCCCGGGAGCCCACGAACGCTCCGTCCTCGACGATCACCGGCCGAGCGCCGGGCGGCTCGAGCACGCCGCCGATCCCGACTCCGCCCGCGAGATGGACGTCGGCGCCGATCTGCGCACCCGAGCCGACGGTGGCCCACGTGTCGACCATCGTGTTCGGCCCGACCCAGGCCCCGATGTTCACGTAGCTCGGCATCAGCACGACCCCTGGCGAGAGGAAGGCGCCGTAGCGCGCAGTCGCGGGCGGGACGACCCGCACTCCGAGCTGCTCGTAGCCGTGCTTGAGCGGAATCTTGTCGTGGTACTCGAACGGCCCGACCTCGCGCGGCTCCAGCTCGCGAAGCCTGAAGTACTCGAGGATCGCACGCTGGGCCTCCTCGTTCACGCGCCATTCACCGTCCACGCGCTCCGCAACGCGCGTCTCGCCGCGATCGAGCGCTGCGATCACCTGCTCGACCCGCTCGCGCGACAGCGCGCTCACCGGGCGACCTCGCGAGCGGTTCGTTGGACAGCGAGATGAATTCCGACCCCAGCTCTCCAGCCAAACCGGACGCGTAGCGTGCTCACAGCACCCGCTCCAGGATCTCGGCCGCGCGTTCGCACTCGGCTTCGGTCGGCACCAGCGCCAGCCGCCAGTAGCCCTCGCCGGACGGGCCGAAGAACGTGCCCGGGGAGACGATCAGCCCGTGCTCGAGCAGCCCCGCCGCCAGCTCCTCCGAGTTTTCCCCCGCCGGAACCTCGAGCCAGAGGTACATCGTCGCCTCGCTGCCCGCGACGCGGATCCCATTTCGCGCCAGCGCCGGCAGGAGGAGCTCGCGCTTGCGGCGGTAGATGTCACGCGTGCGCTCGACGTGTTCCTCGTCGTTCCAGGCGACGATCGAGGCGCGCTGGACGAACTCCTGCGGCGCCGTCCCGACCGTCGGCCGGTACTGCCGAAGCGCGGCGATCAGCTCCGGCGACCCGGCCACGAAGCCCGACCGGTAGCCGGTCATCGAGGAGCGCTTGCTCAGGGTCTGGAAGACGGCGATGTGTGAGCGGTCAGTCGCCTCGAGCGCGGAGTGCGGCGGCTCGTCGAACCAGAGCTCCGTGTAGGCCTCGTCGGCGGCGAGCAGGAAGTCGTGCTCGGCGGCGAGCGCTGCCAGACGCTCTAGGAACTCGAGCGGAGCGACCGCGCCGGTCGGATTGTTCGGGTAGTTGATCCAGAAGATCGCTGTCCGCGCCCAGGTTTCCTCTTCGATTCGGTCGAGGTCCGGGAGAAACTCGTTCTCCTCGAGCAGGGGCAGCCGCTCGACGTCCGCGCCGGCAAAGAGGGCGCCGCGGTCGTAGACCGGGTAGCCCGGTTCCGTCGAGAGCACGAGCGTCTTGTCGCTATCCCGGTCGAGCAGGACCTGGGCAAGGTGAAAGATCGCCTCCTTGCTTCCGTAGGTCGGGATCACCTCCGTCTCCGGATCGACCTCGATGCTGAAGCGGTGCCTGCACCAGGCCGCGACCGCCTCACGCAGCTCCGGCAGCCCTTCCGCGAGCGGATAGCTCGAGAGCGGCTCGATGCTCTCGACGAGGGCCCGGCGGATCAGCGGATCGGTCTCTTCGCGCGGGTCGCCCTTGCCGAAGTCGATCAACTCGACGCCCTCCGCGGCGAGCCGGCGCTTCGCCTCCTCGAGGCGGACGAACGGGTACGTGCCGGTGGCGGCGAGAACGGGGGAGAGCTGCACGGCTAGAACGTACCCCGCCCGGAAGCGAAGAGGCGAAGGGCCTCGAACGTCCGCACCAGCTCGCCGGTCTCGACCTGCTCGTCTGCGCGGTGCGCATAGCGAGTCGCACCGGGCCCGAGGTTGACGGCGTCCAGGCCTGCCTCGGCGAACTGCGCCACCGGCGTCCAGGCCTGCTTCGGCCGCACGGCGAGCCCGCCCGCCTCCCGGAGCCGGGTCACGAGCGGCCGGTCGAGGACGACGTGCGCCGGCGGCGAGTTGCCGAGGATCTCCACCTCCGCGTCACCCGCCAGTTCTCGCACCGTGGCCTCGGCCTGCTCGCGCGAGCGGCCGGGCGCATAGCGGTAGTTCAGGCGGGCCACACAGCGGTCGGGAACGACGTTGTCGGCGATCCCGCCCTCGATCGCGACTGCGCTGACGACCTCACGAAAGACGAGCCCGTCGACCTCGACGTCGAGCGGCTCGAGCGCCGCCAGGGGCGCCAGGGCGGCCGCAGCCTTGTGGATCGCGTTCTCGCCGGTCCATGGCCGGGCCGAGTGCGCACTGATTCCTCGAAATGTCAGCTCGGCGCTCAGATTGCCGACGCAGCCGAGGTGGAGCTCGTTGTCCGTGGGCTCGAGCACGATCACGAGCTCCGCCTCGAGCGCCTCCGGGCACGTCGCCAGGAACTCCGGCACCGGGCTCTCGTCCGCCGGCAGCTCCTCGCGCGTGAAGAAGAGGAAACCGAGGTCCAGCTCGAGCTCCCCGGTCAGCGCCCAGTCGGCCAGCTCGAGCATCACCGCAACGCCGCCCTTCATGTCGCTCGCGCCGAGGCCGATCACGGCGCCGTCCTCGATTCGCCCGGGGAGATTGTCCTGCGCGGGCACCGTGTCGACGTGCCCGGCGAGCAGGACGAGCGGCCGGCCGGACTCTCGCTTGGACGTTACGAAGAGAACGTCGTCGCTCGACCGGACCCGTTCCAACGGCAGCTCCGAGCGCACATACGCCATCGCCTCAGCCTCGGCGCGGCTGACCGACGGGATGTTGACGAGGGCGAGCGTACGCTCGGCCAACCGTCCGCCTGGCTCCCCGTCCCGCACATGCGGATTCTGCCCTTTGAAGGTCATAATCTCTGCGTGACGCTACGCCAGCCGGATCCTGCGCCGGGTGCCGAGCCCGAGCGCGGGTTCGTCGTCGCCGTGCTGGCGCAAGGGGTCGACGCCGATCGCGAGCTCGGCGAGCTACAGGAACTCGCGCGCACCGCAGGGGTCGAGCCCGTCGGAGAGCTGGTCCAGCGAGCAGCGAGGCCGCAGCCCCGCACCTACGTCGGCAAGGGGAAGCTGGTCGAGCTGAAAGAAGCCTTCGCGCGCTCCGGCGCCGAGTCGCTGCTCGTCGACGACGAGCTCTCGCCGGTGCAGCAGCGAGAGCTCGAGAACGCCCTCCAGGCGCGGGTGATCGACCGGACGCAGCTGATCCTCGACATCTTCGCCCAGCATGCCGTGACCGCGGAGGGAAAGCTCCAGGTCGAGCTGGCGCAGCTGGAATACAACCTCCCGCGGATGCGAGGGCTCTGGCAGCACCTCGAGCGGCTCGGAGGCGGTCTCGGCACACGCGGCCCCGGTGAGTCGCAGCTGGAGACCGACCGCCGGCTGGCGCGACGCCGGATCACGGTCCTGCGAGGGCGGCTCCGCGGGCTCGAGCGCCAGCGCGACACTCGCCGGAAGTCCCGGCGCCGATCCGAGACGCCGGTGATCGCGCTCGCCGGCTACACGAATGCGGGCAAGTCGACACTTCTCAACGCCCTCACCGGCGCCGACGTCTCCGTCCGCGACCGGCTCTTCGAGACGCTCGACCCGACGACACGCAGCTTCGAGGTCGACGGCCGGAAGTATCTGCTGACGGACACGGTCGGCTTCATCCGGCGCCTGCCTCACCAACTCGTGGAAGGTTTTGCCGCGACGCTCGAGGAAACGCTCGTCGCCGACCTCGTCCTGCACGTGGTCGACGGCTCGGCCTCCGACATCGAGCTCGACGAGATGCGCGCGGCTGTCGAGGACGTCCTCGCCGAGATCGGCGTCACGGACGTCCCGGTGGAGCTGGTGCTGAACAAGGTCGACCTCGTCGACCCCTTGCGCCGCCGACGCCTCGCCAACCGGTATCCGGACGCACTGCAGGTCTCCGCGGCCACGGGCGAGGGCCTCGACGCACTGCGCGAGCGGGTCGCGGCCGAGTTCGGCGAGCGTTTCGAGAGCGTCCGGATGCTGCTCCCGTACGACGAGGGGGCGCGCCTGGCGGAGCTCTACGCGCTCGGAGCGCCGATCCAGGAGCGTGTCGACCAGCCGGACGGCGTCTTCGTTCGCGCGCACCTGCCACGCCGCGAGCTGCCGCGGTTCGCGCCCTACCTGCTGGCGGAGGCGCGCGACGAGCCGGCGCGCTCGGCCAAGTGATCGAGCTCGCGTTCCAGCGTCTGCGCGAGGACGCGATTGTCCCCGTCCGCGCCTACCCGGGCGACGCAGGGCTCGACCTGGCCGCCTGCGAGCGCGTCGAGCTCGGGCCGGGGGAGAGGGCGGTGGTCGGCACCGGTCTGGCGGTTGCGATTCCGGAGGGCTACGCCGGCTTCGTCCAGCCACGCTCCGGGCTCGCCTCGCGGCACGGCATCTCCGTGGTCAATGCGCCGGGCCTGATCGACTCCGGCTACCGCGGCGAGGTCCGGGTCGTGCTGCTGAACACCGATCGCGCGGAAACGTTCGTCGTCGAGCCGGGAATGAGGATCGCCCAGCTTGTCGTGCTCGAGGTGCCGCAGTTCGAGCTCGTCGAGACCGAGGAGCTGCCCGAGAGCGAGCGGGGCGTTCGCGGCTTCGGGTCCTCGCGCGCGCGATGACCGACCGTCGGTCCGAGGGTCGTGGGGGCTGAGCCCCGGATCCGCGTCTCGGCGCTGCTGCGCTGGAACGACCGGGTGCTGCTCTGCCGCCACGAGAAGCCCGGCAAGGAGTACTGGCTGCTGCCGGGCGGGGGCGTGAACACGGGTGAGAGCCTGGTCGATGCCCTGCACCGAGAGCTCTGGGAGGAGCTCGGAATCGGCGAGGAGGTGGCGGTTGAGGGCCCGGTCGCGATCGTCGACTCGATCTCTCCCGTGCAGAGCTTCGCGGCCAAGCACGTCGTCCACATCATCTTCGCGGGTGACCTCGGCGGACGCTCGCTGGAGGCGGTCAACTCGCAGGACGCGGCCGTCCGCGGGCACCGGCTGTTCGGTCTCGACGACCTCGACGACGTCGTCCTGCATCCTCCGATCCAGCGCTTCGTCCAGCGCTGGCGGCCCGGTGACCCCGCGGCTTACCTAGGAGCTCTCTGGGCACGATAGGCGGCCCGGCTGGCCGCGTCGGCCTCGTCCCGCTCGGCTCCGCTCAACGGTCGTCTGGAAATGTCACGAACTCGGCGCCAGGACGTTCCAGACAAGCGCGGAGTTGGCCGATATCGTCATCCGCCGAGGGCGGAGGGCGCGGCCCCACCCAAATAAAGGGCGGGGGTTGGACCCGGGCCATGGCTCCGCAGTGAGCCGTGGGCGTGCCGGGCGGCGGCCGGCGGGCCTGGGAGCCTAGAAGCGGCCGCCGCGGGTTTCCGCTCGGCGGGCGGAGACTGCGTGGGCCTGGGTTTCGAGCTCGTCAGGGAGCGGCTCGAATGCGGGGAGATCTCCCGTACGGTGGGCGATCGCCTGCGCGAGCAACCAGTCGGCGAGCCACGGGTTGCGTGGCAGCAACGGTCCGTGGAGGTAGGTGCCGATCGCGCGGCCCAGGCGGCAACCCTCGTAGCCGCTCTCTCCGTCGTTGCCGAAACCGGCGACGACTCGACCGAGCGGCTCGGCGCCGGGGTCGAGGATCGTCCGGCCGGCGTGATTCTCGAAGCCGACGAGCGTCTCTTTCCAGCCCGGTTCGAGCTCGCATTCGAGCAGAACGTCGCCGATCATCCTCTGCGAGCCCGCGACCGTGTGTAGTGGCAGGAGGCCGATGCCCGGCAACTCGTCGCCGCTCTGGTCACGGTAGGAACGGCCGAGCAGTTGATATCCGCCGCAGACGGCCAGGAAGGCGGCGCCAGCCTCAAATGCCTCGCGTATCGCCGGCCCGAGCGCGGCGAGCTCGGGCGCGATCAGCTCCTGCTCGCGATCCTGGCCACCGCCGACGTAGAAGAGATCGTGCTCACCGGGCCGAATCTGGGCGCCTGCGCCCAGTGCCCGAACCTCCAGCTGATAGCCCCGCCAGGCGGCCCGGCGCCCCAGCACGGCGATGTTGCCGCGATCCGCGTAGATGTTGAGGTAATCCGGGAACAGGTGGCCGATAAGGAGTGGCTGCACGGCCGAACGGTAGCGCCTGAGCCTTGATCACCCGGACGGGGGAACCGGCCCGCCCCTCACCCAGGCGGGGGATGTCGTGCCTCCGAGCGGCAAATACGTTGCGCCAGGTTCGATCTGCGCGGCGCTGAGGAGCGTTGCGCTTTCTGCGGCAAATGCGGACCCGCTGCGGCGGGTGAGAGGAAGGATGGCAATGCTGAGGAACGGAAGACCTGCTGGCCAGACCCGCTCGAGTGCGCTCTGGGGGACAGGTAACAGCGACGATTCGCGCTCGAACGCGCTTTGGGGCAAGGGTGGACGCGGCCTCGTCACGATGATGGCGGCCGTGCTCGTGCTTGGGATTCCCCTGGCCGCGAGCGCCGGCAGCAACGGCAGTACGGGTGATTCGACCCAGCAGACGTACGTCTCGCCGGGCATGCTCATTCAGGCCGACAAGCATCCGAATAAGACGATCCACGTGATCGTGACGTCCACCGGCGAACTGCCGAAGAGCCAGATTCTCGACATGACGCTCGGCAGCGTCGACCGTAAGCTCGGGTTGATCGACGGCATCTCGCTCGATCTCCGCGCGAACCGGCTTGCGCAGCTCGCGAAGATCCCGGGCCTGACGATCACGCCCGACGCACCCGCTCATCTGACGGGGTCGACCTATACGTCCAAGCAGCTCTGGGTGGCGAACACCGGCATCGACAAGCTCTGGAACGCACCGGTGGCACCCAACTCCACCAAGACGCAGTCCGATCTGACGGCGCCGACGATCGCGGTCGTCGACTCCGGCGTCGACGCGTCCAAGGTGGCTGACTTCGGCGGCAGGGTGATCCAGTCGGTCAACCTGACGACGCTGCCGAACAACTCACCGGGCGACGGTCGCGGGCACGGCACGTTCGTTGCCGGGATCGCGGCGGGCCAGGCTCCCGGCTACGCGGGCGCTTCGCCTAGCTCGAACATCGTCTCGCTCGACGTCATGGACGATACGGGCACGGCGCGGACGAGCGACGTGATCGCGGCGGCGCAGTGGATCCTCGCGAACAAGGACAAGTACAACATCAAGGTCGCGAACTTCTCCCTGCACGCCTCGAACTCGAGCAGCTTCACGCACGATCCGCTCGACAAGGCGGTCGAGAAGCTGTGGTTCAGCGGCGTCACGGTCGTCGCGGCGGCCGGCAACTACGGCCTCCCGAACGGCCCCAGCGGCGTTCCCTACGCACCCGGCAACGACCCGTTCGTGATCACTGTGGGAGCGGCCGACATGGACGGCAATCCGAATCCGATGAACGACACGGCGCCGTTCTGGTCGGCCTACGGCTACACGAACGATGGCTTCCGGAAGCCGGAGGTTTCAGCCGACGGGCGCTACATGGTCGGCCCGATTCCGATGACCTCCACGCTCGCGTCGCAGAAAGCGAGCAACATCGTCTCGCCGGGCTACATCCAGCTCTCGGGCACGTCGTTCGCGGCGCCGATCGTGGCCGGAATCGCGGCGCAGATCATCGCCCGCAACCCGACTTGGGGCCCGGATCAGATCAAGGGCGCGCTGATGGCGACGGCTCGGCCCACTCCGTCGGCGATCCCGGGCTCGCTCGGCCTCGGCGAGGTGAACGCGGTCAGATCCGTGACGGCGACCAACGCTCCGAACCCGAACAAGGCGCTGGACCAGTTCCTGACCGCAGATCCTGCGGGCGGCAGCGTCCCGGCGTTTCGTGGGACGCAGTCTCTTGGAGCGACGTCTCCTGGGGCGACTCCGCGCTCGCGGCCGTTTCCTGGGCCGACATCTCCTGGAGCGACGTCAGCTGGGCCGACAGCCTCAGCTCGGCGGACGTTTCGTGGGCTGACATTTCGTGGAGCGACTCCTCCTACGAAGACGCAGCCGAAGGAGATGGGGCGGGCAACACCGCCGACTCCTTCGCCGACTCGAGCGACCTCGCGGCCGCGGCGGCCGATCCTGATCTGCAGCTGCCCGCCGCTCTCGTCTCGCCCGATTCGACGGCGACGACGACCACGTCGCTCCCCTAACGGAGCACTTCCTCGCTTGCCATCAAGAGCCCGGGGCCTCACCGCCCCGGGCTCTCCTCTCTACGCCGCTTCCCAGTACTGGCGCACGAAGCCGCGCCGGGCGACGATGTCCCGCAGCGCGAGCATCGCCGTGTACGTCGGGAGCGCAATCAGCTCGTCCCCCGCGGGCGTTAGCTCGAGCGCGCGATCGAGCGCGGCTTCGAGCTCCGGCACGACCTCGATCGCCTGCTCGTCGAAGCCGCCGTACTTAAAGCGAAGCGCGAGCTCGGCGGCCCGGTCGCCGGTGGCCACGAGCCGCTCGAGCGCGGGGAGGAGGGGCTCGAAGTCGACGTCCCAGATCCAGGACACGTCCTTCCCGTCAGCCGTCGCGTCGTTGAGCGCGACGAGGACCAGTGTCGGCGGCTCGCCCGCGAGCAGCGTCCGGATCGCCTCGTTCGCGCCGGCCGGGTTCTTGATCAGCAGCACGAGCAGCGACTTGCCGTCCAGCTTGATCCGCTCGAAGCGGCCGAAGGCGGCGTGGAAGGCCTCCAGCCCGTGATGGATCTCGTCGAGGGAGGCACCCAGCGCCCGCGCGAGGGAGGCTGCACCGAGCGCGTTGTAGACGTTGTAGAGCCCGGGGACGCGGAGCTGGACGCGCCGCGATCCGTCGGGGGTGACCAGGTCGAACGAGACGCGCTCGATCCCGCCGAGCTCGATCTCGCGGGCGACGACGTCGAGCGGAGGGCGGGCATGGCCGCAGGCCGGGCAGCGGTAGTCGCCGAGGTGGCCGATGTACGCCGCCGCGTACTCGTAGGCCGTGCCGCAGCGGATGCACCACTTTGAATCCGCGGCGTGCTGGAGGGCGGGGTGAGCCTGACGCGGATCGTCGACCCCGAACACGGTCCGTGTCCCCGGCCGGCGCTCCCGGCCCAGGTCTCCGACCTGGGGATCGTCGCCGTTGACGACGAGCGCCGAATCGGTAGGCAGCTCCTGCACAGCCGCCCGCCAGCGGCCGGCCACGAGCTCGAGCTCGCCGTAGCGATCGAGCTGGTCGCGGAACAGGTTGCCGAGGCAGACCGCCCGCGGCCGGAGCCGCCGAGCCACCTCGGGCAGCGCCGCCTCGTCGACCTCGAAGAGGCCGAGCGCCGCCTCTCGGGCGGCGAGGAGGGTCGACGCAACCCCGGAGACGAGGTTCGCACCGGAGCTGTTGTGTGCGAGCCTCAACTTCCCTCTCAGAATTCCCGCGGCCATCGCCGCTGTCGTCGTCTTGCCGTTCGTCGCCGAGACGAGCGCGGAGCCGAGCGGAAGCCGGCGGGCGAGCTCATCGACCGCCGACGGATCGAGCTTCCAGAGCAGCTTCCCGGGCACGGTCGTGCCGCCACCGGTGCCGGCAAGCCGCGAGAGGCCCCCTGTGGCGCGGGCCAAGAGGATCTCCAACCGCAGAGGAAAGCGGGTTCGCAAGGCCCGGAGACGCTATCTGAGCGCGGTGCCCGTTGACCGAAGACCACGAATTCGCGCCCCTCCCTCAATCGGGGGATCTTCCTCCTGTCCCGAAAAAGGGGGATGTCCCCCAGTTGGGCGCCCCGTAGCTTGCCTTGTAGTGGACGAACTGCGGCGTAGTCGTGCGAGGCACGCCGGCCTCTGTAATCGCGGCACCGCCCGAGGGCGGAAAGGAGACGGCAAGGCATGAGCGCTGAGCGGCATTCGCTTGGTGGGTCTTCTCAGGACGACCCGCGCAGCGTGCGGTCGATCGACCCGACCGAGGAATCGCGCAGGCCGTCGAAGAGCTCGTGCGCTTCGCCGGCGCGACCCTTCATCCTGGCTCGTCTCATCCCGGCCGGTCCTCGGGCGTCGCTTGCGACGCCGGCTGAGAGGGCGCGCGATTCACTCGCGCGACCGTTTATCCCGGCTGGTCCCTCGACAGCGTTGGGGATGCCGCCGACGTTTCCTCGGAGAGCGGGCTAGTGAGCGCCGTTCCGGGAAGCGTCGTCCTCCCCGAGGTGCCGGGCACGATCGACGAGCACGGCGCCGACAAGAAGCCGCCGATCCGGGCGACGATCTACTTCTTCGTCATCGGCGTCGTCGCGGCCGCCGCCACGGTTCCGCTGCTGCCACACCTGAAAGCCGGCACGCACAGCTGGGCGACGTTCATCATCCTCGGCTCGGCTGCCGCGGTGGCGCAGCTCTTCGTCGTGCGGACGCCGCGGAATCAGTCGTACCACACGACTGTCGTCTTCCTGATCCCAGCGGTGATGCTGCTCCCGCCGGAGCTGGTCGCACTGATCGGGGTGATCCAGCACGTTCCGGAATGGCTGAAGAATCGGAACGCTTGGTACAGCCAGACCTTCAACATCTGTAACTGGACGATTTCACTGCTTGCCGCCTGGGCGGCCTTCCACGCAACGGCCGGCGCCGACCACCTGCTCCCGAACCACGACCTTCGCCTCGCGCTCGCCGGGATGGCAGCGGCGGCGGTCTGTGTGGCCGTCAATCACATCCTGCTTGCGCCGATGCTGCACTTCTTCTACAGCCACTCGTTCAGGGAGCTCGGCATCTTCTCGTTCGAGAGCCTCTCAACCGACCTCGTGCTCGCTGCCCTCGGCGTCGGGATCGGCACCTTCTGGGATCTCAACCCATGGCTGCTGCCCTTCGCGGTCGCGCCGCTGCTGCTGATCCACCGCTCGCTGAGCGTCCCACAGCTGCAGGAGGAGGCGCGCGTCGACCCCAAGACCGGCCTCTTCAACGCCCGTTACTTCGCGGCGACGCTGGCGGAGGAGCTTGCGCGCTCGCAGCGGTTCGAGCGGCCGATGACGCTGATCATGGCTGACCTCGACCTCCTCCGCGACATCAACAACACCTACGGCCACCTCGCCGGCGACGCCGTGCTCAAGGGAATCGCCGAGACCTTCCGGACGCAGTTGCGCCACTACGACGTGCCTGCCCGCTTCGGCGGTGAGGAGTTCGCGATCCTCCTGCCCGAGACGCCGCCGGAACAGGCCTTCGAGATCGCGGAACGGATCCGGCGCGCAGTCGCCGCCTCGTCGATCGACGTTGAGACCTCGAGCGAGCCGATTCGCGCGACCGTCTCGATCGGTGTCGCCGCCTTCCCACGCGACGGCGCCGACGCGAACGAGTTGATCCATCAGGCCGACCTCGCCGTCTACAGGGCCAAGCTGCAGGGCCGGAACCGCGTCCTGGACGCAAGCTCGGAGCCGCTCGTGGTGCCAGAGACACGCTCGACCCCACTCGTCGCCGTTCCCGACGATGGCGAGCACCGCACGCCGCTGCCGGGTTCGATCGAGGCGCACCCCGCGGAGGAGCGTCGCCATCCGCGGCCACATGCCGTCCACGGCCCGACCTTCTTCTCGCTCTCGAAGCGCCTCGCCACGGTCGTCGGTCTGGTCGGCCTGGTCGGCAGTGCGGCCGGCGTCGCCGGCCTCGTCTTCGGCACCAGTCACGACGTGAGCGGACTGATCGCGATCATCGCCCTCGTCGGAGCGGGTCAAGCCCTCGCGCTCGAGCTCGATCTCGGATCGATCTCCGTTAGCGCGGTGGGGGCGATCGCCGGTGCGGCCCTCTTTGGCCCTCGGGCGGCGCTCGCGCTGGCGCTCACGACTGCGGCGGTCGAGTGGAGCGCTCGGCGGCAGTCGCTGCACCATGTCCTCTTCAACATCGGCGCCCTGTCGCTCGCTTCGCTGGCGGCCGTGGGGGCGTTCTCACTGCACCACCTCGACGTCCAGGGAGACCCCGGCCGCATCCTGACGATCGTCGCCGGCGTAGCCGCGGGTTTCGCCTACTTCGGGGTCAACATGGGTCTCGTCAGCCTCGCCACGGCCGTCGAGGGCCACGAGCGCTGGTCCCGTGCGTTTCAGGAGCGCTTCGCCTGGCTCGTCCCTCACTACCTCGTCTACGGCTTCATAGCCGGCGTCATCTTCCTCGGCTACGAGTCAGCGCATCTCTGGGCGTTCGCCGTCTTCGCGGTGCCGCTGTTCCTGATGCGGAAGACCCAGGAGGCCTACCTCAGGCACACCCAGAAGAGCGCGCAGAAGCTACGTGAGGCCGCCGAGACGATTCAGACCCAGAACGTTTCCCTGGAGCAGGCAAACCGGCTGCTCAAGGAGCGCTCGACCGCCGCGATGGAGTCGCTGTCGGCGACCGTCGATGCCCGCGACGCCTACACGGCCGGTCACTCGCGCCGCGTCCAGCAGCTCGCGCTGGCGATCGGCCGCGAGCTCGGTCTCTCGCAGGCGGAGCTCGACCTGCTCGGGCATGCCGCGCTCTTCCACGACATTGGCAAGCTGGCAATTCCAGACGCGATCTTGCTGAAGCCGGCCAGCCTGACCGACTCCGAGTGGACGCTGATGCAGAAGCACGCGGACGAGGGCGCACGCATCATCGACCGGCTCGGCTTCCTGAACGACGCCGTCCCGGCAATCCGCCACCACCACGAGCGCTTCGACGGCGCGGGGTATCCCGATCGGCTCAGGGGCGAGGAGATCCCGCTCGGTGCCCGGATCATCCATGTGGCCGACGCGCTCGACTCGATGCTGACGACGCGCAACTACAGAGCAGCCAGGCCGGTGAGGGAAGCCCTCGAAGAACTCCGGCAGGCGGCAGGCAGCCAGTTCTGCCCGCGGTGTGTCGCGGCGCTCGAGCGGATCCTGCCGGTCGAGGCGAGCCAGACCGCACCGGAACGCGAAGCCGCCGTCGCGCTGTAACCGCCTCTCGCTGGGAAAGTTCAGCGAAAGAGGCGCGTACTTGCAGATGCGCGCAAATGCTCTATTCTGACTTGCAGCAATGCCCCGCAAGTCCGTCTACAGGGCGGTCGCGGACATCGACCGCGAGGCGCTTGCCGAGTTCCAGGCCGGGATCCGCAAGCGCTACACCGACGAGCAGATCCTCGCCGAGCTGAAGCAATCCGCAGAGCGGCTGGGGCGCTCGCCGACGATGCGGGAGTTCGCGGCCGACTCGAAGACGACCGTGCATCCACAGACGGTGATCGAGCACTTCGGCAGCTGGAACCGTGCCAAGCGCAAGGCCGGGCTCGTGCCGCGCCGCTTCGCCACGCGCGAGGAGCTGCTCGCCCTGCTCCAGGAGCTGGGGAAGGAGCTCGGGCGTGTGCCGACGGCGCGAGACATCGACGAGCATCGCGGCAAGCTGCCTTCGAAGTCGCTCTATTGGCATACCTTCGGCTCGCTCACGAACGCGCTGCGCGAGGCGGGCTTCGATGTGCCGGTGGGAGAGGAGCGGCTGGAGCGGGCGCTCGACCAGGCAGTCAGCCTCTCGAAGAAGCTCGGCCGTCTGCCGAAGTTCGCGGACTGGACCGCGGCGCGCAAGGCCGACGACGCCATGCTCACCGAGTGGCAGATCTATCGGATGTTCGACGCCAGGCGCGGGGCCTGGTCGACGTTCCAGTTCCTTGTGCGGGAGCGGCTACGCGAGGCCGACGTCGACGTGGCCGCCGACGGGACGATCAGCTAGCGCCTTAGTGTGCCGCCGCGGCCAGTACCGCGAGCCGCTTCAGACAGAGCGCAGCTTCCCTCGGAGCACGCACGGCCGGGAGTGGTGCATCCTCGAAGCGCCGGTCGGGGTTGAATCGCGTTCGACTCGTCTCACGACCGAGCTCGAGCTGGACGAGGGTGCCTTCCTCGAGCTCGTCCATCTCCAGCTTCACGCCGAGGAAGCGCTCCACGACCTCGAGCCCGAGCTTCGTCGAGGCGAAGAACACGCCGTCGTCGCCGGCGCCAAGCCAGACCGGGCGGCCGACGCCGCGCGCGACAGAGATCGAGTTCTCGCGCCGCTCGTCGATCCAGGCGGTCGCCATCGAGCCGCGGAGAGCCCCGAGCGCCTCGGCGGCGCCCTCGGAGTGGGCGGCGACGGCGAAGATCGCCTCGGAGTCGACCGTCATTCCGGGCTCTCGCCGCGCACAGTCGTGATCGGCGAGCAACTCGTCGTCGTTGAGAATGACCCCGTTGTGGATGCCAATGACCGCGCCGTGGCGGATCGGGTGATTGTTTGCCGCGACGGTCGGATGGCCCTTCGTGTAGTCCCGGACATGGACCAGGAGTTCGGTCGCACTCTGCGGAACGGTGATCTCGTCGAGCAGCGCGCTCGCGCCCGAACGCTGCTTGTGCACCGACACGCCCTCGCCGGGTGTGCGGTGGGCGTAACCGACGGCGTCGGCGCCGCGCTCGGCGATTCCCGCCAGGAGAGCCTGAGCCGCGAGCGTCCGCTCGAGCGGGCTCGAGGCAGTGAGGCTATATCCGGCGATTCCGCACATATGAATGAGTGTAGGACCCCAAACGGACGATCTTCCTAGCCAGACGGACGGTCTTCCCTAAGCCTTTGACGCGGGCTTGATGCACGAGTTAGTCATGACTTTGCGCGTCGGTTACAAACGCAAAACCTCGCTCCCTCGGTCGGGGGGTTGACAAGATCAAGACGCTTCTCCGCGAGGCCGATAGCTCAAACACGATGGAGCAGCGGCCGCTTCCAGATTCGCTCCCCGAGCCGGTCCTCGAGCCAAAGCTGGAGCTCGTACAGGACGCCGCCGACGTCGACGAAGACGACGTCAAAGAGGCCGCGGCTCCAACTCAGGATCCACTCAAGCTGTACGTCCGCCAGATCGGCGACGGCCGGCTGCTGACACCGCCGGAGGAGCGCGAGCTCGCGCGGCGCAAGGACGAGGGCGACGAAGATGCGAAGCGCAAGCTGATCGAGCACAACCTCCGCCTAGTGATGTCGATCACGCGGAACTACACCAGGGCCGGCGTCCCGCTCCTCGACCTGATTCAGGAGGGCAATCTCGGCCTGATCCGGGCCGTCGAGAAGTTCGACTGGACGATGGGCTACAAGCTTTCGACGTACGCGACCTGGTGGATCAGGCAGGCGATCACTCGCGCGCTTGCCGACCAGGGCCGCACGATCCGGCTGCCCGTCCATGTGGCCGAGCAGGTTCGCAAGGTGATGCGCGCACGCCGTGTGCTCGCGCAGAAGCTGAACCGCGAGCCGGTGGTCGACGAGATCGCCACGGAGGCCGGGCTGACGCCGGAGCGCGTCAGCGAGCTGCTCGACCTCGTCGAGGACCCGGTCAGCCTCGAGACGCCCGTCGGCGACGGCGAGAGTTTGTACGGCGACCTGATCGAGGACACGAAGCTCGATCGACCCGATGTGACGACGGCGGACAATCTCCGCGCGGTCGAGCTCGGCGACGCGCTCGATGTCTTGAATCCGCGGATGCGGCTCGTCCTGGCCCGGCGCTTCGGGCTCGACGGCGAGGTTCCGCAGACGCTGGAAGAGGTCGGCGCCTCGCTCGGCATCACGCGCGAGCGCGTCCGCCAGCTCGAGTCACGGGCTCTGCGCGAGCTGCGCACCGTCGCTCCGGCACTCCAGCTGTATCTGCGGGCCGAGTAGCTACGGTGGCGGGGTGGAGCCCCGCTTCGTCGATATCCACTCTCACGTCGTCCCTTCGGGTGATGACGGCGTCCAGAACGTGTCCGAGGGACTGGCACTCGCACGCGACGCGTTCGAGCACGGGACCGGGCTGCTCTACGCAACGCCGCACGTCTCGCCGGCGTTGCCGCTGACCGAGGAACGCGAGCGCCGGATCCGCAAGGCTTTCGCCGAGCTCCGCGAGCGGGCGCCGCTCGAGCTTCGCCTCGGCTTTGAGCTGACACCGATGCGTGCCTTCCTGGACGAGGACCCGCGGCGATACGTCCTGGAGCAGGTCGAGTACGTGCTGGTCGAGATCCCGTTCGTCGGCGCGGCCGACGTCTTCATCGATGTCGGCGAGTGGATCGAGCGTGCCGGGCTGACGCCGGTCGTCGCCCACCCCGAGCGGACAGAGGCGGTCCTCCGGAACCCCGGCCTGGCCGACGAGCTGGCGGGGCGGGGCTGGCCGCTGCAGGTCAACGCGAGCAGCCTCCTGGGCCGCCACAGCCCGGAGATGGAGCGCGAGGGCTGGCGCCTGGTCGACGACGGGCTAGCGGCGCTCGTCGCCTCCGACGGCCACCGGGCGACGCGCCCGATGCTGCTGGACGGTGCCTACGAGCTCACACGCGGGCGCGTGGGGGAGGAGCGGGCCATGCGGTTGTTCGACGGGACGGCGCTCGGCCTGGCTGCCGAGCCTGTGCACGCAGGGACTGTCCCCGCAGGGGGCTGTCCCTGAAACCGGTACGAGACTCGCGACGGTTGTAGGGACAATCCCCGTTCGGGGACAGTCCCTGCCTTTACAGCGTGACTGACTCCATCTCGCGCAGCTTCGCCAGGCGCTTGAGCGCCTCGGTCTCGATCTGACGGACGCGTTCGCGCGTCAGGCCGAGCCGGCGGCCGATGTCTTCGAGCGTCTTCGGTTCTGAATCGGCGAGCCCGTAGCGGAGGATGATCACGTGGCGCTCGCGCTCGGACAGCGCCGCCAGCGCCTGTGCAAGCGCCTCGCTGCGAAGCGAGTCCTCGACCGTCTCCTCGGGCAGCGGGT
>WNGP01001053.1_pt1 | contig 22231 bp, 16 predicted proteins | sample 5407671 | NCBI WGS metagenome assembly WNGP01 (sample SAMN13153381, study PRJNA577476) | soil metagenome | isolation source: 40 cm soil or saprolite under Garry oak tree replicate 2 | place: USA:California | collected 2016-06-15
TCGACCTCATCAACGCCATGCCCAAGTACGTCGCATCCCGGTCGCTGACCGAGACGGCATGGAATGCCACCCTCCTCGGGCCCGACCCATCCAGCGCGATCGCCCGGCTGAAGGACCAGCCCGGCAAGGACCTCATCAAATACGGCACCAGCCGCTTCGACAACACGCTCGTGGAAGACCACCTGATCGACGAGTTCCGCTTCTGGATCATGCCCGTCGTGGCCGGCTCAGGGCAACGGCTGTTCGAGAACGTGGACACCTCCGGGCTCGACCTCAGGCTCACCCACGAGAGGAGGCTGGAGAACGGGTCGGTGATCCTCACCTATGCGCCCGGCTGACATCAGTCCATGCTCGGCGGGGCGGGAATGTCGTGCAATAGCAGGTGTACCCGTCCGGCGAACGGCAGCGGGCGGCGCGGCTCGACGCCCTGCCGACGCAGGCTCAGCGCCGGGCGCAAGCTGGACACCAGCTTGCGGAAGGACGTGATCGCCGGCCTGCCGCCCGGGTAACGACAGCTACGCCCTCATCCCGCTCGACCAGACGGCCAGGCCCGCCCAGCTCATCGCCGACTTCACCCCCGCACCGGGCACCACCGCCGGGCGACCCAGCCCTGCCCGCCAGCAAGCAAAACCCGGAGGTTCTCTGGATGGCTCTTGGGCGGTTACCTCCCGCTCATCTGGCAGCCCGCGGCTGCACACAGATCGGCAGGACTGGATCGGCAGCGCAGTGTCCCGTGGATGGTCATCGCGGAACCGCCGCGGCAGCGATGTCCCGCATGATCTTCTCCAGGACCTGCGGGCTCATGACCCGTAGTGGCGGGCCATGAGCCGGAGTCCGTCCCGGTAGGTGGGTGCCTGCAGTGTCCAGCCGAGTTCGGCCTTGGCCTTGGTATTGCAGACCCGCAAGCCGCCGGTCACGATCGCCCTCGCGAACGGCGTGACGGCGAGCACCCAGTCCGGCACGGCCCAGGGGCGGGGCGCCCCGGCCGCGGCCGCCATCGCAGCGAGCATTGCCGACACGCTGACTGGTTCGTCGTCGGTGATGTTATAGGCGGTGCGGTGCTCGCCGAGTTCCAGCGCGGCGACTGTGGCCGAGGCGGCGTCGTCGATGTAGACCCACGGCACCGCCCCTGAGGAACGGGTCACCGGAAGCCGCCGTCGGCACAGTGCGGCTACCAGGGTGTCGCTGGCCGGCCCCGGCCCGTACAGCTGGCCGTATCGCAGCGCGATGCCGTCAAGGTACGGTGCGGTGAGTACCTGCTGCTCGTTGGCGCGCAGGGCCGCGAGGTAGGCCTCGAAGCGGCCGTTGCCGGGCGGTGCAAACGGGTCGGCCTCGGTCAGCACGCGGCCGCCCCAGTCGCCGAACCCGTAGCCGAACACCGTCGATTGGGTGATGAACCGCTGCGCGCCGAGCTGCTGTGCGGCGGCCAGCAGGTTCTTGGTGCCCACGGTCCGCAGCCGGTTGGTGGCGGCCATGTCAGCGTGCCTGAGCGGTGTCTTCTTAAGCGCGGTGAGTTCGGAGATGACCGCATCGGCCCACTGCCCTGCCAGCGCCTGGGCTAGGCCGCGCCGGTCGAGCATATCGGCCTGGACCGGGACCGCTCCCTCCTTGGCCAGCCGGGCGCGACCTTCGGGCGCACGGTGCACCGCGACCACCTCATGCCCGGCGTGGCGGAGCAAGCGCACCAGGGGCATCCCGATTGCTCCCGACGCGTCGGCAACCAGTACTCTCATTCGCTGCCCCTTCACACGCGCATCTCGGCTGGGCGGCACACCGTCCACGCGGCGCGGGGAAGGTCGGCGTGTGTGCCGGTGCGTTTGTGGCTGGAACCGAGTTGAGCTGGCCAGGCCGTTTGTGGCACCCCGCCGACACCGTCAGCCCTCTCGAATCCCGCGTCGGGCCCGGACTACATGACCCGTCGGTCCTTGGTCGGGTTCGGCAGCACGGGCGAGCGCCTTGGCCCGGACCAGCTCTTCATCTCGCGGGTCGAGCGGAAGTTCCTCGTGCCACGAGGGGTCGCGCCGGGCCCCCCGCGCCTGGATATGGATGCGCTTCATCTTTCATCACCTCGTCGGTCGGCTGTGTGATACGCCCGTTAAGGACGAGCCTCTGCCAGCGTGCGACAACGGTGGCGCGATGTCGTCCCGGACTCCGGTGAGATCAGCAGGTCTTCTGTGCGAGGAACGTCTGGATCCCGCTGCGGATCGCTGCTGAGCACCACCGTGACCGGCAGGTGCCGTCCGCCGAGGCCGTGTCTGTCAGTTGCCTGGCGTCTGGTGAGACGATGGTGACCTGGAGACCCGCAGCGAGTGGTGGAAAGCAGATGGCCGGAATCATGGTCGAGCGGGATGCCGTCATGGCGGCGTTGCACGGCCTGATCGGGGAAGCGCTTGAGGGCCGCGGCAGGGCATTGTTCGTGGTCGGCGAGGCCGGGCTTGGGAAGACGACAGTGCTAGAACATGCGGTAGCGGCAGCCCAGGGCCGGTTCAAAGTGGGGGTCGGCAGGGCAGACGTCGCTGAGGCGGCCCTACCGTTTGGCCTCATCGGCCAGGCCCTGGAGGTTCTGCTGGGCGGCGCCGCGGAGCCGGCCAATTCGGCGGGGCGCAGCGCGGCTCCAGCTCCGGCGGATTACTTTTACGCTGTCCTGGGCCGCTTGCGGCTAGCGGCCACCGAGCCGCTGTTCCTCGTGCTTGATGACGCCCACTGGGCTGACCCGGACTCGCTGACGCTGCTGCGTCTGATCTGCCGACGGATCACGGCACTGCCGGTGGCGGTGCTGGTCACGGCGCGGCCATGGCCTCCGGAGGCGCTGCGGGCGGGCGAGGAGCTAGCCGCACAGCAGCTGGCTGATGTGCAGCGCCTGGTCCCGCTTAGCCCGGCGGCAGCGCGGTCCATCCTCAGCCAGTGGGCGGGTACGCCCGAATCGGCCACGGAACTGGAGCGAGGGGCGGCTCTGTGCGCCGGGAACCCGCTCCTGCTGGATCATGTCGCCGCCGCGATGCGGGCTGGCCAGGGTCTTCCGGAGCCGCATTCACCGGCCGGAACGTCGTGGGCGCGCCGGCTGCTGCTATCTCACCTGGCGGGCCTGGAGGAGCCGGCGCAGCGGTATCTGCGGGCGGCCGCGGTGCTGGGGCGGCGTTTCCGTCCCGAGGTGGCGGCCCAGGTCGCTGGGCTGGCGGCCGCGGATGTGGCAGCGGCGCAAGAAGCGTTCGCAGTTGCCGGGCTGGGCCGCGACGCCGGTGAGGGCTGGGCTGAATTCAGCCATGAGCTCATCCGCCAGGCCGTGTACGAGCTTGCCGCCCCCGTCCGGACGCAGCTGCACGAAGCAGCATTCCGGGCCCTGGCAGCCCGCGGGGTTAACCCGGCCGAGGCCGCCGGCCACGCGGTGGCTGCCCGGCTAGCGGGGGACCCGGAGGCCCTGGACGTCCTGGCCCAGGCCGGGAGGGGAGCGTTGCAGGCCGGCGCCGTGGGTGCGGCCCGACGCCACCTGCAGGCGGCCGTGGACCTGGCCGGGCCTGCGGCGCCAGCCGAGCTTGTGTTCGACCTGGCCCGGGCCCTGATCGCTGGCGGCGACCATGTAGCCGGGGTAGCCCGTTACGAAGAACTTCTTGCCCGCGCCGATCTGCCCGCTGACACGCGGCTGGCTATCCTCGGCCAGCTGTCCCAGGCCTGGCTGTACGCTGGCCGGATCGCGGAGGCCGAGGCCGCCATGGAGGAAGCGCAACTGCTGGCGGGTCCGGACCGCCGCGACCTCGCCGCCGGCGCCATGGTTGACCACGCCGCCCAGGTAATGGTGACCTACGGCTGGAAGCGGGCCGCGCCGCTGGCCGTCCGGGCCCGTGAGCTGGCCACTGAGGCCAGCGCCCCGGTGCGGGCCGCCGCCGCGGCAGTCTGGGGGGTGGGCACCTATTTTTCCGGTGACCCCGCCGGACTCGACGTCGCCGAAGCCGCCGCCCGCAGCGCAGCGACCGCGCCCAGCTGGCGGCCGGCGGGAAGGCCGTGGTGGGACCCGGTTGCGCAGTACGCCTCTTTGGCCATGTCGGCTGAGCGTTTCGATGACGCGCGGCGGCTTCTGGACAACATCCTTGAAGCCGCCGAGCGGCGCTCGGATCCGATGGCCGTGGCGATGGCCCTGTTGTACCGGACCAGGCTCAGATGGCGGCTTGGCCAGCTAGACGGGGCGCTGGCGCTGTCCGCGCGCCTGCTCGAGGCCGCCGAGCTGGTGCCGGTACTGGCTCCGGTTGCGGCAGCTGACAGGGCCCTGATCCTCCTGGATGTCGGTCGGCTGGACGAGGCTGAGGACTGGTGCGCCCGCGTGGACGCGGGCCGCACAGGCAGTCTGGGATACACAGTGATGCTGGGTCACCTGCCGCGCGGAACCCTCGCCCTGCGCCGCGGCGACCTGGATAGCGCGTGCGCTACGTTCACCGCGCTGTGGGCGATGGCGGAGGCGCTGGAGGTACGTGATCCGTGCACGGTCCCGTGGGCGGCGGATGGGATCGCCGCCTACCTGGCTTGCGGGCGGGAGGCCGACGCCGGGCGGCTCATCGAATGGCTGGCATCTCCCGCCGAGGCCCTGCCTGCGCGGTGGCCGAAGGTTGTCGTGTCCGCGGGCCGCGCGGCTCTGGCAGAGCGCAACGACGACCTGGAAACAGCGCACCACCGTTACACCGAGGCGCTGGCCCTGCAGGATGAGATGCCCATCCCGCTCACCAGGGCCCAAGTCCTCACCGGTTACGGCGCCTTCCTGCACCGGCAGGGCGACGCCAGCCGGGCCAGGCCAGTGCTCGCGGAGGCGCTGCGGCTGGCTGAGGGCTGCGGAGCCGGCTGGCACGCCGAGCGGGCCAGGGTGGAGTGGCGCCGCGCCGGCGGGCGCACCGGGACCACCCCGCCACGGCAGCTCACCCCACAGGAGGCCGCGGTGGCCCGCCTGGCCAAGGCCGGGAAGACCAACCAGGAGATCGCCGGGCAGCTGTACCTGACCGTCAACACGGTGGAAACCCACCTGCGGCACGTCTACCAGAAGCTTGGCATCCACCGGCGCACAGACCTGCCGGCCCAATCGGACGCCGAGGCGGAGGCATCCAGCGGACCCGCGCGGCCGTGACGGCCGTTTGTTGCCGTCCCTAGCGGCAACGGCCGGCCTGCTTTCCCGGCTAGCGCAGCCGGGCCGACAGTAGCGGCACGCACCTCCCTCATCTCACGGGCTTCCGTGACGACACCGCTGCTGGTTCTCGGATCAGCTTAGGTATCGGCCTGCCGTACTACCTGGCACGCCAACGGCGCATCCAGGCGCCAAGAAACAGCGCAGGCCCAATCTCATCAGGAAGAACCTCCATGTCCCAAGCACAATCGATAACCAGGCGGACCACTCCGGGAGGCGTGGCGGCGGCGGGCACCGCCGGTCCCCGGCTCGGCCTAGCCCTTGTGGTCATCGCGACCGCACAGCTGATGGTGCTGCTCGACGCGACGATCGTCAACGTCGCGCTGCCGCATATCCAGCGGGCGCTCGGCTTCTCCGGCTCCGGCCTGGAATGGGTAGTCACCGCCTATGCGCTCTCTTTCGGCGGGCTGCTGCTGCTCGCCGGCCGGACCGGAGACCTGTTCGGCCGCCGCAAGATGTTCATAGCGGGACTGCTGCTATTTAGCGCCGCGTCATTGGCTGGCGGGTTCGCCACCTCCCAGGCGTGGCTGCTCACGGCCCGCGCTGTCCAGGGAGCAGGCGCCGCCTTCACCGCGGCGGCCGCGCTCGCGCTGATCGCCACCACTTTCCCGGAGGGCAAGCCCCGGAACCGGGCGATGGGCGTGTACGCCGCGATGAGCGTCGCCGGCGGTGCCGTCGGCCTGATCGCCGGAGGGCTGCTCACCACCTACGCGTCCTGGCGATGGGTGCTGTTCGTCAACGTGCCGATCGGGCTGGCGGCGGCCCTCGCCGCCCCGCGAGTGCTTCCCGAGTCCGCCCGCCAGCATGGCCGGTTCGACCTCCCGGGCGCGATCACCGGCACCGGCGGGCTTGCCGCGCTGGTCTACGGGCTTTCGAACGCGGCCACCACCCCAGACGGCGCCTCGCACTGGGGCGATGCCAAGGTCGTGGCTTCGCTGGCGGCATCGGCGGTGCTGCTCGCCTTCTTCGTGGTCACTGAGGCCCGCAGCCAGAATCCGCTGCTGCCGCTGCGCCTGCTCCGCGACCGCGACCGAACTGGCGCGAACCTGATCATGGTGTGCGTGGGTGCCGCCATCTTCGGCATGTTCTTCTTCTTGACCGTGTTCATGCAATCCGTCTGGGGCTACTCCGCGCTGAAGACCGGCTTCGCCTACCTTCCGCTGACCGCCGCGATCATGGTGTCCTCCGGTGCCGCCGCCCAGCTGATCCCGCGGATCGGCGCCCGGCCGCTGCTGCTGGCTGGCTCTCCCGCCGTTGCTGGCGGGATGTACTGGCTGTCGCGGCTCCACGAGCACAGCAGCTATCCCGGCGCAGTACTTGGCCCGATGCTGGTCACCGCGGCCGGCCTTGGGCTGCTGTTCGTGCCGGCCACCCTGGTCGCGATGTCCCGGGTCCGGGTCGAGGAATCCGGTGCCGCCGCCAGCCTGCGCAACACCGGCCAGCAAATCGGCGGCGCCATCGGGCTCGCCGTCTTCGGCACCATCGCCTGGACCGTCGTCGCCAACAGCGTCCGCGCCGGCGCCGTCCACGCCACCACGGCGGCCGGCCTCGCTGGCCACGCGGCGCGCCCCAGCCAGGCAGGACTCACCGCGATTTACCACCACGCCCTGGCCGCCGGCTTCTCCCGCGCCTTCCTGGCCGCGGCCGCGGCCATGCTTCTCGCCCTCGTCATCACAGTCGTGACGATCCGGATAAAGCGCGCCGACCTCGGCGAAGCCACGCTCTAGGGTGGCGCACCGCGTATCAGACCGACAACCACTCACCACAACGGAGGAATCATGAAACTCACGATCATCGCGGCCACCGGAGGAATCGGACGGGAACTGCTTCAGCAGGCCGTCGCAGCGGGACACGACGTCACCGCCGTGGTCCGCAACCCGGCCAAGCTGTCCCGCCCTGTGCGCGCCATCACCACCGACCTGACCGCACCCGATCAGGTAGCGCTGGAGTCCGCGGTCGCCGGAGCCGACGCCGTACTATCCGGCCTCGGCCCGCACTCCAATTCCGACGCCGGAATCGCTTTCCAGGGCACGCGCGCCATCGTCGCGGCGATGAAGACCACCGGCGTGCGGCGCATCGTCGCGGTCAGCGCCGCGCCGGTCAGCACCGTCCCCTCGCGAAGCCGCCCTAGCCCGCCGAAACACGACCCGGGTGACGGGTTCTTCATGCGGCACCTGTTCAGCCACGTGGCCAGTGCCATGTTCGGCAAGGTCTATGCCGACCTCGCGCAGATGGAAGACATCCTCGCCGACAGCGGCCTGGACTGGACCGTCGTCCGGCCGCCACAGCTCACCGGCAAGCCCCTGACCGGCAGCTACCGCACCGCCTACGGGCAGAACATCCGGGGCGGCTGGTCCGTCCCGCGCGCCGACGTCGCCCACCTCATGCTGCACGCGCTCGGCCAGCCCGACACGGTACACCAGGCCATCGGAATCGCATCCTGATCAGGAGGAAGACATGACCACCAAGGACATGGCCACTCGCACCGGGGGAGCGATCGACTTCACCATGATGTACGTGACCCACGATGCCTTCCGGCGCGACCTGGGCCGCTTCACGGCGGCGTCGGCCGCCGGGACGGCTCACTCCCCCGGGGTCCGCGCGGGCTGGGAGAACTTCAAGGCCCAGCTCCTGCTGCACCACAGCGTCGAGGACACGCACCTGTGGCCCCGTGTTCGCCGCGCGGCAGCGGGCCTGCCCTCCGGCCTCGCCCTGCTCGATGAGATGGAGGCGGAGCACGCCCAGATCGATCCGCTGCTCACCGCCGTGGACGACGCCCTGACCGGCTCAGGCGGCAACCTCGCCGGGCATGTCGCCGGCCTCACGTCCGCACTGGAGTGGCACCTCAAGCACGAGGAGGAAGCTGCCCTCCCCCTCATCCAGTCGGTCTGCACGCCCGCCGACTGGCGCGCCTTCGCCAGCGAGATGCGCCGCCGCCAGGGCGTCAAAGGCGCGGCTATTTACGTCCCGTGGATTCTCGATGGCACTGCACCTGACGGGCAGCGGCGGTTCCTGGCCGCGCTGCCCGCCCCGGTCCGGATGATCAGCCGGGTCCTTTGGGAGCCCCGTTACCGTCGGCGGGCCCTGTGGAAGGCCTGACCGCGCCCTGCAGCACCTGCGCCCCCACAGCCGAGGTCCAGATCCCGCACCGCGAAGCGGACGGCGATGTTCAGCAGGCAGTTGCGGTACTACCGGGTCCTTTCCTGAGCAGCCGGAGGAGAACGACGATGGCGTCATCCCACACCATCCAGCGGTGCGGCCGGGCATGAAACAGATCGAGCTGTCCGCCGGGACTATCGAATACCAGGACATAGGCCAAGGGGCCACGCTTGTGCTATTGCACGGGCTGATGATGGACGCCTCACCGTGGGACGGGCTGATCGCTGACCTAGCCGCTGATCACCGGTGCGTGGCGCCAACGCTGCCGCTCGGGGCACATCGTCACGCGATGCGCGCCGACGCCGACCTGTTGCTTCCCGGGATAGCCTGGCTTGTCGAGGAGTTCGTGGACCACCTCGACCTGGATGACGTCACCCTCATCGGCAACGACACCGGCGGGGCGCTTGTTCAGCTGGTGACGTGCGACGGTGCCAGACGCGTGGGCCGGGTCGTGCTTGCCTCCTGCGAGGCGTTCGACAACTTCCCGCCCAGGCTGACCGGGCTGACGCTCCTTCTCCCCGGCAAGCTTCCGCCCCGGATGTTCGGGTTGTTCATGCAGCAGATGCGGATCCGGGCGGTGCGGCGGCTGCCGATCGCGTTCGGCAGGCTGACCCAGCGCGGGGACGCGGCCACCGCCCGATAGATGAAGCCCGTGCTGTCCCAGCCCGAGATCCGGCGCGACGCCGTGCGGATGCTACGAGCAGCAGCGGCAGACACTAACTTGCTGGTGGCGCCGAATGCCTGCCGGGCTTCGACCGCCCCACCCTCGTGGCCTAGGCCTGCCGAGACCGCGTGATGCCACCCGAACATAGCCGCCGTCTCGTCAAACTCCTCCCGCAAGGACAGCCGGCCGAGATAGACGACAGCTACACCCTCATCCCCCTGGACCAGCCAGATTCGTGATCATGTCGAGCTCCACTTCCGTTGTGAGGACTGATGAGGGCTAGGCGTCGCGGGTGCGGAACTGAGCGGCGCCGAGGAGGACGAGGATTACGGCGTAAGCTGCGAAGACGGCGAGCTCACCCATGCGGAGAACATGTGCGGAGGCCGCGGCCGCTGGTGGCGGTCGTCACGGACGGCGCGTTGCCGCAGGGCATCCAGCGGGCCGGGCTGGGTCAGGCCGGGTCCTGCGCCGGTGTCAACGGATGGCATCTGTAATTTCCTCGTCGGTTGGGTGCTGCGGGCCGGCATCTCGCCCCTGGCTTCTCCCGCGCCGGTTGCGGCTGGCCGGATTACCAATGGCTGGCCTTGCTGTACCGGGGGTTTCCAGACCGCCCGCTACAGCAGCCGAAGTGGCGGGCAGCTGGGCGAGCATGTCCGTGACCCGGCTGGGCGGGGCGCCGTCGAGCATCCAGGCGAAGAACCCCGCGTCTGCGGACAGGCCGTCCAGATCCTGCCACCGCCATGCCGCCGCCCCCGGCCATCGGTCAGGACTGCCGGATCGCGGCGACGTCGAACTCCAGTGTCACCTTCTCGCTGACCAGGACCCCGGTCGCGGCGTTCCAGTTCACGCCCCAGTCCTTGCGATTGATCGTGACACTGCCCTCGAAGCCGACCCGGCAGTTGCCCCACTGATCGTTCTCGGCGCCGGTCAGCTCGAAGTCCACGGTGACCGGCTTGGTCACGCCGCGGATGGTCAGGTCACCGGTGACCTTGAAGTTGGTCTCGTCGACTTGCTCTACCCCGATCGAGGTGAAGGTGATGGCCGGGTAGTTGTCCATGTCCAGGAACATGCTGCGCAGCTGCTCGTCGCGCTGCTGGTTGCGGTTCTGGATGCTCTTCGCCTGGATCGTGAGCTCGGCGCTCGACTCCGACGGGTCGTCGCCGTCCAGGTGCGCGCTGCCCTCGAACTCGTCGAACTGCCCGCGCACCTTGGTGGCCATCATGTGCCGGCCGACGAAGCCGATCCGCGTGTGGGCGGTGTCGAGGACGTAGTCGCCGGTCAGGTCGCTGGGCTTGGTCATGATTGTCATGCTTGGTCGCTCCTAGAGGGGCAAGAGGTAGTTATCTTGCAGTTCCGAGCCGGTCATGATTCGCCCGTAGACTCGGGCGATACATGGGGCGCCAGGCCCGCCAGCGGGCTGGTGTCGAGGTATCTGACCTCGCAGACGCGCTCGGTGAACTTCCAGCCGTCCGGTGTGCGCTGGTAGCGGTCGTGGTACACGGCGTAGTTCAGCTCCGATCTGCCGTCGCGGAAGCGCCCGAGCTCGCAGATGTAGGCGCGGCCGGACGCGGTGGCGCCGTCAAGCTGGATCGTGCCCGGGTGCGCGGTTTGCACGAAGTAGTCCAAGGGAGCCTGCAGCCGCTTGATCCCGGCGCGGATCTCCTCCCGGCTGACGGCCTCGGCGTTGATGTCGGGGATCCGCACCGCGCCGTCCCGTGTGAACAGCGACGCGAGGCGGTCGTAGTCGCGCATCATCACCGCGTCGGTGAAACTCGCCGCGCAGCGCCTCGATCTCGAAGCGATCAGCGATAGCCTGAACGTCGCTCATCGGTTTCCTCCCTCGTCTGTGTCCACTCGCAATCGCGAGAACGGCCTGGTGGAGCCGTTGCGCCAAGCTCACCGGAGAACATGACATCCTCGATTAGCAGGCGGGTAGCCCAGCTCTTCGGGAAAGGTACGAACTCCCGCCTGCGTGGAGCGTCACCCAAAGGTGCCCGCCTGGTGGAATATCGCTGCGCGGCGATCTGTCACCCGAAGGTGTTACCGGGGTCGGCTGGGGTGCGGTGTCAGGGGACCAGGGCCCAGATGCCCGGGCTGTGCCGGCCTCGGTGCGGCCGGCGGCGCCGAGCTTGCCCAGGGCGTGGGTCACGTGCTTTTGACCGTTCGAGCGCCGCCACGTCGTGGCGATGCGCTGGTCGAACTTGCCCGCGGCGAGCAGCCGCAGCATCTCCAGCTCGCAGCAGGTCAGCGGCTGGGCCAGGCCCGGCGGCCCGGCCGCAGCCTCCCTCCGTGGAGTCCTGGCGTCTGTTTGGCCGCAGGCGCGCAACAGCGCGGTCAGGTAGCCGAGGCCGAGGTGGCGAGCCGCGTGCTGCTGGCCCGGCCAGACAGCCGACCGGCAGCCGTCCCAGCAGCGCGCTTATCGGCGCGCCCTCGTCGGCGGAGACCCGGACACAGCCGCGCCGGCGGGCAAGCTGCGGGATGCACCAGGAGGCTGCTCGTTGCCTCTGACTCCGATCTCTCGCTGGCTGCTAGGCAGCCACGTCCGTCTTGCGGGGCCGGCCCCGCGGTCGCTTGCGCGGCACGATCGCGCCGCGCAGGAAGAGCTCGCCACCCCAGACGCCCCAGGGCTCCCGCCGCTTCAGCGCTCCGGCGAGGCAGGCGGCCCGCGCCGGGCACTCCCGGCACAAAGCCTTGGCCGTCTCCACGTCATCCGGCGACTCGGCGAAGAACAGCTCCGGGTCATCTGTGCAGGGCAGGTCAGGATCAAGGCTCGCGACTGGCAGCAACGCTGTGAGTCCCGCCGCCGCCAGGCAGCCGTTGTCCTGGCGCGGCCAGCACCTGTGACCCTCGTTGGGTCCGCTCGCGGATGATGGCTGGGATGCGCCCGATCTCAGCCGCGGGGAGGCAGCGAATTCCTGGCGCTGACCGTTGCCGGACGGCCGGGCCCCTTGTGCTGGTGGTTCCACGGCGCCGAGCGACACCGACGCCGCCGCGGTCAGCTTCCTCATCTGCACTGAGATCTCCCTGGGTGGCGCGCCGCCCGGCTACGCAGCCGCGGCGCAGGCGTCGGTCTGGGCTCCTCGTGGGGCCAGCCGCCTGCCGCTGGCGTGCGGTGCGGCCGCATAAATCCGGAACCGGGCCCGCAGCGCGCCCAGATCGGCGGCTGTCGTTGCCAGCTCGCCATACATCTGCCAGGCCACCGCAGTCAGGGCCGCGGCGTCGCGAGCCTCGTCGGCCGCGAGCAGGCTGGCATACAAGGCGTTGATGTCAGCCATCCCTGATCACCCTTCTCGGTCTGCCGGCAGAGGTCCTTCGCCGCCAGATTGGCGCGCCCAGGCGCACTGCCCGGAACCGCCGCCGCCGGCCGCGGCGCGCCCGGCGAGCGGCGCGGACCAGCGCATCACGCCGGGCTTGTTCGTGCCGGTCGGCCAGCCGGGCCTGACCCAGGGCCTGAACGGTGGTGTGTGTAATCATCGCGGCCTCCTCGGGACCGTAGATCTCGTAGCAGCCCGGGACGTCCAGCCGCCGGTGCCGGGTCAGGCCATCTCGCACCTCCACTTACGACTGCGCGCAGGTCATCTGCGGCGAGGGGGCGGTTACGGCGATAATCCCGGCCAACCACAGCAGCGAGGCGGTGACGTAGTACGAGGCGAGGCCTCGGCCGCGGCGCAGGCTAGGCCTGATCATGGTGCCTGGTTTCCGGCCTGGTCGGTGTCCAGTCGGCGCACGGAGATCAGGCAGAGCCCGAGGTCGCGGACTTTGGTCAGCAGCCCGTGCAGCGCGGGCTGGTCAGCGACCAGGCCGCAGATGACCGTCTCCTCGCCCTGGCCGCTGATCTGAAGGCCGTCGAACCAGGCTGCCCACCGGCCGTCCAGGACACCCGCCACGCGGATCTCATACTGGGCAGGCCCACCGGAGGCGCTCACGCCAGCTCCAGCCCGCGCCCGGCCGGAGCGGCGGAGCATGCCATGCCCGGCGGTGCCGATTGCGCCTGCGGCCAAGATCCGCGGCTTCCTTGCCGTGCACGGGCGGGCCTGAGGGCAGTCATTCCTGTCCTTCCTGCCGCTTGTGTTTCCTTCATGTGCAGACGGTAGGAGCGGACGCAGGGGCTGGGCGTCACCCGAAGGTGGCATAGGAGTGGAATCTTGTGGTGATCGGCGCGCCTATTCGGGACCATCCCCGGCCGGAGCTGGCCGGGGATGGCCGGGCGGCCTGGCCTACGTAGCCTGCAACATGGGGTTTGCCCCCGGCCGCATCGCCGTTCACAGAACCGCCGGTCCCAGCGCGCCCCTTACGCCATGGCGTCAGCTCCCCCGGATCGCTCCGCAGCCTAATGGCGTTGCGGGCTGGGGTGGGCGGGGTTCTGGTCTGGTTCGGTGTGGTGCAGGTGATCGGGCTGGGTATACCAGCCGGGCGGCAGATCGGCGGCCAGCGCACAGTGGACGAATCGGGCCACGGCCATGGTGTGGACCCGGCTGGGGTTCCACTGCAGGGTGAATGGCACGAGCTGGCGGGGCGCCACCGGGCGGATGACTGTCTGGGTATGGGCGGCCGCCAGGGACGGGATCAGCAAGATCCAGTCGATGTCGCGCTGGTCGGCCCAGCGGATGGCGGCCAGGTCGGTGTCGGCGAGCTCGATGGCCGGCGGGGCGATGCCTGCAGTGTCGAGTGCCTGGCGCTGGGCCAGGGCCCAGGCAGGAAACAGGGCCTCCGGGGCGGTACCCAGCATCTCGTGGGCGAGCTCGGACAGCGCGATCGTGTCGCGGCTGGCCAGGCGGTGGCTGGGGCGCAGGCCGACCACGAGCGGTTCGGCACAGAACACCTCGGTGGCGATCCCGGCCGGTTCAAGGACCGGGCCGCAGGTGAGGGCCACATCGATGTCGCCGGCAGCGACGGCGTCCAGGAGATTGGGCAGCCACATCCGCTGCAGGTCGACAGTTACCTGCGGTGCTTCGGCGGTGAACAGATTGATCAGGTGGGGGGCGAGCACGGGGGCGGCGGGCGGGGTGATGCCCAGCCGGACGGTGCCTGCCTCGCCGTCGGTGACGCGGCGGATCGCGGCCTTGGCGGCGGCGGCCTCGTCGAGGATGACCTTGGAGCGGGTGAGCAGTTCGGTGCCGGCGCTGGTCAGGGCGACCTGACGGGTGGTGCGGGTGAACAGCGGGGTACCCAGTTCGCGCTCGAGGCGGCGGATCAGTTCGCTGAGCGTCGGCGCGGCGATGTGCAGCCGCTCGGCGGCCCGCCCGAAGTGCAGTTCGGTGGCTACTGCCACGAACGCTTCGAGCTGGCGCAACTCCACGTCCTGACCGTACCCCGGCAGGCTGGCGGCCGGCCGGATGAGGTGTGCCTGGCCGCAAGATTGTTCGGCGTGGCCGAATAATACGTTCGCAAGCTGCCCCTTTTTCGGCAGCGGGGAGGGTGTCAGGCTGGCAGCATTAGTGGCGGGCGCCAGCCGCCGCCAGGCCGCGTGGAGACACCAGATGACGGACAGCGGCACGCTTTCGCGCGATAGGGCTGTGGGCCTGGGCGGTAGGTCACTGATGGCTGATCCACCTGTGGCGGCATCGGCGGGGGTCGCCATGTCCGGGCAGGATGTCCTGCTGGCCACCAAGCTGCATGTGCCCCGGCCGCAGCCGGGTTTTGTGCCGCGCCGGCGTCTGGTGCAGGCGCTGGGCGAGGGGCTGGCTAGGGGCCGGGTGCTGGTGTGCGCTCCGGCGGGATCCGGCAAAACGGCGCTGCTGGCCGACTGGGCCCGCGGCGGCGGGCGGCCGGTGGCGTGGCTCGGCCTGGATGGCGGCGACAGCGACCCGGCCCGGTTCTGGCGCTACGCGGTGGCCGCGCTGGACCGGGCCCGGCCAGAGCTGGCCGGGCGGGTGGGCCCGCTGCCCCCGGGTTCGTTTGAGGGGCTGGTGACGGCCCTGATCAACGAGCTGGCCGCCGATCCCGGCCCGGATGAGGTGCTGCTGGTCCTGGATGACTATCACCTGGTCGATTCCGGGCCGGTGCACGAGTCGGTGGCGTTCTTGCTGGAGAATCTGCCGCCTGGCCTGCGGGTGGTGGTGTCCGGCCGGGCTGACCCGCCGCTGCCGCTGGCGCGGCTGCGGGCCCGCGGCCAGCTGGCCGAGCTGCGCGCCGCCGACCTGCGCTTCACCTCCGAGGAGGCGGCGGCGCTGCTAGCCGAAGCGGCGGGGCCGGACGTGCCGCCCGTGGCGGCGGAGGCGCTGGTGGCCCGCACGGAGGGGTGGGCGGCGGGGCTGCAGCTGGCCGGACTGTCGCTGCGGGGGCACGCCGATCCGGCCGGGTTCGCGGCGGCGTTCAGCGGCAGCTACCGCTTCGTGCTGGACTACCTGGCCGATGAGGTCCTTGACGGCCAGCCCGGGCCGGTGCGCGCGTTTCTGCTGGAGACCTCGGTGCTGGAGCGGCTGTCGGGGGAGCTGTGTGATGCGGTCACCGGCCGGGCCGGCGGCCAGGCGATGCTGGCCGACATCGAGCGGGCGGGCCTGTTCTTGGTGCCGCTGGATGAGGTGCGCGGCTGGTGGCGCTATCACCACCTGTTCGCCGATCTGCTGCGCGCCCGGCTGCAGGCTGAGCAGCCCGGCCGGGTGCAGGCGCTGCACCGGGCCGCGGCCGCCTGGTGCGAGGAGCATGACCTGGCCGATGACGCGGTGCGGCACGCGCTGGCGGCCGGGGACGCCGCCTGGGCGGCGCGGCTGGTGGAGCGGCACGTCGAGACGCTGCTCGGCCGCAGCGAGGGCGTGACCCTGCGCCGCTGGCTGTCGGCGCTGCCGGCGGAGTCGGTACGCGCCCGTCCGCGCCTGTGCCTGGCCCAGGCGTACGCCGTCGCCATGGGCTTCCAGGTGGAAGTACTCGAGGCCCTGCTCGATGACGCCGAGCACGCCCTTGCGGTCAGCGGCGACGAGCCGTATGAGCCGTCCCTCGGACCGCCGCAGGGCGATAGCGTGCTGGCCAATGTCCCCGCCGGGATCGCGTTCCTGCGCGCCTCGCTCGCTCGGCTGCGTGGTGATGCCGCCCGCGCGGCCGGCTATAACCGGCAGGCCCTGGCCCACCTGGGCGAGGACGACTGGTTCATGCGCTCCTTCGTGGCCTGGAACCGGGCGGTGACGGACTGGCTGGCCGGCCGGCTCGGGCCAGCCGAGCGCGGCCTGGCCGAGGTGCTCGCCGAGCGGCGGGCCGTCGGCGCGCTCTTCGCTGGCTTTCTCCCCATGCGCGTCTGCTACGACCTGGGCGAGGTGCAGCGCGCCCAGGGCAACCTGGATGCGGCGCTGGCGACCGGCCGGCAAGCGCTGGACACGGCCGGCGAGAGCAGCCAGATCGCCCTCACGGGCCCGGCGCACGTGGGCCTGGCCCAGGTCTTGTACGAGCGGAACGAGCTGACCGCCGCCCTTGACCACGCCACCCGGGGGGTCACGCTGTGCCGGCAGCTTGCCTTCACCCCCGCGCTGGCCGCAGGCCTGGCTGTCGTGGCCCGGATCCGGCACGCGCATGGTGACGCGGCCGGGGCCCTGGAGGCGATGGGCGAGGCCGGGCAGGCCGGGCTGAGCCCGCAGGTGATCACCCTGCTCAACCCGGTGCCATCGCAGCGGGCGCGGCTGCTGCTGGCCCAGGGCGACGTCCGCGCGGCCGCCCAGTGGACAACGGCTGCTGGTCTCAGCCCCGGCGACGAGCCAGATTACCCGCAGGAGCCGGCCTATCTGGTGCTGGCCCGGGTGCTGCTCGCCCAAAACGACCCCGGCCCGGCACTCACCCTGCTGCAGCGGCTGCTCGACGCCGCGGCCAGCCAGGGCCGGACCGGCAGCATCATCGAGATCCAGGCGCTGCGGGCGCTCGCGCTGGCCGCCTGCGGCGATCACGCCGGCGCCCTCGGCGCGCTGACCGAGGCGGTCACGCTCGCCCGCCAGCACGGCTACGTCCGGGTCCTTGCCGACGGGGGCGCGCCGATGCGCGCCCTGCTCGCCCAGCTGCCCGGTGCCCGGCCGGGCCAGCAGCACGCGGCTGGCCGCATCGACCCCGGCTACCTGGCCGCGCTCGTGCGCGCCTGCGGCCCGGCAGACGCCGTGCCCCCCCGCACCCTGGCCGCCGGCGCGGCGCCGGGCCTGGCCGAGCCGCTGACCGGCCGCGAGCTGGAGGTGCTGCGGCTGCTGGCCGCGGGCAGGTCAAACCAGCGCATCGCCCACGACCTGGTGGTGGCGCTCGACACGGTCAAAAAGCACGTGACCCACGTCCTGGGCAAGCTCGGCGCGGCCAACCGGACCGAGGCCGCCGCGCGGGCCCGGCAGCTGGGCCTGATCCCCTGACATCGCACCCCAGCCGGCCCGGTAGCACCTTCGGGTGAGGGATCGCCGCGCCGCGACATTCCACCCGGCAGGCACCTTCGGGTGACGCGCCACGGCGGCCAGGATTCGTACTGTTCCCCGAAGAGCCAGGCCAGCAGGGCCGGGCTGGGCCCCAGCCACCGGGGTCAGCAGCCAAGGGAGCAGGACATGACCACTGCCAGCAGCCGGGATCCGGCCGCGCGGGACGAGGGGCTGGGCGCGGGATGACCGGGCCGATAGGAAGTTTCGTGGTCCGCCGCGCCCGTCTGGTGCTGGTCGCGGCGCTGCTGGCCGTAGTCGGGTTCGGCGTGCTCGGGTTCGGCGCGTTCGGCAAGCTGAAGACCGGCGGCTTCCAGGACCCGGGCGCCGAGTCGACCACCGCGCAGATGCTGACCGACCAGCGCTTCGGTGGCTCAGACGGTGTCGTCCTGCTCGTCCGCGCCGAGGCCGGGACGGTTGACGACGCGCCCGCACGAGCAGCGGGCGCCGAGGCGGCGAGCCGTCTTGCGGCGGTGCCGGGCGTGTCGAACGTGACCTCCTACTGGCAGACAAACAATCCCGGCCTGCGATCGAAGGACGGCACGTACGCGCTCATCCTGGGCAGCACCAGGAGCGACCGCGATCTCAGCTCGTCGGAGCTGGCAAGCCTGCGATCGCACAGCGGGCAGGTCGACGTCACGGTCGGCGGCAGCGCGGCGATCGGCAACGACATCACGACGCAGGTCGCCAAGAGCCTGGGCATCGCCGAGGGGATCGCCGTGCCGGTCATCCTGGCGCTGCTGGTGTTGGCGTTCGGCAGCGTCGTGGCCGCGCTGTTGCCCCTGGCGATCGGGATGATCGCGATCCTCGGCACGTTCGCCGAGCTGTTCGTGCTCGGCTCGGTGACCAACGTGTCGATCTACGCGATCAACCTGACCACCGCGCTCGGCATGGCACTGGGCATCGACTACTCGCTGCTGATGGTCAGCCGCTTCCGGGAGGAACTCGGGCGCGGACAGGAGCCGGCGCAGGCGGTCGTGCGCACCGTGCGAACGGCCGGGCGCACGATCGTGTTCAGCGGCGCCACGGTCGTGGCCGCGCTCGCCGTGCTGCTGATCTTCCCGCTGTACTTCCTGCGCTCGTTCGCCTACGCCGGGATCGGCGTGGTGCTCATCTCGATGGCCGCCGCGGTCGTGGTGCTGCCCGCACTGCTGGCCGTGCTGGGCCGGCGCGTGAACTCCGGCCGGCTGCCGTGGGCACGCAACCGCGAGCCGTCCACCGCCGCGCCGTTCTGGGGACGGCTCGCCGGGCAGGCCATGCGCCGCCCGGCGCTCATCGCGATCCCGGTACTCGCCTTGCTGATGCTGGCCGCGCTGCCGTTGCGGCACGTCCAGTTCGGCACGCCGGACGACCGCGTACTGCCGGCCACCACGCAGAGCAGGGCGGTCGGCGACGTGCTGCGCGAGGACTTCACCGGCAATAGTGCCACCGCGCTCAACGTCGTCACCGGCGGTCCGCTGGACCGCGCTGCGCTGACCGCCTACGCGACCCGCCTGTCCGATCTGGCCGGTGTCGCGCGCGTCGAGACCAGCGTCGCGACGTTTGTCCACGGGACGGCCGTCCCGGACTCCGCCGACCCGGCCCTCGCGCGTCCCACGGCGCAGCGGCTGTCCGTCGTGAGCGCGGCCGATCCGCGCTCGAATGCTTCGAAGGACCTGGTGCGGGCCGTGCGCGACCTGTCTGACCCGGACGGCGTCCGCGTCTACGTCGGCGGCCAGACCGCCGAGCTGATCGACACCGCGCACGCGATCGGCATCCGGCTGCCGCTGGCCGGGCTGCTCATCGTGCTCACCACGTTCATCGTGCTGTTCCTGTTCACCGGGTCCGTGGTGCAGCCGATCCGCTCCCTCGTGCTCAACGGCGTCACCCTCGCTGCGACCGCCGGGCTGATGGTGTGGATCTTCCAGGAGGGACACCTGTCCCGGCTGTTGCATTTCACCGCGCTGCCGCTGGACACCAGCATGCTGGTGCTGCTGTTCTGCATCGCCTTCGGCTTGTCCATGGACTACGAGGTCATCGTGCTCAGCCGCATCAAGGAGCTGCACGACCAGGGCCGTGACAACCGCACCGCAGTCACCGACGGGCTGACCCACAGCGGCCGCATCGTCACCACCGCCGCAGCGCTGATCGCGGTAACCTTCTTCGCGTTCGGCACCGCGACAGTCAGCTTCCTGCAGCTATTCGGCATCGGCGCGGGGTTCGCGGTGATCATCGACGCGACGCTCGTACGCGCCGTACTGGTGCCGGCCTGCCAGCGGATACTCGGTCGCGCCGCATGGTACGCACCCGCACCGCTGCGCCGGCTAAACACCCGCATCGGCCTGACCGAAGCCCGCGGCTGACCATCCCGGCCCCCCACCGGCACTAGCCACCAAGCGCGGTCTTGACCAGCCACAGGCACCCAAAGCCGACCTGCTCGTGCCCTAGCCTCGGACGTGATGATGATGAGCCTCAACGAACCACAGATGCAGGCCCTGGGCTGGATTGAGGACGGCCTGGCCGGTTCTGACCCCAGGTTGGCTTCCATGCTGAGCATCTTCAGCCGGCTCGCCGCAGGAGAGGAGATGCCTGCAGGCGAGAAGATCCGGGTAAGGCGCGGGCGGCCGGCCGCCCCCCGTCCGCGCCGCGACCGGCGGCACCCGCGGCGGGGCAGCCCTCCCGCAAGCGCGCCGGCGGTACCCGCGCCTGGGCTTGCAGCAGGCCATGCTGTTGCTGTGGGTCGTCATCACCGCCGGGATGCTCGCCGTCGCGCTGGTCCTCAACACCAGCGGCCACTAGGCCTGCATCCGGTCGATGGGAACGGCGTGCCTCTCTCCCGGTCCCACAGCATGCCGATGCGTCCTACCTGATGAGCCGGCGGCTTCTCGCGGAGGCCTTCCCGCACGGGCAGTTGGCAGGCTGCGCAATCGTTTAGCTGGGACCGACAAGCGCACATGATCGGCAACACCTGCCCGCGCGCGAACGGCGGCTCGGGGCTCGCCGCCCGGCTGGCTACCTGTCGTGAGCGCTGCCCAGTCGCATCCTTAATGTCGGCGAGCAGATCGCACCGCCCCGCGCGTTCGCGGGCACCGTGACCACCCGGCTGGCGATCAACGAGCTGCGCTCCGCGCGCCGACCGGAGCGCTAGGCCGGCGAGTGGCTGCCAGAACCGATCATCATCGGCGGCCAGGCTGAGACAGCCTGCTCGCTGTCACTGGCGGTGCTGGTGCTGCTGGAGAACCTCTCGGCTGGGCAGTGAGCCGCGCTCGTGCGCGCCATGCGGCCAGGCAGGCACCGTACCGCCGCCGGGCCTGGCCGAGCCGCTGACCGGCCGCGAACTGGCGGTGCTGCGGCTGCTCGCCGCGGGCAGGTCCAACCAGCGCATCGCCCGCGACCTGGTAGTGGCGCTCAACACGGTCAAACGTACGTGACCCACGTCCTGGGCAAGCTCGGCGCCGCCAACCACACCCAGGCCGGAGCCCGCGCACGCGACCTGGGCCTGATCCCCTGACATCGCCCCCCAGCCGGCCCGGTAGCACCTTTGGGTGACCGATCGCCGCGCAGCGATATTCCACCCGGCCGGCACCTTCGGGTGACGCCCCACGCGGGCGGCAATCCTTATTGTTCCCGAAGAGCCGGGCCAACAGGGCCGGGCTGCTGCCATCGGCCACCCGGGATGGGTGGCTGACCCGGGGAGATGAGAAACAGTGCAGCGGATCCGTATCCACCGGCACAGAGTCCGGCGCGAGCGCCCATGGCATGACGTCCTGCCGCCCGACCCGCGGGACCCCGATGTGGTCCGGGCCAAGGCGCTCGCCCGCGCCGGAGATCGCGCCGGCCGAAGAACAGCCAGGCAGTCACATTCTCTCCGGCCCGCCGAGACAGCGGGCTGACGGGATCCCGGTGATCACCAGGTGAGGGGGCCCACGTCAATGCACCCGTACCTGCTGCAACAGATCGCCCGCCAGCGCGAGGAGGACCTGCGCCGGGCAGCACGGCGATACGGCCCGGCTGGGCGCCGCAGCCACCGCCCAGTGACCGCGGCACGAACGATCCGCCCTGGAGGCGAACCTACGCTATCCAAGCCCAGGATCCTCGTCGCGCTGCTGCTGGCGGCGTTCCGCTCAGCGTGAGAGGCCCAGATGTTCACCCAGTTCCTCGGCACAGCAGCGACCGTCTATGGCGTGCTCGGCGCCCTGAAATCGCTCTTGCAGACACGGCAGATGCTCGCCCGCCGCACATCGTCTGGAGCCTCGGCAGGCTTCTTGGCCTCCTATGCCGGCGGTTACGCGATCTGGCTGACCTACGGGCTCAGCACCGGCAGTATCCCGCTCATCGTCGTGGACACCGTCGGCCTGCTCTGCGGAGGGCTGACGCTCGCCGTCGCCCTGTCCCTGCGCGGCTCACTTATCCGCCCAGCCACCTGGAACAGCCGCAACACGACCTCAATCTCACCAAGACCCGCAGCCCCGGACCCGCGACCCCACCCCCACCTGGCCTGAGGAGCGAGATGGACCGCATCAGCGAGGAATACGGCGTGGATCAGGCCGCCCCGGCTCGGCCCGGTCCGAGCCGGTGGTCAGCGTGCGCGGCCTGGTTAAGCGGTACGGCAGCCACGAGGCGGTCGCGGGCATCGATCTGGAGGTGCGACGGGGAGAGATCTTCGCCTTCCTCGGCCCGAACGGCGCGGGCAAGACCACGACGGTTGAGATCCTCGAAGGCTTCCGGCAGCCCACGGAGGGACAGGTTTGTGTCCTGGGGCACGACCCGGCCACGGCGGGCGGCGCCTGGCGGGACCGGGTGGGCGTGGTCTTGCAGGAGTCGGAGCCCGAGCCCGGCCTGTCCGTCCGGGAGTGCCTGGCCATATACGCCGGGTTCTACCGCGCGCCGCGG
>WNGP01001060.1_pt1 | contig 22193 bp, 22 predicted proteins | sample 5407671 | NCBI WGS metagenome assembly WNGP01 (sample SAMN13153381, study PRJNA577476) | soil metagenome | isolation source: 40 cm soil or saprolite under Garry oak tree replicate 2 | place: USA:California | collected 2016-06-15
TGGCCGGGCCGCAAGGTTCGCCAGTATGGGTGCTACGGGTCAGATCGGGTCGCGGACCGACCCTCCGCACTGCTCGCCGAGGCACCAGGTCGGCGAGGATGGGGCACGCGACTGGCCCCCTCTATCCGAGCCGGAGAGCAGCTCCCGGATCGCCGACCGCCTGAGCCCTTGTTTGCATCGGCGGCCTCCCCGGAATTTCCGCTCGGACCCGCCTTGGAGGCGTAGTCAAGACGCCAGGCCTCGACCCTTCCCTTCAAAGCGCGTGGGGCCAATATAGGGCCCCTGCGAAATCGCGCAAGTGCCGATGTTTCTTCGGGTTAGCTCACTCGCGTGTGAATCGCCTGTGGACAGTAACCTGTGCGAGGGCCGGTCGTTGCCGCGAGCATCCACATGATGTGGAGTTGTGTATCCACATCGTGAACGTTCCAACATCAGTTGATGTGCGCCCGGCGCATGAAGGCGCGGGCGGCGATGCGGTAGCGCCGCAGCCCGTCGCCGAGCTTGGCAAGCCGATACGGCGCCCACGCTTTCACGGAATCGGCCCGTTCGTACCAGCGGTCCGTCGCGAAGTTCGCTTCGCAGCGCGTCAGCTCCGCGCGCAGGGTTGCGAGGTCGCGACGGAACGGCGCTCGGGGGGCGACCAACGTATCGAGAGATATGGCCGCGACCCGCGCGCCGGCGCAGCGTCCGGTGAGGCGAGTGGCGCGGGAGATGACGAGGTCGCGCGAGGCGTTGACGAGATCCGTCTGGAACTGCGCCGCGGCCGCATCCACGGCGCTCAACGAGTCATGCAGGGCATGCAGGGCCGTCGCGGAGCGGGCTCGCGTCGCGGAGTCCGGCGCCTGGACGGCGAGGCCAGCCGTCCACAGCGCCACCAGCAGACGGACCATTCAGGCGTCTATGCCGACTTCGTCGTACCGGTAAGGCTCGCCTGGATGCGAAGGAAGGAACAGGTAGCCGGCGCCTCCCGCGGCGAACCATCCCGCCACGAGCTGGCTGGAGCCGGCCTCCACGGGCTCGTCAAACAGGATCCGCAGCCAGCGCCGGATGTGCCGCAGCTCGGGCGCGCGCCGGCCGAGCATGGCGACGAGCGCTCCAATGCCCTGCGTGGCCCGCAGGAAGTGGGCGATGGCGTGGACTCGTTGCGCGAAGATGTACGCGCGGACGCCGGGCTGGTCGTAGAGGAGCGTACCCTCGTAAGGATCGGCCGGAGGGGCATCCATGCGCGGGCCGAAATAGACATACACCCGCTGATCGCCTTCCTTGCGCTCGACAACGGCGGCGGCGGCATCGGGACCGAGCCGGGCGGCGTGGATCAGGTCCCCTTCTGCGAGGATGCCCACGGTCGAGGTCCATTCGATCGCCGCGAGGCCCTGGTCCAGGGGGCAACCGAGGCCGTCGTCGTAGGCTAAGAGGCGCGGCCCTTCCCCGGCGCGCAGGAAGAAGTGCGAGAGCGCATCGGCGCGGTCTTCGAACGTGCGTGTCTGGCGCGAGGTTGCGGGAACCGTCATTGTGGGATTATAACCCAGAGCAGAACCGACAGATAGAGGAGCGCGCGATGCGTTGTTTCACCCTGCTGCTGTGCGCCGTGGCCACAGTGGCGCAGGCACAGCAGCCTGTAGCGCCCGAATCGGTCCGGGTCGAATCCGTGCCCCCGCCCCCCCCTGCCGTCCCGCCGTACGCGACGCCGACCCCGGAGCAGGCCCGGTACATGCGAGGACTCAGCACCGCGGGCAGGGGGATCAACCAGCTGAAAGACGGCGTGAATCGCGTCGCGAACGCGGGGCGTGACTCGCTGCGAATGCGCCGCGCGGGCCGCTTGCTCAGCGGCCTGTGCGGGACCGCGCGCGGCTTCATGGTGACCGGCCGGGGCAGAATGCAGCCGACCGCGTACCAGGACTCGACGGCGCTCAAGGCTAAGCGCCTGGGGGCCCAGATCGACACGTTGATCCGCTTCGCGCCCACGTGCGAAGCGAAGGCGGCGGCACAACCCGATTCGACGTCGGCCCGACTGCTGTCTCAGCTGCGGGCCTACGAGGCGGCGCTGCGCGACTTCCGGGCGGCCATCGGACTGCCCAACAAGTAGCGCAATGCCAGAAGTGTACCGATGGTGTCATAATGATGGCCAATCTCCGTCCGTCCACGCAACCCTCTGAACGGCGACTGCTTAGGCCGTGCGCGCACTATTGACAGAAAAACTGCCGCCCCGTAGCTTTGGCCCCGGTTCAAGCAATACGTGGCACCGTCACCGGTTTGTCTGCGCACCGCGAGGACCAATTGTCTCGCGGTTTTTGTTTGAGCCCGTCTCTGATCGCGGTGATCAGAGCCGTTCCATTCCGGGGCCGTGCCCCTCAGTTCGGAGTTTGAAACAGTATGGCTAAGGGTAAAGTGAAGTGGTTCAACGACGCGAAGGGCTTTGGCTTTATCGCGCAGGAGTCGGGTCCAGACGTGTTCGTACACTTCACGGCGATTCAAGCCGAGGGCTTCCGTAGCCTCGCCGAGGGCGACACGGTAGAGTTCGAGGTCGCCCAGGGTCCCAAAGGGTTGCAGGCGCAGAACGTCCGCAAGGTCTGAGCGGCGACCCGACCGGAGCGAGCGGGCTCGGGAGACCGGGCCCGCTTCGTTTTCGTCCTTATATTAGCCGCATGATGGGCTTCCCTCGTCACCTCGTCGCGCTGCTCGTTCCCGCGGCGCTCGCGGCTCAGACTGCGGGCCCCCCTTCGATCCCGGTGTACCGTGGGTTCTCCCCCGGAATGGCGTACCGTGCCTTCGCGGACCGCGCGCGCGCGCTGGCAGGACGGGAGGCCCTGCTGTGCAACACGTCCGCGAACACGGCGCAGCTGATGGAGTGCGGGGTGATGATCCGCGATCCCGCGGACAGTGCGCATTTCTACCTCAGCGCGTACGTGATCGAGGGGAAGATCGCCATGGTCTCCTTCTACGATTCCGGCGACGTCCGCCTCGTGGAGCGTGCCCAACGAGACCTGGTGCGGCGCTTCGGGCCCGCGCACCAGAGACGGACGGGCAGCTGGGAATGGAGGACGGGTCGGCGCGTGGCCCGCCTGAGCTGGACGGGTCGCGGCCGGGCACGCTGGATCTACGTCAACCTGACCGACAAGGACGTGATGGACGGGATCTCCCGCTACGTGCCGCGGGCCAAGCGGTAGGTCGCCCCTTAGGCAGCCCGCACCATTCGCTCCGCCAACCCGGTGATCCCGGCGGCGTTGGCGATCTGATCCAACCAGCGTGGGGGAATCGCGGTTTCGCCGTCCCGCGCGCCGAGCAGCGCACCGGTCACGGCGGCGTTCGTATCCGTGTCGCCGCCCGCTTCGACGAGGAAAATGAGCGCTTCCTCGAGCGAGGGTCGGTGCAGGGCGCACCAGAACGCGATCTCGATGCAGTGCACGACGTAGCCCACCTCCCCCGGCACGGCGATCGGCAGGGCATCCTGCTCCTCCCATGGCACCCGGTCGATCGCCTCGAGCAGCGCGCGCGGGGCCCGGTCGGCGAGCCGGTGCAGCACCTCTTCCACAAAGTGGCGGTTGCCGTGCAGCAGCTCGCGCGCGGCGAGGTTCACGGCGGCGGCGCCCCAAGTGCACCGCTCGTCGGCATGCGTGATCGCGGCCTGCTGAGTGGACACCCGGATCAACTTGTCCACGCTGTCGTGGTAGCGTAGCGCGACCGGCGCGCAGCGCATGACGGCGCCGTTGCCGGCCGAGCCTCGTGGGTCCGGGTCCCGAGCCTGACGGCCCGCCTCGAACGGCTCGACCCCGCGCTCGATCAGTCGCAGCGCGCGCTGCGTCGTTGCCCCGATGCCGCGGCCGTCCATTTTCATCCACCGCACCCACCGCTCCGCCACGTCGGCGACGTCCCAATCGCCTTTCTCGACCAGCGACTCGGCCAGCAGCAGCGCCATCGCCGCGTCGTCGTCGAATGGGGAACCGCGGGGCGGAGGCGCGAGATCGCGCACGCCCCCCGGGAACGCCGCCCGGATCGCGTCGGCCGTGCCCAGGCTCTCGGTGGGTACGCCGAGCTGGTTGCCCGCCACGAGCCCGAGCAACGTCGCGCGGGCGCGGCTCACGAGCTGCGCGTCGGGACCTGCGTTGGCGGGCCGGCCGGGTCCGGGGACGCTCACGCCAGTCAGTAGGTGAGCTCGATCGCGCCGCTCTGCGGCGCGACGCGAGCGGCGAAACCGTCGCGGTCGGCGTGCGGACCCTGATACGGATGGGCGGCGTTGTAGGCGGCCACGCCGGAGTTGGCAAACAGCCGGTAGTACCCGACGTGCGATCGCACGGCGCCCCGGGGCACGAGACAGTTGCACCGGGTCGCCGCCGCCGTGCCGGGATTGACCTCCACCGTGATGTCGGACGCCGTCGTGTTCGTGACGAGTGGAGCGAAGAAGCGCTGGCCCGCCGCGTCCGCAGTAATGCGCACCCGTCGCCCCGCGATCGACCCCGCCATCGCCTCACCAAGGGGCGGGTTCCCCGGACTCAGCAGGCGCCAGCGGAGCTCCACGCCTGCCCGGGCGCGCAGCCGAGCGGTCGCGCCCGGTGCCACCGTGTCCATCGGCGTGCCGTTCCGCAAGATCTCGACCGGCTCCAGCAGCGCGTTGGCAGCCCACACCACCGGCGGGCCGATATACCCTTGCCGCGCGGCGTACCACAGCCCCAGCACGCCGATCCCCACGCCCGCGAGCACCCCCCACCCCACCGCCCGCACCTGCAGCTTCGCCTCGCGCGAGCGCCGCAGCTGCCGCTCCACGCTCGCGGCGCCCACGAGCCGCGGGGATCCGGAGGCGCTCCCCTCTCGCAGCGCGCCGAGCACCTCGTCCGCCGTCTGAAAGCGGTCTTCCGGCTTCTTGGCGAGGCACCGCAGGATCACGGTCGAGAGCCAGCGAGGGATCTTGGTGTTGACGTCGCTCGCCACGGGAATCGGCTCGGCCAGGTGCTTGCCGACGATCTCGGCGCTCGACTTGCCGTCGTACGGCGGCGCCCCGGTGACCATCTGGAACAGCATCGCCCCGAACGCGTACAGGTCGCTCCGGCCGTCGATATCGGCCTGGCCCAGAGCCTGCTCGGGGCTCATGTACTGGACGGTCCCGACCGTGAAGCCGGTGGCGGTCTTCGCACCGCCGGCGTTGGGGTCGAGCAGTTTCGCGATGCCGAAATCCACGAGCAGCGCGCGCCCGCTCTTCGCCTCGAGCATCACGTTGTCCGGCTTGATGTCCCGATGTACCAGTCCCTGCGAGTGGGCGTGGGCGAGGGCCTCGAGGATGGACTCGCAGATCTTGAGGGCGTCCTCGGGCGGGAGCGTGCGGCGCCGCCGCAGTGCGTCGGCCAGCGATTCCCCTTCGACGAACGGCATCACGTAATAGACCAGGCCCTCACCGTCCCCGGTGAAGTGAATCGCGAGAATGGCGGGATGCTGCAGCCGCGCGAGCGCCTTGGCCTCCTGGCGGAAACGCGCGATCATCCCGGGCGTCCACGCGATCTCGGGGTGGAGCACCTTGCAGGCAAGGCGCCGATCGAGGTCCGCGTCCCACAGCTCGTATACCTCCGCGAACCCCCCACGCCCCACCAGCCTCTTCACCTGGTACTTGGGGCCGAGCGCCCGGGCCAGCCGCTCTGCGGTCGGCTGGGCCGTGGAAACGGCCGCGGGCGTCGGTGTCGATACGGCCCGCTCGCTCGAGATCACGGTGGGGGAGGGACTGCCGCACGCCGGGCAGAACGCGGAGCCGGGGGGAATCTCAGCCCGGCACGAGGGACAGGTGAGCTGGGTCGGCACGGGTCCAAAGATAGTGAATTAGGTTCCCGCCCATGCTGCTACGCCTGGCCCTGGGCCTCGCCCTCGCTTACGTGGTGCTGATGCTGCTCGGATGGTGGTTCCAGGATCGCCTGGCCTTCCCCGCCCCCCGCGGCGACGTGCCGGATCCGCGACGCGTCGGCGTCACGAACGGCGAGCGGATCGAGCTGGCCATGAAGGACGGGACGCGCCTCGTCGGCTGGTATCTCGCACCGACCGCCCCCGACCGTCCTCGACCGCCCCTGCCCGCCCTGCTGTGGTTCTATGGCAACGGCGAAACGATCGCGAGCATCTGGCCCGTGGTGCGCGAGTTCCAGCCCGCGGGAAGTGCCCTCCTCGTCGTGGACTATCCCGGCTACGGAGGCAGCGGGGGCCGGACCACCGAGCAGGCGCTGTACGACGCCGCCGACGTCGCGTTCGCGGTGCTCGCGCAGCGCCCCGGCGTCGATCCCGCCCGGATCTACGTGTACGGCCGGTCGCTCGGCAGCGCTGTGGCCGTTCACACGGCCGCGCATCATCCCGCTGCCGGACTCATCCTCGAATCGCCGTTCACGAGCGCTGCGGAGATGGCGCGCCTGCACTACCGCGTGTTTCCCCGCTGGCTCCTCCACCTAGGGCTGGACAACGTCGCGACGATACGCCATGTCCGTTGCCCTGTGCTGATCTTCCATGGGACCGCCGACCGCCTGGTGCCGTTGTCGATGGGCCGGGAGGTAGCAGCGGCGGCGGCCGGACCCGTGGAGCTCGTGCCGATCGCAGGCGCCGGCCATAACGACACGTACGACGTCGGAGGCACGGCGTATCGGGATAGGTTGTGGGAGTTCGTTACGGCAGCGAGATGAGGGACGGGGGACGAGGGAGGGGGCCGCACCACCCGTCCCTCGTCCCTCCTCCCACGTCCCTAGATCACCACCACCGGCACGATGCGGTCGCGCTCGGCTTCGAACAATCGCTCGGCGTCGTCGAGCGCGTGACGGATCGCCGGGCCGTCGGCGTCGCCGAATTTCGTGCTGGGCGCCACGCGGCCCGTGAGCTTGCGGACCGCGACGAGCGCCCGGGTCACCTCGCAGCGATCCACGTCTGCGTCGGTGTGGCCCGCGACCAGCAACCCCTCGAAGAGCGGCAGACTGCGAGGATCCTTGAGCACGTACAACGACTCCAGAATCTTCGGGCCCAGGAAGCGGCGCAGCATCTGGTCGCCGCGAATCCGCTCGAACAAGCGGATGAGGGTGTCGGCGTGACCCTCGTAGTAGCGCGCCGCTTCCACGGCGGCCGCCACGAACGCGTGGTGCGCGCCCGGGGTGAGAAGATATCGCTCGAACAACGGCCAGGCGCCCGCGGGATGTCGCTCGGCGATGCCGAGAAAGGCGAAGTACCGGCGCGCGAGCGGCGCCTGCGTATCCGCAACTACGGTGCGCAGACCGGCGACTCCCCAGCGGGCGCCCACCAGCGCCGCGGCGGCGGCGTGCTGCCAGCGCTCCAGCTCCGGGACACGGAAGGTGACCAGATGCGGCTCGAGGAAGGCCCGTGTCCGCTCCAGCACCGCGAGCAGCCGCCGGTCGAGCTGCGCCAGCGCGGGCTCGAGCACCACGGCGTGGGCCCGCCGGGCGAGCGCGAGCGCTTCCCAGGCCAGTTGATCGAGGTCCTGGCCGGTCCATGCGGCCTCGAACGCGGCCGGGTCGCGGGCGCTGAGCAGCCGTTCGAGTGCGGCAGTAAAACGGCACAACAGGGGCAAAGCGTCCACACCCGAGAAATTACGCGGCCCATTGCCCGCGGCGAGGGGTGGCCGTGGGCCCCCGCAGGGCACTTGTCCACAGCGATCTGGAAAACCGGGTGGAAACCCTATGGGCGCGAACTCCTTGCCGTTCGTGAGGTTAAGCCTTAACCTTGCCGCGCGTGCAGCGACGCCTTGCCCTCCTCTGCGCCACCCTGTCGGTCGTGGCGTGCTCCCGGTCCCACGGGCCGATCGAAATCGGCCTCGCCGGCCCGTTCTCACAAGCCCGCGGCGTCTCGATGCGACGCGCCGCCCAGCTCGCTGTCGACCAGCTCAACGCGCGTGGCGGGTTGCGCGGTCGTCGCCTCAAGCTGCGCATCGCCGACGACAGCGCGAGCGAGGACGCGGCGGTGCGCGTCGCGCAGACGTTGTACGACGACGCCGACGTCGCCGCCGTGGTGGGTCACCTGACGTCCGGCGCCTCGATCGCGGCGGCCCAGGTGTACGGCGCCGGCGCTCACCCGGTCGTGATGGTTTCTCCCTCGGCGTCGAGCCCGGAGCTGGGCGGCATCAGCTCCTACGTGTTCCGGGTTTGCCCCAACGACGTGAGCTACGGGGCTGCGCTGGCGCGGTTCGCCTGGCGGTCGCTCGGGGCGCGCCGCGCCGGCGTCATTTTCATCGACAACGACTACGGTCGTGGGGTGCGCACGGCCTTCGGCGTCGATTTCGCGCGGCTCGGCGGCAGCGTGGTCGAATCCGATCCCTACATACCGGCCACCGCGTCGCTGGAGCCGTACCTGGCGAGGATGCGGCGCACCGGAATCGACGTCCTCCTGCTCGCCACCGAGCAGCCGGGCGCGGAGCTGGCGCTGGGCGAGCTCCGGGCGCTGGGCACGCACTGGGGGCTGATCGGGGGCGACGCCCTCACCGGCATCGAGGCTGCGGGTCCTCTGGCCGAGGGCACGCACCTCGCGTCCGCGTACCTGCCCGACCGTCCGGGGGATCGCAACGCGGCATTCGTGGCCGACTACGGCCGGGTGTATCCGGGGGAGCGCCCCGATCATCGGGGTGCAGGTGCATACGACGCGGTGATGCTGCTTGCCCAGGCGATCGCGGCCGTGGGCGCGGATCGGCGCGCAGTGCGCGACTATCTCGCGGACGTCGGGCGGCGGCTGCCCGCGTACGAGGGCGTGACGGGCAAGATCGCCTTCGACACCACCGGAGACGTCCCGACCAAGAGCGTGCTGATCGGGGTGGTCCGGAATGGGCAGCTCGTAACTGAGCAGAGCCAGTGACCGGACTCGACACGATCCGGATCCGCGTCCTGGGCGGCCTGGCGCTGCTCGGCGGCACTGTGATCGGCACGGCGCTGTTCAGCACCTACGCGCTGCGGACCGTGCGGCGCTCCGAGGCCGCGCAGCTCGAGCTGGTACGCCGCTCGGGCGACGTGAGCAACGGCATCGTAGCGAGCGTGTTCCAGGAGATCGACGCGGGGCAGCGGTACCTCGTCGCGCCGTCGGTCGAGCTGCGCGCCCAGTTCCAGGACGCCGCGGACCGCAGCTTCGATTTCTCGCGAGAGCTGGAGCGCGTCCCCGGCCTCACCCTCGACCAGCGCCTCGCGGTCAATCGGGTCCGGGAGCTACAGGGATCCATCGAGGTCGGCTACGCGATGGCCCACGCGTTGCGAGACCTGGGGCGCGACGCCGAGGCGCGCGGGCGGGCCACCACCGTACTCGAACCGGCGGCCGAGCTCACGCGGCTGGTGCGCACGCTGACCGCGGAGCTGGCGCAGCGGGCGCGGCGCACGGAGCAGAGCCTGGCCGCGCTGACGGCCCGGTGGGAAGCGTACCTCTACCTCGCGCTCGCGGTTGCGGTGATCGCCACGGTCCTCGCCGGGTACTGGACGCTCCAGGCGGTGGAGGGCCCGCTCGGGCGCATCGTGGTCGCGGCCGAGCGGTTCGGGGAGGCGGACCTGCGTCCCGTGACGACGGGCCGCATGCCCCACGAGGTGCAGGTCCTGGCCGACGCGATGCGGCGGATGGGCGACCGGCTGCGCGGCATCGTGGCCGACGTGATCGGCGAATCCGACCGCATCGCGGCCTCGGCGGGCGACCTCTCCGCGATCAGCGAGCAGCTTGCGGCAGCCGCCAGCGAGGTGGCGACCGCGATGGCCGGGATGTCCGCCGGCGCGGAGCAGCAGCGTACCGAGCTGGACGCGATGGGTGCCGGCCTGGCGCAGCTGCGCCAGGCGACGGGCGAGATGGCGGACGCGGCGGAGCGGGTCGCGCTGCTCGGCGAGGAGATCCGGACCGTCGCGACCCGGCACCGCGGCGCCGTCACGTCGGCCTCGAGCGTGCTGCTCGACGTGCGCGAGGTCGTGCAAACGACCTCCAAGCAGGTCGCCGAGCTGGCCCAGCAGACGGCGGCGATCGATGACTTCGTCGATCTCATCCGCCGCATCTCGTCCCAGACCAACCTGCTCGCGCTCAATGCCGCGATCGAAGCGGCGCGGGCGGGCGAGCACGGCCGCGGCTTCGCGGTCGTGGCCGAGGAGGTGCGGCAGCTCGCCGACGAGTCGGCCCGGGCGGCCGAGGACGTCACGCACACGACGAACGCGATTCGCGGTCAGGTCGAGGACGTGACGGCCACGATGGCGGCGGGCACGGCCAAGGTGCGGGGCATCGAAGACGTCGCGGGTGGGGCGGCGCGCGGCCTCGCCGAGATCGCCGCCGCCGTTGAGCAGGTCGAGCGGGCGGCCGCGCGCGTGGCCAAGGCCGCGCAGGAAAACCGCGAAGTAACGGAGCGACTCCAGGAGCAGGCGCACCAGGCGACCAGCCAGGCCGTCGCTCACGCGTCGAGTGCCCAGGAAGTCACCGCCGCCGCCGAGCAGCAGGGGGCGTCCACCGAGGAGATGGCCGCGACCACCGGGCAGTTGCTCCAGGCGGCGGAGCGGCTGCGCGCCCTGGTGAAGGGGTTTCGGGTCTGAGCGACAAACGGCGTTACTGGACGGTAATCGTCCCGTTCATGAGCAGGTGAATCGCGCAGTGGTACAGATACACGCCCGGCGAGGGGAAGTTGACGGTGTACGTCTGCCCGGGCGTCAGCGTGCGGCTGTCCCACACGCCCGTGTCTGACGTCGTCGTATGGCTCTGGTTGTCGCTATTGCTCCACGTGACGGACTGCCCCCTGGAGATCGTCATGAGGGCTGGGCTGAAGCTGGTCGGTGCCACCATGTTGACCATGGCTTGCGTCGCAACCACCGAGACGTTGGTCGAATCCTTGATCGCGCCCACCGAGTCCACCACATACGCGGCGCCCACGACCACGCCCGTGACAACGCCCTTGGGGCTCACCGTGACGAAGCCGGGGTCGCGCGACGTCCATCCGAAGATCGCATTGGGAACCGCATAACCGTTCCGGTCGAACGCGCTCGCCACGATTTGGCTCTGGCCCAACAGGCCGACGACCAGAGGGGTAGCACCCCGCGGCGTGTTGACGACGCTGGCGACTACCTGATTCACCCGCAACGTCGCCGAGCCCAGGACGAGCGAATCGCTCGTGGGGACCACGTCCTTGGCAAGAATCACCGCGTCCCCCGCACCGGTGATCGTGACGCGCCCGCTGACCAGATCGACTACGGCAATCGCCGGCGAGGCCGAGAAGTAGCGGATGTTCAAGCCACTCATCGGTGTGCCGAAGTTGTCCACTCCCGACGCCGTGACGACGAGCAAGTCTCCCACCGCGGTGATCACGGTATCCGCCGGGCTGACGTTGATCGCCTTCAGCGCGCGCACGAACAGGCGGGCCGTGTCGGCCACACCGCCTGCGGTGGCGATGATCTTCGTGGAGTCGCCCGCTAACGCCGTCGCCAGGCCCGTGGTGGCGTTCACGCCTGCAATTGACGGAACCGTCGAGGTCCACCCGAACGTCGTGTTCACGAGGCCGCCCGCCGCATCCCTGGCGACGGCGGTGAATTGTGCCGTCGCGCCGTTCACAATCGTATCGACCTTCGGGCTGAGGGTCAGGGTCTGGATCGTGCCGGTGATGGCGGTCTCGGTGAACGTCACCGGGGAGCCCTGCAGTCCGGCGACCGCCGCCTGCACGGTGAGGCCCCCAGGAGTGGTCAGCGCCCCTGGCGTGACCGCCATAACGGCGTAGCCCGCGGCATCCGAGATCGAGAAGGGCGCCTGCAACGTGGCCAACCCCGCCGTCACCGTCCACCGCACCGTTTCGCCCTTGAACCCGCCGTTCAGCACGTCGAGCACGCGCACGATCAGGGGGGCCGGCAGCGGGAGGTTGATCACGCTGGTCTGGAGGTCGCCCGACGTGGGGACGAGCGCGATGGCGGGGGGAACGATGTGGACGCGCGTCGAGTCCCTGACGTGTGTCGGTGTCTCGGCGACCACCCAGAGGCTGTCGCGCAGCGCCGGCTTGCCGGTCAACAGCGCCGTGTAAGGGGTCGGGTAGACGACGCTCGCGCGCGAGCTGTCACTCAACCGATAGCCCACCGGCACGCCCGTGATTGGGGTCCCGCCGCTGTCGTACACCGTAGCGTGCAGCGGAAAGGGGACCCCTCCGACGGCCGTGGTGTCGGCCGGGGCCATCGCCACGCGAGCGGCATTCACGCCTGGTCCGACGTACTGCACGACCAGCGGTGTCGGCGTGGCGGCGCCAGTCGAGATCCGCACCGACGCTGACGCGGTGTACCACGTGATCCCGCCGCCGAACGCCCGGACCGAGAGTTGAAAATCCTCCGGGCTGTGAAGCAAGACCACCCTGAGCCGGACGACGGCCGAGTCGCCGTTGCCGGTGTCGAACCCTACGATGGTGTCGAGGGCGACTGACTCGACCGCCGGGCGCCGGAGCGTGATCTCCAGGCTCTCCACGGGAACTGGGGCCCCGCCCGGAGGCGGTGCCACGGCGGCGAAGTTGAATGTCGCCGCCCCGGAGCGCCCGGGCCCCGTGATGGTCCCATCGACGCACGTGATGACCAGCAGAGTCAGCGCGAGGCTCGCTCCGGCCAATAGGACCCGCCGCACTACCGCATCCACTCCAGAACGACACCCAACCGGCGACCGACTAGCGAAGAGCTGCTGCCCTGATTCTCGACCCCGCCGAACGCCAGCTGGCCCTGCAACACGACGGCGGCGGCGCCGCTCAAGCGATAGCGCAGATTCACCCCGGGGCGCACCAGGTAGCCGAGCAGCACGAGCCCGGCTCCCTCGTCGGTCAGCTCGTGACGGAACTCCATGCACGGCGAGAGGGTGGCGCGTGGCGACAGGGGCCGGTCGAGGCGCACGCCGAGGGCGAGCACGTTGCCCCGCGGCATCTGGATTGCGTTCGCGTACGTCGTGTTGAACGCCCGCGGCCGGAGTCGCGCCATCTCGAAGCCGTACACCGAGAGGCTGGCCCGCCCCAGCGGCGCGGAGAGGCTGCCGTACACGAGCGCCCGGTCTCCCGTAACGCTCGTGTCGCTCGCCGCGGCCGGGCCGCCGCCGCTGTACTCGTTGTGCTGGCTCGCCGTATAGACGACCGCCACCCGGAGGTACTTGCCGCCGCCGAGCGGGCCCTCGATCCCGAGGCGGGCGCGCCCCTCGTTGCCGGGCTTCAGGTCCCCGCCGCCCGCGATCGGCGTGAAACTCGCCGCGTAGCGGTAGCTCGCACCCAGTCCCACGGCCCAGCTCCCGCCCCACTTTGTGGCGGTCGCGAAGCCGGCCGTCACCCCGCCGCCCGAGCCGAAGCTCGGTGTGGTGAAGTCGAGGAAGTCGGTCGCGAGCGCGCCGAACAGCGGCAGCGTGGAATCGGGCACCGTCTGTTGGCCGGTGGGCAGCGTGCCGACAACGGTGAAGATGAGGCGGTCCGGTACGACGCCGAGCGCCACACGGACGTCCGTGTCCACGAGGCCCGAGAGGGTGTACGTGCTCCCATTAGCCGCGTGCACGCTCGCGTCCGCATAGGCCGTCGCCAGGTCCACGATGAGGCGCGAGCCTAGCCGCTGGGAGAAGGAAATGGGCACCGTCAATTCGCTGATGCGGTCGAACGCGAGCCCGGCGCCGATCGAGTAGCCCTCGTAGATCGGCCCCGACCGGACGGTCGTTCCGAAGCCCACGTCCGGGGGACTCTGGGCCGCGAGCGGCGCCGCCAGAACGAATGGCAGCAGCGCCCTCCTCACGGCGGCCGCCGGAAGATGATGATCAGGGTCCCGGAAGCGGAGACAATGGTAGGAACACCTTTGCTGGCGGAGGTGACCTGTTGCTGGGTGGTCGTCGTGCCGGTGGCCGTGGTGCTCCCCGTTGTCTGGGACAGGACGTCGCCGATGCTCGGCGCCACATCCCTTGCCGACGAGCCGAGCGCGCTTCCCGTCGCCGGCTCGGCTGGGGCCGTCCCCTGCTGCACCGCGTCCACGACGGCCACGACGTCATGGACATTCGCGGCCGTGGCTGCATCCCGGCCGTCCTTGGCCGCGCTGAAGCTGGGATCGGCGTGCGCGGCTGCGCCGAAGCGCTGGGCGGCCGCCGCGTAGTCCCCACGATCCATGGCGTCCAGCCCCTCGCTGTAGGCGAGGAATGCAGCCAGGTTCTTCGGGCCTTGCTTGAGGATCCGCTCACGCTCGGACGGGGTGAGCTGGATGCCGAGCTGCCCGCTCAGGTCGAAGACCAGCTCCTTCTCCAGCCCGAGCAGCGACTTGAAGGGCCCGGTCACGGCGCCGGCCGATCGCACGACGCCGGTCCCGGTCACGACCGATGCCGAGAGGCGCATCGTTCCCTGCGGCGGGATCGCGGCCACTCCCTGCACCATGCGCTCCGCTCGCAGCAACCGGCCCACGCGCGCGGCCGTCGCCGGATCGACCCGCGCGCTCTCCGCGAGCTTGAGCTCATCCAGCACGGTGCCGATCTGCAGCCGCTCGAGCAGGCGCAGCGTGCGGATCACCGCCAGGTCGGTGGTGATCAGCTCCGCCAGCCCACGCGCCAGCGGTTGCACGCTCGAATCGCCGGCGATCACGAGGGGGAGCACGGCGAGGGTGCTGGGGGCGGGTGGCTGCTGCGCGAGCTCGGCTTCGTGTGCCAGCGCCTGCCGCGCCGTCTGCTCGGCGCCCGCGCGCAGCGCGAGTTGGGCGCGCGCCCGCACGGCGGCCAGCCCTGCGGCCGTCGCGTGCTGGGCTACGAAGTCGTTGTACGTGACGACCGCCAGGTCGTAGCGCCCCGCGCTCTCCTGACACGATCCCACGACTAACGGTCCGACCACGTTGTCCGCCGCGAGCAGCTGCGCCGCGCGTACCACCACCGCCGCTGTGTCGCAGCGACCCGCGGCCGCGAGCGCCGCGGCAAGCCGGAAGCGAAGGGGAGCGTCCTGGGGGCGCTGCTGGGCCTGGGCCAACAGCGCGGGAATCTCGGCGGGCGTGACAGCGCCAGGCGCCGGCCCGTGCGTGCAGGCGCCGCCCCCCCCCACCGTCAGGGCTGCCAGGAGCCATACGTACTGCCGCTGCCGGCGGCTCGGACGGCACGAATTCAAAGCGCTACGTTCCGCTGGACAGGAGGTGTGGGTGCAAGGGTGACGCTCCGTCCAAGTTACACAGCGTCACTAGGACGTGCGTCACACCCCAACTAGCGATATTGGTGATTGTAGGAGATTTGCAGAACAGCCGATTCAGCGACGCGCTTTCTTCTTGGGGGGCTTGTGTTTTGTCTTGCTTTTTGCGGCGCGCACCGTCTTGCGTCTGACCTTGAGAGCAGCCTGGACGTCGGCCAGCACGCGGTCCCCTTCGTCCGGTCCGATCAGCCCGCGCCGCACGGCGTAGCGGATCAACTCCTCCGCGTCCTCCACCGCGAACTCGCCCACGCCGGCGGCGGCCCGGATCGCCTTCACGAGCGCATCCGCCACGGGGCTGCGCAGCACGCTCGCGATCCCGGGAAGCGCCTCGAGCAGGGAAGAGATCTGCGACCCGCCGAGTTCGGCTGGCATCGAGCGCGCTGCTCCGGCGTTTAGGGTCGCGCCAAGCTACAGCCCACCCTCCACACCGTCAAGAATTCAAGCGCTTGGGGCACGCCTCGACGGCGCGCGGCGGGAGATGGTCAGCCCCGAGTGCGACAGCAGCTCCCCCAGCACGCTCCGGGTTCGCGGATCGAGGGGCAAATCGAACTGGAGGTCGAGCTGGTACTCCGCGTGATCCGGTCCCTGGCCGGTGAGCGTAAAGCCCTGCCGTTCCGGCCGGACGGCCTCCACCTCGATTTCGGCGAGCGGCTGGTACTCCGGATGACCCATGGCAACCTCCTGACTGGCTGAGAGATACGCCTGGGACCGGGGGTGTCAAGCAGCCGTGCGCGAGCGGGTTTGCCCCCCTTCCAGGAGTGGCTAGATTGGGGGTCGGAGGCTAGTCAAGACGTGGGGCGACGCGGGATTAAGGAATATCGGGCGCCGGAGGCCCTGGCGCTGATCGCGGCTGACCGGGAGCATACTACCCTGGTCTGCCCCTCGTGCGGGACCCGCTCGATCCAGCGCGTCCCGCGGCGGCGCGGGGGGCGTGGGCTAGCGGTGGTGCAGTCCGAGCGGATCACGCTGACCTGTCAGAGTTGCGGCCGGCACGCGTCCTACATCGAGCGGGGACCGGAGCCCCCGCGCGATAACACCATGGATCCCCACCCCGCGCTGTCGCGGCAGTAGACGGGGGGCAGACCCGCCCCGGAAGGGAGCAGGCGAGGGCTGTGGCCGGCGACGCCATTCAGATGATGGGGACCATCACCGAGGTCCTCCCCAACACAACGTTCCGCGTCAAGCTCGAGAACGGACATGACGTCCTGGCCTACGTCAGCGGCAAGATGCGAAAGAATTACATCCGCATCCTCCAAGGGGACAGAGTGGCCGTCGATTTGTCGCCGTACGACCTCACGAGGGGACGAATTACGTACAGATACAAATAAAAGCAAAACCGTCAAGAATAGGCGTCGAGAAACGACGTCAAGGAGAAACGTCGAGGTGCACCGTTGCCACGGTTACCCTCGACGTCTTTTCTTGACGCCTATTCTTGACGCCTCTCCTCGACGTTCTTGTTTGTCTCATCTTCCCGCCCCAACCGTGACCCCCACGTAGACGTTTCTTCCCGGCGCCGGCTCGAAGTATCGCCCCCCGGCGTCGTTGATGACGACCGAACCGACGTAGCGCCGGTCTAACACGTTCTCGAGCCCGACGAACAAACTCGACCGCGTGGCTCCCCGCCCCACCCATCCGATGCGCACATCGGTCTTGCCCCACGGGCTCGCGCGGATGCTCGAGGTATCGTCCACGAAGAAGCCGCCGGAGTAGGTCTCCTCGACCTCGCCCCACAGGCCGTGCCACGAGCCGGGCCGCACGCTCAGGATCACGTGGAGCCAGTGGTCCGGAACCCCGGGCAGCGCGCGACCGTCCAGCACGTGGACGACGGTGTCGGGCGGCGCCGCCGCCGCATTCACAGTCACGAATCGGTAGCTCGCATATCGATAGGCGGCGAAAGCGTACGCGGCCACGAGGTCGAGCCCGGGGCGGAGGGGCATGCGTACCCCCAGCTCGATGCCGCGGTGGCGCGCACTCCCCGCGTTGCGGAAGAAGCGCCGCCGCGAGCCAGCGATGCCATAGCTGATCAGCTCGTTCGTGACGTCCGTCTGGAACAGGGCAAGGGACAGCGACGCCCCCAGGGGCCGTGCCCGCACCCCCAGCTCGTAATTCGTCGCGGTCTGGGGCTCGAGGTCGCGATTGAACCCACCCGCGGTATCGGGGCGGTTCGCAAGCTCTGTCGTGGTAGGCGTCTCAAACGACGTCGCCACGCTGGCGTACGCCGTGATGGCATCGGAGGGGCTCTCGCTCACGCCGAGCGACCAGCTCGCTCGCCCCATCACGCGCCGCCCCGAATCGTCCAGGTAGATCTGGTTCGTCTGCGCCTTGACGCTGTCCACCAGGTGGTCGGCGACCGCGAAGCTCACACGGTCGTACCGAACCCCGCCGGTGAGCGTCATCTGTCGCGACACGTCGATCGCACTCTGGAGAAACGGACCAAGCTCGGTGACCCGCTCGAGCTGGTCGAGCGTGCGCACCGTGGTGTCGGGCGCGCCGACCTTGTTGCCGTAGTTGCGCCGCGCGTCGCGCTGGCGCTGGACGTCGAAGCCGGCTGTGAGACGCTGGCGTAGGGAGCCCAACGGCAGCGGCCGGGTGACCGTGAGTCGCGTGCCGTAGTCCGTGCGGTCCAGGTCGATATAGGCGAAGGACTGGGGGTTCTTGAGGTCGCGCGTGAAGCCGAATGCCGTCAGGACTGCCTCGCCGCCGCCCGCGAAACGGCGCCGCAGCGTCACGCCCCCCTGCCCCTGCGTCACGGCCTTCCCGGCGCCGGTCGCGACGTTGGCGGAGTCGGCCTGGGCGGGGTTGGCCGCGAGCTGGCCTGCGGTCAACGAGCCGGGGTTGTCGGCCCGTGGATCCCAGCCCACCGCCACGGTCGCGGCGAGCGACCAGAGGTCGCCGAGGGGAAGCGTGAGCCTGGTGTTCAGATTGCGGAAGTCGGCGGCGCTGTGATCGCGCGCGCCGTCGTAGGCGAGCCGCGACACACTCACGAGCGCACTCCCCGCCCCCACGGGGAAGGCTGTGCTCGATTGCCACTTGGCCCAGGTCCGGGCGAGGCGCGAGTCGAACGCCCCGGCCTGAACCCGGACGTCCTGCGCCAAGCCCGCGGGGCGAGCCGGATCGGTCCAGAGGCTGATCACGCCACCCGATGCGTTCCCGAACAGCGCCGACGACGCGCCGCGCAGCACCTCGATCCGATCCACCGAGCCCAACTCCAGGTTCGTGAGCTGCCCCTGCCCGTCGGGGAGCGTCTGGGGGATGCCGTCCAGCAGCACCTTGATCCCGCGGACGGCGAACGCCGACCGGGCGCCGAATCCGCGGATCGAGATCCGCTGATCGAGCGACAGGTTGTACCGGTTCGCCGCGTACACGCCGGGGACAGTCTCCAGCGCTTCGTCGAGGCCCAAGGTGGGCTTGCCGCGGTTGATGTCGGCGGGCTCAACGAGCTGCACGGCGAGGGGAACCTTGCTCAAGGGCGGGTTGGCCCGCGTGACTGACACGACGGCAGGGGGGAGGGTATAGACCCTTAGTGTGTCGCGCAGGCTGTCCCGTTGCTGCGTGGAGCCTCGCTCCGGCAGCGCCGTCCATGCCGCCGCGACCCCTATTAGGCTCCACGCGAGTTGTCGGTGCACGGATCTCAGGCCAACCACCGCTCCAAGGGGACTCAAGATGCCCGGGGCACGCCGCCTTGCGCAAGCTGAGAACCGAAGGTATCTCTATATCAGCACAGTCTTTCCCTGGAGGAACTCATGTCGCGTCGCCTCACGGTTGCGGGCACCCTGTTACCACTCGCTTTCCTTGCCACGGCGTGTCGGACCGTGGTTCCCGTGCCTTCGCCTGCCCAATACGTCTCCACGAAGTCCCCCGGGCTGGTCTGGGTCACCAAAACCGACAACAGCGTTGTGGCATTGGGGTCACCGCATGTAATGGGCGACACGCTCACCGGGTTCGTCCCGGGGGGGGATTACGTGGAAATGCCGCTCTCGACCGTACAGTCGATGCGCGCGAGCGTGGCCGCAAAGGGCCATACAATGCTCCTCGTGGGCGGCATTGCCGTGGCGGCCGCGGTGGCCACGGCCGTGGCGGTCCACGCGGCGTCCGGGGGCCCGGATCTCTCGGGACACTGCACCATTATGGGGGAGGAGTGCTGAATTGAGGGGATCCGGCAGGGGCTTGGCGCGTCGATTCACCGCGGCCATGGGGCTGCCGCTCGTCCCCCTCGCCACAGCATGTAGCACGGTCGTGGCTGTGTCCTCGCCCGCCCAATTCGTCGCCACGAAGTCGCCCCGCATGGTCTGGGTTACCAAGACCGACAACACTGTCCTGGCCCTCCAGTCGCCCCAGATCATTGCCGATACCCTGGGCGGGTTCGTCCGAGGGGACTTCATTGAAATGCCGCTGTCGAGCGTGCAGGTGATGCGCGCGCGCCAGGCGGCGCCGAAGCATACCCTGCTCCTCGTGGGTGGGGTGACTCTGGCGAGCGCAGTGGCTGCGGCCATGGCCCTCCACAACGCCAGCGCGCCCCCGAGCGGAGCAATGTGCAACGACGCGGACCCCGAGGCCTGCTAGGCAACGCTGTCTCCTGTCGCCATAAAGAAGGCCGAGTGATGTATGACACGACTCTGGCTGGCCACCTTGCTGGCGGCGCAGATAGCGGGTTATAGTACGCGACCCGAGAAACGACCGATGCGGAACTTTGGGGGAGGGAGACACGGCGGCGATGCTCTGGATACGCGGCGGCGCGGCCGCCGTTGGGGTAGCCGTGGCTGCTGGCGTGCTTGCCCCCGCAACGGCGTCCGCGCAGCTCGAGATCGGTCCGCGGGTTGGCGCGTACGCTCCGGTGGGATCGCTGATCAAGGAGGGATCGCTCGGCAGCCCGGGGGGCCGCTTTGAGAAGCGCCCGGAGGCGGCGCTGTTTATTGGCGGTCAGGTCATGCTCCGCGCCACGAAACGGCTGGGCGTCGCGGCGACGCTGGCCTGGGCTCCGAGCGCGGTTGCGGTCACCGACTCGTTTGGCACCTCCGATCACTCAGGCTCGGTGCTGCTGGCGGACGCTCGGGTCATCGTACCGATCACGTCGATCAAGGCCCTGTCTTCCCTCTACTTCGGGGCCGGCGCCGCGGTGGTGAAACGCGTCGGAGAGGAGTGGCGGTATTACAGCGGTGCAGCCTCACCAGCGCTGGTCACCTGCCTGGGGGTGCGGACCCCGCTGTACGGGTTGCGGGTGGAGCGGCGACCGCCCTACCCCCCGCCCCGCGTCGTGATGCGGCTGGAAGTGGCCGACTACATTTCCCGCGCCCAATTCGACAAAGGGCGGCCTACCGAAACGACCGCGCGGACGCACCAGGACATCATCGTCTCGTTCGGGATCAGCATTATCCGCCGATGAACCGACGCCGCGCGCTGGTGGGATTCGGATGCCTGTCGGCGGCCCTGCTGCTGCTCGGCTGCGCGAAGAACAGGGAGTTCGAAAACTGGAGCCCCACTGTCCCGGGCAGCCACTTCAAGACCATCGCCACCATGTCAGGAGGCTCCGAGCGCGGCGACATCCGGCTGATGATACAGGTCCGGGAAGCGCTCCAGAAAGCGGCTCTGAACGCCGTGCGGGTGAGCGGCCGCTGGAACACGGTCGTCGAGGCACTCGGCCAGCTGTGCGGCCCCGGAGCCGACCAGCCCGTAGACGGCGTGCTGGTCGTGTCGTATAACCACGTCGTGCTGTACGACTGCGAGACCAACAAGCCGGCGTACGAGATTCAGGCGAACCCCGAGCGGGGCGGGCTGGGTCTGGGCGAGATGACCAAACGCCTCATCGGGTACCTCCAGAAGGACAAGCGCCCTTCCTAAAACGAAAACGCACCGGGGAGTTCCCGGTGCGTCCTCGTATCCAGCTACGACTCGACTTCCGTTAGGCCTGCGCTACCACAGGTAGTGCCAGTTGAGGCTCCAGCTGTTCCCATTGCGCCAGTTCTGGTCCAAAACCTGCGTCTGCGTATCGTTGTACGAGAAATACCAGGCAAAGTTCATCGCCATCCGGTAGATCAGCGTCACGTTGAGCGCGGGATCCGTCGGAATGTCGTGCACGATCCCAGCCGCATCCGTGAAGTTGTGCTTCTCGTAGGCTTGGTAGCCGAGGATGATGCCGTACGTCCGGTCGTAATAGTAGTGCAGTGACAGCCCGATCGCCTGCATCTTCGATCCGGAACCGTCGATGTACGTCTCGTTCTCGATCGATTGCCCCAATGCATACGCCATGCTGTGGGGCCCTTTATCCGTGAACCCGCCGCCAATGGCGAGCGATACCCGCGTCGCGTCGCCCGTAGCGTTTGACGCGTACGGCTGCCCATTCGCCCGCGTCGCCGACACGCCGCGAACGGCATCGGCCGCGACGAGCGTCCGTGCACCGTCATTCGCTGCCTGGAGCGTCGTCACGCCGGGCACGAAGTCGTTGCCCGCCGCGAGCCGACCTTCCACCACCAGCCAGTTGGCATCGGTGTTGTAGATGAACGCGCCGAGCTTGGCCTTGTAGTCAAACCGCTTCCAGTCGAGGTTGTCCTCGCCCGGCTGAACGCCCACCAGCACGCCCACGCGGTCCGCTACAAATGCGTACGCGTTCGCAAAGAAGTACGGCGCATGCGAACCTGCGAGGCTGGTGCCGAAGCGCGTCTGGTTGTTGGGCTGCGGGAGACCGATCACACCCAAGAACGCGTGCGATCCCTCGTCGTATCCCGTTCCCATCAACCCGAAGATATTGCCGTTGATGTTGGTGGTGAGGGCTACGGCGTAGTGGTTGAGGCCGATGTAGCCGTGCGTGTTGCCGGCGCCACCAGAGCTGGCCCCAGTGCTCGAACCACCGTACACATACAGCTCGTCCCACACGCCCACGTGATCGCCGATCGGGCCGGCATAGTGCATCGCCAACGTCCCGAAGATGTCGCTGCTCGGCGCACCCGCGGCCGGCTCCGGCAGGGCCGGATCGCTGGCGGGCTTCGCCTGCTGGAGCATCACGCTCCGCGCATGGAAGCTCATTGCACTGCCCAGCGTCAGCACCAGCCGCTTCCCGTTCAACGCGCCTTCCGAGCCCGCCTCGACCTTC
>WNGP01001061.1_pt1 | contig 22193 bp, 22 predicted proteins | sample 5407671 | NCBI WGS metagenome assembly WNGP01 (sample SAMN13153381, study PRJNA577476) | soil metagenome | isolation source: 40 cm soil or saprolite under Garry oak tree replicate 2 | place: USA:California | collected 2016-06-15
CGAAGCCTATCTCGCGGGCAAGCGCCAACCTGTAATGGTCGGCTGAGGGCAGACGGCAGATGGCTGACGGCATGATCAACCTGACGATCGACGGTGCTCCCGTGAGCGTTCCCCCCGGCACGCTCGTCATCGAAGCGGCCAAGCAGGCGGGCGTGCTGGTGCCGCACTACTGCTATCACCCTGGGCTGCCCGTCGCGGGCGTCTGCCGGATGTGCCTGGTCGAGATCGAGAAGGCGCCCAAGCTCCAGATCGCGTGCGCGACGACCGTAACTGAGGGGATGGTCGTCAAGACCCAGGCCCCGGCGGCGAAGGATGCGCGCCAGAGCGTCCTCGAGTTCCTGCTCATCAATCATCCGCTCGATTGCCCGATTTGCGATCAAGCGGGCGAATGCGAGCTCCAGGATTTCGTGTTCCAGGAAGGGCAGCCCGGCACGCGGTACGGGGAGTTCGCCAAGCGGTTCAATCCGGTCGAGGACTTCGGTCCCGACGTGCTGTACGTTCCCAATCGCTGCATTCTGTGCACGCGCTGCGTCCGCTTCATGGAGGACGTCGCGAAGGAGCCGGTGCTCAACGTCTCAGAGCGCGGCGACCGCGCCTTCATCGGCATTCATCCCGAGGCGCGGCTCGACCATCCCTGGGCGGGCAATGTCGTCGATCTCTGTCCCGTCGGCTCGCTGCTCTCCAAGGATTTCCTGCACAAGGCGCGTGCCTGGGAGCTCGACAAGACGGCGTCGATCTGCACCGGCTGCTCGCAAGGGTGCAACATCACGCTCGACACGCGGGACGAAGTCGTCGTGCGGGTGCGCCCGCGCCCGAACCTCGACATCAACCGCTACTTCATCTGCGATCACGGTCGCATGCACTACCGCTGGATGAATCGTGGCGACCGCATCGAAGCGCCGCTGGTCAAGAAGGACGGCGGGCTGCACGCGACTGACTGGGACGAAGCGTTCGCGCGCGTCCTGGCGATTCTGCGGGGGGCGTCCGGCAAGGCTGTGGCGCTGGTCTCGCCGGGCGCCTCGAGTGAAGCGCTGGCCGCAACCAAGCGGCTCCTCTCGGGCTTCAGCTGGACGGGCGCGTTCCAGGTGGTGATGGGTGAGGAAGCGCCGCTCACCGGCGTTCCGAATCTCGCCCTGCGCGCCGAGCGCGCACCCAATGCCAAAGGCGCCGAGCAGCTCGGCTACACGCGCGACTACGCGCAGGCGCTCGCGGCGGCAAAATCGGCCGCCGTCGTGCTCGTCCTCGATGAGCCAGACTGCGCCGTCGAAACGGACGGTGCGCTGATCTACGCCGGCACCGTGCTCGGCGAGGATGCGGCGTGCCGGCGTGCGGACGTGGTCCTGCCGATTGCCAATGTCGCGGAAGAAGAAGGCACATTCACGAATCTCGATGGCCGGGAGCAGCGCTACTACCAGGCGAAGCCCGCGCCTGGCATGGCGCAGCCGGCGGCGTGGGTCCTGGGTCAGCTCGCGCAGGCAATGGGGCTGGCGGAAGTGCAATGACCTTTCCTCTCATTGCTTCGGCCATCAAGGTGTTCGTGGTCTTCAACCTGATCATGGTTGGAGTGGCGCTGCTCACCCTGCTCGAGCGCCGCGTCTGCGCCTGGATGCAGGATCGCCTCGGCCCGAACCGCGTCGGCCCCCAGGGGTTGCTGCAGCCGGCGGCTGATGGACTCAAGAACTTCCTCAAGGAAGAGACGTCGCCGGCGATGGCGGACAAGGCGCTCTTTACGCTGGCGCCCATCATCTCCTTCGTTCCGGCGCTGCTGACCTTCGGGGTGATTCCCTTCGCAGCGCCATTGCCCACCAAGTGGGGCCTCGTGCCGATGGTCGTGGCCGACTTGCCGGTCGGCTTCCTCTATATCCTCGCGATCAGCTCGCTGGGGGTGTACGGCATCGTGCTGGCAGGGTGGGCGTCGAACAACAAGTACGCGCTCCTCGGCGGCCTGCGCGCGTCAGCCCAGATGATCTCCTACGAGATCGCACTCGGGATGAGCACCGTCGCCGTGATCCTGCTCGCCGGCAACGTCACGCTGTCGCAGGTGATCGCCCAGCAACAGCAGGCACATGTCTGGTTCATCATTCCGCTGTCCGTGGCGTTCGTGGTGTTCTTCATCAGCGCCTTCGCCGAAACGAACCGGCTGCCGTTCGACCTGCCGGAAGCCGAAGGCGAGCTGATCGCCGGCTATCACACCGAGTACAGCGCGATGAAGTTCTCGATGTTCTACATCGCGGAATATTCGAACATGGTGACGGCGTCGGCGCTGATGGCGACGCTGTTCTTCGGCGGCTGGGACATCCCGTTCACGACCTGGGATTCGACGGGTGATCCGAGCGTCCTCAAGACGCTGCTCACGCTCGTGGTGTTCGGCGCGAAGACATTCGTGTTCCTCTTTACCTACATCTGGGTACGCTGGACCCTGCCGCGGTTCCGCTACGACCAGCTCATGGCGCTCGGGTGGAAGGTGCTGCTGCCCCTGTCCCTGGTCTACATCACGTTCGAGGCGGTCGCCATCTGGTTCATCCGGGTCCGCCTCGGCTGGGAGTACGGCACCGGCATGGCCCTGGTCCTGGGAGGACTGAATCTCGTGCTGTTGATCGCGCTCGTGTATTGGCTCGACCGCGGCCGGATCGTGTCCGGCTCGGTGCAGGAAGAGGTGGCCTGATGGCCATCGGCGTGAAGGTCATGAAGCGGCCGACCCAGCAGACCTCTTACCTGCGCGCGACGCTGAAAGGGATGGCGTTGACGTTCAGCCATCTGCTGCGCCCCAAGGTCACGATGCAGTATCCCGAGGAGAAATCGTCCAAGGACTGGACGCTCTCCTCCCGCTGGCGCGGCACCCATCGCATGCTCACCGACGAGCAGGGCAGGGCGAAATGCGTCGCGTGCGGACTCTGCCCGCAGATCTGTCCCGCGAACTGCATCAAGCTCGTGCCGGGCGAGGATGAAGAGGGCAACCGCTATCCGCTGATCTACGAGATCGACGAGTTCCGCTGCATCTTCTGCGGCTACTGCCAGGAAGTGTGCCCCGAAGAAGCGATCCACGTCGGCGTGCACTACGAGAACTCCGAGTACTCGCGTGACCGCTTTGTGTACGACCTCGAGCGGTTGTCGGCACAGACGCATCCCGTCTCGACGCTCTGGGACCCGTCGGACCCGAAGGGCGAGTAGTGACGTATACGGTCTTTTTGATCTTCGGCGGGATCGCCGTGGGCAGTGCACTGCTGTGCATCACCCGCAAGAACCCCGTGGCGAGCGCGCTGTGGCTCGTCGTGACGCTGTTCGCGCTGGCCGCACTATTTGTGCTGCTCGACGCGCAGTTCATCGCCGTGCTCCAGATCCTGGTGTACGCCGGCGCGATCATGGTGCTGTTCCTGTTCGTGATCATGCTGCTCAACCTGGGTCGCCCCGGACCGACGGATATCAGAGGCCCGGCAGGGCTCCTGACCGCCACGGTCCTGGCGGGCGCGCTCCTCCTGCTGCTGCGCCCGATCAGTGAGGCGGCCCTCCCGTCGTCGATCCAGCTGCCGCCGGGCACCGTCCAGGCGCTGCAGCAGCAGCAGGGTATTGTGGGATCCGTCGCCAATCCGTTGTTCGACGCCTACCTCATTCCCTTCGAGATCGCGAGCGTGCTGCTGCTTGCCGCGATCGTGGGCGCCGTCGTCCTGGCGAAGCGGAAGCTCTAGGATGCTCCTCAGTCCCGCGCTCGCGATCTCCGCCGTACTCTTCGTGCTGGGCGTCGCGGGCGTGCTGTTCCGGCGCAACGTGATCATCATCTTCATGTGCGTCGAGCTCATGCTCAACGCCGTCAACCTCACGTTTGTGGCGCTGGCGCAGAGTCTGGGAATGGGCGGGCAGGTCTTCGTGTTCTTCGTCATGGCAGTGGCGGCCGCTGAAGCGGCCGTCGGCCTCGCCATCATTCTCGCGGTCTATCGCCACAAGCAGTCCGTGAGCCTCCAGAACATGAATCTCCTCAGGGACGGATGACCGGCACCGCCGTCGACCTGGTCTGGCTCGTGCCCGCGCTCGCGCTGCTCGGCTTCGTCCTGAATGGGACGTTGGCGCTGGCGCGCCCCAAGTCCAAGGCGCTCGTATCAGTCATTGGCGCGGGTGTGTTGCTGGCCGCGTTCGCCGTCTCCGTTGCCGTCTTCAGCGCCTTCGCGGGACTTCACGCCGAAGAGCCATTGGTGTTCCGGTACTGGTCGTGGATTCCGGTGGGCACGCTACAAGTCGACTTTGCGTTCCAGGTCGATCAGCTCTCACTGGTCATGCTGCTCGTCGTGACCGGCGTGGGCTCCCTGATTCATCTGTTCAGCATCGGCTACATGAAGGAGGATCCGGGATACGCGCGCTATTTCGCCTATCTCAACCTCTTCGTCTTCTTCATGCTGGTGCTGGTGCTGGGAGCGAGCTTCCCGGTGATGTTCGTGGGGTGGGAAGGCGTCGGTCTCTGCAGCTACCTGCTGATCGGCTTCTGGTTCAGCGAAGCGGCGAACGCCACCGCGGGCCGCAAGGCGTTCATCATGAACCGCATCGGCGACTTCGGGTTCATGGTCGCGATGCTGATGATCTTCTGGTCCACCGGCTCGCTCGATTTCGGCACCGTGTTCACGCACGCCCCGAACGCGCTGGCGGCGGGCGGCAAGACCGTCACGGTCATCACGCTCTTCCTGTTCCTGGGCTGTACCGGCAAATCGGCGCAGATCCCTCTCTATACATGGCTTCCCGATGCGATGGCGGGGCCGACGCCCGTCTCCGCACTCATCCACGCGGCAACGATGGTGACCGCGGGCGTCTATCTGGTCGCCCGCTGCAATTTGCTGTTCGCCATGGCGCCGGTCTCGAGCGCGGTGGTCGCGGGTGTCGGCGCGCTGACGGCGCTGTTCGCGGCGACGATCGCGCTCAAGCAGTGGGACATCAAGAAGGTGCTCGCGTATTCCACGATCTCCCAGCTCGGTTACATGTTCCTGGGAGTCGGGACGGGCGCGATCAGCGCCGGGATCTTCCACCTCGTCACGCACGCGTTCTTCAAGGCGTTGCTGTTCCTCGGCTCGGGCAGCGTGATCTTCGCGCTGCATCGCGCGTACCATCACACGCATTCCCACGAAGACGCGCAGGACATGCGCAACATGGGCGGGCTCGCGCGCTACATGCCGTGGACTACGGCCTTGATGTGGATTGCGACGCTCGCGATCGCCGGAGTACCGCCGCTCTCAGGTTTTTTCTCGAAGGACGAGATCCTTACGGCAGCGCACGCACGCGGGCAAGTGGACCCCGTCTGGCTCGTGTTCTGGGGCCTGGCACTCGGCGCCGCGCTGCTCACCGCGTTCTACATGACGCGGCTCATGCTCTACACCTTCCATGGCCCGAACCGCACGGGCGAGAAGGAGCAGGAGCATCTGCACGAGGCGCCGTGGATCATGACCGGCCCGTTGCTCGTCCTGGGCGTACTCTCCGCCGCAGGCGGCGTCATCAACATCCCCGAGCTTTATCACGGCACCGCGTGGCTCCATCACTGGCTCGAGCCGATCACGCAGCCGAGCGCGGCGCTGCTTCCTGCCGTGCACCTGGCGCCCGCCACCGAGTGGGTGCTGGTCGGCATCGCGGTCGTGGTCGCGCTCGTCGGCATTCTGGGTGCCTGGCGGTTGCTCAAGCCGGACAAACTCGTGCCTGCCCGCAGCGCCCCCGAAGAACGCGGGTTTGCGCGCATCCTCAAAAACAAGTGGTACGTGGACGAGATCTATGACGCGTTAATCGTGCGGCCGCTGGTATGGCTGTCGCGTGAAGTGCTGTGGAAGCAGGTCGACCAGCGCGCCATCGACGGCGCGGCGGTCAATGGCGCCGCGCGGGGCGTCCGGGCGCTCGGCTGGGCGAATCGCTGGCTGCAGACAGGGCAGGTCGGGATCTACGTCGCGGTATTCGTCGTCGGCGTACTGCTGATCATTTGGCGGGCGACGACCTGATGTACGCACGCTGGGTACTCACCGCGCTGCTCGCGTGGCCGCTGCTCGCCGGCCTCGCCGTGCTTCTGGTGCCCGCACGGCTCGCCAAGTACGTCGCGCTCATCGGCAGTGTGATCGAGTTTGCGATCTCGGTCCCGCTGTGGTGGACGTTCGCGCCGGCCGGCGGGATGCAGTTCGTCGCCGATCAGCCGTGGATCGGCGCGTGGGGCATTCACTTCACGGTCGGCCTAGACGGCATTTCGCTATTCCTGGTGCTGCTCACGACGTTCCTGATGCCGCTCTCGATCCTCGGCAGCTGGAGCTACATCACCAAGCGCGAGACGGGGTTCTACACCCTGCTGCTCGTCCTGACGACCGGCATGATCGGCGTCTTCGTCTCCCTCGACCTCTTTCTCTTCTATGTGATGTGGGAAGTGATGCTCATCCCGATGTATTTCGTCATCGGCGTCTGGGGCGGCGACAATCGGCTGTACGCGGCGATCAAGTTCTTCATCTATACGTTCTTCGGATCGCTGCTCATGCTCGTGGCGATCCTGGTGTTGTACCTGCACGCCGGCCAGGCCACCGGCGTCTACTCGTTCAGTTACGCGCACCTCCTGAGCCAGGTGGCATCGCTCGGTTCTACGGCCTGGTGGCTGTTCGGGGCGTTCTTCCTGGCGTTCGCGATCAAGGTACCGATGTTCCCGCTGCACACCTGGCTGCCTGACGCGCACGTCGAGGCCCCCACAGCGGGGTCGGTGATCCTGGCGGCGATCCTGCTCAAAATGGGCACCTACGGGTTTCTGCGATTCGCGTTGCCGTTCTTCCCGGCCGTCGCGCTCAATCAGGGCGTGCAGCTCGTGATCGTGATCCTGTCGCTCATCGGGATCATCTACGGCGGCCTGGTGGCGATGGTGCAGCCCGATTTCAAGAAGCTCATCGCCTATTCGTCCGTCGCCCACCTCGGATTCGTGATGCTCGGCATCTGGGCCCTCACCCTGCAGAGCGTCCAGGGCGCGCTGCTGATCATGATCAATCATGGGATTTCGACCGGCGCGCTGTTCTTCCTGGCCGGCATGATCTACGAGCGGCGCCATAGCCGGCTGATCGAGGCGTACGGCGGCATCGCGCGCGTGGTACCGCTGTTTGCGGCGATCCTCACGATCGTCTCGTTATCGTCCATCGCGCTGCCGGGCACGAACGGCTTCGTCGGTGAATTCCTGGTGCTGGTGGGATCCTTCCGCACTTATCCGATTGCGACGGCGCTCGCGACAACCGGCGTGATCGTCGCGGCGGCCTATCTGCTGACGGCACTGCAGCGTGTGATCTACAACCCGCTGCAGAACCCTGAGAACGAGAAGCTGTCCGACCTGACGCCGCGGGAGCTGGTCGTGCTGATCCCGCTGCTCGTCTGCATTCTGTGGGTGGGGATCTATCCTAAGCCGTTCCTGCAGCGCATGGAGCCGGCGGCGCGCGCGCTGATCGACCAGATGAAGCCGAGTGCCGCTCCGACGGCGGGTCAACCGTGAGACTGGATCCCGCCATCTACCGCGACCTCCTGCTGTCGCTGCTGCCTGAGTTGGTGCTCACCGGGTGGGCCCTCGTGCTGCTCTTGTTCGTCGCGTGGCGCCATCGCACTGCGCGCGACCTCCGGATCGCGGGCTGGCTGACGCTCCTGGCGCTCCTGTCCACCGCCGTCGCAACCTGGTGGCTCTGGTGGAACCGGGCGGGCGTGCAGGGAGTCGTGACGATGATCGCGGCGGACGACTTCCGATGGGTCGCGGACTGGGTATTCCTCGGCGCTGCCGCGCTGACGGTGCTCATCTCGTTCGCCTATCTGCAGCGCGAGCAGCTGCTGGTGCCCGAGTACTACGTGCTGCTCATCTTCGGTACGCTCGGTATGATGGTCATGGCCGCCGGCGCCGACCTGATGGTGATTTTCCTCGGACTCGAGCTGATGTCGGTCGCCGTCTACGTGCTGGCGGGCATCGACCGGCGGCGCGCGCGCTCCGCCGAGGCGGCCCTCAAGTATTTCCTGCTCGGGGCATTCGCCTCGGGATTTCTGCTGTACGGCATCGCGCTCGTGTATGGTGCGACCGGGTCGACGAATCTTGGCCTGATCGGCACGCAGGTCGGCCTCATGGGCAGGCCGAGCGTCATGTTGCTGGCCGGTCTGGCGCTGTTGATCGTGGGTTTTGCATTCAAGATCGCGGCGGTGCCGTTCCACATGTGGGCGCCGGACGTCTATGACGGTTCGCCCACGCCCGTGACGGCATTCATGGCGACCGGCGTGAAAGCGGCGGCGTTTGCCGCGCTGTTCCGCGTCCTGAATCAGGCGTTCGCGCCGGTCGCGGCGTGGCACGACATCCTGTGGTGGCTCGCGGCGGTCACGATGATCGGCGGCAACCTCTTCGCCCTCGGCCAGCGGTCGTTGAAGCGGATGCTCGCGTACTCGTCGGTCGCGCATGCCGGGTATCTGCTCGTCGCCGTCACCGCCGGGGGCGCGGCGGGTACCAGCGCATTCCTCGTTTACGTCATCGCCTACACGCTGATGTCGCTCGGCGCATTCGCCGTGCTGACGGCCAAGGGCAGGGCGGGCGAGAGCGATGTGATGATCGACGATCTCGCGGGACTCGCGAGCCAGCGTCCGTGGCTCGCCTTCGCGCTCGCGGTGTGCATGCTCTCGTTGCTGGGGTTTCCCGGAACGGCCGGGTTCATCGGCAAGTGGTATATCCTCATCGCGGCCACCAGCGCCGGGAAGAACACCCTGGCCGCCATTCTCGTGATCACCAGCGTCGTCTCGGCGGGGTACTATCTTCCCGTCATCATGGCGATGTATATGAAACCGCAGCCGGTCGAGCACGCGCATGTGGATGCCACGCTCGACCGGTGGGGACGAGCCGCCGTCGCGGTGGTCGTGGTCGGACTGCTGCTCTTCGGTGTCTGGCCCAACCGGCTGTTCGATCTCGCGCGGTCAGCCGGGAATAGCGTGCAACCCGCGGCGACGACAGCCGCAACCCCACCCTAACGCATCGTGCAGGCGTCTCCGTGAACCTTCCCGCCACAATTTTCCGCCAGTACGACATCCGCGGCCTCGTAGACGAGCAGCTCACGCCCGCGGCCGCACGCGCGGTCGGACAAGCGTACACCACTTTCGCCTGGGAGCGGCTCCGCACGGGCAAGCCGCCACGCGTCGCCGTGGGTCGCGACAACCGGCCGTCCGGTGCCGCGCTCGCGCAGGGGGTGCGCGAGGGCATCGCCGCGGCGGGAGGCGCCGCGATCGACGTGGGGGAGCTGCCGACTCCCGCACTCTACTTCGCGACCAAGACGCTGCCGGTGGACGGCGGTATTCAAGTCACGGGCTCGCATAATCCGCCCGAGTTCAACGGCTTCAAGATGGTCCTCGCCCACGACGCCGTCTTCGGCGACGACATCCAGGTCCTGTATCGCCTGATCAACGACGGCAAGCTCGTAACGAAGCCGGGGGGCACACAAACCGCGCACCGCGCACTGCTCACCGCGTACCGGGAAGCAATCGTCCAGCGCAACGCGCCGCTCGCCCGTCGCGTCAAAGTCGTGGCGGACTGCGGCAACGGCGTCACGAGTCTCGTGGCCATCGAGACGTTGAAGCAATTGGGCGCCGAGGTCGTCGCGTTATTTGCCGAATCCGACGGGACGTTCCCGCATCACCATCCCGACCCCACGGTCCTCGAGAACCTCCACGACCTCCAGACCGCGGTCAAAAAGGAAAAGGCCGAGCTGGGCATCGCGTTCGACGGCGACGGTGACCGCATCGGCGCGGTCGATGAGCGCGGCGAGCCGGTCCTGGGCGATCAGCTCCTGGTGCTGTTCGGGCGCGACCTGGTGCATCGCATGGGCAAGAAGCACCCCGTGATCTTCGACGTGAAGTGCTCGGAGGTGCTGCCGCAGATGCTGAAGCAGGCCGGGCTCGAGCCGGTCATGTGGAAGACAGGGCATTCGTTCATCAAGCAGAAGATGAAAGAGATCGGCGCCCCGCTCGCCGGCGAAATGAGCGGTCACATGTTCTTCGGCGGCGACTGGTACGGATTCGATGACGCGCTCTTCGCCGCGGCCCGGCTGCTCGCGTACGTCGCGCGCGAAGGCGGGCCGCTCTCGCGCCTCCTCGCCGACTTGCCGAAGACCTACGCGACGCCGGAGATGCGCGTCGACTGTCCCGATGAGCAGAAGTTCGACGTCGTCCAGCAGGCGGCCGCGGAGTTTGCCGCGAAGTATCCCGTCTCGACGCTCGACGGTGTGCGCATCACGTTTCCGGAAGGCTGGGGATTGCTGCGCGCCTCGAACACGCAGCCCGTGCTCGTCATGCGGTTCGAGGCGACGAGTCCGAGCCCGCTCGACGCCTATCGCGCCGAGGTCGAGGGCTGGCTGGCGGCGCGCGGCGTGACGGCGTGACACGGGCGAACCGGCGCAGGCTGTACCTGTTCGGCGCCGGTCTCCTCGTGGCTGCGTTGGTCGGCGGCCGCTGGCTGGCGGTCGAAACCGCGGAACGCGCGTGGGACCGCACCTTCGCGGGCGGCGAGGCATTGATCGCCGCCCGCGATCTGTCCCGGCTCCTGCAGGCCTTCGTCCTCGTCGTGGCGATTACCTGGATCGCCGGAAATCTGTTGCTGGTGTATCGGGCGATCGGCTCCGTCCAAATGCCGCGGCGTCTTGGGGACCTGGAAATCGTCGAAGCCGTACCGCGGCGCACGCTCCTCGCCGCCACCATCCTGCTCGGCGTGATCCTCGGCTCGTTGCTGTCCCTCGGCACCGCGGACTGGTGGCGACACGCGGTGCTGGCTGCGGCGCCGCCGCACTTCGGCGTTCCCGATGCCACAAAGCTCGGGCATGACGCCGGCTACTACGTCAGTGTGCTCCCATGGTTCGCCGCACTTCAAAACCGCACGCTGATCCTCGTCGTCGGCGCATTGGGCATCGTGGCGCTGCTGTACGGGGTCATCGGCTCGCTCCGCATTCGCGGTGGCCGCATCCGCGCGAGCGACTACGCCCGCAGGCACCTCGGCGCGTTGCTCGCGTGTCTCGCCGCCGTGATTGCCTGGGGCGCGGCGCTGGATCCGGCGGAAATCGTCGGCGGCCTGCACGGGACGGTCGATCAGGCCGCGCTGACCGTGCGCATACCCGGTGCCCGGGTTGTCGCAGCCGTCGCGATCGTCACGGCGGTGATCTCGCTCGTATGGGCATGGCGGGATCGCCCCAGGCTGATTCTCGCCGGCTGGGCAGCGTTGCTCGTCTCGCTCACGGCCGCCTATTTCGTGATTCCCGGTGTCGTCCGCACCTCTTCCGCCAGCGGACCGGAGAATGCCGAGCTGATGCGGCACCGCGCGTCGCTGGAACGCGTCGCGTTTGGACTTGTGGAGGTGGATCCGAGCGCGCCGCCGCCGTTCCCGTCGGGGGACGCGGCCGTGCGGACGGTTCCACTGTGGGATGCCGTCCATGTCGGCCGAGCAGTAGACGCCCCCGCGCATGCCGTCGCGCTACGCCCGCCGCGTCCCGAAGACCGCGGTGCCGCCTGGATGGTCGCACCCGACAGCGCTGATCCGGCACGCCTCGCGACCGAGACTGACACGGGCCTCGCCGTGACGGCGCTACCGACCGAGAGCACGCCGCCGTTGTTCGGTCCCGAATTGCCGGGATATGTGGTGATGTCGGCGGACAGCGCGCCCCGCCCGGCCGCTGCTCGCGGCTCCGGAGCGGTTCGGCTCACGGGCGCGTGGCGCCGCTTTGCGATCGCGTGGACGGTGCAGTCCTGGGGGCTGGCCCACGGTGAATCAAACGGCAAAGTCCTGCTGTGGCGGCGGGACGTCATCGAGCGCTTGCAGCGGCTCGCGCCATTCGCGCAGTTCGGCGATCCGGCACCGGTGCTGCGCAACGGCGCCATGTGGTGGGTGAGCTGGGGCTATGTATCGCACGACGCGTTTCCCCTCGTGCGGTCGCTCCCCTGGCGCGACGGCGAGGTGCGCTTTCTGCGCGGCGGGATCGTCGGCGCCGTGCGCGTCGCGACGGGCGAGACGCACCTCTGGTTGGCACCGGGCTACGATTCGCTGACCGCCACCTGGGCCCGTCGATTCGAGCCGCTGATCGAACCCGCCGATCGCCTCCCGGCGGATCTGCGCGCGCAACTCGTCTATCCCGTCGAAACGTTCAAGCTCGCCGTTGCCGCATTGGTGCGTGCCAGCGACGACTCCGCTGGCCAAACCGGATGGCTCACGCGTCCCGGAGAGCCCTACCGGCTCGGCGCCCCGGACGGTGCAGTGTGGACCGGGATCACGTTCGAGACGGGTTTGCTCGCCCCGAGGCGGCTGGTGGGCGTGTTGGCCGGCGCGATCAGATCGCGCGGTCCCGAGCTCCACCTCTGGCGCCCCTCTGCACCCGATCCTCCGCGCGAACGACTGCCGGGCGAGTTGGTCGGCTCATCGTTACTGCGGCCCGGCCCACTCCGGGTGTGGCCGGCGGGGAATACGATCATCACCGTGCAGGCCCAGATCCTCGACCCCGTCGCCGCGAAGACGCCACCGCCCCCGCGCGTAACGGAGGTCTACGTGACGTTCGACGGACGCAGCGGGCACGCCCTGACGGCTCGCGCCGCGCTGCTGGGCGGGGAGCAGATCCTCACCGACACGACTCTCGCGGCGCGGTGGGAACGGGCGCGCCGGCTGGCGGTGCAGGCGGATTCGGCGCTGGCCGCGGGAGACCTGGAGCTGTTTGGGCGCTTGTGGCGGTCACTGATCGGTGAGCTTGCTCCGGTCCAGCGCCCCCGCTAGGTTGCGCCGCCGTGCCGGCCCCTGGAACGATCGTTATCGCCCTCGGAGGAAACGCCGTCGCTCCACCCGGTGAGCGGCCGACGATCAGCAATCAGTTCCGGCATACGCGCGCGAGTCTCGTCCCGATCGTGGATCTCGCCGCGGCGGGATGGCACATCGTCCTGGTCCACGGGAACGGCCCGCAGGTCGGCGATGAGCTGGCGCGCAACGAGATCGCCGCCGATCAGGTCGAGCCGCTGCCGCTTGGCGTGCTGGTCGCGGGGACCGCCGGCTGGATGGGCTATATGATCCAGCAGTCGCTGCAGAACGCGCTCGCGCGCGCGGGTGTGCAGCGCTCCGTGGTCACGCTGATCACGCAGACGCTGTGCCGGGCCGACGACCCTGATTTGCGCACGCCGTCGAAGCCGGTCGGTCACGTGCTCGATTCGGTGCGGCAGGCGCGGCTCGTGGCGCGCGGCATTCCAGTCCGCGACGGGCGACGGCTCGCGCCCAGTCCCAAACCGGCTGGGATCGTCGAGCAACAGATGGTGCGCGATTTGGCTGCGGCGGGACACATCGTGATTGCCGGCGGCGGCGGCGGACCGCCCGTCTACCAGGACGCCACGCTGGGCCTCGAAGGCATCGACGCCGTCGCCGACAAGGACCGCGTCGCCGCCATCCTCGGCCGGGAAATCGGGGCGCAGGTGCTGTTGATCCTGACCAACGTCACTGCCGTCTACCGCGGCTTCGGCACGCCGCACCAGGAAGCGATTCGGCGGCTGACGCTGGCGCAGGCGGAGCACCTGCTCGCCGGGAAGGAGCTGGGCGCCGGCAGCATGCGGCCGAAGGTCGAGGCCGCCGCCGAGTTCGTGCGCACCGGGGGCGAGCGGGCCATCATTGCCGAGCTGGCCCACGGACTCGCCGCGCTGCGCGGCGAAGCCGGAACGACGATCGCGAAGGAGCACGCGTGAATCTCCACGAGTATCAGGCACGGGACATTTTGCGAAAGCACGGCATCCCGGTGCCGCCGGGCGAAGTCGCCACGACGCCGGCGGAGGCGCGCGCGATCGCCGAGCGCTTGGGCGGCAAGGTCGTCGTCAAGGCACAGGTGCACGCCGGCGGCCGCGGCAAGGCGGGCGGCGTGAAGCTGGCGGACGGTGCCGACGCCGCCAAGGCGGCGGCGTCCGCCATCCTCGGTATGACGATCAAGGGCCTCACGGTTCACAAGGTTCTCGTCGCGCCGGCGGCCGAGATCGTCTCCGAGAGCTACGTCGGCATCATCGTGGATCGCGCCTCGCAGCGGCCGGTGTTGATCGTGAGTGCCGCCGGTGGCATCGATATCGAGGAAGTCGCGGCCAAGACGCCCGAAAAGCTTCATCGGCTGGCGGTCGATCCACGGTACGGACTGCTCCCGCACCAGGCGCTGGCCCTCGGCTTTGCGCTGTATGGCGACGTGAAGCAGGCGCGCGCCGCCGCGGACATCATGCAGAAGCTCTACGGCGTGGTCTATGCGGTCGGGGCGTCGCTCGCGGAGATCAACCCGCTCGTCACGACGCCCGACGCGAGCGTCCAGGCGCTCGACGCCAAGATCGTGATCGACGACAACGAGCTCGAGCGGCGGCCGGATATCGCTGCCCTGCGTGATGTCTCGTCCGAAGCACCGGAAGAGGTCGCGGCCCGGGAGGCCGGTCTCACGTTCATCAAGCTCGAAGGCGATGTGGGCTGCTGTGTGAACGGCGCCGGGCTCGCGATGGCGACGATGGATCTCGTGAAGTACTACGGCGGCGAGCCGGCGAACTTTCTCGACATCGGTGGCAGCTCGAATCCCCAGAAGGTCGTCGCGGCGCTGCGGATCATGACGTCCGATCCGCGCGTGAAGGTCATCCTCTTCAACATTTTTGGTGGCATCACCCGCGGCGACGACGTCGCGAATGGCATCGTGCAGGCCACGCAGGCGTTTCCGCTCAAGGTGCCGATCGTGATCCGGCTGACCGGCACGAATGAGAAAGAAGGGATCGCGATTCTCGAGCGGGCCGGGTTCAAGGCGCTGACGGACATGGACGAAGCGGTGAAGCAGGCGGTGGCATGAGCGTCTTCATCGATAAATCCACACGCCTGGTGATCCAAGGAATTACCGGCCGCGACGGATCGTTTCACGCCAAACAGATGATGGAGTACGGCACCAACGTCGTCGCCGGGGTGACGCCGGGGAAAGGCGGCCAGAAGTTCGAGGGTGCCGTCCCGGTATTCAACACCGTCACCGAGGCGGTGCACGCAACCGAGGCCAATACGTCGGTCATCTACGTTCCGGCCGCCGTCGCCGCGTCCGCCATTTTCGAAGCCGCCGACTCCGGCATCGGCCTGATCATCTGCATTACCGAAGGAATTCCCGTGTTGGATATGACGCGCGTGTTGCCGTTCGTCCACGAGCGGGGCGCGCGGCTGATTGGACCGAACTGTCCGGGACTGATCTCGCCGGGCAAGAGCAAGGTGGGCATCATCCCCGGCAACATCTGCAAGCCGGGGAAAATCGGCGTCGTGTCGCGCAGCGGCACGTTGACCTACGAGATCGTCCACCAACTCTCGACGCATGGGATGGGGCAGTCCACGTGTATCGGGATCGGCGGCGACCCGCTCATTGGCACCAACTTCATTCACTGCCTCTCCGCCTTCGAGGCAGACCCGGACACCGTCGCGATCGTCATGATCGGGGAGATCGGCGGCACGGACGAGCAGCAAGCAGCGGCATTCGTGAAGGAGAAGGTCAAGAAGCCCGTCGTCGGATTCATCGCCGGTCAGACCGCGCCACCAGGCCGCCGCATGGGGCACGCGGGTGCGATCATTTCTGGTTCATCGGGAACGGCGGCCGAGAAGATGGCCGCGTTGGCGAAGGCGGGCATCAGCGTGATGAAACGGCCCGCCGACGTCGTACCCCTACTGAAGGAGCGCCTGTAGGAGAATGCTGACCCTAGCGATCATCAAACCTGACGCCGTCGCCGCCAGACACTCCGGCAAGATCATTGCTCACCTCGAGGCCGAGGGCTTTCACATTCGTGAGGCGCAGATGGTGCGCCTGACCGAGGAGCAGGCACAATCGTTTTACGAAGTCCATCGGGAGCGGCCGTTCTTTCGGCCCCTCGTCTCGTTCATGACGTCCGGGCCGGCGTTGGCGCTGGTGCTCGAGCGGGACGAGGCGGTCACGCACCTGCGCAAGGTCATCGGGGCGACGGACCCCTTGCAGGCGGAGCCGGGCACGATCCGACGCCTCTACGCCCAGTCGAAGGAAAAGAATGCGATTCACGCGTCCGATTCGCCCGAAAATGCCGCCCGCGAAGTCGCGTTTTTCTTCCCGGCGCGAGGCAAGCGCTGACGCCGTTGACGCAAGTGCCACAAGGGTTTAGCTTCGCTCACCATGTTCCGAGTCGATTTGCGGGAGTTGACCCGTGGTGGGGGGGCGGTACAGACCCAAGGCAAGCTAAAACTGGACGATCCGGCGCTGGAAGGCGTGGATATCAACCTGCGGGAGCCGGTCTCGGTGACGGGGCGGTTGCAATCCATCGGTGAGGGGCGCTTCTACTGGCAGGGAACAGCACGAACCGTCGTCCAGGGCGAATGCCGGCGCTGTCTGACCCCGGTGGCGACACCGTTGCAGTTGGAAATCGGGGCGCTGTTCACCCAGGACCCGGAAGCCCTCGACGACCCGGATTCCTATCCCGTGGCGCCCGAGGCGACAGAGATCGACGTGACGACTGCCGTGCGCGAGGAGCTGCTGCTCGCCGCGCCGCGGTTCGTCGAATGCCGTGAGGATTGCAAGGGGATTTGCCCGCAGTGCGGAAAGGATCTGAACGCCGGTCCATGCGATTGTGCGCCGGTCACCGACGCCCGCTGGCAGCCGCTGCAAGCGCTTAAGGACAAGCTCCGTTCTAACTAACTAAAGGACGATCGTAATGGCTGTACCCAAGCGTAGAACCTCTAAGCGCAAGAAGCGCGCGCGCCGCACCCACTACAAGGCGGTGCGTCCGACGCTGCAGCCCTGCCCGCGCTGCGGTGACATGAAACAGCCCCATCGCGTTTGCCCGACGTGCGGGTATTACAACGGCGAACAGCGAGTGACCGTCGAGGACTGATGATCCGCATCGCGTTGGACGCGATGGGAAGTGACAACGCCCCTCAAGTCGAGGTGGAGGGCGTGGCGCAGGCGCTCACCGAGCTGCCCGCCGAATTCCTGATCCAGCTCGTGGGCCGCAAGGCGGACATCGAAGCCGCCCTGGGCCGCGTCGCCGGTGTGGATCGTTCGCGCATCGAGATCGTGGACGCGCCCGAAGTGGTGGGGATGGGCGACAAACCGTTGGCCGCGATCCGCGGCAAGCCCCGCTCGTCGATTGCCGTGGGGCTCGGCCTCCAGAAAAAAGGTAAGTCGGACGCCTTCATCTCCGCCGGGAACACCGGCGCGGTGCTGGCCGCGGCCACCCTGCTGCTGCGCCTGCATCCTGGCGTCCAGCGCGCCGCGATTGGGGCGTTGTTTCCCAGCGCGGGAGAGCCGGTACTCGTGGTCGACGGCGGCGCCAACGTGGACTGCGACGCCCGCGAGCTGGTAGGCTTCGCGCATCTCGGCTCCGTGTACGCGCGCGACGTGCTGGGCCGCGCCAATCCCACCGTCAGCCTCCTGAACATCGGCGAAGAAGACGAGAAAGGAAACGCCGTCGTCAAGGAGGCGCATCAGCTCCTCAAGCAGACCCCCGGCATCCACTACATCGGCAACATCGAAGGCCGCGACATTCCGGTCGGCGAGGCCCGCGGGCAGCGCCTGGACGTCGTGACCTGTGACGGCTTCGTCGGAAACGTCGTGCTCAAGTTCTACGAGTCGGCGGGACGGGTCTTCGTGTCGCTCATCAAGCGGGAAGCCCCGGACGTCCTGCAGCGGCCCGAGATGGGCAACGTACTGAAGGTGCTCGATTACGCGACGTACGGGGGCGCGCCGCTGCTGGGGGTGCAGGGCGTCGTGATCATCTGCCACGGCGCGTCGCCCGCGAAGGCCATCAAGAACGCGATCCGCGTCGCGGTCCAAGCGGTGCAGAGCCATCTCTCCGACGACATCGCCGCCGAGTTCTCCGAGGGGAAGGTGCCCGCGTGAAGCGCCCGTTCGCCGAGCTGTGGGGGACCGGCAGCTACGCGCCGCCGCGCGTCATGACGAACGACGAGTTCTCGAAGTTCCTCGACACCTCCGACCAATGGATTCAGGAGCGCACCGGTATCCGCGAACGGCGCGTGTCGAGCAAGGAGGAGACGAACGCGTGCATGGGCAAGGCCGCGGCGCTGCAGGTGCTGCAGGAAACCGGGCTCACGCCGCTCGACATCGATGCGATCGTGTACGCGACGGCGTCGCCCGACCGGCTTCTCCCATCGCAGGCCTGCGATCTCCAGGCGATCCTGGGCGCCAAGAACGCCGCGGCATTCGACGTGGGCGCGGCGTGCTCCGGGTTCGTGTTCGCGCTGAGCACGGCCGAGGGCATGATCGCGGCCGAGCAAGCCGAGCATGTGTTGGTGATCGCGGCGGAGAAGCTGACCAGCATCATGGACTGGAGCGACCGCACGACGGCGGTCTTGTTCGGCGACGGCGCGGGGGCGACGATCGTCCGCCGGAGCACCAACGGCCGCGGCATTCTCGGCGTGTATTTGAAGACCGACGGCACGCTCGCCGAGCTGCTGTACCGGCCCGGCGGCGGCGCGACGCATCCGCCCAGTGAAGAGCTGCTCAAGGATCACAGCTACTACATCAAGATGGCGGGCCGCGAGGTCTTCAAGGCGGCCGTGCTCTCGATGGCGGACGCGTGCGATCACGCGCTGGAGCGCGCCGGCCTGTCCGCCGGCGACATCGATCTGCTCATCCCGCACCAGGCCAACATCCGCATCATCGAAGCGACCGCGAAACACGCGGGTCTCCCGATGGACAAGGTCTACGTCAACGTCGACCGCTTCGGCAACACCTCCGCGGCGTCCATCGCGATCGCACTCGACGAAGCGGTGAAGTGCGGCCGGCTGAAACCAGGCATGACGGTGATGTTCTGCGCGTTCGGGGCCGGCTTCACGTGGGGTAGCCTGGTCGTGCGGTGGTAGGGGCGCAGCATGCTGCGCCCACCATCTGGTTGTGCCCGGGGCAGGGCGCGCAAAAAGTCGGCATGGGCAAAGATCTGGCGGAGCGGTTTCCCGCGGCACGCGACGTCTTCGGCGCGATCGACGAGGCGCTCGACGCGCCGTTGTCCAAACTGATGTTCGAGGGACCCGAAGACGAGCTCACCGCGACCCAGAACACCCAGCCGGCGATTCTCGCGCACAGCGCGGCGGTGTTCGCCATCGTCGGCGAGAAAGCGGGTGCGGCCGTGGCCGCGGCGGGGCATTCGCTCGGCGAGTACTCGGCGTACGTCACCGCGGCCACGCTGGCCGCACCCGAAGCGGCCAAGCTGGTCCGCCGGCGTGGCGAACTGATGCAAAAGGCGGGGGAGGAACGGCCCGGGACGATGGCGGCCGTGCTCGGACTCCCGACCAAGGACGTCGAGGCGGCCTGTGCGGAGGCGTCGCAGCAGGCGAGCCTCGCGGTCGCCGCGAATATCAACGCTCCCGATCAGACGGTGATCTCGGGCGATCCCGAAGCGGTCACGCGCGCGGGGGAAGCGTGCAAGAAGCGGGGCGCCAAGCGCGTCATCGCCCTCAAGGTGAGCGGCGCGTTTCACTCGCCGTTGATGGGGCCCGCGCGGAATCACCTCCAGCTGGCGCTCGAGCGTGCGCAGTTCGCCGATCCAGCGTTCCCCGTGGTCGCCAACGCGACCGCGGAAGCGGTGAAAGACGCCGGCCGGGCGCGGCGCCTCCTGTCAGACCAACTCACGGCGACGGTTCGCTGGGTAGAATGCATGCAGCACGCGGCGCGGCTCGGAGGGGAAAGCGCGCGTTTCATCGAAATCGGCCCGGGCGGCGTGCTCGCGGGCCTCTTGAAGCGAATCGTACCTGAGGCGAACGTGGTCAGTCTTGGAACTGCTGATGAGGTGACCAAGTTCATGGAAGCAGCTTGAACCTATGACGACAGCTCGACGGGCGGAAATAGACCCCGCGGGGCAGAGCGGGAATCGGATGCAGCTCGATCTGACCGGGAAGGTTGCAATCGTCACCGGCGGGACGCGCGGGATTGGACACGACATCTGCCGCGCCTTCATCGACGCGGGAGCCAAAGTCGCGCTTTGCTCCCGCGACGGCGCCGTGGCGGAGCAGACGGCGAGTGAGTTCGGCGAGGGCACGCGTGGGTACGCCTGCGACGTGGGCGTGAGCGCGCAGGTGGAAGCGTTCGCCAAGGCGGTGGACAAGGACTTCGGCCAGATCGACGTCCTCGTCAACAATGCCGGGTTCACCAAGGACAACCTCCTGTTTCTGCTGACCGAAGCGGATTGGGACGCGGTCGTGGATACGAACCTGAAGGGCACGTTTCTGATGACCAAGTACGCGGCCCGTGGCATGATCAAACGGCGTTGGGGCCGGGTCATCAATATCACGAGCGTCGTCGGACTGAACGGTAACAAAGGCCAATCCAACTACTCCGCCTCCAAGGCAGGGATTATCGGCTTCACCAAGTCCGTCGCGAAGGAGCTCGCCTCGCGCAATGTGCTGGTGAATGCCGTCGCTCCTGGCTTTGTCGAGACGGAGCTTACGCAGAGCGTCACTCCAGAAGCCCGGAAGTACTTCCTAGACAACATTCCGCTGGGACGGCTGGGGCATAGCTCCGAAATTGCGTCCGCCGTCCTCTTTCTCGCCTCCGACTTAGCCAGCTACATTACGGGTCAGGTTATAGTCGTCGACGGCGGGATGGTGATGTGAGCTCCCTTACCTTCGCTGAGGGTTACCCATGGCAATGGACATGAAGCAGCTCGAGGAGAAGGTCAAAGACATTATCGTCGAAGAGCTTGGGGTCGAGCGGGACAAGCTCACCAACGACGCGAGCTTCATGGAAGACCTCGGGGCCGACAGCCTCGACACGGTCGAGCTGGTCATGGCCTTCGAGAAGGAATTCGACATCGACATCCCGGACGAAGAGGCGGAGAAGCTGCGCACCGTCGGGGCCGCGATGAACTATCTCCACGACAAGATGGGGAAAGGCAAATAGTGACGCGCCCCCCCCGGCGGGTGGCGGTCACGGGGATGGGGCTCGTGACGCCGGTTGGGAACGATGTCGCGAGCACCTGGGCCGCCCTCGTCGCCGGGGAGTCGGGGGCAGGTCCGATCACCAAATTCGATTCGGCGCAGCTACCGGTGCACTTCGCCTGCGAAGTGAAGGGGTACGACCCCCTGCAGTACATCGAGAAGAAGGAAGCCCGCCGCTACGACCTATTCTCGCAGTTCGCGATGGGCGCGGCGGTGCAGGCCGTGCGGGACGCGTGTCTCGAGAAGAGCCCGCTCGACCCCAAACGCATCGGCGTGATCATCGGCAGCGGCACAGGCGGCATCGCAACGTTCGAAGAGAACATGCGTGCCTTCATTGAAAAGGGGCCGAGCCGCGTCTCCCCGTTCTTCGTGCCGATGTTCATGGCCAATGTCGCATCGGCGATCGTCTCCATGCGCTTCGGCTTCCAGGGACCGTGCTACTGCACGGTGTCGGCCTGCGCCTCGTCGGGTCATGCCCTGGGCGACGCGTTCGACCTGATTCGTGAGAACAAAGCTGACGTGATGGTCGCGGGCGGATCGGAAGCGGCGATCACCCCGCTCGCGCTGGCGAGCTTCGCGAACATGAAAGCGCTGTCGGAGCGCAACGACGACCCCCAGACCGCGAGCCGGCCGTTCGACAAGGATCGCGACGGGTTCGTGATGGGCGACGGCGCTGCGGTCGTGATCCTCGAGGAGTGGGAGCGCGCCAAGTCGCGTGGCGCGCACATCGTCGCCGAGATTATCGGCTACGGCGCGACCGCCGACGCGCATCACATCACTGCGCCCGCACCCGATGGCTCGGGAGCGCAGGAGGCGATGCGGCTCGCGATGTCGAGCGGCGGCATCCGGCCCGACGAAGTCGGCTACATCAATGCGCACGGCACCTCGACCCCGCACGGCGACGCCGCCGAGACCGCCGCGGTGAAGGCGGTGTTCGGCGCGCAGGCGCGCAAGCTCATCTTCGGCTCGACCAAGTCGATGACCGGCCACCTGCTCGGCGCCGCCGGTGCGTTCGAGTTCGCGATCTGCGCGCTCGCACTCAAAAACGGCGTGATTCCCCCTACGATCAATCAGTTCAATGCCGATCCTGCCTGCGATCTGGATTCGGCGCCGAACCACGCGGTCCAGCGGCAGGTGGACGTTGCCCTGTCCAACTCGTTCGGGTTCGGGGGGCACAATGTGACGCTGGCGGTTCGGAGAGTCGCGTGAACCTCCGACCTATCGCCGAGAAGGTCGAACGCGGCGAGCGACTCACGCGCGAGGATGGCCTCGCGCTTTTTGCATC
>WNGP01001064.1_pt1 | contig 22178 bp, 20 predicted proteins | sample 5407671 | NCBI WGS metagenome assembly WNGP01 (sample SAMN13153381, study PRJNA577476) | soil metagenome | isolation source: 40 cm soil or saprolite under Garry oak tree replicate 2 | place: USA:California | collected 2016-06-15
CGCGCGAGCAGCTCGTTCGCGATCTTACGGTCGAGCTCGGGCGTGCGCAGGCCGAGGAAGTGGTGCCAGAACAGGTGCTGGGCGATCATGGTCGCGTTCGACTCGAGCTCGCCCACCCACCAGCCGTCGGGATGCTGGAGCTCGAGCAGCCGTTCCGTCGCGCGCTTGACGGCATTGTCGAGAGCGGTCGCGGTTCTGTCCGGTGCGATTGTCACACTGCCACCTTAGTTGCCACGTCGGACAACAGACGAGCAGCCGATCGGCCGCTTCGCACCGCGCCTTCCATGGTCGGCGGCCAGGGCGCCGCCAGCCAGGCTCCTGCGAGCGCCAGCTCGTCGCGGGCGGCCGGTGGCCGGCTGACGCCGGGTCGCACCGCGATCGTCGCCTCCGGCTCCCGGCTCACACGCGACCAGAGAACCTCGGCCGCACCCAGTCGCTCGGTCACCTGACCCGCGATCAGGTCGACCAGCTCGCGACCTCGGATCTCCAGCAGCTCGGGAGCGGCGCTCGACACCACAGTCAGATATTGGCCCTGATCCGGCTCGTGCCCGGTCAGCGCGCCTCGATCGAAAATCCAGTGCGCGTCGCTACCGAGCAAGGCAGCCAGGGGCTGGCGAAGGATCACGCGGTCGAAGAGCAGATGGACGCTGACGATCGGCGAGTGATCGAACGTCCAGTCCTCACCGAGCAAGCGTGACCCCTCCTCGGGCGGGAGGGCGAGGATCACCGCGTCGGCGTCGAGGTCGGCGAGATCGTCCACGCGCGCGCTGGTCTGCACGCGCGCGCCGGCCTCCTCGAGCGCGCGGCCGGCGGCGTCGCCGTGCATCTTCCCAAGCGGCGCCGTCGGCAGAACGAGGTCGCTCGCGGCGCGGCCGGCCCGCAGGGCGCGAAGGACGGTGAAGCGGGCGGCCCCGGCGTCGACCTCGTTAGTGCGCAGATTGAGCCCGGGCCGGATGAAGACGTCCCAGAAGCGCTCGATCGCCGTCGCCGTCTGCCCATGCCGCCTGAGAAACTCCCCGAAGGTCTCGACCTCGTGGGGTACCAGTCGGGGCAGCCTCACGAGCAGGACGGCGATCCGAACGCGGTCGCGAACCGGGAGGTGGCGATAGCGGAGCAGCGGGCCGAGGCCGTAGCCGATCTTCGCGGCGCGGCCGCGCGCGTCGATCACGGTCAACTCGAGCGGCAGCCGCGTGACGTCGTCGCGGCTCCCGATCCGCTCGAGGAACTCCAGATACTCGGTGAAGCAGCCAAGCGCGATGTGCTGGCCGTTGTCCGGCGGCGGCTCGGGATCGCCCTCACGCTCGGGGAGCGTCTGCACCTTGCCGCCCAGGGTCGGCCTGGCCTCGAGCAGGGTCACGTCGTGGCCGGCGTCGACGAGCTCCAGCGCCGCCGAGAGGCCGGCCAGGCCGCCGCCCACGACCACCACCTTCATCGCGCGAGCGCGGCTCCGACCACGCGCAGCTTGGCGACCGGCGAAAGCGTCGGCGCCCCGCCGAAAACGTCGAAGCCGTCCTGCTCGATCCGGTCGAGCGTCGAGCGATAGAGGCCGGCAAAGGTCGCGACGCAGGCGGCGCTCCGGCGGTCCAGGTGGTCGAGCAGCGTCAGACCCTCGGCGAGGTGCGCCCGCGCCCGCTCGGCCTGAAAGCCCATCAGCTCGCCCCACTCGGGGGTGACGAGCCCGCTAGCGATGTCGTCCTCCTCGACGCCGAACCGAGCGAGCTCGTCCTGCGGCAGGTAGACGCGGCCGAGGGACCAGTCCTCGGCGACATCGCGAACGATGTTGATCAGCTGCAAGGCGATGCCGAGCGTCTCGGCCCGCTCCGGCTCGTCGGCTCCATAAACCGCGACGCAAGCTCGCCCGACCGCGCCGGCGACGCGCACGCAGTATCCGCGCAGCTCGTCGAAATCGACATAGCGCGTCTGCTCCGTGTCCTGGACGCCGCCATCGATCAGCGCCAGAAGCGCGTCTGTCGGGATCGAGAATCGTTGCCGGGCGTCGGCGAGCGCGACGAACATCGCCTCCTCGCCGGGCGGGGCGTCGAGCTGCCCGCGAAGCTGCTCCAGGAGGACGCGCTTCTCCACCTCCGGAAGAGGCCCGTCGGCAATGTCGTCCACCTGCCGTGCGAACGCGTAGACGGCGGCGATCGCACGCCGTTTCGGCCGCGGCAGCAGCATGATTCCGTAGGCGAAGTTGCGGGCGCGCTGCCGCGTCAGGCGCTCGACCTCCGCGTACGCGGCCTCGACCATCACGGGACGAGGGCTCCGATCGCCGTGCGCGCGAGCCGCGCGCGAGACGGCTTCGGCCGCCCGGAGAAGACATCGAAGCGGGCCCGCTCGAGCGCCTCCACGGCCGCGAGCCCGCCGCGCGCAAAGGCCGTCACGGCGCGTCCGGTCCGGCCTCCCAGCCTGCGTCCGAGCGGCTCGCCCGCCGAGAGCAGCCCCCGGGCGCGGCCGGCCTCGAACTCGAGCAGCTGCCGGAGCGTCTCGCTCGGCCGGTCGAGCTCAGTGACGCCGAAGCGACGCCGATCCTCGGCAGGGAGGTAGACCCGCCCGAGCGCCAGGTCGCGCGGAACGTCCTGGAGGAAGTTGACGAGCTGGAGTCCCGTGCAGACGTCGTCGCTCAGGGCTACGGTCTCGGAGTCGTCCCCGCGCCGCAGGACGCCGAGGACCAGCCGCCCGCAGGGATCTGCCGAGTGGACGCAGTAATGCTTCACGTCCTCCCAAGTCTCGTACTCCGAGATCCGCTGATCCATCCGATTCGCCTCGATCAGGCGGAGGAACGGCTCGCGAGGGAGGTCGAACTCGCGGATCGTCGGCTGCAGCTCGACGAGCACGGGCCAGGTCGCGGCGCCGCCATAGGCGGCGTCGACCTCACGCTCGAGCTCGTCGAGTGCGGCAAGCCTTGCTTCCGCTCCGCCTTCGAGCTCGTCGCCGAGGATGTCGACGAGCCGGGCGTAGGCGTAGAGAGCGCGAATATGCGGCCTCAACTCGCGCGGAAACGCGAGCGAGGCGACGGGAAAATTCTCACGGCGAGCGCGTTTTGCCACCGAGGCAACGTCGAGCATCTGTAAAAGATCGCGGTTGGCGGTCGTCCCGCGCAACTTTCACGCTTTCGTCGCACCCTCGTCACCGACCTGCGCGTCTTTCGGGATTAGGCTGAAGCCGGTGGGTGGTTCGCGGCCGGCCCCGAACCGGAGCCCGCCAGAACGGACAGGTCGAGACGAGTGCCGACGCGGATTTTGCGGCGCTCGGCCTCATCAGCCGCGAGCTCGAGAACCGCCTTCGCCCGGCGCGCGCCGGCCGTGCGCCACGGCGGCAGCGCCTGGGCGACCTTGAGCACCTCGCCCTCGCGCGAGAGAAAGACGACGTCGATCGGAAAGCGCATGAAGAACGTGTGTACCGACCCCGTCGGCCGAAGCAGCAGCCCCTCCCCGCTCTCGAGCCCACGTCGCCCGAGCAACCCCCGCATCCGAGGCCAAGGCGAATCGGCGACAAGGCACCGCTCGCACACAACCTCACCGTCAACAGTCTTCAGCGAAACGGTCTTCATCACCCTTCCTTCGCCCCGAAGACCAAGAGTCCGGCAACGAGGGATCGCCTTTCAAACGTCATCCCATGGATAGCCGCGGCCCGCGCGCGGAGGCCGGCTTTGCCGGCCGGGAGCGCCAACCGCGGCCGGCATCGCTCTCAACACAAGGAGGGGGCTCATGGGGGAAACCCGGTTTCCCCCATGCCCTAATAGCCGATGTGAATGTGGTCGTAGTGGTTGGCGAGCGGGAAGGACGGTCCGCCCAGGCCGAGTAGTGAGATGACCTGCTTGGGCATCAGCTCGGGCGGCAACAGGAGCACGTCACGAACAGCGCGCTCGGTGATTCCGCCGGGCTGCTGGTGCCCCGTGATCGGCGTCCCGCCGACCTCGCTGATATCGGCGGCCAGGCCGTAGATGTGCGCCGAGATGACTCCGGGTCGCGCGTACAGCCGGTGGCCGCTGATCAGACACGAGACCGTCACCTGGCCGAACGAGTCGGCGAGGTACTCGATCGTGGCGAGCACCCGGACGTTGACACGGCCGGACTCGATGTCGCCGCGACCGCCCGCGTAGATCGAGACGCGCGGATCGTTCAAGACCTTCTCGCCGAGACGAGTCTTCTCGGCGTTGAGGCCGTTCACGAGCGCACGCAGGCCGACCGCGCGGTAGTAGTGCGAGAGCGCGACTGTGCGATCCGCGAACGTTGCGTCCCTCGAGAACGAGAACATCGCCGCCCAGGGGCTCGCCTTCATTCCGCCGGCCTGCGACAGCTGGGCGGCAACCGCGCGAAGCCCGTCCAGGTTGGCCGGGGCGGCGCCGTTGTGACCTTCAGCCCGCAGGACGCCGAGCATCAGCGCCCAGTTGACGTGGCTTGCCTGGGCGACGGTCCGCAGGTGCTTCGCGAATCGCGGCTTCAGCCGAAGCGACGGCGGGGTCGGATCCGAGAGCGTCCTGTTCAGCCACACGACCCCGGCCGAGGCGCCTTCGAGCTCGGGAGCGGGAGCGGGCGAGCTCTGCTTGCGCACCGGGAAGTGATGCTGACGCGCCCGCACGCTCATCGTGCGGGCGTACTTGCGCCGAGAGCCTTGCTTCGAGATGGCCGGCTTCGCCAGGCGCGCGACAGCGCCCGTGCGGGTCGCGGCCTTCTGAACCGCGGCCTGCGCTGCGACCGGGGACGCCGGGGCGCTGACCGGCGCCGAGGCGGCCGGCGGAACGACCGTGTCCGGGGCGGGCGCCGAATCGCCGGAGTCTCCCGACCCGGCGGCGGGTGCGAGTGCGCCGCCGTCGGAGCCGGAGCCCGAGTCGGTTGCGGGCGCCGGGTCGGTCGAGGTGGTCGCAGTCGCATCCGTCGTCGTCCCGTCGGTCGAGGCCAGGCCGCTCACGGCGGAGTCCTCGAGCGACGAGCGAACCTGGTCGCCCGCCGTGGCAGAGAACGCCGCGCCGGCGACGAACAGCGCTGAGAACGTCATCGCGACTGCAGCCCGCCGCCGTCGCGAACGGGGCTTCGTGCTCTCGGGGACCGGAACCGGCGCGACCATGACTTCGCCGTCGCCGTTCTCGTCCCACTCGTCCCAGGCTCGCCCGTGGCGCAGCCTGCTGATCAGTGAATTCCGTCGTGGCATTCCTATCGCTCCGTTTTTCGGGCGCCGAGGCCGCCACTTCGACGCGGATTCTGACTTCGGATCCGCGGGCCGTACGGACTGACCTGACTATCGACACGGCAAGCACCCGGCACTCCCCCGAAGTAGGGAGATCGACAAGCAATCATCAAACCGAGGGATACGCCGCCGGCGAGGCGATCACGATGATCGCTGCATCTGAGCCATAAGGCGGCGCGGCCACGCCGAACAAACGGAGGAACTTCCAGCGTGACCGACAATTGCCGCCAGCTTCTTAGGCTCGTTCTTCACCAAGACAGTCTTTTCTGTGCCGCTTATTTGGCTCGAAATTGGGCGAGCCCTCTGGGGCGCCCGTGCCGCAGCAGAAGGGAGGTGAACTAAATGTTGAAGCTCCTTGCATTCGCGCAGAGCTGGGCGAGGGACGCCGCAGAGTCGCTCCAGAAGCGCGAGGAGGGCCAGACGATGGCCGAGTACGGCGTGGTTCTTGCCGTCATCACGCTGATCGTGGTCGTCTCGATCGGCTTCCTCTCCGGCGCCATCGCCGGCGCGATCGATCAGGTCACCGCGATTCTCCCCTAGTCGCTCGCTACGTCCGTAGAGAAAAAGGGCCCCTCCGCATTGGGGGGGCCCAACCCAAACGAAACAGATGAAAGATCCCGTGAAGAAGAGAAATCAAATCCGCAACGAGCAGGGCCAAACGATGACCGAGTTTGCACTCGTGCTTCCGGTCCTCGCATTGATCCTGTTCGCCGTCATTCAGTTCGGGATTGTCTTCAACAACTACATCACGTTGACGGATGCCACACGCGCCGGTGCCCGCAAGGCGGCCGTGAGCCGCCAGGACCCGAATCGAAATTCGGCCGTGATGACCGCCGTCCGGAGCTCGGCTTCGGACCTCACAAGCTCGAAGCTCTCCGTCTCGCCGCCGAGCTCCACCTGGGACCCCGGGGCCGACGTCACCGTCACGGCCTCTTACCCCTACTCGATCAGCCTCCTCGGCTTCGCCGTGAAGTCGGGTCAGCTCTCGAGTACGACAACGGAGCGAGTCGAATGAACGCACGCGCACAAAGCAACCAAGGACAGGCAACGGTCCTCACCGTGGTTTTTCTGGCCGTCCTGCTCGGGATGGCGGCGCTCGTCCTCGACTTCGGATCGTGGTATCGCGCCGACCGCGACACGCAGTCGACCGCCGACTCCGCGGCGCTGGCGGGCGCGCAGGCACTTCCCAACGACACCAGCGAGGCCGCCAGCCTCGCCTCGAGCTACGCGGGCAAGAACGGTGGCGGTCTCGACAGCGTCAAGTTCTCCAGCTCCTACGGGACCGACGACACGATCAACGTGGCCGTTAAGAAGAGCGCCCCGGGAATCTTCTCGAAGCTCTTCGGAGTCAACTCGGTCAACGTCGGCTCCAAGGCGACGGCCCGCACCGCGTTGATCTCGTCGGCCAAGTATGTCGCGCCGATCGTCGTCAAGAACACGCACCCGAAACTGCTCGGCACCCCAGGTTGTCCGTGCTTCGGACAGAAGGGCTCGAGCAAGAACCTGACGACGATTCCGCTCGACCGAAACGGCGCGCCGGGCGCCTTCGACCTGCTGAACCTCAACGGAACCAAAGGCGGAACGAGCGGCGTGAGCCTCGCGGATTGGATGCTGAAGGGCTACGACGGCTACCTCGACATCGGCCAGTTCTACAGCGACCCGGGCGCGAAGTGGGACGACTCGCATTTGCACAACGCGCTCGACGCGCGGATCGGCACCACCCTCCTCTTCCCCGTCTACGACCAGATCGTCGGCACCGGAGCAAACGCGCAATACCACGTAATCGGCTGGGTCGGCTTCCACCTCCTCAGCTACGACGCCCGCGGAAGCAGCGGCTCGATCACGGGCTACTTCACCGAAGTGATCTGGAGCGGTCTGCAGTCCACTGGCGGCTCCGGCCAACCGCCGAACTTCGGCGCACGTTCAGTCCAGCTAATCGGTTAGTCCTCGAACAGAGAAAGACAAGGTGACATGACTTATCGCGTCAGAAATATCGGGATCGCGGTCGCGCTGGCAGTCATCGCGGCCCTCCTAACCAGCTTCTACGTGACGAATTACAAGCGCCACGTACAGCGGGGCGAGGACCACGTGACGGTGCTCGTCGCCAAGCACGACATCCCGGTCGGCACCGCCGGCTCCGACGCCGTGGGCATGATGTCCACGACGGAGGTGCCTCGGCGGAGCGTCGTACCGGGCTCGATCTCGAGTCCTGACGAGATCAAAAGCCTCGTCGCCTCGCAGGAGACGTTCGCGGGCGAGCAGATCACGACTCAGCGCTTCTCCTCGGTCGCCCAGACCGGCGTCGAAGGCCAGTTGAGAGGGAACCTGCGCGCGTTCCAGGTTGCGGGAGACCAGAACCAACTCCTCGCCGGGACCCTCAAGGACAACGACCACGTCGACCTGGTCGCCGCGATCACGGTCGGCACAAGCGGAACCGACTACGTGTTCAGCCGCGTCGTCCTGCGCGACCTGAAGGTGCTCCAGGCCCCGAGCACCCCCGCGCCGGGGGCCAAGATCACCGGCGGCGCCGGACAGACGACGTACGCGCTGATTGCGATGACCGACAGCCAGGCCCAGAAGTTCCAGTGGGTCCTCACCAACGCCGACTCGTCGACGAGTCCCGGCTGGCACCTCGAGCTCAGGCCGATCACACACGCAACCGACAGTCCCGACCACCTCGACAGCGTCAAGACGGTGCTCCGCGACGGCCTCAGCCGTAAGGCGCTCCGCGCGCTCGGCAGGTAGGAGGCCCTCGATGAACACAAACAACGAAATGGAACAGACCAGCCGAGACAGCGTCCGGGTCTTCGTGACGGGCGTCTGCGACGGCCTCCCGGACCTCCGCGAGGCACTGGGCAAGCACCCCGAGATCGAGCTCGTCGGTTGGAGCGACAACGTTCTCGAGGGTGCCTCCGGCCTGACCGGGGGTCACCTGCAGGTGGTGCTGCATGCGACGCGCAGCGCGACTTTGCCGGCCAACGACGTGGCCGCGATCCGCGAATACACCAAGGCGCCGGTGATCCTGCTCGCCTCCGGGGGCTCGCCGAGCCTGCTGGAGGACGCGCTCGAGGCCGACGTCGCCGACGTCATCCTGCTTCCGCAGCTGACCGACAACGTCGTCTTCGCGATCCGGAAGGCTTGCCACAGCGGCCGCAAGCAACAGGCGAGCGGCGGTGGGCGCCAGGGCCGCCTGGTGACCGTATTCTCGCCCAAGGGCGGCACCGGCAAGACGGTCCTCTCGACGAACATCTCCGCCTCGCTGGCCAAGCACTGGGGCAAGCGGGCGCTCCTGCTCGACCTCGATCTCCAGTTCGGCGACGCCGCGATCATGCTGGGGATCGAGCCGGACAAGACGATCTACGACCTCGTTACGGCTCCCGGGGAGCTCGATTCCGAGAAGCTCGCCGGCTACACGACCCGGCACGCGTGCGGGCTGGACGTTCTGCCCGCGCCGTTGCGGCCGGAGGACGCGGAGCTCGTGACCGAGGCCAAGCTGGCCCGCCTGCTCGAGGTTGCGCGCGAGTCGTATGACGTGATCGTCGTCGACACCTCGCCGTTCTTCCACGGGCCGATGCTGGCGACCCTCGACCGCACCGACGAGCTGCTGCTGCTGACGAGCCTGGACGTGCCCACGATCAAGAACGTCCGGCTCTCGCTGCAGACGCTCGAGCTGCTCTCGTTCCCTCGGGACCGGATCAAGGTCGTCCTCAACCGGGCGAACTCGAAGGTTGGGATGCAGCGCAAGGAGGTCGAGGCTGCGCTCGAGATGGGCGTCCGCCACGAGGTTCCGAGCGACCGGGCAGTCCCCTTGGCCGTCAACCGGGGCAACCCGGCCGTGCTGGCCGACGGGAAGTCGGAGTTCTCGCGCTCCGTGCGCGAGCTCGCCAAGTCACTCGTCACGGCCCAGGCCGTCGCCAAGGAGCGCAAGAAGTTCCTGGCGGCCCTGGCAAGGACCTAGCATGGGCCTTTCCGACCGCATCAAGAGCAACGGCAACGGCTCGACCGCCGCGGTCGAGCACCCCGGGCAGGCGGCGCTCGGCGAGCAGATCGTGGAGCACCGCGCCGTTGCCGACCCGTACGCCGAGCTCAAGACCGAGATCCACCACGCCTGCATCGCGAAGCTCGGCCCGCAGCTCTTCACCACGCAGTCGGACGAAGAGCTCTCCGAGCGCGTGCTCCGTGCGGTCACCGAGCAGCTCGCGCTCGACCGGACGCCGCTCACTCGGGAAGAACGACGGCAGGTCACGCGTGAGATCACAGACGACATCCTCGGCTACGGCCCGCTCGAGCCGTTCCTCCATGACGACACCGTCAGCGAGGTGATGGTCAACGGTCCCGATTCGATCTACATCGAGCGGTCGGGGAAGATCGAGCACACTGGAGCGGCCTTCGTCGACGACGCGCACCTGATGCGCATCATCGACAAGATCGTCTCCACCGTCGGTCGCCGCGTCGACGAGTCCTCGCCGATGGTCGACGCCCGCCTTCCTGACGGCTCGCGTGTGAACGCGATCATCCCGCCCTTGGCCCTGCGCGGGCCGACGCTGACGATCCGGAAGTTCTCGCGCGACCCGTACACGATGGACGACCTGATCAACTTCGGGTCGATCACGCCGAAGGCGGCCCAGTTCCTCGCCGCCTGCGTCAACGGGAAGCTGAACATCCTGATCTCGGGCGGTACCGGCACCGGTAAGACGACGACCCTGAATGCGATGTCCGCCTACATCCCGAACGTCGAGCGGATCGTGACGATCGAGGACGCGGCGGAGCTCCAGCTCCAGCAGCAGCACGTGATCACGCTCGAGTCGCGGCCGCCGAACATCGAAGGCCAGGGTGAGGTCCGCATCCGCGAGCTCGTGCGTAACTCGCTGCGAATGCGCCCCGACCGCATCATCGTCGGCGAGGTCAGAGGCCCCGAGACGCTCGACATGCTCCAGGCGATGAACACGGGCCATGAGGGCTCGCTGACGACGATCCACGCGAACTCCCCACGCGACGCGCTCTCGCGACTCGAAACGCTCGTCATGACGGCGGGCATCGAGCTGCCCCATCGCGCGATCCGCGAGCAGATCGCAAGCGCCTTCGATCTCCTGGTCCAGATCACGCGCCTGGTCGACGGCTCCCGCCGGATCACGCACATCTCCGAGGTGCTCGGCATGGAGTCGGACGTGGTCACGCTCCAGGACGTCTTCGTCGCGAAGCCCCCGGACGAGGAACAGGCGAGCTCCGCGGCGGGGAGACTGCTCGGAGCGCTCGAGTGCACCGGCCTGAAGCCGCATTTCCTCGAGAAGATGGCCACGAACGGCGTCGTCTTGCCGCCCCAGTTCTTCAACGAGGAGCTGGCTGGCTACGTCGGCAACTCGAACGCCTCGTACGGGAGCTTTCAATGAGCCGAAAGAGAGGCGTTTTCCGGCTCGGATTGGTAACCGGCCTGGCTGCGCTCGCCACGACGACGGGCACGGCAAGTGCCGGCGTCAGGCTCAACGGTGTGGACTTCGGCGCGTATCCACAAGTCCGCACGACGGTGGTCACCTCCGCGTTTTCGTCTACGCAACCGAGCCTGTTCGAGAACGGACAGCGGGTCGTCGGACTGCAGGCCGTCAATCTCGGCCGCTGTAAGAACGTCGTGCTCGCGCTCGACACCTCCCGCTCGATGGCAGGAAAGCCACTCGTTGAGGCCGCGACAGCGGCAACCGCCTTCGTGGCCGCGAAGCCCGCCTGCGACCGCGTCGCGCTGGTCACCTTCGGCCAGCATGCCTCGCAGGAGGGTGCGTTCTCTACCTCGACGATCGACGCGGACAACACACTCCGGACGCTCGCTGTCGGAGCGAACTCCGGCACGGCGCTGTGGGACGCGGTGGATCTTTCTGCCCGTCTGCTGGCAAGCCAGCAGGGAGGTCGCGTCGTCGTCCTGCTCACCGACGGCGACGATGTCGGCAGCAGGGCGTCGGAGAGCGACGCCATTTTGTCGCTGCACAAGGCAGGCGCAGTGGTCTACCCGATCGCATTTGGCTCCCATGCCGACTCGTCCGGCCTCGAGCGGCTCGCACGCGAAACCGGAGGGAGCTTCCACGCAGCCGCCACGAGCACGACCTTGAGCGGCATCTACCGTTCAATCGGGCTTGAGCTCCGCCGCACGTGGCGTGTCCGTTATCTGACGACGGCTCGCCCGGGCGACAAGCTCGAGTTGAAGGCAAGCGTCGGCAGGTTCGGCTCGGACACGACGAGCGTGAGCGTGCCCGGAAGCGGCTCGGCCACGAACGACAAGCCGTCACCGCTGCTGCCCGACTCGTTCTACGGAAGGGCCGGCGACCTGCTCTTCACACTGCTCGCAGCCTTGCTCGTGCTCGCGGCCGGAATCCTCGCCGCCTCGACCCTCAGGGGCTCGTGGCTGAAACGGCGCCTTGCAGCTCACGTCGAGCCTTCGCGGGGCCGCGCCGCCAAGCACCGAACCGGCCGTGAGCGCTTGGCGATGCTCAGCGGCCTGTTCCGGGTAACCGAGAGCACCTTCGCACACCGCCGCCAGTGGCGGAACCTGCAGCTTCTGCTCGAGCGGGCCGACCTGCCCCTGCGCACGGTCGAGTTCGCCTGGCTCTTGATCGGCTGCTCGTTCGTCCTCGCCGTGTTCGCAGCGATCATCAGCGGAGGCGCGATTCCGATCCTCGCGTGTTTCCTGGTCGGAGGCTTTGTCCCGTACCTGGTCGTCTGGATGAAGGCGAAGCGGCGGATGCAGGCTTTCGAGGATCAGTTGCCCGATCTGCTGATCACGATGGCCGCCTCTCTGAAGGCCGGCCACAGCTTCAAGCAGGGGATCCAGAGCGTCGTCGACGAAGGCCAGGATCCCGCCGCCAAGGAGCTCCGGCGCGTTCTCACCGATACGCAGCTCGGCCGCCCGATGGAGGCAGCGCTGCAGGAGACGGCCGACCGCATCGGCTCGAAGAACTTCTCCTTCGTGATCACGGCCGTGAACATCCAGCGGCAGGTGGGCGGCTCGCTGGCCGGCCTGTTCGACATGGTCGCCGACACCGTTCGCGACCGCCAGCAGTTCGCGCGCAAGATCCGCTCGCTAACCGCAATGGGCCGCATGGCGGCCTACGTCCTGGTTGGGCTGCCGTTCTTCATCGCGCTCGCGATGACGGTGCTGAACCGGACGTACATGGACCCGCTCTTCAACACGCGCACCGGGCACATGCTGATCATGGTCGGTCTGACGATGATGGCGTTCGGGTCACTAGTCCTGAAAAAGATCGTCTCCTTCAAGGGGTGAACTAGTGGGCCTCCCGGCAACATACGGCGGTTTCTGGAACGCGATCAGACGCACGCCAAGGGCATCCGCCCTGGCCACGTCAGTCGCGCCCATATCACCTGATATGGACGCTCCCTGCGTCCTTGCCTGGCTTGCTGCTCGCGCCCCAGAACTCCACCAATGTCACCGGGAGGCCCACTGATGCTTCTGATCCTGCTCGCAGTCCTCTTCCTCGCCGGCGCGGCCTACCTCTTCGGCGAGGCCGCAACGGCGCCCGCCCGCGACCGCGAGGTCTCGGTGAAACGCGCCGCCAACTATGGAAAGTTCCGGGCCGCGCTCGGGGCGCGGGAGCAACCGTTTCGCGACCGCGTGATCGAACCGGCCGTCGAGCGTCTTGCCAAGCTCGTCTTGCGGATTCACCCGAAGACGAGCGTCGACGGCGTTCGCGGCAAGCTGCTCGCCGCCGGGCTCGGCCGGACAGTCTCTCCAACCGCCTTCCTCGCCGCGAAAGCGGCGGTCGGGATCGGGGGCCTCTTCGTCGGGCTGCTCCTCGGCGCGGTCGTCGGCGGCATCGGCCTTCTCCTCGCATTCGGACTCGGCGCATTGGGCTTTCTCGCGCCCGACTTCGTGGTCGGCGCGCGAGCCCGGAAGCGTCGCGAGTTGATCCGTGCGCAACTGCCCGACGCGCTCGACCTGCTCGCCGTCAGCGTCGAGGCCGGCCTCGGCTTCGACGGCGCGATCTCCAAGCTGACCGACCACATGGACGGCCCGTTGACCGAAGAGTTCGGACTGACGCTGAACGAGATCCGCATCGGCGAATCTCGCCAGGACGCGCTGAAGAAGCTCTCCGCGCGGTGCGACACGCCCGAGGTCTCGGGCTTCAGCCGGGCGATCATCCAGGCCGACCAGCTCGGGATCTCCCTGGGCCGGATCCTGCGAGTTCAGGCGACCGACACGCGCCTACGCCGCCAGGCCGCGGCGGAGGAGAAGGCGATGAAGGCGCCGATCAAGATGCTCTTTCCCACCGTGTTGTTCATCTTCCCGGCGATGTTCCTGGTCATCCTCGGCCCCGCGTTCCTCAACCTGTCCAAGATCTTCTAGGAGAAGACAATGGCGCCCGACAAAGACACGAACGAGACCAAGAAGAAGGAGTTCGGCACCGGCCTGCGGGCACAACTCGAGCGCAGGCGCGAGGAGCCGGAGGCGGCGATCCAGCCCGTCCATCAGCCGAACGTCGAGCTCCGCTTCGAGCTGACGGCGCGACCGGCAGACGCCGAGCCTTTCACCGTCACTTCCGACGGCGCCACCGACGAGCTTCGGAAGGAACTAGCCGCCGCCCAGGCGCGTGAAGCCGCATTGACGGCGGCGCTCGCCGAGCAGCAGGAGGTCTTCGAGGCGGGCATGGAGTCCGACCAGGGCTTGGCTCGCCGCGCCTCCACGCTCGATGAGCGTGACGCGAAGCTGGCCGAGTTCCAGGCAGAGCTCGAGGAGCGCGAGCGCAAAGTCCGCGACCAGCGGGAGACGATTGAGGCCGAGCACGCCCGGCTCGCCGAGCTCCAGGCCGAGCTCGCGGCCGAGCAGCAGCTCTCGATCGAGCGGCAAGAGCAGGCCGAACGAAAGCTCAATGAGCTGAAGAGCTTCGAGCGGGACCGCTCCAAGTTCTCGCACGAGCTGGAGAAGCAGCGGAAGGCCCTCGCCGACCGTGAGCAGAAGCTCTCTCGCGCCGAGCAGGAGCTCGAGGCGCGAGAGCGCGCGGGCATCGTCAAGCTCGAAGGCCGCGAGCGGGCGCTCGCGAAGCGCGAGGACGAGTGCCGTGCGCGCGACAAGGAAGTCTCGGAGCGCGAGCGCAAGTTCTCTTCGCGCGAGGCCGACCTCAAGAAGGAGGCCGCACGCGTCGCGGCCAAGGACGAGGCCCTCGGCGAGCGCGAGGCGGAGCTGCTGCTCAAGCAGGAGCGGCTGCGCGGAGATCTCGAGTCGCTCGAGCGCGACTACACGGACAAGACCGCCGTCGTCCGCGAGGCGGCGGTGCGCTCGGCTGAGCTCGATCAGCGCGAGGTCGAGCTGTCCGCCCGCGAGGCCGAGCTGAACAGGCTCAAGGCCGAGCTCGCGCATGCTCAGCGCGACATGAGCTTCGGCGCCGACCTCGAGCAGCGAGCCAAGCAACTCGAGGAGCGCGAGCGCGAGCTCGCGGGCCGCGAGTCCGCCTTGACGAGCCAGGAAGGCCTGACGGACTCCCAGGCAAAGCGCCAGGATCGGCGCGAAAAGCGGCTCGCGTCGATGGAAGAGGCGATCCGCGACCGAGTCCGCGAGCTCGACGAGCGGGAGGGGGAGGTCGACCAGCGCCAGGCAGCCCTCGACGCCGACATCGACCTTCGCACCGACAAGATCGAGGTCCGCGAGTCGGCCCTCGCCGAGCTCGAGGCGCACCTGACCCAGAAGGAAGCCGAGCTCGCCACCTACGTCGGCAAAGCGCAGACGGAGCTCCAGCGCCGCGAAGCCGTCTGGTGGGACAAGCAGCTAGGCCGCGAAGAGGCCGGCGCCGAGCCGGTCGAAGTGGACGCCGCGTAGGCCCGCGCAACCTCAAGTAACAGTCTGTTACTAACTCGGTTTCGGCCCGAGGACAGGCTTTTGGGTCTCTGAATTGTCTATCCGGGCCGTGTCGTTCCTTGCAACAGACTGTTACTTGGCTTGGGGTCGTGGGCTTGGGCGCTATCCTCGCTCCCGTGGCGCAGCGCGTTCCTGCCGTGGGGGAGGACCCGGCGCGGCTGGCCATTCGCGGGCGGATCGCAGCCTCCGTCGCGCAGCATGCCTTGCTCGCGGCAGGTGTCGTCTGGGCGATCTGGCTCGCCGCCGTCCTCGGGGTCGTGATCGGCGGCGTCGAAGCCGGAGCGATCTCAGATCCGCACCACAGTTGGCTCCACTATGGCGGGCCGCTCTGGCCCCTCTTCACCTGGGACTTCGGCTGGTATCGCGCCGTTGCCGAGTTCGGCTATCCGCACGGCCACGGCGGGCCGTTCTACGCGTTCTTCCCGCTCTGGCCGCTCGTCCTGAGGGCGTCCGGCTCGATTCCGGACTGGGCGGCGGCGCTCGCGGTCGTGATCGCGGCGAGCGGGCTCGCCTTCCTAGGAGTCGCCGCCTCGAACCCATCCGGACAGGCCCGGCGCGCCGCGCTCGCGCTTGCCTGCTGGCCCGGCTCGTTCATGCTGCTGCTCGCCTATCCGGACGTGGTTGCGCTTGCCGCGGCTGCCTGGGCGGCCGCGCTCGTCCTGCGCGGGCGACCCTTCCTGGCCGGAGCGCTCGGCGCGGTCGCGGCGGTCGCGCGGCCGACCGGCTTCCTGATCGCGATCCCGCTCCTCCTGGTCGCGCGCGGGCCTCGCGCCCGGGCCGTCGCCGCGGGAGCCCCTCTCGCTGCGGCCGTGGCCGTCCAGATCTACTTCTGGCGCCGAAGCGGCGATGCGCTCGCCTTCATCCATGCCCAGGAGCTTCCGGTCTGGAACCGGAACGGCCCGAGCCGCTTCTCGAAGTGGCCGGGCCACATCGCGCACGCCTTCAGCGTCCACGCCTGGCTGCTGATCGCAGGGGCTCTGGTCGGCGTGGTGCTGGTCGCCCTGGTCGCCCGTCGCTTTGGCCGCTGGTACGCAGGCGCCGTTGCCTATGCGCTGGTCGCGGCGGCGCTCCTCTTCGGCGCGCAGACGCCCCAGTCCCGGATCGAGAGCGCAGTCCTGGCCGTCGCGGTTCCGATCCTCGGGGTGCTCTGGTGGCTCGGTCCCCGGTACCGCCCGTGGGCGCTCTTCGCGACCGCCGTCGTCGCGGTGTCCTTCCTCTCCGGAACGGTGACGAGCTTTGCGCGGCAGGCGCTGTTCGCGTTCCCGATCTACTGGGCGGTCGCCGACGGGCCGCGACCGCTACGGCACCCGCTGGTCGCAGTCGCCGCCGTCATCGCGAACGTCGCCTTCGCGCTGACGCTGGCTAAGTACGCGCCCTAGCCTCCTAACTTTGAGCGGTGCGGAAGCCAAGGTAGGCGCCGAGGCCGAGGATTCCAGCGCCGGCGGCGATGTCGATCGCTGCGAGGAGCCGCGGCCCGACCCGCCGACGGGCGAGCGCGATCGCGCCCGCGAACGCCGTCTACCAGGTCAGCGGAGGACACGGGCCGAGCTTAGTCTTACATCGACGGTTTGATAAAAACAAAACAATCTGCGTGTTACGGTCAGCGCCGTGATCGCAGACGCGGACATCGCGGCCCCGGCCTCGCTGATGGGCGACGCCACTCGAGCTACCTTCCTGATGGCCTTGTCGCAGGGACACTCCCTTCCTGCAAACGAGCTCGCCCGCCGGGCACACGTCACCCCCTCGACGGCGAGCATCCAGCTGGCGAAGCTCGTCGAGGGCGGATTACTGACCGTGGAGAGAAACGGCCGACACCACTACTACGGCCTCAGCGATCCGAACGTCGCGACCGCGATCGAGTCGCTCGCGGTGATCGCCCCCCGCCGGCCGGCAAGCTCGCTCAAGCAGGCGCGGGTCGGCTCTGAGCTACAGGCGGCGCGGACGTGTTACGACCACCTCGCGGGAGCACTCGGTGTCGCACTCCTCGACGCCTTGCAACGTCAGCGGCTGCTGACCGCCGAGCTCGAGCCGACGAAGCGGGGCGTGAAGCGATTCTCCGAGTTAGGAATCGACGTTGACGAGCTCGCCCGGCGCCGCCGACCACTCGCCAAGCGATGCCTCGACTGGACCGAGCGGCGCCACCATCTCGCCGGCTCGCTGGGGGCGGCACTTGCCACCCGCTGCTTCGAGCTGGGCTGGATCGAGCGCCTGCCGTCGAGCCGCGCAGTCCGTCCGACCGAGAAGGGTCACCGCGCCCTGATCCGCGAGTTCTCGCTGGACCTCGAGCGGCCCGCAAGACACGTTTGACCGCCGCCGCAGGACAAGGGATGCTCTCGGGAATGAGCTCCCTCGATGTGCGGTCGATCGAGCAAGAGGCGCTCGATCTGACCCGGGAGCTGTGCCGGAAGCCGAGCGTCTCCGCCGAGGAGCGGGCGCTCGGCGAGACCGCGGAGCTCGTCGAAACCCTGTTGACCGGCGCCGGCTTCGAGACCAGGCAGCTCACTGTCGACGGGGCACCGCCCGCGGTCTACGGCGAGCTTGCCGGCGAGGGCGACGCCTCGCTGCTCCTCTACAACCACTATGACGTCCAGCCCGTGGATCCGATCGAGCTCTGGGATTCCCCGCCGTTCGAGCCGACGCTCCGGGACGACCGGCTCTTCGCGCGCGGCGCGGCCGACAACAAGGCCGAGATCGGCGTCCGGCTAGCAACCATCCGCGCCATGCGCGAGGCCGGCGACGCGTTGCCGTTGACGATTCGCTGGATCGTCGAGGGCGAAGAGGAGGTCGCCAGCCCGCATTTCGACGCGATCATCGAGCAGAACGCCGACCTGCTCCGCGCCGACGGTTGCCTCTGGGAGGGCAGCGGCCTTGCCATGGACGGTAGGCCCGAGATTGCACTCGGTTTCAAGGGCAACCTCGCGATCAAGCTCGATGTCCAAGCGCTCACCAGCGATGCGCACTCGGGCACTGCCGGAGTGCTTCCCAGCGCGGCGTGGCGGCTGCACGCCGCCCTCGAGAGCATCCGCCGAGTGGACGGGACCATACGCGTGGAGGGATTTCACGACGCCGTCCGGGAGCCGAGCGCCCGTGCGCGCGAGGCCGTCGCTGAGCAGAGCCCGAGCATCGAGGACGAGTTGCGCGAGTTCTTCGGCGTCGAGGAGTTCGTTGACGGTCTGACGGGCCTGGCGCTCCGAGAGCGGCTGACGTTCTCACCCACCTGCAACATCTGCGGCATCCACACCGGCTACGGCGGCCCCGGGATCAAGACCGTCCTGCCGGCACACGCGAGCGCCTGGATGGACTTCCGGCTCGTCCCCGACCAGCGTCCGGCCGAGGTGTTCGACCTGATCCGCTCGCACCTCGAAGCGGAGGGCTTCTCCGACGTCGCACTGACCTTCCTCGCCTCGGCGGAGCCGGCCGCGACCCCACCCGAGGACGCGTTCGCGTCCCGCGTCATCGACGTCGCCGAGCGAGTGATCGGCAAGCCTCCGTCGATCTTCCCGCTGGCGCCGGCGAGCCTGCCGGTCGTTGCTTCGCTCCAACGCCACGTCGGGCTCCCCGGCCTGAGCGCTCCTGACAACCCGGTCTACGGCGGATCAGCCGCGCATGCGCCGAACGAGCACGTCCGCGTCGAGGACTTTGCGCCGGCAATCGAGTTCACAATCGCTCTCTTCGACGAGCTCGGGCGCTGACCGTCGTCCCAACTAGATCGAAGCCGACCCACCCGTCAGAATTGCGCCGATGAGCCCCGCCGAGAGGAAAGCACGCCGCCAAGAAGACCGGGAGGCCAAGCAACGGCAGAAGGAGGAAGAGCAGCGCCTCCGTGAAGAAGAAAAGGCGCGCGAGCTGGCCGAACGCGCCGCGGCCAAGGAACGCGAGGCGGCAGAACGCGCAGAGCGCAAGGCCGCGAAGAAGCGAGGCGGACGAAGGGCTCGCCGCGAGGAAGCGAAGGCGCTCCGCCAAGAAGAGCGGGAAGCCAAGGAGCGCCAGAAGGACGAGGAACGGCGGCGCCGCGAAGAGGAGAAGGAGCGCGAGCTGGCCGAACGCGCCGCGGCCAAGGAACGCGAGGCGGCAGAACGCGCAGAGCGCAAGGCCGCACGAGCCGGGGGGCGCCGCCGGGCGAGGAAGTCCGAGCGCGCCGAGAGCGAAAGAAGGCAAAACGAACCTGAGCGGCTCGACCATGACGTCGTGGCGCGGATCCGCCAGTACGGGGTGACGCCCTCCCCGGGCGAACCCGACGAGCGAGGCGACGCAGAACCATCGCCGCAGCCTCCCCTCCCGACGGACCCGAACGAGCCCCGCGACGCCGAGTAGCAGCGAGCGACCGTCCCACAACGAGAGCCGACGCACGACCCGAACCTAGGAGCGAGGGGCGGTCCTGGGGGCGTGCAGGAATGTCCGGACTAGGGCTGGTCTGGGTCGAGGTTGGCTGCTGGCGGTGCAGACGGCAGAGCGCCCGCGCTCGAGCATAGAGGAGGCAGAGCCCAGTCCGGACGGATCTGGAGAGCGGATCCGTCCGCCAACCAAAGGAGCGAGCATGACTCGCAGCAGATCCATCTTCCTCCTCGCCGACGCCGCGCTCGTACTGCTGGCGACGTTCCTCCTCGCCGGCTGTGGCAGCGGCGGCGGCAGCGCGAGAGCGGACGCGGCTACGCCAAAGAGGGTGAACGGACAGCCGGCGACGATCGGTGTCGCGAATAACCGCAGGCTCGGCAAGATTCTCGTCGACTCGCGGGGCCGCACCCTCTACCTGTTCAAGCACTCGGCGAGCAGGGGCGCATGCATCGGAGCGTGCGCCAAGGCCTGGCCGCCGCTCCGGTCGAGCGGCAAGCCGGTGGTCCGCGGGGGGGCGAAGGCCTCTCTGGTGGGAACCATCGCGCGGTCCGACGGCAGGCCGCAGGCGACCTACAACGGTCACCCGCTCTACCTCTTCGTAAAGGACACGAAGTCGGGCGACACCAAGGGCGAAGATCTGACGGCGTTCGGTGGCACCTGGTTCGCGGTGTCCCCCGCGGGCAACCTGGTGAAGCCAAAGCCGAAGGTCCAGCCGCCGCCCCCACCACCGCCGCCGCCCAACCCCATTCCCCAGAACAACGGCGGCGACCACGACGGCGACAACAACGGCGGACCGAGCGACGGCGACGGGAACGTCTGAGATGCCGAGGCGCAGCCGCGCGATTGTCGGCCTGGTTGCCGTCACCGGCGCGGTTGTGCTGATCGTAGGCCTGGCCGGCGGTGGCGAATCGAGCCCCCGCCGGCCCTCCGGCCCGTTCGCGTGGCTGCACCCGGCGTCGCCACCTGCGGGCTGGAAGGTCGCTCGGAGCTCAGGCGGCGCGCTCGCCTACCCGCCCGGCTGGAGACCGGTCGAGACCGACCCCGGTACGGCGTCGGTGGCCCTCCTCGGCCGCGGCGGCCGGATTAAGGGGTACCTCAACGCGACCCCGAAGCAGGGGGCGGAGACGCTCGCGAACTGGAGTCGCTTCCGCCCGGAGCACAACGGTGGCGAAGGCGACCGAAGGGTCCACCTCATCGCCTCCGCGAGTCACTTGAACTTTCGCTCCGGGCGCGGCTCATGCGTAATCGACGACTACACGACCTCGAAAGCCAGCTACCGCGAGATCGCATGCCTGGTGTCCGGCCCACGATCGAGCGCTGTGGTGGTCGCCGCGGCCCCGATCGCACTCTGGGACCAACAGGCCGCCAAGTTGGAGCGAGCCGTCTCGAGCTTCGTGCCTTGATCGAGCGCGACGCAGTTTTACCCCCGTAAACGGGCGACGTCCCCTTGGTTTGCCGTAAAACGCGGCTGACCAAAGCGTCGCGAGCTCGCCTTTGGTCGACGCCAGCGGACTAGGTGACGGTCCTGAAGTCGTGCCGGCCCAACCTGCGTGCCAGTGACGCGGTCTCCCACCGGCTGTGAGAATCGGGTTCGCAGACTGGCGAGTTCCTTCGCCGCTGAAAGGAGAATCGCGATGACCGGCCAGTTAACGGAATTTCACATCGAGATTCCCGAGGCCGAGCTGCGCGACCTGCGCGAACGCCTCGAGCGCACGCGGTGGCCGGAAGAAGAGACGGTCGAGGACTGGTCCCAGGGAGTGCCGCGCGCCTACCTGAGGGACCTAGGCGGATACTGGGCCGAGAGGTACGACTGGCGGGCGACCGAGACGCGGCTGAACGCGCTGCCGCAGTTCCGCACGCTGATCGACGGGCTCGGCATCCACTTCCTGCACGTCCGCTCCCAGCACGCCGACGCCCTGCCGCTCATCATCACGCACGGCTGGCCCGGCTCGATCATCGAGTTCCTCAAAGTCATCGGGCCGCTGACCGACCCCATTGCCCATGGCGGCGACGCCGCCGACGCCTTCCACATCGTCTGCCCGTCGTTACCCGGATACGGCTTCAGCGACAAGCCGACCCGGCCGGGATGGGGCATCGAACGGATCGCTGCCGCATGGAGCGTCCTGATGGCCCGGCTCGGATACGAGCGCTACGGCGCCCAGGGCAGCGACTGGGGGACGAGCATCAGCGCGAGCCTTGGCCAGCAGGACGCTGCCCACGTCGCCGGCATTCACCTCACGCCGCCGCTCGCGCCGCCGGACCCGGACACGCTTAGCGACCTCACTGAGCGCGAGCGCGCTGCACTCGCTTCGCTCGAGTTCGCCGCCGAATGGGACTCCGGCTATTCGCAGGAGCAGGCCACTCGGCCGCAAACGATCGGGTACGCGCTCGTGGATTCACCGGCGGCGCTCTGTGGCTGGATCATCGAAAAGTTTCATGCCTGGACGGACTGCGAGGGTGATCTCGAGAGCGTGCTCACGCGCGACGAGCTGCTCGACAACCTGATGCTCTACTGGCTTCCCCGCACCGGCGCCTCGTCCGCCCGCCTGTACTGGGAGAGCATCAGGCAGGTGAACGGGTGGATCTCCGGGGCCGCACGCGACACAGTCGACGTGCCCACCGGCTGCTCGATCTTCCCCAAGGAACTCCAGCGCCCGTCCCGCCGATGGGCGGAGAAGCGCTTCCTCGACATCCGCTACTGGAACGAGCCCGCTCGCGGAGGGCACTTCGCCGCCTTTGAGCAGCCGGAGCTGTTCGTCGAGGAGGTGCGCTCGTTCTTCCGGCTAGTCCGGTGATGGCCTGG
>WNGP01001066.1_pt1 | contig 22152 bp, 22 predicted proteins | sample 5407671 | NCBI WGS metagenome assembly WNGP01 (sample SAMN13153381, study PRJNA577476) | soil metagenome | isolation source: 40 cm soil or saprolite under Garry oak tree replicate 2 | place: USA:California | collected 2016-06-15
TGGGGTTCATTTGGTGCGGAAGAAGTATTCCGCGGACGTCCTAAAGGAGAACCACGAAGTAGCTGCAATCATCTTCAATGCCTTCGGACTCTTCTACGGCGTGATGGTGGCGTTTGTCGTGTTTGTGACCTGGAGCGGTTACGACGAAGCAACGAAAAATCTGCAACTGGAGGCTAGCGAGGCCCTGGATATTTTTCACAGCGCCGCAGCATTCCCTGATCCTGCCAATAAGATAATAAGGCAGGGAGCAAAAGATTACATCGCTGCGGTCTACAACGACGAGGTGCAGCGCATGTCGCAAGGAGAGACAAGCCTTTATACCGGCGGCGCTCATACCAATCTCAGAACATTGTTCAGTCAGGTGGATGCGACATCGATCCCCAACCGGGAGCTCTACGCTGAATCCCTGCGATGTTTAAATAATCTGGCTCAGTACCGTCGAATGCGAATATTTGCCGGAAACGATACAGTGCCTCCAGTTATCTGGTTGGTGATACTGGTTGGCGGCACCTTCGCGGTGTCCTACAGCTTTTTCTTTGGAATGAAAAACATCAGAGCGCAATACCTGATTACCACTACGTTCACAGTAACGCTCACGTCGATTTTGTTTTTGATCTACGTGCTTGACCATCCCTTTACCGGGACAAGCAAGGTCAGCTTGGAACCTTTGAAACAAGTGATGGCGGAAATGCAACAACGGTGAGCATTCCTTGTTCGCCTCTCGAAGCTGCGGCAAAATTCTTAACGCCGCTTCTTTTTCGTCGGTTTTCCTTTGCGCTTGGTCTTGGCCATTCTGCGCAGTTCGGCTTTGCTCATCGATTTGTACATCCCTCGCGAAGCACCTTTGAGCGACGACACCTTGCCTTTACGACGCTTCGCCGCGAGCGCCGCACCGGCGGCCATCTGTTGTTTTTTTGATTTTGCAGGCATACACAAAGAATTCGCATCCCAAAGGGGAAATGGATTTGATCGCCGCGCCGTAGATCGCCACGGCGACCGAAGGCGGGCCTGCCCGCCATAGCCTCGCGCGAAGGCGGGTTCAGGCCGAAGCAAGCGTACGCCAGAAAAAATAAGCCGGCACTCCAGTCAACACGATCAGGATCCCAATTCCAGATGTTGCCGGCGCGAGACAGGCAAGATCGACCATCAACAATCCGGCAAGCACAATCGAGATAATCGGGACGATCGGATAACCCCAGGTGCGGTACGGGCGCTCTGCGTCCGGTCTTTTACGTCGCAAAATCATCAACGCAGCGATCATTAGAACATAAAAGAGCAAATCCGCCGAGACGATGTATTCGAGCAGTTGATTGTAAACGTTTCCGTAAGCGACCTCGTGCGTCGCCGCATTGATTGTCACTGTGCGCGGCAACGTAAGAAATGCGGTCCAGATTGCCTGCGCCACCAAAGCCGCCGCTGGTACATGAAAACGATTCGTAGTCGCGACTTTTTGGAAAAACAATCGATCGCGCGCCATCGCATAGTAAACGCGCGCGCCGGAAAGAATCAGTCCGTTATTGCAACCAAAGGTGGAAATCATGATCGCCGCAGCCATGCACATCGCACCCGGATGACCGAAGAGGGCGTTCATCATCGCTACGGCTACGCGATTTTGCGGTGCGCGCTGGATTTCCGGAAACGGCAGCACGGCGAGGTAAGCAACGTTGGCCAGCAAGTAAAGTACGACCACAATCGCGCAGCCGCCCACAAGCGCGCGCACAAGGTTCTTACCCGGGTCGCGGACTTCGCTGCCGACAAATGTGACATTCGTCCAAGCGGTCTGCGCGAACAACGGACCGACCATCGATTTTCCGAAAAGCAGCGCGAGAGCAAGTCCACCGACGAATGTAAAACCGGGCTGCGCAATCTGCGGGCTCCAACCGTTCGCCCACGAATTCCACCACGCCGCACTCCGCGCCGCACTGGCTGCGTGCCAGCCTAACGACAAACCGATCACCACCACCGCGGCGAGGGCTGCCGTTTTTGCAAAGGTGAATGTGTTCTGGACAATCTTCCCGACTTCAAGTCCGCGCGTATTCGTCCATGTCAGCAACGCGATTAATCCAATCGCCACTAGTTGCTCCGTCGATAAGCTGATCGCGTAGCCACCTAACGGGATCGGCGAGACCAGGTAATTATCCGGCGAAACTGCTGTGACAAAAACGCCGAGAAACTTTGCGAACGCAATCGCTACCGCAGCGATGGTCCCCGTCTGAATCACTAGAAACAACGTCCAGCCGTACAAGAATCCAATCGGTCTCCCATATCCTTCACGTAAAAAAACATAAACACCACCCGCGCGTGGCATCATGGTCGCAAGCTCCGAGCAGCACAACGCGCCGGTAATGGTTAACAAACCGGCTACTGCCCACGCAAGAAGGAGCCAGCCTGGTGCGCCACTCAATCGTGATGATTCCGCTGAAGTGATAAAGATGCCCGAGCCGATCATCGAGCCGATCACGATCATCGTCGCGTCGATCGGGCCGAGCGCGCGCACGAGGCTGGATTGCTGCCGACTATCGATCTTATTGCTCACAGGTCGCGGCGGGCCTTCTCAGCTTGTCATGTTGAGCGAAGCGAAACATCTCTGGTTATCTTTGGTCAGGTCATCCCCAAAATGATCTGAGGTTCTTCGCTTCGCTCAGAATGACAACATTGCTCCTTGGGCATTCTTACCGCGTACTTTTCGGCACGCAGATTCTGACACCTTCATGTTCGAGTTGTGTTCGCAATTCACGCGCGAACTCAACCGCGCCGGGCGTATCGCCATGAACGCAAATCGTCTCGCCGCGCACATCGACATCGCGACCTTCGACGGAGCGCACTTTGCCTTCGCGCAACATCCGCAGTACGCGCTGGGCGGCTTTTTTCGGATCATGAAGCAACGCATCCGGGCGCGTGCGCGGGACCAGCCATCCGTCGTTTAGGTAATTGCGATCGGCGAAAACTTCGCGCGCGATTTGCAACTCATGTGCCTCGCCTGCGCGAGCAAGTTCACTGCTGTCCGGCGCGAACAAGATCAACTGCGCATCGACCGACGCGATTGCGCGCGCAATCACGTCGGCCAACTCCGCATCGCGCACGGCCATGTTGTAAAGCGCTCCATGCGGTTTGACGTGGTTCGGTCGCACATCAAGTGCGGAGGCGATCGCTTGAAAAATTCCGAGCTGATAAGCCACGGCGTCGAATACTTCTTCGTTGCCTATCTTCTGTTCCTTGCGTCCAAAATTTTCGCGGTCGAAAAAACTGGGGTGCGCTCCCACAGCGACTCCATGCTCCTTCGCCGTAGAAACCGCCGCGTGCATCGTATCGGAATCGCCAGCGTGAAAACCTGTTGCGATATTCGCCGAGCTGATCAGCTCGAACAGTTCATCATCGTGACCGGAGCCTTCGCCGAGATCGGCGTTAAGATCGACAATTAATTTCATGGCGTTTCCTGTAGCCACGGGCCTGTGGCCCGTCCTCGCTGCGGACTACCACCAGCCGCATCGGAACGGCCCGCAGGGCCGTGGCTACAACTGTGCAAGCTGATTCCGATCCGAAAAAGTTCCAACTCACGCTCGCGCTCCAGCAACAACCGGTGGGCATCGGAGAGCGAGACTTCGGAAAAGCGGACCTGATCGCCAGCGCGAAGTTGTGCAGCGATACCCAGATCGACCGTGATCACGTGCGCTATTTTCGGGTAACCACCGATGGTTTGGCAATCTCCCAAAAGTAAAATCGGTTTTCCGCTTGGCGGAACCTGGATCGTACCCGGAGCGACCGCTTCAGATGTAAGATCGCCTTCATCTGCTCGCTTCAATTCTGGGCTCTCGAAGAGCGCACCCATGCGATCAGAATCGGGTGAGACCGTGAATGCTTCGCTCGTGAAGCGTTGAAGCGTTGAAGCGCCTGCCGCGCCGTATCCGCCCGAAGGCGGGTTGAAGCGTTCCCAATCGATTCCGCGTACGAAGCGCAAAATCGGATCACGTTTTGCTGGACTTACCCAGTCGTGCGGCGCAGTCCACGAAGAAATACCTGTAGCCGGGGTCGCTGACCCCGGTCGCAGGCGCAACGGGATAACATCTCCATAGCGCAATGTGCGCCCTTCGAATCCGCCAAACTTCGCGCGCAAGTCAGTGGAGCGACTGCCGAGCACGACTGGCACATCGATTCCGCCCGAAATTGCAAGCCACGCGCGGCATCCAACGTGAGGCCGGCCGAATTTCAATTCTTCACCGGCGGGCACGAAAGCCGCGTGACCAGCCGGCAATGCCGTCGATCCAACACGCACATCGAATTCGCCACCGCACCAGGCGACGCTTCGCTCGTCATCAAAGCGCAACTGCAAACCGCCAAGTGTAATTTCCAAGCCCGCAGCCGATTCATCGTTGCGGACGAGCAGATTGGCCACGCGCAATGCAAATGGATCAAGCGCACCGCTTGTCGAAACGCCAAACTCGCGAAAGCCGGTGCGGCCAAAATCCTGGACCGAAGTAAGAAAACCAGCTCGAACCGCGGTTGCGGTCATAAGTTAACACTCCCGCTCTGTCTCTGCGCAGTCATCCTGAACGAAGTGAAGGACCTCCCAATAAGCTGGTTGATCACGCTAACTCTCCTGCGTATCTGAGGCTTCGAGTGCGAGCTCCCTCGCTCCGCTCGGGATGACCGGCTCTCATTGCTTCATCGATTCCTCGGCCGCCGTAGCCTCGGCGAAGGCGGCAAACTCTTCCCGAGTGATCGCTCGGAACCGCACGCGATCGCCTGCGCGCAAGAGCGCAGGCGGGCTTTTTGTTGGATCAAAAAGTTTCAACGGCGTCCGACCGATCAGGTTCCAGCCACCGGGCGAACGCAACGGATAAATTCCTGTTTGCGCGCCGCCAATCCCGACCGAGCCCGGAGGAATTTCCTTTCGCGGTGTGTCCCGGCGCGGTGTCGCTAATTTCTTCGCAAGGCCTGCCAGAAACGGGAAACCGGGGACGAACCCAATGCAGGCCACTCGGTATTCGGCTGCGCTGTGGAGATCGACAACTTGGCTTGTCGAAATCTGCGCGTGACGCCCGACATCATCGAGATCGGGAGCGAATTCGGAATCGTAACAAACTGGAATCTCAACCAGGCGCACATCGCTTCTTGCGGCTCTGACGTGCCTGCGACCCCTGGCGCCATTTACAACTCTCCGAATTTGCGTCGCCAGCCAATCAAACATCTCGTCCGGTCTTCCGCTCGCTTTGGCGACTGTAATCGGATCAAAAAAAACTGCGACGCTGGTGTAAGCCGGCGCGAGTTCAACGACGCCGGGAATGGCGGCATTGCGAAGCTGTTCAAGTGTGCGCAGGACTTCGTCCAGGGTTTCCTCAGGCGCGTCCTCGAATCGCTCACGCACGCGCACGATGAGAGCGGAATCTCCGAGCGGAATGGTTTCAGTCATTCCATCATTCCGAGCGAAGTCGAGGAATCCCGTGGCACAACCGGGGGTAGTTCCATGAGATTCTTCGACTTCGCTGCGCTTTGCTCAGGATGATTACTGCTAAATTCACGCGATTCGATCTACTCTGCGCGCCGGGCTTCGATCTCGATGTTAATCGTCACCGTCTGGCTGATCCCGGACACCGCCTCGACCGCTGAGGAAAACATCAAATTGAACTCGCGGCGCACGATTGGCTCGGTCGTCACTGACCAGCGCGTCCGGCTCGTGTCGCTGATCGGAGTCAACAGCTTCACATGAAGGGGGATCGGCTTCGTCACGCCATGCATCGTCAGGTTGCCGAAAATGTCGCCACTTTGCGGCCCGGTCCGTTTCACGCTGCGGCTCTTGAATATAATCTGCGGAAATTTCTCCACGTTGAAGAATTCCGCGCTCCGCAAGTGATCATCCCGTTTTTTGATTCGCGTGTCGATGCCGCGCACGTCGATCTGCGCCGTTACCGAGGAATTTTCGGGACGCTCGCGGTCGATCTCGATCTTGCCACTGAATCTTGTGAATTTCCCATGGGTGGTACCCAGGAATTGATGCACACTAAACCCAATGGTTGAACCTGACGGATCGAACTTATAGGTCTCATTCCCCCATGCGGCGGAACTCAACGCGGCGATTGCGAATGTAGCGACAAGATTGCGTAATTTCATTTCGAACTGTTTTTCGCCTCGGTCGCCAGCGTTTTCAAGAGCGGCGCGCGGGAGAGCGGCAATCGCCCGAACAAATTTCCCAGCGCAAAAGCCGGGTCGGCCTTTAATTTCTTTGAATCGTGGACGCCGGCGATGCGGGCCAGCTCGGTTTCGAAATGTGAGACCGCACGCGGTGTGGGGTCGTTTGCATTGAGATAACCGAACGCACGGCGTAGCAGTCCGAACAATTCCGGCTCGCGATGATCGCGTTCAGTGCAAATCTCGATGAGCTCGACAAAATAGGCTGCGGTCTGCGTGCGCAAATAGTTGCTGCGAATCCCGGGAACCGGATTTTTAAGCACAACCTCCGTGAGCGTGTGCAAATCCGATTTGCGGCCCCGCACGATGGAAATTTCAGCTTCGAAAAACAGATCCAGTTTCCCGGCAAACGGACTTTTGGGACGCCGCGCGCCCTTGGCAATAGTTTGAACGCAGCCAAGTGATTCCGTGCACCACGAAACGATCAGGCTTGTGTCGCTGAATTTGCGTTTGCGAAGAAGGATTGCCTCTGTGCTTTCCATTCGCCGCCAACGTAGCACACGAGAGAGCTCGATTTTTGCAATTGTCGATCTGCCACGCATGATGACTGATGCCGATAAGAACTACTGAAACGGCGCGCGTGCCGGAGGACATCAGCGGTCGGCAACGGCGCATGCCGGTCGGCGGCATCACGTGGCGGCACACGTTTCGCGCGCTGCGTCACCGCAATTACCGGCTGTTCTTCTGGGGCCAGCTGGTGTCGCTCATCGGCACTTGGATGCAACAGACGGCGATGAGCTGGTTCGTTTACCAAATCACGAATTCGAAATTTTTGCTCGGCCTCGTGGCTGCCATCGGTTCTGCGCCGATGGTGTTGTCGTCGGTCTGGGGCGGCGCGCTCGCCGATCTCTATTCCAAACGCTCCATTCTCGTGGCGACACAATCGGCGCAAATGGTGTGTGCATTTTTGCTCGCCACAGGTGTGTGGCTCGGATACGCCTCGCCATGGTTCGTCATGATCATCGCCGCGCTCAACGGAATTTCGATGGGTTTTGACATGCCCGCGCGCCAGGCGTTCACGGTGGAAATGGCGAGCCGCGAAGATTTGCTAAACGCGATCTCGCTCAACAGCTCGATCGTAAACGGCGCGCGCGTGGTCGGTCCGTCCGTCGCTGGGCTGATGATCGGCGCGGTAGGTGTGGCGATGTGTTTTTTCCTGAACGGTCTGAGTTTTATCGCGGTGATCGCAGGATTACTCATGATGCGATTGCCACCGTTCGAACCGAAGGTCCACGTCGCCGCTGCAGGCGAGCACGCGTGGAACGGTATTGTGTATTCGATGAAACACCCACGCGTCCGGACGATCCTTGTTCTATTTCTCGCAGTTGGCGTGTTTGGCTGGTCGTACGCTGTGCTGATGCCGGCGTTTGCGCGCGACGTGCTTGGCCGCGGCGCAAATGGTTATGGCGTCCTCATGTCGGCAAGCGGACTGGGCGCGCTCGTTGGCGCGCTGATGCTCGCGACGTATGGCCATCTTTTCACACCGCGCAGACTCGCGCTCGGCGGGGTCTGTTTGTTCTCGGCAGCGCTGCTCGCAGTTTCGTTTACAAAAAGCTTTACGCCGGCGCTCGCGCTCCTGTTCGTCGGCGGCTTCGGCATGCTGCTGTTCTTCGCTACGTCGAACACCGTGCTCCAAACGATTGTGCCAGATGAAATGCGCGGGCGCGTCATGGGTGTGTGGTCACTCGTCTTCGGCGCAATGATTCCCCTTGGCAGCCTCGAAGCCGGCACCGTCGCTCATTTGCTGGGCACATCTTTCGCCCTTGCCTTCGGCGCGATTATTTGCGCGGTCTCCGCGCTGGTGACGCTCTTTGTGATCCGACGGCGCGAGGCACGTCAATCAAGATGAACCGCGCCAAGTGTCCAAGTCCCCTGGCAGTGACACGCTGTGTGATCAGCGGTTGATGATGTGCAGCGCACGCTTCTCAACGTTGAGCGCAGCTTCTCTGACAGCCTCGCTCAAGGTGGGATGCGAATGACAGGTGCGGCCGATGTCTTCGGAACTGCCGCCGAATTCAATCACCGAAACTGCTTCGGCGATTAATTCCGAAGCGGCATGGTGCAAAATGTGGGCGCCGAGAACGCGATCGGTTTTTGCATCGGCGACAAACTTGACCATGCCTTCCACGTCATCGCTGCACAGCGCGCGACTGTTGGCGCGGAACGGAAATTTGCCGATGCGCACATCGATCCCTTGCTCTTTGGCCTGATCTTCGGTGAGACCAACGCCGGCCAGCTCGGGATTTGTGTAAATGATACCGGCAATGGCGTCGTAGTTTAAGTGGCCGGCTTTGCCGGCGATGATTTCGACGCAGGCCATTCCTTCGTCTTCAGCTTTGTGCGCCAGCATCGGCCCGGCGATCACATCGCCAATGGCGTAAATCCCCTCGACATTTGTGCGGAAATGTTTGTCCACTTTGATGCGCTTTTTCTCGTCGAATTGTACATCCACCTTTTCCGCGCCTAAGCCATCTGAGAACGGGCGGCGACCGACTGAGACAAGCACTTTATCGGCTTCGAATTTGAGTTCCTGGCCGCTTTTCGTTGCGATTACAGTCGCGCTGCCGTTGTTTACCTTCACCGCGCTTACTTTCGCTTCGAGGTGGAACGTCAAGCCTTGAGCGGTGAGCAAACGCTGAAGCAGGTTGGACAACTCGAGATCGAACCCGAGCGCGATGCGCGGCAGAAATTCCAAGACGGTCACTTCCGAACCGAGTCGGTTCCAAACAGAGCCCAACTCCAACCCGACCGCGCCCGCACCGATGACAACCAGTTTCTTTGGAGGTTCCGTGAACTCAAGCGCTTCGGTGCTGCTGACGATTGTTTTGCCGTCAAATTTCGCGAACGGCAGTTCCACCGATGCGCTGCCAGTGGCGATCACGATGCTTTTCGTTTCGACTTCCTGTGTCTGACCGTTCGAGGATTTAATCAAAACTTTTCCCGGCGCAGTGATTGTGCCCAGACCTTCTAGGACCGTGACCTTATTGGTCTTCATCAGCGAGCGCACGCCGCTGTTGAATGTCTTCACGACTTTGTCCTTGCGCTCCTGCATCCTGGCGAGATCGACACGCGCGCCGTCGATCACGATGCCGTGCTTGACCGCCTCTTTCTTAACGAACATGAAATGATCGCTCGAAGTGAGAAGCGCTTTGCTAGGGATACAGCCGACGTTCAGGCAGGTGCCGCCAAGTTCCTTGCACTTTTCGACGAGGGCCGTCTTTAGACCGAGTTGGCCGGCGCGGATCGCGGCAATGTAGCCGCCCGGGCCGGAGCCAATGATAACGACATCAAATTTTTCCATACATCACGCTGTCATTCCGACCGAAGTGGAGGAAATCTCTCGCTGTAAAAAAGAGCTAACAACAAGAGATGTCTCGACTCCGCTCGACATGACAGGGTTTAAAAATCCACCGGGAGCTTTTTTGGATCCTCGATGCACTCCTTCACTTTCACGAGGAAGGTAACGGCTTCTTTGCCATCGATCGCGCGGTGATCGTAGCTGAGCGCCAGATACATCATCGGACGGGCTTCCACTTTCCCGTCCAGCGCGATGGGTCGCGGCATGATTTTGTGCATGCCGAGAATGCCGCTCTGCGGCGGATTCAAGATCGGTGTGGCGAAAAGCGATCCGTACACTCCGCCATTTGTGATTGTAAACGTACCGCCTTGCAGATCTTCGATTTTCAATTTCCCTTCACGCGCTCTAGCCGCGAAGTCGGCGATGGCTTGTTCAAGTTCGGCAAAACTTTTTTTGTCGGCATCGCGCAGCACCGGCACAACCAGTCCACGCTCGGTGCCGACGGCCACTCCGATATCATAGAAATTATTTTGGATGAAATCGTCGTCCTCAATGCGGCCATTGACCACGGGCACGGCTTTGAGCGCTTCCACGCATGCTTTAACAAAGAACGACATCAGACCCAGTTTGATCCCGTTCTTTTTCGTGAACTCCTCTTGCTTGTTCCGGCGTAATTCCTGCACGGCGCTCATGTCGCATTCGTTGAATGTAGTGAGAATCGCGGCGGTGTGCTGCGCCATCACCAGTTGCTGCGCGATCTTGCGGCGCAACGGCGACATTTTCTTGCGGATGAACCGGCTATCCGTCTTCGCCGAGGCTACGGCGGACAGGTCGGCTTTCCCACGTCCTTTCGCCATGGCTAACACGTCAGCCTTGGTCAGACGTCCGCCTTTGCCGGTCCCCGGGACTTTCTCCGGCTCAAGCTTCTCTTCTTCGACGACCCGGCGGACTGCAGGCGAAAGAGGTTTTTCTTTTTCTGGCGCCGCTTTTTTCTCTTCTTTGACGCCTTTTTTCTCCGCCTCGGGTTCTTTCTTTTTTGCCTCGGATTCTTTCTTCTTTTCTTGAGGCGCTTCCTTTCTCGGTTTCTCCCCCTTCCTTTCTTCCGGTTGTTGCTTTGAATCGTCGATTGTCGCAACCACTTCCCCGATCTTCACCTCCTGGCCTGCGGGCACTTTGGTTTCGAGCAGGCCGGCTTTTTCCGCGACGATCTCGGTAGAAACCTTGTCGGTCTCGAGCGTAAAGAGGGTTTCGCCTTCATTGACGAACTCGCCGGACTTCTTGTGCCAAGCGGAGACGACACCGCTGGTGATGGATTCACCAACAGCGGGAATTTTTACTTCAATGGCCATGCGCGAGAATTACCTAAGCTAATCGAGCGTCGCGGTCGAAGCGCGTTTCGTCAACATGTGCAACTGGGACCAATTATCACCGAATTGCCAGGCGCAATCCCGCTGCCTGCTGATTGAGTCCGCAGCTCAAAACGATTGCGTGGCGAGCTCTTGCTATGGGCGTGCGGGAAAGCGGAAGCCGCAAGGAAACAGCTGAGCCTGCGTGAAGCACAGGCGGAAGCTCCGCAGAACGCAAGGCCTGGGCCGCCAGGATGATTTGCCACAGTCCCGCGGCACCAACGCTCTCGCCCAAGGCGGGCTTGGCAGTGTAAACAAACGCATTTGGAACGACCGCCCGAAGCGCTCCGCATTCTGCTTGATCGACAAACGTGCCGTTCGCGCTCGCGATGACAAGATCGATTTCGCCTTGATCGAGATCGCGCAGAATCCGCTTCAAAGTTTCCTCCGCTTCGGCGCGCCTCGAAAAATATCCGCCGGGATGAGCGCATTCGATTGTAAACGAACCTTCGCCCGCCTCCGCTGCGCTCCGGCGTGGCAAGCGCGCAAGCAGTATTGCTCCTGCGCCTTCACTCAAGATCATTCCCCGCTTGTGTTTGCCGAAGGGCTCAATCGGAGGCGCCCGACGAAGCAATCGCCATCGCTGATAAGCATCGCATAACAACCAATCGATTTCTTCCGTCCCAACGACCAGGCAATGGTCAAGTGCCTCATTTGCCATGAGGTCTTCGGCCATTTTTATCGCCAAAAGGCCTACCGCTCCATCGCCGACCAGAGTGTAAGTAGCGCCGCTGATGCCGAGAATGGCAGCGAGATGGCTCGCCGGCGCATTGAACACAGTTTCTGGAAACAAAAGCGGACTAGCCGATTGGGCGCCTTCGTTCACGATGTCGCGGTAAAACCGTTTCGTGTAGATCACGCCGCCATTTGAGATGGCGAAGATGAGCGCAGTGCGTTCGACATTCTGGGAATCGAGTTTCAATCCTGCAGCGTTCAACGCGTCCAAACCAGCTGCTGCGGCAAATCGCGAAATTGCGCTAGCTCGGCGGAGACGTGGATGGGCAGCGCCTTTCAACACCGATTCCGGTACACGGAAGACGTTATAAGATCGATCATTGAACTCTTCGGAAATCGTTGTCGCGGATGCCTCATCGCCGTAAAGCAACCGCTCCCAGACTGAATCAACGCCGCTTCCGAGAGGTGTGACCCACCCCATGCCGGCGATCGCCAGACTCATGCTTTAAAGCTGCGCATCAGAATTGAAGCATTAGTCCCGCCGAAGCCAAAGGAATTCGAAAGCACGATGCGTAGAACAGTCGGTCGTGTTTCGTTCGCCACGATGTTCAGATCGAGATCGTCGTCTGAAGCGGTAAAATTGATGTTGGATGGGAGAAATTGGTGCTGAAGCGCCAGCAAACAAAAGATCGCTTCGACCGCACCAGCTGCTCCCAGTGAATGCCCCATCATGCTCTTGGTCGAGCTTACCGGAACGCCGTTAAAGAGCCCGCTGATTGCCTTTCCCTCGGCTGCGTCATTAAATACGGTAGCTGTGCCGTGCGCATTGATGTAATCAACCTCATTCGCTGAAACCTGTGCGCTTTGCAGAGCTCGCTCCATTGCTTGTCGCGGTCCGACCCCGGAAGGATTCGGCTGTGTGATGTGAAAGTTATCCGTAGAAATTCCGTAGCCGATAATCTCCGCCAGAACAGGCGCGCCACGCTCCTGGGCCAGCTCGAGGTTTTCCAACGCAAGAATTGCGGCCCCTTCTCCCAGCACCATCCCGGTGCGGTGTCGGTCAAACGGTCGGCACTTCTCTGGCGTCGAAGCTTGAAGCGAATCGAAACCTACGAAGACCATTTCGGACACCGCATCATAGCCTCCCGCCAATATGCGGCGGTAGCGACCCGACCGCACGCATTCGAACGCATGACCAATCGCATTCGTCCCGGAGGCACACGCGTTCGCAATCACCTGGCAGGGCGCGGAAATTTCAACGGCCTCCTCGGCGTCGATCACCGGCTTTTGCGCGGGGTAATTTGCGATCCACGTCGGCGCATGCCGCAACTCTTCAGCTCGACGTAATGAGCGATAGTAATGTTCGCCATAAGACATGCCGCCGCTTGTCGTTCCGATTACCGTCAACTCCGGTTTAAATTGAGGCTCCTGCGTTAGAACTTCTTTGAACGCCTGAATCATCATGTGCGACGCGCGATGTAGGCGATGGCCTCGACGCCCCTCTTCTTTGCCCGCAAGCAGGCGATCATCGGGGACTTGACCAGCGGTCTTACATCGGCATTGCGCGACCGAAAATCGCGTCACCCGCGTCACGCAATCTCGCGCCTTGCGGAGCGAATCGACTGTTTCGGTCAATCCAACTCCCAACGGGCTGACCACGCCTGCAGCCACAACGGCGACGCGAGCACTGACTTTTTTTTCATTCGGGTTGCTTGATTGGGCCATGGTTGGAAGGGAAAAATTGCCCCGCGATTTTCTATTGCTTTCCTATTCGAAGCATTTTACAAGTGAGCCCAAGCGAAAACGAAGCCCGGAAGTTGGTGGATTGTCAGTTGAGTTTATTCAGTGACGATTTGAAATCCGATAAGCGGGAACAGTGACCTGGCAACGTTTTCCAGAATAAACTCAATGGGCACGAAATTATACGTAGGCAATCTTCCCTTCAACACCACAGAGAACGAACTGCAGGAGCTTTTTTCACAGGCTGGAGCTGTGCAGGAAGTCACTCTCATGCAGGACAGATTCACCGGCAAGTCGCGAGGCTTTGCTTTCGTCACGATGAGTTCGGACGAGGAAGCTCAAAACGCCATTTCGAAACTCAATGGCCACTCAATCGAAGGCCGGTCATTAACCGTGAATGAAGCGCGGCCACGCGAAGCACGGCCGCCAGGTGGTGGCGGACGCGGGTACGGCGGTGGCGGCGGATATGGTGGTCGCCGCGAAGGTGGTGGCCAGCGAAGAGGCCACTGACGAGTTCGCGGATAACCATTCCGGCAGGGTATTTGGGCAGGGCTGGATTCGAACCAGCGAAGGCGTAAAGCCAGCAGATTTACAGTCTGCCCCGTTTGGCCACTTCGGTACCTACCCTCCTTTGTGCGAGCGATTCATATAGGCTCGCACCGTGTAGCTTGCAACTGGCCTCGGCCACAATCGCGAGTCGTCATTTAAAATGACGAAATCCGAATGCCGAATGACCAATCAATGACGAAGCCCGAATGACGAAGGTACACGCGCGTGTCGTTATTTCGGGCTTCGTCATTTGATCATTCCTTCGTCATTCGTTATTGGTCATTCGTCATTGATTAAAGGGATTGCTCGACTCCACTCGGAGATGACAAATGCACCGTCAGCTGTAGAAGTCCGCGATTGCCCCAACCACGTACCGTTGCGCTTCGCGCGAAATCTCCGGGTAAATAGGCAGCGCCAGCGTTTCGCGTGCGGCGCGCTCGGTCTCGGGAAAATCGCCCTTCTTGTAGCCGAGATACGCAAAACATTTTTGCTCGTGGAGCCCGAGCGGATAGTAGATCGCCGTCTCAATTTCGCGTTTGCCCAGATGCTCCCGTAACGCATCGCGCATTGGCGCGCGGATGACGTATTGGTGATAAACGTGATGATTCGTTAGGCCGCGATCGCGATAGGGTTCGGCAGGTGGAGTGATTCTTTCCGTTAGCCCCGCGCGGGCGAATTCTGCGCGATAAAAATCCGCCGCTGCTCGTCGCGCGGCTGCCCAGCTGTCCAAAAGTGGAAGCTTAACGCCCAGAATTGCGGCCTGGATTTCGTCCAAGCGAAAATTGCCTCCAATAACGTGGTGAAAATAGCGCGGCTCCATTCCGTGTTCTCTAATAATCTGCAGCTTCGTCGCCAGCGTTTCATCGCGGCAGACGATCATCCCTGCATCACCGGCAGCTCCGAGATTTTTCGAAGGATAAAAACTAAAGAAACCGACTTCGCCCTGTGTCCCGGCTTTGGAAGTTCCTCCTCTAAACGGAGACTCCGCGCCAATCGCCTGTGCCGCGTCTTCGATCAGATCAAGCCGGAAGCGTTCTGAAATTTGACGCAGCGCGTCCATCTCGCAGCATAGGCCGAATAAATGAACCGCAACGATTGCGCGGATTTTCTCTCCGCTTTTTGTTCTCCATGCGCCATCCGGACCCGCCTGACAATTATTCTCGATGTATTCCTGAATCGCGGATGGGCTAATGTTGTATGTTTCGGGATCAATGTCGGCGAAAACCGGTCGGGCGCCGACGCGCGCGATGCAGCCGGCGGTGGCGAAAAATGTGTAAGGGGTCGTGATGACGGCATCGCCTGGCCCAATTCCAAGCGCCATTAGGATCGCCAGCAACGCATCTGTTCCTGATGAAACACCTACAGCGTGCGGCGCGTTGCAATACGCGGCGATCGCCCTTTCGAACGCCTGCAGTTTTGGTCCGAGAATGAAACGGTGGCTCGCCAGGACCTCGTCAATCGCCTCGCGAATCGGTTCACTTAGGGCACGATATTGTTCGCCAAGATCAAGCAACGGCACACGCATGGCCAAATAGCTTGGCAGCTTCACCATCCCATTCAAGATGTTGTACTGCATGCGGCTATTGATCGCACCATCCGCGGCGGCTACTCTTTCTTCATGGCACTGCTGCGCGGGCTTTTCTGGTTCGCCCTCTTCATCGTTTTCACTTTTTCCTTCGTCGTGCTGTTCGAGTACGGGCCGCGCGATTTCGCTAAGGGGGTTTGGAAGGAGTATGCCCGCGTGAAATCATTCGCCGTAAAACAGACAGAGAGAATCGGGAAAACAAAAAAGAACCGCTAATCAACGAGCTTCGATCAGGGTTTCTATTGGCAAGGGAGCAAGAAATTCTTTTGCATTTTCGATCTGCAAAACTGGCCGGGCCAGATGTGCTGCGAGAAAACTGGTATCTGGCGTGGGAGCAATCGCCGCTTGCGCGGCGATTTCGCCTTTGGCCAATTGCTCGATAACGCGCAAGACATTGCCGTGGCATTGGCTTCCAGCCAATCGGTTCTCGACAGGATGGCGATTCCACTTTGTAAATTGGATGGTGCAAACACCGGGCGAAGTATTTTCCACAAAGGGACTAAGAGTAAACGCGTAGTGAAGTAAGATTTCCTGCATCGATTTTTCCTGCGCGCGTGCACGAACTTTAATTATCACCTGCAACGATCGCGCCAGAGCCTGACTCGGAGTCATTCCTTTCCGAATTCCGGCTTTCGCCGCGGCGTCGTTGAGTTGAATGATCACCGGTTTCCTGTCCTGTTCTTCGATCAATGCCATCGGCTTGGCGTGAAATTCCGGCTGATGCCGGGTAGCAGCCTGCAAATAGAAATTCGGCAAATAAATCGTGGCGAACATTAGTTTAGCTGTCCTCCGCCTTCTGACTTCTGATCTCTGACTGCATATGCGATCGTTTCACAACAATTCGCAGCTGAGAAATCACATCCTGCTTTTCCAAAGTTTCCAGGTTCCAGGAATTTTCGAGAACAAGTTTCAGTTGTGCGCTGCCGACCATTTCATATCGGGTGAGGACCAGACATGCCGTGGGGATTAACTCGACGAGCCGCTGCAAGCGATACCAGTTCGTTTGCGGAATTTTGCGCAATTCTTCCGGCGAGTTCAGCACCAGATCGACAATCACCAGCGGGAAATTGCCATCTCGCAAAAGCAAATCAGCCGCTCTGATGGTTTCAGATGCTTGGCGACAGCGGACCCAAAGCAGGTGTCGTAGTAAGATATTGTCCAACCCGCAGGGATCGAACGAATCGCGTCCATCAATCAGCGCCAGGAAATAATTATCCCAATTTGCGCTACCGATGAGCGCATGAATGAGCGATGCGCTTCCCGCGCTGGTTCGTGGGCTGATCAATTCGGTGAGCGCGCCTCGCGGCAATCCGGCACCAGCGGGTTGATCAAGAAAAGGTAAACCAGTGATTAAATGCGTTGCCGTCGGGACGGCGGGATGCGGAAAACGCTCCGCCAGCAGTTTCCGCAGATCGATAATCTTGGCGCTCGCAGGCATTGCGGAGAAAATGGCATATTTGTAATTATGTTCAAGTGAACAGTTGATACAAGGAGCCAGCGTCCTCTATCTCAGTGCCTTCTCCGTCGCTCTTGTTTGCGAATCAGCGACACCATCACGCCCTGAATCTTGAGCTCGCGAGCCGGAACCAGATCCGGGTAGCGAGGGTTTTCCGCTTTGAGATATGGCCGGCCGTGCTCGACCACATAACGTTTTAATGACGTTTCGCCGTCGATTAACGCCGCAACGATATCGCCGTTTTGCACCTCTTTCGTGTCTTCCAAAATCACAATATCGCCGTCTAGAATGTGCGCACCGATCATGGAGTCGCCGCGGACGCGCAAGGCAAATGTGCCGCGATTCTTCAACACATTGGCCGAACGCACATCGAGCGAGACATGGCCTTCGATCGTCTGCTCGGTCAAAGCCGACATGCCGGCCGGGATCTGGCCGTAGATTGGGATATCGGTGATTCTGACTTTCATCGCTGGAGTAATCAACGCCCGGGCTTTACGCGCGTGCCGATCAAGAAAGCCTTTTCGCTCCAACGCGGCGATGTATTGCATCACCGATGTCTGGCTGGCGAATCCGAAATGATTTTGGATTTCGCGCGTGCTCGGCGTGATCCCCTTCTCCCGTTGCTCACGCTGAATAAAATCAAGAACGCTTTTCTGTCGCTCGGTCAGCATGCCTGAATGATCGCTCAAAGCATATCATAAAGCAAGTTCAAATGAACAGAGAGGGCAGCCGCAAGGGTAGGGCGGGCAGTCCTCTGCACGCCGAGCGGGTTATACGGGCAACGGCGCGCACGGAGTGACGCGCCCTACCGTAGCAACGAGATCCTTCGACTTCGCTGCGCTCCGCTCAGGGTGACAAACTACAGCCGGACCAAATCGACCAGAAACTGACACCAAAGATAGATCATCCCGCGCCAGGAATATTTGACCTCTCCTGCCGCGGTCTGTTTGAGCACGCCTTTATGAATGTTGTGCTCGATTTGCTCGCGGAGGTCCTTCTCCATCTCGGCCTGAATTTGGTCTTCATCGAGCGCATCGATTTCAGCGGGATTAACACCGTTTCCGCTGACAAACTCCCGATGACTCTGATAAAGCTGCCAGAACGATCGATCCGGCCGCTGCCGGTTGATCCGGAATAGAGGAGTGAGTTTCAGCCCATAGGAAAGCGGATAATTCCATGTCGTCCAAACCGTGCCGTTTTTGGCGCGCGACGAAATGCGCAGGTAATAGAACGAAAAATCACGCTGTTCGTTCAGACAGATCGCGGCTTGGGCGTGATCCTCTTCTCTGTAAAACAACCGGAAAAATTGCCGAAAATCTTCCCAGTCCCACCCGGCGTCGCCCACGTGCACGAAGCCTTCGTCTTCGATTTCACGCGTAATCTCACTCAGCGTTGGGAAAGTGTCCGCAGACGGCGGACTTTTCGGCCGAAGCTGTTTTTCCTTCGGAAGCCGGAGCGCGCGAATCCGGGTGAGAATTTCCAGCCAGGGAAGAAAGAGCCAGCCCACTGCGGCGACCGACCCCCACATCCAGCTGCCAGTGATGAAATAAACCGCCAGAAAAGTGGCGGCGAGAATACCCAGTGCACCGGCTTTTTGTGCATACGAATTTTGAAAGCTGCGCAGGCCGACGCTGAACACGGCCACGCCGAGTGTAAGAAAGACGCCAAAAAGCATCAGGAACTAGTTCCTACGGATTAATCTCGTGCTCGGTCAGAAATTTTTCGAGCTGATCGGTGTCAAAATTGGCCAGGACTTTGTCGCCTGCCACAAACGTGGGCACATACGTTTGCGCGGAAAGTTTTTTCATGTGCTCGTACGCTTCGCGATCTCTACCGACGTCGATCTCCTGGAACCGATACCCTTTCTCGCTGAGATAATCCTTCGCATCAATACACCAGGAGCACCACTCGCGACTGTAGAGCTTTAATTCCATCGGCAGGGCGGAATTAAGCGAGCAGCGACCGCGCAGTCAACTGAGATGCGTCGCATATCCCCTAGATGTCAGTACGATTTGGCCCAAATGACGCGACGCGCGCTCGGTTCACCGGTGAAAATGCATTCGCCCAGCTCGGAGGAATCATCGAGCGGAATAGCGCGGATGGTCACTTTGAGGTCATCCTTGATTTGTTCTTCAATTTCTCGGGAACCGTTCCAGTGCGCGAGCGCGAAACCGCCGTGGATTTCCGGTTTCGCGGGATTTTCCGGCGTAAAGAAATCGTAGAAGTCTTTTTTCGATTCGATCACGCGCGTGTTTTCCTCCTGAAACTTATGCGCGCGGTCGTAAAGATTCTTTTGGATGAACATCAGCATCTCAGGAGCTTGCGCAGCGAATTCTTGGATGGACATCGATTCTTTCGATTTTATCGCCTGATCGCGCCGCGAAATTGCCACCGCGTTTTTCTCCAAATCGCGCGGGCCGATCTCAACCCGAATCGGCACACCTTTCTTGATCCATTCCCAATTTTTCACCCCGCCGCCCAGATCCCGCCGGTCGACTTCAACTTCGATGGGCGAATCTTCGAATTGCTTTCCTCGCAACTGCAGGGCGAGCGCATCGCACGTTTCGAGAATTCGCACGCGGGTGTCTTCCTTCGGTGTGATCGGCAGAATGACAATCTGCGTCGGCGCAATCCGCGGCGGCAAAATCAATCCGTCATCGTCGCTATGCATCATCACGACGGCGCCGACGAGCCGCGCGCTCACGCCCCAACTTGTGGTCCAGCCGAATTCCTGTTTCCCCTCGCGGTTTTGGAATTGAATGCCGCTGGCGCGCGCGAAGTTTTGTCCGAGGAAATGCGATGTTCCGGCTTGGATCGCCTTTCGGTCCTGCACCATCGCTTCCAGCGTCAGTGTTTCCACGGCACCAGGAAACTTTTCGCTTTCAGATTTCGCTCCGGTAAAAACCGGAATGGCAAGATGATCTCGGACAAATCTTTCGTACAAATCCAAGATCAATCTCGTTTCCGCGCGCGCTTCAGCCTCGGTTTCATGGACGGTGTGGCCTTCCTGCCAGAGAAACTCGGTCGTACGCAAAAATAAGCGCGGCCGCATTTCCCAACGAACCACGTTCGCCCATTGATTGATCAGAATTGGCAGGTCGCGATACGATTGTACCCACTTGGCATAGCTCGCGCCGATAATCGTCTCTGATGTCGGCCGCACTACGAGTGGTTCGGTTAAGGCGCTGGCCGGCTTCATTTTTCCCTCCGCATCCACTTCCAGGCGGGTATGCGTAACGACAGCGCATTCCTTGGCAAAGCCTTCGACGTGTTCCGCTTCTTTTGCGAAGTAACTCAGTGGAATGAACAGCGGGAAGTAAGCATTGCGATGACCGGTGGCGCGAAACATCGCGTCGAGCTGACGCTGCATGTTTTCCCAAATCCCGTAACCCCACGGACGAATCACCATGCAACCGCGCACGTCCGACGGCTCGGCCAATTCCGCCGCGCGGATGACCTGTTGGTACCATTCCGGAAAATCTTCGGCCCGCTGCGGTGTGATTGCGGTCTTTGTGGCAGCCAAATTTGACATCGCCAGAGAATTAAACGCGCAAAAGCAAGTTGACCAGCGAGCATTTCTGCGATGGGTTCATCTGTCGCATCTGCCTCTCATGCGTCCCATCGGCCTGTCGATAGGTTGACATGCTGTTGCGTCGCTCGTAATTTCCGTGCTCTTTTCCCCAATGAAAACGTTTTCTGCCAAAGCCAGCGAAGTCCCGCGCAAGTGGTGGGTTATCGACGCCCAAGACCAGGTGCTGGGAAAGGTGGCGATAAAAGCAGCGAATCTGTTGCGCGGCAAAGAGAAGACCGTTTTCACACCGCATGTGGATACGGGTGACTTTGTGATCGTCATCAATGCGGAAAAAGTGCGACTGACGGGGAAGAAAGAAGAACAGAAGAGTTACATGAGCTTTTCAGGTTTCGTAGGTGGACATAAATCTGAGAATGTCCGGGCGCGCCGCGTTCGCCATCCCGAACTGCTCGTCGAACGGGCCGTGCGCGGAATGATTCCCCACAACCGGCTCGGTCGTCGCGTCTATCGGAAGTTGAAAGTTTATCGCGGCAATTCTCATCCGCACGCCGCGCAGCAGCCAGAGGTTGTCAAACTTAGCAGGAACAAATCGTAGTCTTATGCCAGAAACTGAAGAATTCGTCGCTACAGGCCGCCGCAAAACATCGGTCGCCCGCATTCGCATGACGGCGGGTAGCGGAAAGATCGACATTAATGGGCGCAGCTTTGAAGACTATTTTCCAACTGTGCCATTGCAAAATGTCGTCTTGCAACCGCTTCAATCCGCCAAGGCAGTGAACGCTTACGATTTATGGATTAACACTAGTGGCGGTGGCGCCATGGGACAGGCGGGCGCGGCGCAATTGGCCATTGCGCGGGCGCTTCTTCAAGTCGATGGCAATTTGCGCGTCCTGCTCAAGTCCGAGGGTCTGCTTCGCCGCGATCCGCGCATGAAAGAGCGCAAAAAATCCGGACAACCCGGCGCGCGGAAACGTTTCCAGTTCTCGAAACGGTAAAGCAGGTAGGGGCGGGCAGTCCTCTGACCGCCGAAGACGGCGGCGCGCACGGAGTGACGCGCTCTACCATTACGGTTTCTTTGGCGCAGGCGGCGCTTGCGGTGCCGGCGGCGGCGCCGCCGCGGGAGGAACTGCCAGCATCGGCGGAACGGTTGGCGCCCCTGTAGGGGCAGGTGTGGATGAGGTAATCGGCTTCAGCATACGCAATTGCTGCATCGCCTCGCCGGCCCAGAAGCTGGTTCGGTATTGCGTCAGCACGGTTTCACAAATGCGGCGCGCATCGTCGTTTCGATTTTTTGCCTTCAGGATGTACACCTGTGACAGCAAAGCCATTGGTGCATTGAAACCCTTGGGGTCAGCCGACGCGACCTGCTGATATATCGTCAACGCCTCATCCGCTTTTCCCATCGATTCCAGATTGGCTGCCATCGCCATTCGCGCCGTGCTCACAAGCTCGTGCTGTGGATATTTTGCAATGAAGGTTTGCAGCGTTGTGTTCGCCTCAGCGAATTTTTTTTCGTCCCGCTGAGCTTCAGCGAGCAAAAGATAAGCGTCAGCCGCGGCGGGCGTGGTGGGGTAACGGTCTATCACGTGTTGGTACTCCTGCGCGCTTCTCGCGCTCGCTAACAAGGCCGACGCGGCTGCGACGCGTCGATCGGAATAGAAGCGATAACCAGTAAACGCGATCACCGCGATCAGCACGATGATCAGCGCCGCCGTGATTTGTTTT